>Ga0209266_1000889_pt1 | contig 21479 bp, 11 predicted proteins | sample GraSoiAngelo_132_FD_185889 | JGI IMG/M metagenome (GOLD analysis project Ga0209266, IMG submission 185889) | Grasslands soil microbial communities from the Angelo Coastal Reserve, California, USA - 14_0929_02_40cm (SPAdes) (version 2) | ecosystem: Environmental > Terrestrial > Soil > Grasslands ...
CGTTCCCGTCGCCGTGAAGGTGACCGGGCTCCCCGCGAGACCGGTCGCCGCGGCGGTGAGCGTGTTAGTCCCGGCCGTGGTGCCGAGGGTCCAGCTCCCCACGGTCGCGATGCCGCTCGCGTTCGTGGTCTGCTCCGCTCCGGTGATGCTCCCGCCTCCCGATGCGGGTGCGAACGTCACCCCAACTCCCTGAACCGGATTGTTGCTCGCGTCGCGCACGATCACGGAGGGCGGCGTGGGGACCGCGGTTCCCGTGGTCGCCTGCTGTTGATCGCCCCCGTTCTGCGCGATCTGCGTCGCCGTGCCCGCAGCGACGTTCACGCTGGCGGACGTGACGCTGTCGAGTCCGGCCGCCCCGAAGCGCAGCGTGCGCGGGCCCACGGTGCCGGCGATGGAGAGGTTGTTGAACACCGCCTGGCCGTTCGCACCGGTCGTGGCCGACGTCGTCCCGCCCAGCGTGCCGCCGCCCGATTGGATCTTGACGCCGACCGCGACGTTGGCCTGGCCCACCGGGTTGCCCGAGCCATCCTGCAACTGGATCACGGGCTGCTGCAGGAAGGGGACGCCGCTCTGCGCGCTGGCGGACGGCTGCGTGACGATCGCCAGCCGGGTGGCGTTGCCCGCCGTCGCCGTCGCGGTGAATGTGACGGGACTGCCCGCCAGCGTGCCGGACGCCGCGGTCAGAGTATTGAGTCCCGCGACGGTCCCGAGCGTCCACGAGGTCACGGCGGCCACACCGTCAGCCCCCGTGGTCACGGGGCTCGTCGGACTCACGCTGCCGCCGCCCGTGCCGGGCGCGAACGTGACCGCGACCCCCGCGACCGGATTACCGTGCTGGTCTTTCACGATCGCCGACGGCGGGATCGGCACCGCCGTCCCCACTCGCGCCTGTTGCCCGTCGCCGGCGTTGATGGCGATCTGGGTCGCGGCGCCCGCCTTTCCGGTGGCGTTGAATGTCACCGGGCTCCCCTGGAGCGTGCCCGATGTCGCGGTCAGCGTGTTCGGTCCGGCCGTGTTACCCAGGGTCCAGCTCGTTACCGCGGCGATGCCGCTCGCGTTGGTGTTCTGCGAGGCACCCGTGACGCTCCCCCCGCCCGTGCCCGGAGCGAACGTCACCGCGACGCCCGACACGGGATTGGCAAAGGCGTCGCGCACGATCACGGCCGGCGGCACCAGCACCGCGGTCCCCACCGTCGCCTCCTGCTGGTCGCCCGCGCTAATCGCGATCGCCGCCGCAGCCGCGGCGGACACGCTCACGCTCGCCGTCGCGGTCACCACGGTGGCGCCGTTCAGCGTCGCGCTCACCGTCTTCGTCTCGGCCTTGGTCGAGCTGAGCGTGCCCGTGACCTGGCCGTTCGCGCCCGTCGGGCCGGTGGGCTGGGCGAGCGCGTTGTTCGCGCCGGTCGCGGCGAGGGCAACCGTCACGCCGCTCACCGGATTCCCGAACTGGTCGTTCGCGGTCACCGTGATGGTCGCAGCGCTCGCGCCGATGGAGGCCGTGATGGTGCCGGGGGTGGCCGCCACGAGCGAGCGGGCCGCGCTCGGCGCGCCCGCCGTCCCCTGAGCGGTGAACGTGACCGGACTGCCGTTCACCCCGGGCGCTGTGGCGGTCAGCGTGTTGGCGCCCGCGGTCGTGCCGAGCGTCCAGCTGCCCACGGCGGCGATGCCGCCTGCGTCGGTCGTCTGACTCGCGCTCGTGATGCTGCCGCTTCCGAGACCCACGACGAACGTGACCGACACGCCCTGCACCGGGTTGCCGTTCGCGTCCTTCACGATCACCGCGGGCGGCGTGGCCACGGTGGTGTTCACCGTCGCGGTCTGATTGTCTCCCGCGCGGGCCGCAATGCTTCCGGCATTGCCCGCGGTGCCGGTGGCAATGAAGGTCACCGGGCTGCCGGTGAGCCCCGACGCCGCCGCCGTCAGCGTATTCGCTCCCACGGTGGTGCTCAGGGTCCAGCTCCCCACGGTCGCGATGCCGCCGGCATCGGTCGTCTGGCTCGCGCCGGTGATGCTGCCGTTCCCGGGCGTGACCGCGAAGGTCACCGCCACGCCCGACACCGGGTTGCCGCTCGCGTCTTTGACGATCACGGACGGCGGAATTGGAACGGCCGTGCCGACGGTGACCGTCTGCTTGTCCCCGGCGTTGATCGCGATCTGCGTCGCGGGCCCGGCGGTCACCGTCACCGTACCCGACGTGGCGGGAGTGAGCTGCGGCGCCGAGAAGCTGAGGGTGCGCGGCCCCGCCAGGCCCGTGATCGTCAGGTTCGTGAACGCGGCGCGGCCGGCCGCGTCGGTGGCGATCGGGTTCGCTCCGGACAGGGCGGGACCGCCGCTGGCGATGGCGGCGGTCACCTGCGTGCCGCTCCGGCTCACCGCATTGCCGGCGCCGTCCTCGAGCTGCACGACCGGCTGGCGCGCCAGCGCCACCCCGCTACGCACGCTGTCCGACGGCGGCGCGACGAGCGCGAGCTGCACCGCAGAGCCCGCGGCGAGCGTGATGGTGCCAGACGTCAAGGGCGCGAGGCCCGCGGCGGTGAACGTAAGCGTGTAGCCGCCGGTGGGGCCGCTGATCGCGAGCCCGGTGAACGTCGCGACGCCATTGTTATCACTCGTGGTGGTAAACGACGCGAGCGACGCTCCCCCACCAGCGGGGCCCGTGGCGATGGCGGCCGTCACGCTGACTCCCTGCGTGCTCACGGGGTTGCCGTTCGCATCCTGAATCTGCAGCGCCGGCTGCTGGGCGAACGGTGCGCCGCTCTGCGCCGCGCTCGAGGGCGGTGTGGTGAGCGCGAGCTGGCCGGCGGCGGCCGCGGTGATGTTGAAGGAGGCGCTGGTGCCGGACGCGAGCCCCGTGGCCGCGGCGGTGAGGGTGTAGCCGGTGCCCGCCTTATTAATGGTAAGGCCGGAGAAGGTCGCGATGCCGGCGACCGCCGTCTGCGTGGCGGTGCCCGACAGCGTTCCTCCACCGGCGTTGTTCCCGATGGCGAGCGTCACGTTCGCCGCGAACCCGGTGGCTGTATTGCCGAAGCTGTCGCGCGCCGTCACCTGGATCGCCGGCGTGATCGCCGAGCCCGCGGGGGAGGTGCTGGGCTGCCCGGTGAAGACGAGCCGCTTCGCGACCGCGGGCGAGATCGTGAACGGGTTGCTGGTGACGGTGAGCGTCGTGCCGCTGATGGTGGCGCTCGCCTGCAGCGTGTAGCCGGCGCCGACGTGCGCGACGCTCAAATCGGCGAAGCTGGCGACGCCGTTCTGCGCCGCGACCGTCTTGGTGCCCGACAGAGTGTCGCCGCCGGGATTCGACGCGAGCGCGACCGTGACGCTCCCGTTGAAGCTCGTCAGGCTGTTGCCGAGCGCGTCCTGGGCCACGACCCGCACGGCCGGGCTGATGGCGACGCCCGCGACCGCCGCGGTCGGCTGCACGGTGAAGGTGAGCTGCGTCGCCGATACCGCCACGCGGAAATCCGTCGCCGATTCGGCGTTGTTCCCGAACGGCACCCACCCGCTGGCGCGCGAGGTCTGATCCACCGCGCGCGACCGCCAATGGTACGCGGTGTTGTCGCTCAACCCGGCGACCGCGGCGGTGGCGACCGTGCCGTTCGCGACCGTCGGGCCGGTGCCGGTCACCACCCCGTTGAAGGCGGTGCCGACCGGCTTGACCTCCACCTCGAGCCGCAGCTGGTCGCCGGGGTTCGGGTCCGTCACGGTCGCCTTGAAGATCACCGACCGGCCCGGCGCCGTGCCGCCGACCGGGATGGCGGTGACGCCGTCGCTCTGGAACTGCGCCGTGTCCGTCGGAGGCGCGGGCGGCTGCGGGATGGCGGTGACGAAGTCGCCGTCGGTTTCGGCGTTCGCACCGAACGCGGTCCACGCGCTGGCGCGTCCGGTCTGATCCACAGTGCGGGCCTGCCAGTGATACGCGGTGTTGTTGGCGAGCCCCGCCACGGCGACGAACGCGGACACTCCGGCGGCCAGCCGGCCGCTCGCCGCGGTGGCGACGCCGCTGAACGGCGTCCCTACGGGCCGGACCTCCACCTCGAGCCGCAGCGAGTCCTCCGGATCCGGGTCCGCCAGGACGCCACGCAGCACGATGCCCGCCTGATCGGTGCTGCCGCCCACGGGAACGGACGTCACGGAGTCGGTCCGCAGCTGCGCCAGCGACGCCGGCGCCGCGGGCGGGCGGGGCCGCGTGACGCTGAGCGTGAAGCGGCCCGTCTCACCGCTCGCCGCCGACGTGGCCTCGATCAGATAGGTGCCCGCCGTCCGCAGCAGCTGATACGGCAGGCAGGCGTCCCGACCGCCCCCGCTGCAGCTATCGTTGGACGCCAGCGGCGGCGCGGTGGGGGTGGTCGAGCTGTCGAGGACGAGGTAGGCGTTCAGCGGCGTCGACGACATGACGATGGAGATCGAGTCGTTGGCCTGCGCGGAGAAGGCGTACACGCGCGCGAAGCCCGTGGGCCGATGGGGTGCCGCGCAGTCCCACGTGGTGATCGAGTCGGTGACTTGGGGGGCGTTGAGCACGATCGGTACGGCCAGGCAGGGATGCACCACGAACTCGACCGGCACGCGGCCTGGGCTGCCCGCGGCGTTCTCGGCCGCCACCACGACGGTGTCGCGGTAGATCCCGGTCGGCAGACCAGCGGGATTGAACGCCAGTCGGAGCTTCGCGGGCGCCGTGCCACCCGTCGGACCGACGAACGCGAGCCACGGCTCGCCCATCGCCAGCCGCGCGCTCCAGGACAGGGTGCCGGGTCCGGTATTCACCACGGCGAGACTGTCGTGGTTCACGCCCATGCTCCCCACCGCGGCCGAGTCGCTGACCTGGTCCGGCGCCAGGGAGAGGGTGGCAATCGGCGGCGGGGTGTTGGTGAGCTTGTCGACCTGGCAGGTCGCGAGCAGTATAAGGAGAGGAGCGCGGGCAACAACGCGCACGACCCCCCATCCTGGGGTCAGGGCCCTGCGCCATCCGCGACTAGTCCAGGTGCGCCCCACGACCTCGCCTTAGTGCCGTGAGACGACCCATGGAGCAAAGCCTGTACCCGCTGCACAGCTAGGTGGTGCCTTACGTCACGTGATGGAGTGTAACTAACCTGCTACAAGGCAGTGCGGTGGGGGGCTGGGGAGCTTACGGGCGGAGGGACGGGACCGAGGAGGGGGCGACCAGAACAATGGGCGGTACAGGACTCGAACCTGTGACCTCCGGTATGTGAGACCGGCGCTCTAACCAGCTGAGCTAACCACCCGTGAAAGGCTAGCTGCCGAGGTGCGGAGGTGCCAAGGAATCGCTGTGCACCTGAGCCGCTTTGCACCTGAGCATCTATCAGTTAGCGTGGGCCCTCCAGGATTTGAACCTGGGACCTACGGATTATGAGTCCGCTGCTCTAACCATCTGAGCTAAGGGCCCGCGAGGACAGAAAGATAATGCGGATTGCGGATTTCGGAATGCGGATTGGATCGGCGAGCGTCGCGGATTCGTGCTCACCCCGTCGACTCCGCAATCCCCAATCCGCAATCCGCAATTGATTCTCATGCACCGCGTCCTCATCATCTCCCACACCTACATCCCGCCGTCCAACCGGGGGAAGCTCCGCGCGCTCGCCGCGCGTGGGCTCGAGGTCACGGTCGGCGTGCCGCAGCGCTGGCGCGACCTCGTGCTGGGCCGCACGCTCGAGATCGCCTGGGAGCGCCAAAACGGCGTCGAGGTTTTCCCGCTCCCTGCGCGCCACTCGGGCGACGCCGCCACCCTCAAGTTCCGCGGCCGAGCGCTGCACGCCCTGCTGCGCGACAAGCGGCCCGACCTGGTCCAGGTGGAAGAAGAGCCCACCGCGCCGGCGGCGCGCCAGGTGGTGCGGGCGGCACGCCAGCTCTCGCTCCCCGCGGTGCTGTTTACGCATCAGAACGTGGCGCTCCCCCTGCCCTGGCTCGCCGGCTGGCGCCGCAACCGTACGTTGCGCCGGCTGCGCGGAGCGATCGCCGGGAGCGAGGGCGCGGCCGCGCTGGTGCGCGAGGTCGTGCCGGGCCTCCGAGTCGGCGTGATCCCGCAGCTCGGCGTCCACGTGCCGACCGAGCCCGAGCACGCGCATCACGAGGGCCTGGCGATCGGATGCGTCGGCCGTTTGGTCCCGGAGAAAGGAATCGATACTTTGTTGCAGGCGCTGGCCGAGAACCGCGCGCATCGCTGGCACCTGACGGTGGTGGGTGACGGCCCCGACCGGGAGCGGCTGGAGCGGCTGGCGTCCGACCTGCGACTCGCGGCGCGCGTCCGCTGGACCGGCGCCCTGCCACCCGAGGAAGTGCCGAAGCTGTGGCCCGAGCTGGACGTGCTGGTGCTGCCGGCGCGCGGGCTGCCGACGTGGGCCGAACCGGCGGCGCACGTGGTGGCGGAGGCGATGGCGCACGAGGTGACGGTGGTGGGCACGAGCGGCGGCGCGACGCCGGAGGTGATCGGCGATGCGGGGGTCGTGGTGCCCGGGGACGACCCGCTGGCGCTCTCGGCGGCGCTGCGTCGTCTCGCCGCGGTCGACCAACGGCGCCCCCTCGCGCAGGCGGGACGGGCGAGGGCGATGCAGTACTTCTCGGATGATGCGGTCGCGGAAAGAACGTTGGCGTTCTGGAGGGAGCTACTCAGTGGGACTTGAGAGGAGCGTTGCCGAATCCAGCGTTTCCGAGAACGGCTTTGCCGGGTTAGGCGTGACGCGTGATCCGGCAACGCTTCTTCCGGCAACGCCTCATCCGGCAACGCCTCATCCGGCAACGCTCCATCCCCAATGACCAGAGTCCTCCTCGTCCCCGATCTCCCCCTCGAGCGCTGGCCCTCCATGGATCGCTACGCCCACCGGCTGCACGACTGGCTGGAGAGCACCGATCCGGGATTCGAGGTGCGCCTGGCGGCGTCGATCGGGGACCTGACGCGCGACCGGGGGAACGGGCGCACCTCGGGCGGCTATCCGCGGTGGTGGGCCCAGGACGTGGATCCCACGAAGCTGGTGCTGCCGGGTCCGTTGCACGAGCCGCAGCGCTACGTCGCCCGCTACGTGCTGTATCCCTGGTGGCTGCGCCGCGAGGCGAAGCGCGCGCAGCTGGTGCACATCCTCGACCACAGCTACGCGCACATGGTGACGCGCGTGCAGCGCCGGCCGGCGATCGTCACCGTGCACGACCTGATGCCCGTCATCATCCTGCGCTCGCCCACCGACGGCTGGCGCGAAGGCGTACGGAATCGATTCCTGCGCGGCACCCTGAAGGCACTGCGGCTGGCGCGGTCGTACATCGTGGGCACCGAGTGGCTGAAGCGCGAGCTCGCGACCTGGCTGGGCGACGACCGACGCATCAATGTCGTGCCGTTCGGGGTGGACCGCGCGTTTTTCTCCGAGGCGCCGAACGCGCGCGCCCGCGGCCGGGCGGACTGGCGCATCCCCGACGACGCGTTCGTGGTGCTGCACGTCGGAAGCACCGTGGAGCGCAAGAACGTGCCCCTGGTCATCCATACGGTGGCGCGGCTGCGCGCCGAGGCGGACGCGTATCTACTGCAGGTGGGCGGACGGTTCTCCACCGATCAGCAGGAGCTGATCGAGCGGCTGGGCCTGCGACGCTTCGTGCGGACCGTTCCCCTCGCGGACGAGAGCACGTTGCGGCGGGCGTACCGCGCGGCGGACGTGCTGCTCTTCCCTTCCTTGTATGAAGGGTTCGGCTATCCCGTGATCGAGGCATTCGCCTCCGGGCTGCCGGTGGTCACGTCCGGCGCGGGGGGCCTGAAGGAAGTGGGCGGTGACGCGGTGGTGGTGGTCGAGGGCCGGGACCCGGGCGCCTACGTCGCGGCCCTCGAGAGTCTGTCGGATGATCCCCTGCGACGCGAAGAGCTCGTCGAGCACGGCCGCGCGCTGGCGCGGACCTTCACCTGGCAGCGAACCGCGGAACAAACCGCCGACGTTTACCGGAGTTTGTTGTAGCGGGAACGCACCTGTTGCGTCGCCTCCGCAGGCGTGTCATCCCGATTCAGGTCGCGTAATCTCAGCAGCGGGCCGTTCGAGGCTGGCGAGCGGGTGCGGCCCTTGCAGCGTCGCGTCGCTGCGATGAGGACCCTCTATCCTGTGGCGCTGGCGGCACTGGTCGTCAGCTGCCACATCGACAAGCTGTTTAACAGTGGCGGGGGCAACGGGCCGCCGTCCCAGGCCGCGCCGGCCCGCGTAGCCTTCTCGTCATCGCTCGGCAACGCACGCGCGGGGCAGCCGATCAGTCCTCCGGTGCAAGTCACCGTCCAGGACTCGACCGGCCGGGTGACGCTGCGGGACACCCTGGTCACGCTGTCGCTTGCCGCTAACCCCAGCGGTGACTCGCTGCGGGGAAAGAAGCAGGTCCGCTCCATCAACGGGGTCGCGACGTTCGACAATGTCCGGCTCGACAAGGCAGCCAGCGGCTATAGGCTCACCGCTGCGGCCCCGGACCTGCACCCCGACACCAGTGGGGCGTTCATCGTCATGCCCGCGCCCGCCACCGTGCTCGCGTTTTCGGTAGCGCCGGGCGTCACGATGCAGGACAGCGCGATCAAGCCGCCGGTGCAGGTCACCGCGTACGACTCCCTCGGCAACAAGGCCACGAACTTCACGGGCTCCATCCGGGTTGCGCTCGGCAACGACGCGAGCGTCACCAAGAACGCCACGCTCTCTGGGGGCGGGCCGGTGTCCGCGGTGGCCGGCGTGGCCACGTTCCCGAATCTGAGCATCGACCAGACAGGCGACGGCTACACGCTCACGGCCGCCTTTGGGAACGCGCAGCCCGTCGACACGAGCACCGCGTTCACCATCACACCGGGTCCACCGCCACCACCGCCGCCGCCCACGCATCTGGGATTCACCCAGCAGCCGTCGCAGACCACCGAAGCCGGCGCCGCGATCACGCCGCCGGTGCAGGTCGCGGCGTTCGATGCCTCCGAGCACGTCGTGCAGGGGTTCACGGGCACGATCGGGCTCGCGCTGGAACCGGCTTCCAATGGCGGGACGCTTTCGGGCGGAACGCCGATCAACGCAGTGAACGGCATCGCGACGTTCCCGAGCCTGAGTGTCGACAAAGCGGGGACGGGCTACACCCTGCGTGCGACGGCGTCCGGGCTGACGGACGCGACGAGCAGCGCGTTCGCAGTTGCGGCCCTGCCGAACCAGTCGCCGACGGCGGCCTTCCCGGCACCGAGCTGCAGCGGGCTCACCTGCAGCTTCACCGACCAGAGCAGCGATCCCGACGGCACGATCGCGAGCCGGCAGTGGAACTTCGGCGACGGCTCGGCGACGTCGTCCCAGGCGAACCCGTCGCACACCTACGCCGCCGGCGGGACGTTCACCGTTACGCTCACGGTGACCGACAACCAGAACGCGACGGGCAGCGTGTCGCACCCGGTCACGGTCACGGCGCCGCCGCCGCCCAACCAGCCGCCGACGGCGGCCTTCCCGGCGCCGAGCTGCAGCGGGCTGACCTGCAGCTTTACCGACCAGAGCACCGATCCCGACGGCACGATCGCGAGCCGGCAGTGGAACTTCGGCGACGGCTCGGCGACGTCGTCCCAGGCGAACCCGTCGCACACCTACACGGCGGGCGGGACGTTCACCGTTACGCTCACGGTGACCGACAACCAGAACGCGACGGGCAGCGTGTCGCACCCGGTCACGGTCACCGCGCCGCCACCGCCCAACCAGCCGCCGAGCGTGTCGGCCGGGGGCGACCAGACGGTACTGGTCGGTCTGCTCTTCACGCTGGAGGGAGCGTCGTTCAGCGATCCCGACCACGATGGACCGTGGACAGTGACTATCGACTGGGGCGATGGCACCTCGTCAACGAGCACGTCGCCGAGCGAGGGGTCGATCGGCGGCTCGCACTCATATCCGGTGACGCTCTTGGGACATGACTACCAGCTCACGGTGACCGTGGTCGATGCGCATGGCGCCCGCGGCTCGGCCAAGAAGACCGTCCACGTGGTGCTGTCGTGAGGGGGACCTGGGCCCGACACGCGCATCGTCTTGCCGACTTCCACGCGCAGATCCCACGACTGGGCTGCGGGCCGCCGAACGAGCCGTAGGCTTCGAGCCGCACTGCGCTCTTCCCCGAGCGACTCGGCCGCACTACTCTCGGAGCGTGACCGAACGCTGTTTACAGCTGCTCGTCGCGGTGCACGACGTCACGCCGGCACACGCGCGACGGCTCGACGTGCTGTATCGCCTGCTCGACGAGCTCGGGGTGCATCGCTACGCGCTGCTGGTCGTTCCCGACTGGCACGGTGCCTGGCCGCTCGCCCAACACGCCCAGTTCACCGCCCAGCTCCGGGAGCGGGCGGCGACGGGAGTCGAGATCCTGTTGCACGGGCTGCGTCACGATGAGATCGGCCTGCCTCGCTCCCTCGCGCACCGGATGCGCAGCTTCGGCCGCACTGACCGCGAAGGCGAGTTCGCCTCGCTCCCGCCGGCGGAGGCTCGCATCCGTATCGACCGCGGTCTCGCCACGCTCGGTGCCTCGGGGCTCGAGCCGATCGGTTTCGTCCCGCCGGCCTGGCTCGCCGGCCCCGACCTCGAGCGGGTGGCACGGGACGCCGGCCTCGCCTTCACGGAAAACGTGCGTGGTGTCGTAGTGCTCGCGACCGGGCGGCGCATTCGCGCTCCGGCAACCTGCTGGAGCACGCGCCGGGCATGGCGCGCCAGGGGGTCCGTCGTAGTCGCAGCGCTCCGGCTGCAGCTCGAGCGGCTGCGCCCGTTGGTTCGCGTCGCACTCCACCCCCTCGACACCGAGTCGCCTGCCGTGCTCGAGTCTTGTCGCCGCACGCTCAGCGCGCTGCTCGAGCGGCGAGAGGTGATCGATTACCGGGGGCTCGCGGATCCGCGGGCCCCCGTCGAGTGACCGTGCCTTAAAAGGCCGGCTCGGCTCAGAGCGCGCCCTCAAGGGCGCAGCGTCCGAGCGTCCTTCAGGACGCATCACGGGCCGAGCCGGCGCTTCAGCGCGCGGATATCGAGAGCGCAGGACCACTAGATGTCCGCGAAGTCGATCACCTCGATATCCCCCCGCTGCAATCGCGTCCGGACCGCGGTCGACCTCAGTGCATCTAGCTCCCGCTCCCGCCCTGCCCCATAGCTGACCCAACCCGCGAGACTCGCGTCGGCGTATCCCGGATGGACCATCAGCTCGGTGACTCCGGGCTCGAGAGCGTCCAGCAGGACGAGCAGCCGTGCGAGGAAATCACGCCGGCCGGTGAGGGCAAAGCCTCGGAAGTGGTCGGCGTGACGTGGCAGCGGCGCGCCGCGTGTCGCCCGCCGCCACGCCGCGGTGAGTAGCAACTGCCCCGCCGCCGCGAGCGGCCGCCAGGCGATCCTCGACGCGGGCTCGAGCCCGAGCCGCATGACGTGGATCCCGGCCTGCGTCGCGGCGGCGACGACGGGCCCCCAGATCCCGGGCAGCACGTGCGTGTGTTGGTGACCGTCCAGATGCGTGAGCCTCCGCACCCCTGCGCCCCGGGCCCGCGCGATCTGTGCGGCGCATTCGAGCGCCACCTCCCCGCCGTCGACCCGACCGACGAGGGTGCGCGCGATGAGCCGGGAGAGGGAGTAAAACCGACCGGTGTGCGGATCGCACAGGCTGGGCACGGCGGCCGCAGGCGATACAGGGGCCCCCATCGTCAGATTCAAATGCAGTCCCACACCGAGCTCAGGGGCATCGCCCGCCGCGCGGACGGCATCCGTAAATCCCGGGGCATTGACGAGCAGCGAGGTCGAGCTCACGGTGCCGGCGGCATGGGCCTCCATGATGCCGCGGTTCACGCCCGCCGAGAGCCCGAAGTCGTCCGCGTTGACGACCAGCCGCCGCTTGGGAATCATGGCACGCCTCGGGCCCGCGGTGTTCGCACACCGGGCCACCAGTTCCACCGGCCCGCGAGCTGCATCACCGCCGGTACCATCACCAGGCGAATGACCGTGGCATCGAGCAGCACCGCCGCGGCCAGCCCGAACCCGAGGAGCTGGATGACCAACACCCGCGCGAAGGCGAACGCGCCGAACACGGTGATCATGAGGAGGGCAGCGGAGGTGATCACGCCAGCCGTGACGCTCAGGCCCTCGATCGTGGCACGCCCGTTGTCCCCGCTCGAGTCGAACGCCTCCCTGATACGGCTCAACAGGAATACTTCGTAGTCCATACTGAGGCCGAACACCACCGCGAACACCAGCACCGGCACCGCCACGAAGATCGCCTCGGTCCCGTTGCTGCCGCGCTGGAACACGAGGACGATGAGGCCGAGCGTGGCGCCCACGGAGAGCGCGTTGAGCAGGATGGCCTTGAGGGGGATCAGCACGGAGCGGAACACCAGCCCCAGCATCAGCGCCGTGGCGCCGAAGATCACGCCGACGACGAGTGGGAACCGGCGCAGCAGGTCGTCCTGAAAGTCGACGTTCTGGGCGACGTAGCCGCCCACGAAAATGCGGGCGCCGGCGAGTGACGGTGGTGGCGCGGCGGCGAGCCGACGGGCGCGGCGCACGACGTCCATCGCCGACAGGAGTGACGTCGTATCGGCGAGAATCACGTCGAGGCGCGCGATCCGGGCATCGATACCGAGTAGCGCGTCCAGCGCGGCGGGATCGCGGGCACGCACCGCTGCGAGGTCGCTGTACAGGAGCGCGTACTCGAGCAGTGACGTTCGCGCTCGCGCGTCTACCAGGCTGTGCACGTCGCGCACCCGCGGGTCGGCGCGCAGCGAGTCCGACAACGCCCGCAGCCCGCGCAGCGCGCCCGCGTCAACCGCCCGCCGTCCCGACTCCGGTGGCCATTCCACCAGCACCCGCACCGGCTGCACGTAGCCCGCTCCGCCGATGCGCGCCAGCACGTCCAACCCCTTCCCGGCCTCCGTTTGCGAAGGCCACCAGTGGCGTGCCGGCAAGCCGACGCGCAGCCACGCGACGGGCGCCGTGAGGCAGACGAGGGTGAGGCCGCCCGCGACCAGGGCGATCCCCGGCCGGCGGGTGAGCGCTCGAGCCCAACGCTCCCAGAGCGCGGCGGCCCGGTCGCGGCTCAAGCCGCAGCTCGGCGCTACCGCTGAACCGGCAAATCCACGTCCGTTTACGGGCAAGCGCCGAGTCGCGAGTTCACTCGTGGGTCGCAGAGCCGCGATACGAGCCTCCCTCGAGTTCCGCGGCAGGACTCGTGTCCCCAGGAGGGCGAGCAGCGCCGGGAGCAGGGTGAGCGCCGCCGCCACCGCCACCCCCACGACCACGAGCCCCCCGATGCCGATGCTGCGCGTCTCCACCAGCGGCGTGGCGAGCAGTCCGGCGAACGCCACGGCCACACACAGGCCGGAGGTTCCGACCGTCGCACCGGCGGTGGCCACGGTCCGCGCGACGGCCTCGTTCACCGCGACGCCGCGCTCCAGTTCCTCCCGGAATCGTCTCAGCAGCAGCAGCGAATAGTCGATGCCTGCGCCCAGCCCGATCATCGTCGCCACGGTGAGCACGTAGATCGACATCGGCACGAGCCCCGACAGGACGTCGACAATCGCGAGCGCCACGGCGACGGCGAGAAACCCGACGGCGAGCGGCAGCGCGGCGCCGGCGAGCGACCCGCATGCGATGAAGAGGATCACCGCGGCCACGGGCAACAGCCGGCGCTCGCTCCTGGCCACGTCCTCGGTGGTCACCGTGAGCATGTCCCGCTCGAGCGGCGTGTCACCGGTGACAATGGCGCGGTAGCGGGCGTCGTCAGCGAACGCGGCGAGCGCGCGGCGCACCGCGCTGCGCACGGGGAGCACGAGGCTCAGGACGCTGTCGGCGCCCGCTACACTCAGCGTCACGAGCACGACGGCGGTGCGGCGATCGGCGGAGAGGAGGCTCGAGTCTCCCGAGGAGCCGAACCAGGTGACTTGGCGGACGTAGGGCTCGCGCGCGAGCGCGGCGCACAGCACGTCGAGCAGCTGGCGCGGGCGGCCGCCCGTAAGCGACTCAGGCCCCGATACGAGCACGAGGAACGTCTCGCCGATGTCTTGGCGAAACCGGGTCGCGAGCTTGCGGTCGACCCGGGACGCCTCCGTCACCTGCAGGCTGCCGCCCCGCACGTCGAGCCGATCGGCAACGCCCCCCGCTCGCGCGACGGCGAGCGCGCCTACGCCCGCCCATCCAGCTAGGACCCACCAACGCGCCCGCACGAGCGCGCGGGCCCACGGAGTTCTCAGAGCAGAGCGATGCCCGTTCACGGGTAAACGCCGAGCCGCCCTAAAGGACTCCCTGACGGTCGCGAGTTCACTCGCGCACTTCCCACGACGCGACCCTGCCGATAGCGTCAATCACTCCGATGTTCCCATCCCTCGCCCTTCATCTCGCGGCACTCGCGCTTTGCGCCGCCGACGTGGTCGTACGTGCGGTCCGGCTCCGTCTCCTTGTGCCGGGCGCGCCCGACCTCTCGCTTTGGCGGGCGGTGACGATCAACGCCTACGGCGATGCAGCGTCGGCGGTCACTCCGGCCCGCCTGGGCGGCGACCCGGCACGGTTCCTCGGTTTCCGGCGCGCGGGCGTCGAGACTCCACGAGCGCTCGCCGGGCTCGCCGTGGAAGCGCTCATCGATGGGGTGCTGCTCGCCGTCGCGACCGTGGTCCTGGGCCTCGCGTTCGCGGACACTGCCGCCGCCGGTGTGCGTCACCTGGTCACGCTCGCCACCGGCCCCAAGGCTCGCCTGCTCGTGGCCCTCGTGCTCGCACTTGCCGTCGCGAGCGCCGCGGCAGCCCGCTGGTACCGCCGCCACATTCCCGCCCGCGCCGTGGGCTCGCTCACCGGCGCGTGGCAGCGTGCCCGCCGGCTCGCCTGGCCCAGGGTGACGCTCGCGGCGACGCTTACCACGCTCAGTATGACGCTGCGGATCGCGCTTCTCCCCGTCCTCGTGGCCGGGCAGCCGGGCCTTGCGACCGGCGCCGTGGTGCTGGGCTCCTTCACGCTGTTGTTCGGTCAGCTCGCGCTGCCGACGCCCGCGGGTGCGGGCGCCGTCGAGCTGGGGTTCGTGGGCGGCTTCGCGGGGACGCTGAGCCCCGCAGCCCTCGCTACCCTGCTGCTCGCGTGGCGCGCCTACACGCTGATACTGCCCGCCGGGCTGGGCGCGCTGCTCTTCGCGGGCGCGGCGCTTGAAGAGGGGCGGCGGGCGACGACGTCCTCATACAAGGCGAGCAGCGCCGAGAACGTGCGGTCCCAGCCGTAGCGCTCCGCCACGAGGGCGCGTGCACGGCGCCCCGCGGCCGGCAGGTCGAGCATCAGGAGCTCGCGCAGGGCGCGCGCACAATCGCCCGCGTTCCCTTCCCGATAGGTGCGGCCCCAATCCGCGTGCGCGAGCAAGCGGCCGATGCCCGCGGTGCCGACCCCCACGACCGGCAGCCCGCTCGCCATCGCCTCGACGGCCGCGAGTCCGAACGTCTCATAGGGACAGGGCGCGACGTACAGATCGGCGCTCGCGTAGGCGCGCGCCAGCCGCGCGCGATCGGTTTCGAAGGGCAGGACCTGGAGCTGCGCGGGCTCGTCGCGCGCCGCGCGCTCCAGCCGGCGCCGCAGATGCCCTTCTCCGATCAGGACGAGCCGCACGTTCGTCGCCGCATGAATGTCCGGGAGCGCCTCGAGCACGACGTCGAGGCCCTTCTCGCCCGACAGGCGTCCGACATACAGCGCCACCGGTTGCTCGGGAGCCGCTCCGATTTCCTTCTTCCAGGCCGGATCGCGCCGGGCGGGATGGAACAACTCGGTATCGACTCCCAATGGCACGACCGCCGTGCGCGGCACGCCCAGACCGGCGAGGTTGTCCTCGCTCGCCGCCACGGCGAGGTCGAAGCCACGGTGCGCCGCGCGGAGGTAGCGGGTCACGAGCCCGGCGCCGCGCGCCGCATAGAGCCGCGGGTTCTCGTGCACGAAGGCGACCAGGCGTGCACGCGTGCCGCGCGCCGCCCGGCGCGCGAGCCACGGCGCGAGATACGGGCTCCCTACCTCGATCACATCGGGCTGCTCGCGCGTCACGATGTCGCCGAGCTTCCGCCCCGCCACCAAGAAGTGATAGCCCGGGCTCGCGGGTACGGCGGGACCGCGCACCAGGTGCACGCGCGAGCGCTCCCACTGCGCCACGGCTGTCTTGTTCGAGGGAACCACGATCACGTGCTGGACGTCGTGCCGGGACGCCAGCCAGCGCGCCTTCGCAGCGAGGTAGGTGCGCACCCCGCCACCGAGCGGAGAGTAGAACTCGGTGACGTCGAGCAGCTTCACACAGCGACGGCCAGCGCGCGCTCCACCCGGCGGCCGCCGGCGGCGATGAGCCGTTCGTACTGCTCCAGCAGCCGGCGATTCACGTCGGGCCAGCGGTACTGCGCGGCTGTCACCCGCGCCCCGAACCCCAGACGCGACAGCTCGGCGGGCCGTTGCAGCAGCGAGTGGATCGCATCCGCGAACGCCGCGGGTGAATCGGCCGGCGCGAGCCGCCCGTTCACGGTGGGGTTGACCAGCTCGCGCACCGACCCCGCGTCTACGCCGATCACGGGGAGCCCGGAAGCAAACGCTTCGAGCACCACGTTCCCGAACGTTTCGGCGATGGAGGGGAACACGAACAGGTCGGCGCTGGCGTAGCAGCGGGAGAGCTCCTCCCCTTCGAGCGGGCCGGTGAAGACCGCCTCCGGGAGCCGCTCCGCCAGCGCCCGGCGCATCGGGCCCTGGCCCACGATCACCAGCTTGAAGCGATCCCCCTGGCGCGCGAGCACCTGCATCGCCTGGGCGAGGTAGTGCAGGTTCTTCTCGCGCCCCAGGCGCCCCACGTAGAGGAGGATCGGGACGTCGTCGCCGCCGAGCTGGGCGCGCAGCTCCGAGCTGCGGAACGCCGGCGAGAACGACGCCGGATTCACGCCCCGTTGCCACAGGGCTACGTTGTCGATGCCGTGTGTCTGCAGCTTCGCCGCCTGATAGCGCGACGGGGCCAGGGTGAGGGCGCATTGGCCGTAGAAGCGCCGCGCCAGGTGGTGCCCCAAGCCCTCGAGGCTGCGCAAGCCGTAGTAGCGGAACAGCGTCACGAAGTCCGTGTGGAAGCTCGCCACCACCGGGATGCCGCGCCGCCGGGCGTAGCGCACGCCGTACAGACCGAGCAGGCTCGGTGTGACCACGTGGACGATGTCCGGGCCGAACCGGTCGAGCAACGGATCCAGGGTGCGCGCCGCCGGCAGGCACACCCGGTAATAGGGATACAACGGGAACGGGACTGAGGGCACGGTGTGCACGCGGTCGCGCCACAGCAAGCCGGGATCCGGCTTCACCGCTGATAGGAACGTGAACTCGTGCCCGGTCTCCCTCAACGTCGCGACGAGCTCGGAGAGCGTCCGCGTGACGCCGTCGACCAGCGGGGGCAAGGACTCGGTGCAGTAGGCGATGCGCATCTCGCAATGTTACCGACGCATGGCGCGGTCCGTAAGAGTCGTGCAGATTGGCCAGCCCATGCGCGCGCTTCTGTTGGTGTTGCTCATTTGGACGCCCGGAGCAGCGCCGGCCCAAGACGCGTCGCCGTACGTGCCGCTCCAACACTGGGCGATGCCGTACTCGAGCACTTGATTGCGACCGGCGTGCTCAGGGATCCCACGCCGCTGACACGGCCGCTCAGACAGGCGGACCTGGTCCGGGCGCTCGAGGCGGTCGATACGGTACACGCCGGCGTCGCCGCGCGGGCGACTGTGCAACGGCTGCTCCTTGAGCTCCGGCCGCGCGTCCCCGGGCCCAGGTACCGGCTTGAAGCCAGCGTGGGGGTCGCGGCGGCGAACTACGCCGTACGCGATCCGCTGGCGCTCGGCCGTGGCGTGCCGATCAGGCCATACGGGCCAGCCCGCCTGTTCGGCAGCGTTGGCGCCGACCTCGAGCTCCAGTTCGGGCCCGGCATCGCGGTCACCCACCCGTACGAAGACACACGGCTGCGAGCCGACGCGGAGTGGTTCGACGCGCGTCGCAACGGACTGCGTGCGGCCGAAGCGTACGTGAGCGGCCAGTGGCGCTACGCCGAGCTGTTCTTCGGCATCCTGGACCGCAACTGGGGCCCGAGCGGCGTCCAGGGACTGCTGCTCTCCAACAATCCGTACGATCTCGATCATCTGGGGATCACTTTGGGCCCGGCGAGCGTGCGGCTCCAGGCGATCGCGGCCGAGCTGGACCCGCTCACCGACTCGACCGGCGCCACCGTGAACCGCTTCATGTTGCAGCACCGTATCTACGTCCATCCCGGGGGCCGCTGGACGTTCGCATTGTGGGAGGGCAGCGTCTGGTCGGGCGTGGGCCGCCAAGCCGAGCCGTGGTACTTGAACATCATGGACCTGGGCCTCCACATCGCGGGGTACGGCGGGAACGTGAACAGCTTCGAAGGGCTGGACATCGAGCGCCGTGGCAGGGTCACCGTGTTCGGACAGGCGATGCTCGACGACATTCAGATCGAGCGAAAGGTGGCGAGTGACCGCAAGCCCACGAGCTACGGCTTCACCGTGGGCGCCAAGGGTGCCGCCCGCGGCGCCGCGTGGACCGCGTTCTACACGCAGGTGGCGAATCTGACGTACCGCAACGAGGACGATCTCCAGGTACCGCTGTTTCATGGGCTCGGCATCGGCCGCAACTTCGACGACTACGACCAGGCCACCGTCAAGGTGGGTTTCCTGACGACGTCGGGTGTGCTGCTCGAGCCGGAGCTGACGCTGCTGCGCCAAGGCGAGGGCGATCCCCGCCTGCCGCATCCGCTGGTGCCGGACCTTCCCACCACGGCGACGATCTTCCAAGGCGTGATGCAGCGGACGATTCGCCTGGCGCTGGGCGGCAGCTGGCAGCGCGCCGGCTGGGGTGTGGTCGCAAACACTGGCGTTCACTTCGTCCAAAACGACGGCCACGTGGCGGGGGCGAGCGCCACCCATTTTGTCGGGTCGATCGGGCTCAGCTATCGGGTGCATTACGTGCGTCAGGTGCGATAGATGTCCGCAGCACTGACCGATCAAAAGCAACCTTGCGCAGCAGGCCCGCCTCTAGAGCAAATCGACCTGAAGGTCATCAAACCAAGCGTCGACGGGGAGATACGATTCAACCTTGATCTCCGCCCCGATGGTGCCGGTCACCGCCGCTCGAGCGTAAGCGCGCACATGTTGCCATCCCCCGTCCCTGGCGGTGTAGCGCGCAGTTCCAAGATTGAGAGATCGATCGACGTCTTGGATGCTGATCACGAGCCAATGCCCGTCGTTCCCGACAAGGGGGCTGCTTGAGCGGATCCAGCCGCTCACGGCGTAATACCTGCCGCCAATCGCGGGGAAGCCTTGGCTGAGCCACGCGTAGCCAGCTCCAGCATTTATTCTCAGCGACGAGGTGCCTGTCCGCTTGAAATCCACGTGCGTCTCCTGGAAAACTTGCTGAGTGCCCTGCGGCCCCGTTCCACCAGACCACCCGTCAGGCTGACTGCTGGATGACCACGCGTCGAAGCTCAGGTTGAGAAGTGATGGTGAAGGTGGGAGCGCGCTGGATAGGCCTTGGATCACATTACGCGTCACCGTTCGAACCTGGTCTGACACCGTCAAACCGATCGGCCAATCTGTAGTCGCGGCGTTGAATACCACACCGTTATTTCGGTAGATCGCCGGCGTCGCACGACCCCTCTGCCTCGGCCAAGGGAGCAGATCGGTGCTAGCGAGGATAAGGGTGCTGGACGGCGGTTGATACACAGGCTTTCCATCGTCGGGGTCTTCCGACACAACCGGGATATTGTAGCGGTCGAGTTCGACCGCGCCATTCTGGTTAACGCGAAGATGCGCGGCATCGGTCTCCCACCCGTCGGTTTGCAACGCCGAAGACACACTCTGCGGGGGGAGTCCGGCGAACACCCAATGTTCCGACGGACCGACGTGGAGAGGAACGGCCGAGGGCGCTTGACTCTGCCACCAAGCGGCGCCGTAACGAAAGCTCAGCCCTGTCATTCTCTCTTCCGGTCGATTGACCGGACTCGCGAACCAATTCGTAGTAACGCGTCTCTGGCCTTCGGGACCCCATGCCCATGCAGGGTCGCGCCGGGTGTTCCGCTGAGGATCCTTGTAACAGACGATTCGACGCGTGTCGGGCTCGAAACGGATCTGCCACCAACAGGTGTTACCTCCGAAGAACGCGACGTTACCCCCGGCTTCAATGAAATCCTCCACGTTGTCTCGCATTTCCCATGACCAGTATTCGTCGTGGCCAACGCTGAGCATCAGTTGATATCCCGACGTGCTCAGCCTTAGCTGGGGGTCACTATGGAGGTCAATGCTCGTACAGTAGTCCGGCTTGAAACCCTCGCGCTCCATCCACCTGATAAACGGCAGGTCGAGGGCCTTGAACTGGTGGAGGTCGGCGTAAGGTCGATCGAACGACGCGAACGGTTGACTGTACCCGCGAGAGTCAACCGTATACAGGCTGCCTCCAGCCCAGGCATTGTAGGCCTGGTACGTCGACACCGGCAGCTGGTACAGCGTAGAGTTCGTCGGGTTCGCCGGCTTGACGACGAAAGGAATCTCGGTTGGAGCAATCCGAGCGTCGTCGATAGGCGAGAGTCGCACCACGTAGACACCGCTAGACCAGCTGCTCGGAATCACGAACTGGAAGGTCGTCGACCAACCGCATCCGTACTGCGCTGGCTGGCGCGGCACCGACTGAGAAGGCGCGAGGTCGTGCCAAGGTCCTAAGACAGACGTGTCCGCCGCGCCGGCCCGGACGACCTCCACTTCGATCCTTGGATCACCCGAGTTGTTCGAGACCTGGAAGGACGCTGTCTCACCCACCCGGTAGCTGGTGGCGTTGGCATAACCCTCGATCGGCGCCGTCCGAGGCGGGCTGGACTCCCGGGTGGGTGGGGCCGTAGGGGCCGGCTTCAAGCAGGAGCTGACCCACGCTGGTAGCGCCGCGACCCCTGCCAAACCCGCGAGCTTGACGACGTCGCGGCGCGTGGGGAACGCCCGGATCAATCGTTCCCATTCGTCCGGGCATCTGACCTCTCGTCCCATTCAGTCACGCTTTCGGAGCAAGGTCCTCTACGCACGGGCTCAGCGCGCGCGAGGGAAAATCTACTGGGGGACTGCCGTCGCCGCGAAGCCACTTCACGGTGGTCGAGGCCAGCCTTGGTGAGCCGCGTCGCACATTTAACCTCTTGACGGTCCGTCAGTTAAGGGGCACTTTCCAGCCGTCGGTTCCCATCTGAGCCCTTGGGAAAGCTGGAGACGCATGAGGCTGCTGAAGCTGTGGGTGATGGGCGCGTGCGCGCTCGTCACCCTGAAACCGATACGCTCTTCCGCGCAGATCCCGGTTCAAGGGCAGAGTCAGCTTCCCGACGGGCTACCTGCTGGCGTGACACCGGACCAGCTGGCCCAGCTGCTCCAGCAAAACCCCCAACTCGGCAACCTGATCCGCCAGCGGTTGCAGCAGTCCGGGCTCACGCCGGACCAAGTGCGGGCCCAGCTCGCAGCGGCTGGCTAC
>Ga0209266_1000903_pt1 | contig 21246 bp, 17 predicted proteins | sample GraSoiAngelo_132_FD_185889 | JGI IMG/M metagenome (GOLD analysis project Ga0209266, IMG submission 185889) | Grasslands soil microbial communities from the Angelo Coastal Reserve, California, USA - 14_0929_02_40cm (SPAdes) (version 2) | ecosystem: Environmental > Terrestrial > Soil > Grasslands ...
ACAGCCAGCGATCCGTCATGCGCCAGCCCCTTGCCGCCATGGACCAGCTTGTCGATCTGAACGAGAACGGTTTTGTCGGATTGAGTAACGTCGGTCGGCATATAATCTACAGCGTCCCCTCGCGGAGCTGATAGAGCTGGCCGTCCTCGACCCGATACAGCAGCGGCGCCACCAGAAGCTTCGGATACCGCAAGCGCAGCCGCTTGGCCTCGCTCAACACGAAGTCCACTTCATTGCCGATTTCGAACATCGGGGCAAAATGCATGAAGTGGGCTTCCGCCCACTCCCGATCCCATCCCGCTTTGTCCACGAGGCCGGCAATGAACCGTTCGCGCTTGCTCGAGAGATTGACCATGCCGCAATTGGTGTGCGCCAGTAGCGCGATCGTGGCGACCTCAAAAAAGAGCGCATGCACACTTTGGCCGAAGGCTATCACCCGTCACCGGATGGCGCAGAAAAGTGTTCGCGGCGGCTGACGGCAACGTCAGAGACAAACATGACCCCGGAGTATCGGTCGAAGATCGGCTTCAAGCCGGCCAGAATTGGCTCCACCTTCTCTTGTGGAACGACGGTCATCAGCATCACCAGGCTGTCCATCTCATTGAACATCGGATGGGCTGTATGAAAGCCGTGGTGTCCTTTTCCCGAAATGTTGTGGATGATCGTGTAGCCAGTCGCCTTGATGTTGTCCAGCAAATCGGTCACAAATTTCACCTGCTCGCCCTGAATGATGATCCTGATCTCCTTCATGGGATGAAGCGTGAGGCCGTTCATAAGCTGTGCTCCTCCTTTAAAAACATTTTCGTCTCAAGGGACGGGCTTCCATTTTTGAAGGGCGTCCATCCCTGCTTCGGAATATAGCGATAAAAGATTTTCTCTTCCGGATCAAGCGCCGCCAGGCGGACCCATTCGTTATCGTAAAAATGCTGAAGGACATGGTGACGCCGGATGACCTGGCTGATCCGTTCCCTGGGCGCTTCAATCAGGGTGAGCAGACGCATGGGCTCATGATAAGGCCGCGGCCCGTCCATGACGGTCTGCCAGGCCAGCCCGGTGCGCAGATCACTCTGGGGTCCGGACACGATCCCGACCCGGCCCACCACATTATGGTAAATTTTACTTCCACTGCCATAGACCTCGTTATCCACCGTGGAAAAATAATGCTCCATGTTGATCCATTGACCGACCACCTGCGGGCCTGTCATCACGATCTCCAGTAGCCGGCCTGTAGGATCTTCCCCATAATCATACGAATGCAGAAAAACCCGTCCCTCAAGATGGACCCCCCTGGTCAGGTCACGACGCCCAATGATAAACGCCGCGTTGCCCGACAGCCCCCATTCCGGCCGGACCTGGCTCCAGTCACCACTCCGTCTGCGCGTCTCCCGCGCCGCTCTAGAGGGTGTCAGGGTGGTTTTGATCTCTGGAAATCGAGAGCATCGTTCCTGGCTGTTGTGAAGGCCGGCTTCCTCAAGGTCGCGGCTCAGACGGAGCAGATCCTTGAGATGGGTGGCTGGGAGGTCCTCCAGATCGAAGAGTTGCACTTCATCTGTTGTCGTGTCGTGCTGCCCCGCAATGAAATAGGTGTCCTGGGGAATGGAGAGGCCCTTGTTGGCCAGTTGCTCCCGCACCCGGGGTTTGTTGGCCATGGCCGCTAGGACGCGCGCATTCGGTTTGCCCACATTGCCGCCACATGCGCCGCAATCGAGAGCCGCCTCGAAGGGATTGTTGTCCGAGCTGCTCCCGTGGCCGCAGAAGAGGACTAGTCGAGCGAAGTTTCGGGTCAGCCCCATCATCCGGAGCGCGGTCTCCACTGTGAAGGCCTGCTCGCTGAGCGTGAAGCCCGTTTGCGTGATGCGCTCCATGCGCGTAAAGGCCCAGCCCTGGTTGATCCGGTAGTGACGGCGCAGCTCTTCAACAAAGGCCGCTTCCTCCCCGGCGGAGAGCGCATAGGAGCGGGACGGTGCCTGCGGGGATTGTTGGTCGGCGCTCTGTTCATCCAACGCCCGACGACGCAGGGCCTCCAGCCGCTCGAGGGACAGATTCAGATCACGGTCGCCGAACCGTTCCTGAAGGGCTCGGCGAATGGTGGCGCGCTGCTCGGCGGCCAGCATTTCTTCGACTTCATCCCGTGACAGCTTGTCCACGGTAAGGGAGGTGGCGACCGGCGGCACGAATATGCGCCGAAGCCGGACGGTCCACTTGCGATACCAGTCGGGGAAGACCGTTTTCCCGATCAACGGCAGGCCGTAAAACCAGCCGAGCGACTCCACCGCAACATAGGGCGTAACCACATTTTCTTTCAAATCGTGCAGCAGCTCATGCCCCGCATGGAGCAGTTTGGTCCCGGCTTGGTGCCTGGACAGCAGTTGACCGTGATAGGTTCGGGGGACCTCGCGCACCGCATTCTTGGCCTTCATGATCACTGGAAACTGATCGGTGTCGTGATGGCTGCCCAGGGCCCGGTAACGGATAAAGACGGTGAAAAAGCCGGCAAAGCCGAACGTGTCATAATCCCCGACGGCCTCCAGGTGGCGCCGGAACGACTCGGACCGCACATCGATGCAGAAGATCGCCTGGGCCTGGGGCCGCACCACCCGTTGGCCGTCTTTTACAGCAGCCTGCAGATTGGAAAGATTGGGCCTGAGCTTGCCGATCAGTTGTTCCTGGTAGCCGGCCTCAAACGCTTTGAGCCACACCGGCCCGTGGTCTGATTCCGAGAAAGCATCGATCCACTCCAGCAGCACCCTCAGCTCCTGCGGCGCTGTTTCCATCAGGACGTCGGGGGCGATCTCCAGGGCGTTGGCGAGGGTCCGCAACCGCCAGGCCGCAGCGAGCTGTGTCGTGTGATCACGGCGGGGCCCGAATTGCGCTGCGTATCTGTTTTGAGGGGCTCGCGTCGCCCCCTCGTCCGGCAACGCCTGATGAGCCTCTCCCTCACACGCGCTGTGCGCGCTGGGTCGTCCCTGCGGGCTCCCGCGCCTCTGCATGTCGGCCGAAATCGCGCCGAAATTTCCATCGATCCCGAGTGCTTCCCGGCAGACCTTCTGGACCAGCTCGCGTTCATACCAAACGCGCACCGCAAGGTACTGCACCAGATCGACGGGATAGACCTGCTGCCATTCATAGTCGCTCTGATCGGCCCGCCATTTGATGAAGCCCGCCCAGCCGGGCAGGGCCGCCAGATGCAGGGAGAGATAGTCCTGCCAGACCTCAGAAGGGATGCCGAGCGCCGCAAGGTGCTCGAGCAGCGCATCCTCCGGGGATGTCGGCAGGCCGGCGATTTTCTGTCGACTGTCCGCGATCCCGCAGGGGGACCATTCCTGTTCGGCCAGAAATTTCCAGGCCCCGTAAAAACCATTTTCCCGGCCAGGCATGGGCCACGTGGCATGCCCTTCGTCTAAAAAGGCCTCACACCATTTAATCGATTCTCCATTGATCTGGTCCATGATCTGACTGCCCAGGGTGTAGTCGCACCACGCCGCCAGTGTCGAACGCCGACCGAGAGCGGTCCGCTCCTCATGGACGCCGGCCTCCAGGCTCTCCCGAATTGCCGGGGGATTCAGCGCAGTGGTGAGATGGTCCGCCAGGGTTTTGATAAGAGTCCGATCCGGGCGACGATTGATCTGGGCGTCGAGCGTCTCTTCGGCCGGGGCCGTGATCCCCTGAAGCAGATGGGCTCGAAGCACTTCGAAGTGGGAGATCTCGCGCGCCCCCAGCGCCACATGCTTGTCGTGCACAAGCGTCTTTAGCGCAGCGTCGATATGATGCGGACGAATCCTGCCGGAGCGGACATAGCCCCGAAAGAGCTCATTGGACAGATAGCCTTTCCCTCCCAGGAGTTGATGGCCCCGGCGCACGGCGTCCTCAAAATGGAGATCTTCCAGGCCATGCAGCGGATTGTGATGGACAAAGGTGCGCATGGGCCAGTACTGGGAGATGATCTCGCTGGAGAGCAGGATCAGCCCTCTGAGCTGCATCCGCCGTGTTTCGCTGTACGGTGCTGTTTCTACTTGTTCCATAGCATTAACTCCATGGCCGTCCGATAGCTGTTCGTCAGCGCGTCGGACTCGAAGAATCCGTACGGCGTGATGCCGAGGGCCAGCAGGATCAACAGCACGATCAGCAAGGGGGCGACTTCGGTGGGACGTAAATCCTCATACCGAATGTCCGAGCGGTGCGGGCCGAAGAGGAGCCGTTGCATCAGCCTGAACAAATACCACGACGCTGCAAGCCAGGTGAGCAGGATGACCATTAGATCCCAGGAGATGACGATGGACGGGTGGAGCAGTATGGCCATGTAACCGGAAAACAGGCCGAATGGAGGCAGGCCTACGGCCGCCATCACCAGCAGTGACAGCAAGATGGCAAAGCGGGGCATGGGCCGCGCCAGCCCGCCGATCTGGTTCAGATCGAGGTCGCCATACCGCACCTGCACGCGATGCCATGCCAGGAACAGCCCGCCGATGACAAGCGCCACCGCGCTGGTGTAGACGGCCGCCTGGGGAGTAGAGGTCCCGGTGACCGCCAGATACCACCACAGAATGGAAAAGAAGGCGAGGCTGGCGTAGGCCAACAGGCGAGTTACTCTGAACTGAACCAGGGCTTTGAGCGACCCATAGAGGGCGCCGAACAATGCCAGCACGCTCACGCCTTTGAGAAACTCCGCGGGCATTTCGGGAAGAAGGCCCATCAGCCCGTACAGCCCCACGGTCGGCAGCAGGATGGCAAGGCACATGGGCAAATATCCTGGCAGACGGGTCAGGGCGGCCACGTAGACCCCATGCAGGGGAAACAGAGGGATCATGAGAGCAGCAACAAAAAATAGGGTGATGTTTGCAGCCGACAGTTCCCCCATCCAAACCGCCGCAGGCACGACCAGGCCAAGGGCGATCAGACCTGCGACATACGGGAAGAGCCTGCTCGTATCCAGCCGATGGGCCACGCGCGTGAAGCCCCGCCCGAGTCTGAGAGCGAGGGCATCCACATAGAGGCGGTTCATGAAGAACAGATAGAAGCGGGTCTGCACCCCGTTCACCCAATCCGGCATTCGAAGCGATCGTCCATGACCCTTCGCATAGATGAAGACCCAGCCCAGGATGACGGCCAGGGCCGTCGCCCCTACCATGACATCGAACAGCCACCTCGGCAAGGCGGCGGCCTGGAAGTACGCGGCTACCTCGCCCGGAGCCGGATAGAGGAAATAGGTGAAGGCCTGCACCGCCAGCAGATAGGTCGAGACCACCAGGAGCAGTGTTAGGAGCATGAGCGCCGCCACCTTCCGTGAGGCGACCGCCCGTAGACGGTAGAGCGTCAGGATCGCCTGGGAGGAGGTGACCCAACTAAAGAAAAGAAAAATCACGACTCCCTGCGAATTCCTCAAGGGGAGGCTCAAGACGCCGTGGGCGGCCAGCAGAATGATCAGGGGGAGGATGAGCGTCGTGATAAATCCGGTGAGCCAGGTCAGGAGCGAAAAGTCCGTCTGCTCCACGGTTTCGTCTTTGGGAGGGAGCCTCGGTTCCTGGCGAGCCGCATGGATCACATGGCCGCAGTTGAGGAAGATCGTGGCCTTGAACAGACCGTGCGCGATCAGATGAAAAACCGCCAGGGCGAAGGCCCCCAGCCCGCACTCCATGATCATATAGCCCATCTGCCCGATAGTGGAGTAGCCCAGCGTTTTTTTGATGTCGTTCTGGGTCAGCATCATGCCCGCTCCCAGCAGCGCCGTCATCGCGCCGATGGCGAAGACCAGATGCAGGGTTGTCGGGCTGAGGCCATAGAGCGGGGCGAGACGATTCAAGAGGAAGCCACCGGCATTGATGATCCCCGCATGCAGGAGGGCATGGACCGGCGTCGGCGCGTAGAGGGAATCTGGCAGCCACATATGCAGCGGAAACTGGGCCGACTTGCTCATGGCCCCGATGAAAATCAGCAGGGTGATGGCCGTGACAGCGCTGATCTCCAGCCCGCTACCCGGCCAAAGTGAGACGGTGATTGGATCTTCGGCAGCCCTGATGAAGAGCTGCTGGAACTCCAACGTTCCGTAAAGGGCATGAGCTAAGACGATTCCCGATAGAAAGGCCACATCCCCCACCCGTAAGAGCGTATAGGTTTTGAAGGCACCCTCCATCGTTGCGGGATGAGCATAATGGTGGGACAGGAGGTAGAGCAGCCACGTCAGGAGTTGCCAGAAAATAAACAGCATCAACAGGTTGGCGCTTGAAACCATGCACAGAAGTACAAAGGTCGTGAAGGCCAGCAGCGCAAGAAATCGGGAATAGCCGCGTTCCTGCTGCATGTAGCGCATGGAAAAGAGATAGATGATGGTGCCGATCCCGGTGATCAGCACCATCATCACGGCGGCCAGCCGGTCGATGTAGAAATTGAATTGCAACAGGCCGCTCCACGGCGAAAAAAAGACGGAGAGGCGGATCGCCTCATGCCCTGGGATGGCGACCTCATGAAGAACCTGGATGGAGAGCCCCAGGGCCGCGACGTGGGCCAAAACGCCGATCCTGTAAACCTTCTGGCCGATCAGGCCTCCCGGAAGGGCGGTGATCAGAGCCGCTGCGAGCGGCGCCAGAGGTATCAGCATCGGATAGTAAGGGAGCATCACTTACACCCACGCATAGAAAACTTTGAACCCGTAACAAAAGAAGCCAACCGGCGTCCTCGAAGAGCATCCGAGGAGCACGCGGTTGGCTTGCACTGTGGCCGGCCCCTCCGAAACGGGAACCGGCTACCCTACCTGCCTTAGCGCTGCTTAGCGTAACCTAAGGGATGATGGCTCCGCCTGTCTTTGCGGGAACAAGGACCGGCGGCACCACGTTTGTAACCGCTTACTGATACCAGAGCAAGATGGCCCGATCAATCAAATTCTAGCCTCAGACTGAATTTAGGTCTTCAGGCCTTCCAGCGATGAGGCGATAGCCCCATCCACTCTAAGCCTTGTTCTCAGACTGGCCGTGCCTCTATAATCCGGGCGTTTAGCAAAAAAGGGTCGAATGTTATGAGAAATGGTCGCACGAAGGGCGAAATCGAAGGCGCGATCCGCAACGCCATCATCAAGTTCGAGCAGGAATTCATGGGTCGAGGGCCAGAGGATGTGCGGGCTTTCATTGTGCGGGATATCATTCTCATCAGGCTGAAGGGGGTCTTGACCCCTGCCGAGCGTCAACTGGCCAAAAGCGAGAACGGGATCGAGATGGTCAAGCGATTGCGCCAGACTCTGATCGCGCAGGGGCGAAAGAAGCTCTGTGAGGAAATCGGCGGGATTGCAGGCGTGAAAGCCACTGCGCTCTTTACCGATATCGACACCCATATTGGTGAACGCATCATCGTGTTCACCCTTGATCAGGATCTCGAATCAGCCCTCCAGTGAGTTCATGTCGCTCCTTGGCTATTGCTTCAGCTTCTCGGCGAACAGCTTGCGGAACTTGGCGACTTTCGGGTTGACCACGGCCACGCAGTAGCCCTGCGTCGGGTTGCGGGCGAAGTACTCCTGATGATAGTCCTCGGCGACGTAGAAGGTCGCGGCGGGGACGACCTCGGTGACGATGGGATCATCGAAGACCTTCTCCTTCGTGAAGGCGGCGATCACGTCCTCGGCGACCGCTTTCTGGTCTTGCGAGTGGTAGAAGATCGCCGACCGGTACTGGGTGCCGACGTCGTGGCCCTGGCGGTTGAGAGTGGTCGGGTCGTGGATTGCAAAGAAAACTTCGAGGAGCTCGCGGTAGGAGACGACCTTGGGATCGAACGTGATCTGCACCGCCTCGGCGTGGCCGGTGCGGCCCGTGCAGACCGCCTCATAGGACGGATTCGGGTGCTTCCCGCCGATGTAGCCTGACTCGACCGACTCGACGCCCTTCATCCGGTCATAGACCGCTTCCAGACACCAGAAGCACCCACCGGCCAGCGTGGCGATTTCCTTGCCGGCAGGAACGTTCGAACGCGCGTCGGTCATGATAGTTTCCCGTCAAGAGTCAGCAACTGTTTTGTCTCGCATGGATGTCAGGGTGCGGTTGTTATAGCACTGACAACCGCCTCGCGGCTAGCCGTGTTGTCATCACGATTGAATAGCCTGAGGGGATGTGAAAGACGAGGTCGGTTTCAGAAACGGGGACAGGCACCATTCGAAAATGGAGCCAGTCCCCGTCAGGACTCGGGGCGGACTTCGATGTTCAGGAGTTTGATCTTGCGGTGGAGGTGGCTGCGCTCGACCTTGAGGTCGTCCGCCGTCTTCGAGACGTTCCAGCCGTGCTCGCGCAGCTTGCGCCCGATGTACTCCCGCTCGAACGCCGCCCGCGCGTCCCGCAAGGACGCGTAGTCGAACGCGGAGGGCACTTCCGGAGGACGGATCTCCCCGGACTGGCGCACCAGCGGCGCCACGTCGGTTGCCTGGATGACCGGGCTACGGGCCATGATCACCACCCGCTCGACCAGGTTCCGCAGCTCCCGGACGTTGCCCGGCCAGTCGTGCCGCTGAAGGACGTCCAGCGCCTCTTCCGAGAACTCGCGCGGGCGCAGGCCCTGCTCCTCCATGTTGATCTGCATGAAGTGGTAGACCAGCACGGGGATGTCCTCGCGGCGCTCGCGCAGCGGCGGCACGTCGATCTGCAGGACCGCGAGCCGGAAGTAGAGGTCCTCGCGGAACGTTCCCTTGCGGATCGCGTCCACCAGGTTCTTGTTGGACGCCGCGATGACCCGGACATCCACGTTGATCGGCCTCGTTCCGCCGACCCGTTGGAAGCGCTGTTCCTGCAGGACCCGGAGCACCTTGGCCTGCGTGGCGAGACTCATGTCCCCGACTTCGTCCAGGAACAGCGTCCCGCCGTCGGCCATTTCGAACTGGCCACGCCTCGTCGCGGTCGCGCCTGTGAACGCGCCCTTCTCATGCCCGAATAGCTCGCTCTCGATCAGGGTCTCGGGGATCGCTGCACAATTGACCTCGATGAACGGCCGATCGGCGCGCGGGCTCTCAAAGTGAATGCCGCGCGCGACGAGCTCCTTGCCGGTCCCGTTCTCCCCGGAGATCAACACGCGGCTCGGCGCCGGCCCGGCCGTGGCAATCTGGCGCCGCAGCTCGACCATAACCACGCTGTCGCCCACGAGCTTGAACCGCCGGCCAGCCCGTTCCCTGAGATCCCGGTTCTCCAGCTCCAGCCGGCGCTCGTGCAGGGCGTGGCGCACCAAGAGCGTGACTTTTTCGAGGGAGAGCGGCTTTTCGATGTAGTCGTAGGCGCCGAGCTTGATCGCCTTGACCGCCGATTCGATGGACCCGTGGCCGGACATCATGATGACCAGCAGGCGCGGGTGGGCCTCCATCGCGCGCTGGAGCGTTTCGATGCCGTCGAGATCGGGCATCCAGATGTCGAGCAGCACCAGGTCAGGAGGGGAATCAGCCTTGATGAACTTGAGGGCTTCCTGGCCGCCCTTCGCCACGGAGACCTCGTAGCTCTCGTCCTGCAGGATGCTCGAGAGCGTGTCGAGGATCGCCGGCTCGTCGTCCACGATCAGGATGTGGTTCGGCATGGCTACTGTAGGGGTCAAACGGGCAGCTCGATCGTGAAGACCGCCCCTGTTGGGACGTGGTTGCCGGCCCGGATGCGGCCGTTGTGGTCAGAGATGATGCGGTGCACGATGGCCAGCCCGAGGCCCGTGCCGGTCTTCTTCTTGGAGAAGTAGGGCAGGAACAGGTTCTCCTGGTCGCCAGTCTGGATACCGACGCCCTCGTCGGCCACCTCGATGACGACCTTCCCGTCCCTGGCTGTATAGCGGGTGGTCACCCAGAGATGCCCTTTGCCGTTCATCGCCTGGATGGCATTGTCAAAGAGGTTCACGAAGACCCGCTTGATCTGCTCGCGGTCCATCATGATCGGAGGCAGGTGCTCGTCAAGATCGGCCAGGAACTCGATGTCGCGGTGCGCCCCCTGATAGAGCAGGACCACGTCGTTGATCGTCTCGTGGAGCGACTGGCGCTCCATGACCGGGACCGGCATCCGCGCGAACTTCGAGAACTCGTCCACCATCTGCTTGAGGCCGCTGACTTCGTTGACGATTGTCCGCGTGGACTGATCCACGATGTCGTTGAAATCCGGCGCCCCATCGAGGAACTTCTTGCGCAGGCGCTCAGCGGAGAGCTGGATCGGCGTTAATGGATTTTTGATCTCGTGCGCGATCCGTTGCGCCACTTCCTGCCACGCGGCGGCCTTCTGCGCCTTGATGAGGGCCGACAGGTCCTCGAAGACCACCACGGCGCCCAGGCTCTGCCCCTTGTCGTCCCGGAGCCTCGTTCCGTTCAATCCCAGAACCAGCACGCTGCCCCCTACCTCAGCCTGCCCTTCCCACGTAAGGGTCTCCCGCTCCCCGGTGCGCATCCGCTCGACGAGGTCCGTAAACATCTCCAGGCCCAGCGGCTTGAACACGTCAGTCAGGAGACGGCTGCGGATCTCATCTCCTTTCAGCCCGAGGATGCGCTCGGCCGAGAGGTTGAACGTCGTGATCCGCCCGGCGGCGTCCACGGAGACCACGCCGCTGCCGATGTTGTCCAGGACTGTTTCCGTATAGGCGCGCCGCCGGTCCAGCTCAAGGTTGGACTGCTGAAGGGAGGTGTTCACCCGCTCCAGCTGCGCCTTGCTCGCCTGGAGGTCCCTGGTCATGCGGTTGAAAGAGTCCACGAGGACACCGATCTCATCGGTCGCCTTGACGGTGATCCGGAAATTCAGAGCGCCCGCCGCGACGGCTTGGGTGCCTTCCGCCAGCTTCTGGATGGGCACGGTGATCCCCTTGGCGATCTGGAACCCGAACCATGTGCCCGAGAGAATGATCACCAGCGCGATGCCCACGACCAGCGCGATGTATTGCGCCTTGATGGGATCCTTGTAGGTCATGGCCTCTTTGAAGTTCCTATAGGACTGGGTGACGCGGTCCATTTTCGCCACCAGGGCCTCCGGCAGGAACGTGTCCACGACGACGACCCCAGCCACCTGGGACGAGTCCTTGGCCGATGGGATGGTCACGGCGGCGCGGATCAAATCACCGGTCTCGATGAACTGGAACGACTTGACTTCGCCGGTGGCCAGGGCGTTCTCCACAAGCTTGTCTTCGGGGGCGTCCAGGACCGCAAGAGGAATCTTCGGATCCACCGAGCGGGTCAGCAGTTGCTTCATGGCCGAGTAGACCTCGACGCCGCTGACCCCGTACTCCATGCGCTTGCGCTGCATGGCCAGCGCCAGCGTCTCCCGGTGCTCCGACGCCAGCAGCCCATCGGCGTAGATTTCCCGACTGATCGCCTTCGCGGAGTTCACCGTCACCGCCTCGTGGCCCCGCCGATGGGCCTGCGCCACGTCCCGCGAGTCCTTCAGCGCGTGCTCCACCTCCTGCCCGAACCAGTTGTCGATGCTTTGCGACAGCAGACCGCTGGCCAGCCCCACGAGCAGGAGCGAGGGGATCAGGGTGAAGCCCACGAACGCAGCGATCAGCTTGCTGCGGAACCCCGATCCGAGCAGCTTCTGGCGCCGCTCGAAGTAGGCCTTGACGAGGTTGCGGGAGAGCAGCAGGACCAGCACCACCAGCAGAATGATGTCCACGTTCAGGAGCGCCAGCACCAGGATGTTGCTGGGGACGAACGGCGCGGGCTGGGTCTGGTCGTAGTAATAGAAGGTCAGGAGGACCATCGGGACCAGAAAGGCCAGGACGGTCAGGACGGGGCGCAGGTGATGGCCCGGACGGTCAACGTCCGTCTTGGGAGCCATGATCGGCGTTCGACGTGGAGTCATGGCAGACATCTTAGCTGCTGCTCCCCTTGGAATCAATTACACGGCGCAGCCAGTCCGCCTGGAACTTCGCATAGGTGGTGCCCGTGGCGTCTTGAAATGCAGCAGCGAAATCCCCCGCTCTCCCTAACCGAGCCAGCAACGCGCGCATGGCCGGTGCGCCGTGGCGGCGCAGCAAATATTCCACAGCCGCCGCGCTCTCGGCGTAGGCGAGGGGGACCTCCGTTCGAGGAAGTGTCAGGAAGGAGCCGTGCAGCTCGCGGATGGGGATCAGATGGTCAGACGATTGCACGATCTGCCGCTCGTTGTCCGTATCGCGTCCTTCGCACGCAATCGCCAACCCCTCGCTCAGCCACGTCGGCGCACGACCGCGCGTCCGATCGTGGACGAGCGCATGCGTGTACTCGTGCCGGAGAACCCGGTCCAGTGCCGTCCCGTCGCGCATCGCGCCCTCCACCGGCAGCCGGATTTTGCCGTCAAACAACCCTTGTGCCCAGTCCGGCGCCTGCGCATGCTCGTGGAATGCGCCGCCCGCAGAGAGCACGACTGGGATCTTGCGCTCAGGGAACACCCCCAAGCGTCGACCGATCTCCTGGCGAGCCAATTCCAGCCGAGCGAGGACCGCCCGCGCCGGGGCCTCGCCCTGCTCCCTCTCAAACCGCACCGTGAAATGCCGGCTCTCGAGCCGCCGAACCTCTTTCTGGGCGCCGGCTTCGGCCAGAATCAGATCCAGACGCTCCCGCACTGTTGCATCGGATGGGTCGAGGCGCAGCGCCGCTTCGAAGCGCGCACGGGCGCCGTGCAAATCGTCGCGGCGGTAGGCGGTCTCTCCCAACAGCTTGAGCGCGAGGATCTGCGTGGGATCCGCTTCGAGCGTCCGCTGGAGGAAGACCTCGGCCTCGTGCTCGTCTCCTCGGTAGAGATGGGCGGCGCCGAGCCCCAGTAGCACGGCTCCCTCGTCCGGTCGGAGGCGGTTCGCCTCTTCGAAAGCGCGCACGGCCGCGTCGGGCTCTCCGCGCTCGAGACGGACCCAGGCCAGGCGCGCCTGCGTCAAGGCCAGATTGCGCTGTACGGTCCGATCGGTCGCATCCGTCGAGGCCGCCTGGTCGAACTTCGCAAGCGCGTCGCCAAAGCGCCCGATCTCGTACAGGGCCATCCCTTCGCTATTGAGTCGAGCCACGTCACGACGGGCCGGGGCATCCGAGACGCTCGCTGAGAGTTCAGGCAGGACGGTTCGGACAGGAGAAATGCGGTTTGGAGGGGCGGGCGAGGGCGACTGGACGCGGACGGCAGGACGCTGAGCAGCCTGCCAGATGAGCCCCTCCGTCAGGCCTGCGCCCGTCGCGACGATGGCGAGGACGATGATCAGGAGGATCAGAGGGCGCCGTTGTGCCACCCGGGCTTCCTTTTCAGGATTTGCGTGCTTTGGCCCGCTCGACGAACTTGATGCGAAGGGCGTAGAGCATCTCCTGCAGCAGTGTGTCTTCCTCCGCCGTGAGATTGCCCTTGGTCTTGGATTCCAGCATCGTCAGGATGTCGATGATCTCCTGGGCCTGCGCGAGGTTGGGGGCCTGGCCCGCCGCGCCCTCGCCGACCGGCTCGCCGAGGCACATCAGCGCGGACGTCCCCAAGGAGTAGACGAACGACAGGAAGTTGATGGGCGGGACCGGCTGCTTCTGGGCAGGCTCGGCCGGTTTGGCGGTTTGGGCTTGCGCAGCGGTGTCGTTGGTCTTTTCCACCGACTCGCTTCCTACGCCTCGGCGATCCCGAATAATGAAGCCTTTCTCTTCGTCCATAAGCCCACCGTAGGTAGCACTATATACCACACCAGCGCACAGCGGGGCAATTTCCTTCGATTTATCCAGGGTCGCACGGTACAATGCGGACCTTCCCATGGAGGACGCGAATCAGCTCCGGGCTCTCCGCGACGGCGATGAAGCCGCCTTCGCCGCGCTGGTGAACCGCTACCATGGCCCGCTGCTCCGGCTGGCGATGGCCTATGTGCCCAGCCACGCCGTGGCCGAGGAAGTCGTTCAGGAGACCTGGCTCGGCGTGCTGGAAGGTCTGAGCCGGTTCGAGGGACGCTCGTCGCTCAAGACCTGGATCTATCGGATCCTGATCAATCGGGCAAAGACCAGAGGCGTCCGTGAAAGCCGGAGCGTGCCGTTCTCCCCGCTCGGCGCCTCCGCTGAAGACACCGATGAGCCCGCGGTGGACCCCGCCCGGTTTCGCAGCACAGGCTATTGGGTCGATCACTGGGCCGAGCCTCCCGGCGTCTGGGACGACGATACGCCGGAGAAGCTTCTGCTCTCCAAAGAAGGCCTCGCGCAGATCGAGAAGGCCATCGCCGCCCTGCCCCCGGCCCAGCGACAGGTCATCACCTTGCGCGATGTGGAGGGGCTGTCGTCAGCGGAAGTCTGTAACATCCTCGCGATCAGCGAGACCAATCAACGAGTGCAGCTCCATCGCGCGCGGTCCAGGGTCCGACGCGCCTTAGCGCGCTATCTCGAAGGAGGCGGCTCTCAAACATGACCCGCGACGACCTCAAGAATCAGATCATCGACTACCTGGCAGGCAAGCTGACCTGCAAGGAAGTCACCGAGGCCATCACCGACTATCTCGAAGGCAGGCTGAGCTTCGGAAAGTGGGTGCGCTTCCAGATGCACCTGGGCTTGTGCTTCGGATGCCGCCGCTATCTCCACCAGATGAAGCTGACCATCCGCACTCTGGGCGCGCTGCCAGCGGAGCCGATCCCGCCAGCGGTCCGCGACGAGTTGATTCAGCGGTTCCGGAGTTGGAAGGGCAGGTGACGCGCGGAGCTAGTTCGTCGCCCTCATGAACACGATATCGCCGTAATAGGCGGTCGCCGACTCGCCGGTGTTGTCGGTGTCGGTCATGATCGCCACGCCCGAGATCAGCGGCGGCTCCTCGCCGAATGCCTTTTTGTAGTCCTCGTACAGGTTGCGCTCTTCGCTGACCCATTGATTGAGACGGTCCGGGCCGCTTTCCACCACGATCATCCTGGCCTGGTCGGCATAGGGATTGGGCACCATCGTGCCCTTGGGGGCCTTGCTCTCCCAGATGTAATTGATGGCGGCCAGGGGCGGATACTGCCCGTACAGTAGCTTGATCATCTCGTATTTGGCCTTGTCGAAGAACCCCACCATGGAGGAGTCATACTCGAACGTGATGTAGATCCGCGCCGGATAGTCGTCGCCCTCCTTCCGCGTCACGTCCCCCTTTTGGAGGACGTTCGCCACCTTCCAGCGCCACTGCACGATCGGGTATTCCCTGAGATTGATCTTGATCTCCCGCGTGAGGCCGGAGGCCGACGCTTCGCTGACCGCCTTGACGGCAATGGTGTCTCTGTCTTTCACCACCGTGTAGACCGTGTGCTTCTCGATCTTCTTGAAGGTCAGCGGCTTCCAGCCGTCCGGCAGGTTCTCACCGGGAGCAGCGGTCGAGAATTTGCCGACTTCGAGGACGGATGGCGAGTCGGCGCAGACAGGCCAGGCCAAACAGAGGAGAAAGATTGTCATTCTGAGCGAAGCGAAGAATCTACGACGATTGCGCAATTGAGACTCTTCACGGAGCCTGCCCTGAGCATGCGATCGAGATGCTTCGCTGCGCTCAGCATGACAGGCGAAGGGTTCAGGGTGACATCATGCGTTCACTTTGCCCAGGCAGGCCGCTTGCGAGAGCCACTGCACGGCTATTTCTGGGTGCGCTTGGCGGTCCGGGCGGCGTCCGTAATGCTCCAGATCACCAGGATCAGCATGAGCACTTCCCCCGCCAGGATCAGCCAGAGGTTCTCCGGCCGCGCGCCCGAGGCCATCGCCTTTTCGAGCGCCTGCAAGTCGACGCCAAAGACCAGGACTCCCGCCAGCACCAGAAACCCGATCAAGAATCCGACGCCCTTTCCCAACTGACGGTTGTAGAACTGCCCCAGCCCCGGTAGGACACCCGAGAGGATTCCCGCGACCCACGGGTTCTTTGCTTTGGTCTCCATCGCATTCATCCCCGCCTGCTTCTGGACAACCACTTTTCCAGGATCTTTTTCACGAACGGCGTCAAGCGCGTCCGATTATAAGCATCCCCCAGCTTCTTGACCACTTCCGCCTGGGTCGGATACGGGTGAATCGTTCTCACGACGTCGCCCAACCCCAGTCTGTTCGTCATGGCCAGCGTGATCTCGCTGATCACATCGCCGGCGTGCGCCGCCACGATCGTGGCGCCGAGGATCTTATCGGACCCCTTGCGCACCAAGACCCGAGCGAATCCGCTCTCCTCGCCGTCCAGCACGGCCCGATCCACCTCGTCGAGCTTCCACATGAAGGTCTGCACGTTCAAGCCCTGGCCCCTGGCCTCTTTCTCGTACAGCCCGACATGGGCCAGCTCGGGATCGGTGTAGGTGCACCAGGGAATCACGAGCGCACTGGCTTTCTGCCAGCCCCGGAACAGGGCGTTGGTGATCACGATCCGCGCCATGGCGTCGGCGGCGTGCGTGAACTTGTACTTCGAGCAGACGTCACCGGCCGCGAATACACGTGGATTGGAGGTCTGCAGCTGATCATTGACGATGATCCCGTCCTGATCGCACAGCACGCCGGCGACCTCCAGGTTGAGCCCTTCCACGTTCGGCGCCCGCCCGACTCCCACCAGAATCTCATCAACGGCCAGATTTTCGATCACCCCGTTCACCTTGTGATACAGCACCTTCTCAGCCCCGTGCTGCAGTACTTGAAGGACCTGCGCGCGAAAGATGAACCGCACGCCGTCACGGACCATGGCCTGCTTGACCAGGTCAGCCGCGTCGGTATCCTCGCGCGGCAGGACGCGGTCCATCCGCTCGAGGACCGTCACCTGGCTCCCGAATCGCGCGAAGGCCTGGGCCAGCTCGCAGCCGATGGGACCGGCCCCGATCACAGCCAGCCGCTGCGGCAACTGGGTCAGCGAAAAAACGCTTTCGTTGGTCAGGTAGCCGGCCTGCTCCAGCCCGAGGAGCGGCGGCGCGGCGGCGCGCGCGCCCGTGCAGATCGCGGCCTTGGTGAACCGCAGGGTCTTGCCGCCTACCTCGACGGTGTCGGGCCCCGTGAAGCGCCCCTCGCCGAGGAAGACGTCCACGCCCAGCTTGGTGAAGCGATGGACCGAATCGGTCTGGCTGAGGAGGGCCCGCAGCTTCCGCAGGCGCGCCATCGCGGCTCCGAAGTCGTAGTCCACGTCGCCCTTGATTCGGATGCCGAACGCCGCCGCATCGCGGACCTGCGCGCAGGCGCGCGAAGCTCGGATGAGGGCCTTCGAGGGGACGCACCCGACGTTGAGGCAGTCGCCGCCCAGCAGGTGCTTCTCGACTAGGGCGACGCGGGCGCCCAGGCCAGCCGCGCCGGCGGCCGTCACGAGGCCGGCCGTGCCGGCGCCGATCACCACCAGGTTGTACCGGCTGGCCGGCTCTGGATTGACCCAGTCGGGCGGGTGCACGTTATGAACGAGCGCGCGGTTGAATTCGTCATCCGGCTGGATCGTGACACCCATGAAACCATTCTCCTGGAGTCTGCTTAAAGAAGCAAGGCGAACCGGGAGGCCCGGCGGTTGACAATCCGGCTCCAATGTACCATGCATCAGGCCATCATGAGGAGGACGCGGATGGGACAGGGGTGGCTCCTGCTTGGAGTCTGGTGTGGCACGCTGGCGATCGTGCTGCCCGCCCAAGCGGCCGGCCCCGAAGCTCCGGACTCCGAGCTGGAAGAAGTCGTAGTCACCGCCACGCGCACGCCCATGCCGGCACGCCAGGCCCCGGGCTCTCTCACGATCCTGACCCGTGAGCAGATCGACGCGACGCCGTTCCGGAGCGGACCCCAGATCGACGACCTGCTGCGCGCGGTGCCCGGCCTGCAGCCTAGCCTCCTCAGCAGCCGGTACAACCACCCGACCGCGCAACTCTTCGGTTTACGCGGGCTCGGCAATCGGCGTGGGCTGGTGCTCCTCGATGGCGTGCCGCTCAACGACGGCTTTGGGGGATGGATCAACTGGGGTCGCGTGCCGGACACGATCGAGCGGGTCGAAGTGGTCCCGGGCGGCAACTCCAACCTGTACGGCACGTGGGCCATGGGCGGCGTCGTCCAGATCCTGACGGAGCAGCCGGGGCCGGGCGAGCACGTCCGCGCGGAAAGCCGCGCCGGGAACCTCAACACGTACACCGAATCGCTGTCGGGCCGCTATGGCACCGACCGGATCGGCCTGAGTCTGGGCTACCGGTGGTTTCACACGAACGGGTTCATCACGGTCCCAGCCTATCAGCGCGGCCCCGTGGATCGCACCGACGACTCGCGGCACGAGAACTTCGCCGGCACCTTGCGGATCGCGCCGGACGCCGGCACGACAATCACTCTCAGCGGCAACTTGTTTCGGGAGGACCGCACGTTCGGGACAACCTTGAGCGTGGCCGCCCGCACGATCGGCAGCGCCACCCTCGGCCTGGAGCACGAGCTCGGCGCAAGCGGCCGATGGGAGGCCAAGCTCTTCGCCCAATGGCAGACCTTCCGAAATCAGACCGGCCAAGTGCTGACTTCGGGCGCCGAAGGGCTGGATCGCATCCAGGTCATTCCCAGCGATGACTACGGCGGGCTGTGGCAATGGACGATCCCGGTCACGCCCCGCAATCAACTCGTCGTGGGAACGGATGCGCGCGCGATCCTGGGCCAGTCGGAAGACCAGGTCTTCGCCACCGGCACCGGCGCGCCGGTCGGTCGCAGCCTGGCAGGAGGCAAGCAGGTCGGCTGGGGCCTGTTTGGCGAATGGATCAGCACGCCCACTGACCGGTTGAGCATCGTGCCGAGCGTACGCTGGGACTGGTGGAAGAACTTCGACGCGCGGATCGAGAGCGAGTTCGGCGTGGTGCAGGTGCCGCGGGACAACGTCGAGAGCGCGTTGAACCCCAAGCTTGCGGTGCAGTACCAGGCCACGGACCGCACCCGCGTCGGGGCGTCGGTCTACCAGGCCTTCCGGGCGCCGACCCTGAACGAGCTTTATCGGAGCTTCAGCTTCCGCGGGGCCACGTTCCTGTCTAACGAGAACTTGACGCCGGAGCGCCTGACCGGCGGTGAGGCCACAGTCGAGAGCGACCTCTTGGGAGACCGGCGGCTGACGATGCGGCTCACAGGCCATTACGATACGATCAAAGACCAGATCGTCTTCATCACAACACTCGTCCCTGGGACCTTCCAGCGGCAGAACGTCGGCCGCACGAGAACGATCGGCGGGGAAGCGGACCTCACGGCCAGACCCTGGGAGCAGGTCTCCATCACGGCCGGGTACGCGTATGCCGACTCGGTGGTGACGAGCTTCCCGGGCAACCCAACGCGGGAAGGCCTGCGTCTTCCCGCAGTGTCCCGCCATCAGGTGAGCCTCGCGCTGACGCTGGGCCATCCGGACCGCGTGCAGGTCACGCTGCTGGGCCGGTACCTGTCCCGCCAGTTCGCGGACGACCTCAACACGCAACCGGTCGCGGACTTTGTGGTGCTCGACGCCTCGATCCAGAAGAAGCTCGGCCGGTTCGTCCGGCTCTTCCTGGACGCAGAGAACCTGACCGACCGGCGGTACATCGCGACGCAGACCGGCGCGATCAAAACGCTGGGCGCGCCGTTCCTTGTGATGGCTGGGTTGAGCCTGGAGTATTAAAGCCGGCTTACGCTTCCTTCTGGTAGGTCTCGAACGCCGACACGGTGAGCTTATAGGTGCGGCTGCACGCGCCGCACCGGAGCTTCACGGAGTCGTGCACTACATCCACTGTGCTGACGCGCAGGTCAGCCCGGTGCGCCGCGACGCACTGCGCCAGGTCGTCCTTCGCTTCCCTCTCGGGACTCCCCTCCTCACCCGCACGGGCGGTGAGGGTCCGCACGAGGAACCGGTGGCGCATGTCGCAACTCGTGCACATCACCACAACCCGGTCGGGCAAGGTGAGCGCCTGGAAGCTCAGCGACAGGGGATGCGAGGCGAAACATTGCTGGACGAAGGCCCCGCTCTTGAACGTGGGCATCGGATCGCTCCGCGCGTGACTTACGGTCCGGCCTGGGCCGCGCCGCGTGGCCGACGCATGGTGCCACGAACCAGTTTGAATTCAAAGAGGCGGCACTCCAGCGCGCCGTTGAAGAGGGGCGTTCGTCGCGAGGGCGCCAACCCGATCAGCTTGGGCAGGCGCAGGTCCGCCGTGAAGATGCAGGCGCGCCAGCCGGCGAAGGTACGTTTGAGCGCATCGCCCAGGCGCGGGTAGAACGCGGCCAGGACCGCCTGGTCGCCCAAGCGTACGCCATACGGCGGGTTCGTGACGATGACGCCTGCAGCGGCTGGTGGCCTCACGTCCAGCACGTCGGCCTGCGTCAGGACCACCGCATCGGCCAACCCGGCGGCCTTGAAGTTGGCGTGCGCCGCCTGGAGTGCGCGCCTGTCACGGTCGCTTCCATAAACGGCAGTGGCAGCCTTCGGCGTTTGCGCCGCCCGGCTGGCCTCGCACAGGTCGCGCCACGCCTTCGAATCGAAGTTATGCAGCTTCTCGAACGCAAAGCGGCGACCCAGGCCCGGGGCGATGTGCCGCGCCATGAGGACAGCTTCCATCAGGATCGTGCCGCCTCCGCACATGGGATCGAGCAATGCCTGCTCCGTGGTCCACCCGGACAGGCGCAGGATGCCCGCAGCCAGGTTCTCGCGGAGCGGCGCCTCGCCGCTCGCCTTGCGCAACCCACGCTTGAACAACGGCTCGCCCGAAGTGTCGAGGTACAGGGTCATGTGCTGGTCGTCCAGAAAGGCGTCAATGCGAAGGTCCGGCTGGCGGGTGTCCACGCTGGGACGCACGCCGGTCGCCGCTCGGAACTTGTCGCAGACGGCGTCTTTGATCCTGAGCGTGACATAATCGAGGCTCGTGAGCGGGCAGTGTTGAGCGCTGACCTTGATCTTGATCGTGCGGCGCGCGGCAAACCAGTCGCGCCAAGGCAGGTCATAGGCCGCCTGGTACACGTCCTGCTCGGTCCGGTAGCGGCCGTGAAAGACGCGCCAGAGTACCCGACTGGCGATCCGGCCTTCCAGATTGACCCGGTAGCAGAGGCTGAAGGGACCGGTAAACCCGACGCCGCCGGCGGTCGAATTGAGGTCGCGCGCGCCCGACTCCTCCAACTCGGCGGCAAGCACGCCCTCCAGCCCGCGCGGGCAGGGTGCGAAGAAGCGTTCCATCAGTTTATCCACGCCCGTTGACCTGTGGCATAATGCCGGCGAAGGGAACCTGGCCATGAACTTCTGCAGCAATTGCGGGGCGCCGGTCTCGCGGAAAGTTCCGCCCGGCGACAATCTGCCCCGTTTTGTGTGCGACGCCTGCCAGGCCATCCATTATGAAAACCCCAAGATGGTGGTCGGGTGCATCCCCGAGTGGGAGGACCAGATCCTACTTTGCCGGCGGGCCATCGAGCCGAAATACGGTCTGTGG
>Ga0209266_1000905_pt1 | contig 21233 bp, 25 predicted proteins | sample GraSoiAngelo_132_FD_185889 | JGI IMG/M metagenome (GOLD analysis project Ga0209266, IMG submission 185889) | Grasslands soil microbial communities from the Angelo Coastal Reserve, California, USA - 14_0929_02_40cm (SPAdes) (version 2) | ecosystem: Environmental > Terrestrial > Soil > Grasslands ...
CGCAGCGACCTTCGGCTTGATCCCCCGCCACGACCGGCCGTAGCGCGCGATCACGATCTTGCCGCGCACACTGATCCCCAGGCTGTCCAACACCCGGTAGTCCTCGGGCACGCCGTAATTCACGTACACCAGCTCCGCGGTCACGTCGCCGTCCGGCGAGTAGGCGTTGAAGGTGGGGAGCTGCGTGGCCGTCTGCGACGTGGTGGGGTCCTGCGGCAGCGGCGGCTCCTGGAGCTGCGCCGTGTAGCGCTCGGGGGCGACCAGCTCCAGCGTCCGCGCCACCGGCCGGGGCATCAGGGCATCGAACTGCTCGATGCGGGCGTCGAGGCCGAACGCGCGGAACCGCGCCAGGATCTGCTCGGCGACGCGACGCGAGCGCTCGGTGCCGGCCTCGTGCGGCTCCGCCGAGAGGGCGCGCAGTTGCGCGCGCAGCGTGTCGGGATGCGGCACGAGGCGCGCGGTTTGTTCGCGCCGCACCTCATCGGCGACGAGGCTCCGCGGAAACCCGCGGATCGGGGCAGGGGTTTGAAAGGACGCGACGGCGACGAGCGCGACGACGGAGAGCATGACGGGTTCCGGAAAAAGGGCGAGGTAACGATACGGGCGAAGGGGGATGGGGGAAGGGGGATGGGGATGCGTTCTTGCAACACCCATCCCCCATCCCGCATCCCCCATCCCGTTTTTCTATCGGGCGCTGTCGATGGCTGCCCTAAGCCCCCGCGCGAGCGCGAGCGGCTCCCCGTCGCCCCAGAAATGCACGAAGTAGGCCGCGGGCGTCTCGCCGACCAAGTGGTTGTGCATCGCGGTCACGCGGATGCCGCCCCCTTCGAGGGCGCGCACGGTGGGCTGCACCCGGGCGGCGGCGAGCACGAAGTCGCCGGTCGTGACGGCCCGCTGGGCCGTGACCCCCTGGAGATTGATCGCCGTGTTGATGCCCAGCGCCGCGGGCAGCGGATGACCGTCGAGCGTGACGGCGCTGCCCGAGGTCGGCACACTGACCTGCACGACGTTGCCGGCCAGCCGGCCGTGGGCGCCGAGAGCGGCGAACAACGCCGCCGTGTCGAGGGGGACGCCCGCGGGGGGCGGGGCGGACGCGGCTTCCGCGAGCGGGGTGGCGGTCCGCGCCAGCACCTGGCGCAGCCGGGTCGCGAGCTGGACCGCAGGTCCGTGCCCGTGATAGTGCAGATAGAGTATCCGCGGGCTCTCGCCGAGCAGGTGATGGTGGATACCGGTGACGTCGAAGCCGGCGCCCAGCAGCCCATTGATCACGATCGGCACTTCGCGCTCGGCGAGGACGAGGTCGCCCATGACATCGGCCGTGTCCGCCGAGCCGGCGAACGCCGCCCAGGACGTGAGGGCGAGCGCCGGTGTCACGGCGACGTCGCCGACGCGCACCTGCAGGTCGGAGCGGGGGAAGGTGGCGCGATAGGTCTCGCCGGCGGTGGCCCCGCCGCGGCCCAGGGCCTGGGCGACGCCGTCCCACCGGCCCCCGGGCTGCTGGGCGAGGAGGGAGCCAGACGTCGTCGCGGCGCACAGGAGCAAGGGGAGCAAGTAGCGCATCATGCAGTCCGGATGTGGGATGAACAGAGGATATGAAGAATCCCCGTCGAACGGGAGTGAGCGCGGGATGCGATCTGAAACCCGCGCTCCCTCCCCCGGCCCCTATTGCACGGTGACGGTGCCGCGCATGATGGCGCTGTGCACTTCGCATTCGTAGGTGTAGGTCCCCGGCGTCGTGAACGTGAACGAAAACGTGTGGCCGAGAGTCGTCGTCGGATTGCCGGAGCGGAACGTGTCCGGCCCGCCGGTCGAGGAAACATTGTGGGCATTGCATGGGCTGCACGTCCACGTCCAGGTGACGGTCCCTCCGGTCTGTACGGTAACGCCTACGGGACTGAACGAGTTGTTCGCCACTGACACATTGGCCGTGGGAGGTGCCGTCGTCGCGGTTGCGGTGAATATCACCGGCGAACCCGCCAGCGCGATCGCCATCGCCGTGTCGGTGTCCGTACCGGTATTGGGGCCGAGGGTCCGGGTGACCGCGGCCACGCCGTTGGTGCCCGTCACGGGCGCCGTAGAGGAAACCGAGCCGCCACCATCGCCGACGGCCCACGTCACGGTGACGCCAGGCCTTCCGTTCCCATGAACATCTCGCACGATGACGCTGTGCGAAGTAGCCAGGGCGGTGTTGATGACGCCTGTTTGGTTGTTGCCGCCGTTCAGCGCCATCTCGGTCGCGGTGCCCGCGGTGGCAGTCGTGGAGATCGATACCGGCGACCCCACCAGGCCCGTGACGGTGGCAACGGTCTGTGGCGAGCCGCTGACCGGACCGAGCGTGCGGATGACCGATGAGATCCCCGCGCCGTCCGTGGTGTCCACGCCCTGACTCACTGATCCTCCACCGGTGACCGACCAGTTCACGATCACGTTGGCGACCGGAGCATTGTTGTGATCGCGCACGACCACGGACATCGGCGTCGCGAGGGTCGAGAGCACCGTGTCGCTCTGACCGGCGCCGCCGTTCGTGGCGATCGAGGTCGCTCCCTGAATCTGCGAGAACGTCGTGAAGGTGACCGGCGACCCGCTGAGGCCGGTCCGAGTCGCCGTCGCGGTCTGGGTCCCGGCATTGGACCCGAGGGTTCGCGTGGCGCTGGACACGCCGTTGGCGTCGGTTTGGCTGGAAGCCGGTGCGATCGACCCGCCGCCGCTGCCGACCGCCCAGTTCACCGTGACGCCCGCGACGGGGCTTCCCGCCTGATCGCGGACCACGACGCTGAACGGGGTCCCGAGGACGGCGCCGGCGCTGGCGACTTGGCTGTCGCCGGCCATTTTCGCGATCTGCGTCGCGGTCGGTCCGGGACCGCCGCCGCCGTTGCCGCCCCCGCACGCCGCGGCAAGCGCCAGCGCCAAGGGGCCGATCGAACGCGCGAGGGTCATAGGACTCCTCCAGGCAGGGTGTAATTCACGTGGGTCTTGACGCTGGGTGGTTGCATCCCCAAGGTTGAGCGCGCCCAAGACCCGTTCTGGGGGCCCGCGTCACACCGGTTTGTATAGCTAGCACCGGTTAGCGCTGGCCGGCTAGGGTTTGTACACGCGGGGAGGGGGATTGGGCGCAGCCGCAGGGTTTCTCAACGGGATGGGCGAGGTCCTCCGGCAGGCGAGCGTCGCGCTCGGCCGGACCGTCACGCTGTACGAGGCGTCGGAAACGGGCGACCTCGTGCCCCGCGCTTCCAGTTCCCGTCATCCGGGCTACCACGAGACCAAGATCGACCTCGACGCCACGCTGCGGCGCTGGGGCCACACCATTCCCCCCGGGAGCCGTTGGATCGCCGCCCGCGTCGCGGACGAGGGTCCCTGGGTCATCGCCCCGCTGCGCAGCCAGCCGCCGGCCCCCCCGCCGGGCGGGAAAGAGCGCCGCAGCCCGCAGCGCCTCACCATCGAGCTGGCGGGGCTGTGCCTCGGCTTAATCGACCGGCGCGGGACGACCGAGCCCGGCACGCCGCCCGCGGCCGACCCGCTGGGCGATCTGCTCACGATGCCCTCCGTGATCGCGCACGAGGCGAACAACCCGCTCGCCGCCGCGCGCGCCGGCCTGCAGCTCGCCGCCGAAACAGTCGGGCGCCTCGCCGGCCTCGACGCCGCCGCGCGCCGCGATCTGCTCACCCAGCTTGCGGAGGTCGAGGAAGCGGTGGACCGCACGATCGACTTCATGCGGGCGGTCGCGGACCGGGCGCGCGGCACCCGCACCGGGCCCGAGCGCTTTGACGTCGTGGGCGCGGTGCGCTCCGCCGTGGCGCTCGAAAGCATGCGGCTGCGCAGCCGCGGCCTGAGCGTCGAGCTGGCCGCCGATCTCGACCACGTCTACATCGAGGGCGACCGCAACCTGGTTTACGAGCTCGTGAGCAACCTCGTGCGCAACGCGGCCGACGCGACCACGGGGAAAGCGGACCCCATCACCGTGAGGCTCGAGCGTGAGGCGGAAGCGGTGCGGGTGGTCGTGCGCGATCGCGGCGTGGGCATCCCGCAGCACCTCGTGGAGCGGGTGTTCGAGGCGGGGTTCACGACCAAGACGGAGGGCGAGGGCGGCACCGGCCTCGCGGTGGTGCGCAACATCGTCGCCGGGTTCGGCGGCAGCGTGCAGCTCGAGTCCGTCGAGGGCAAGGGCACCACGGTCGTCGTGCAGCTGCCGGCGCCGCCGCAACGGGGTAGCGCGGAGCCGCTCCAGGTGTAACACTTTCCCGGTGTCGCGCGTACCCAGAACGAGCTCTTCCACTGATCGAGGATTCCCCATGACCGCCATCCGACTGGCCGCGGCGGGGCTCGCGCTCGCGCTGGTGGGCGCGCCGCTCGCCGCCCAGGCCCCGCCGCCCATTCCCGTAGACACCGCGGGCGTCGGCGCCCTGATCGACCAGGGCATGACCAAGTCCCAGGTGATGCAGAACCTGCAGTACCTCGCGGACGTGATCGGCCCGCGGCTGACCGGCTCGCCGGCGGCCCGGGCGGCCAACGACTGGACGCTGCGCAAATTCCAGGAATACGGGCTCACCGGGCAACTCGAGCCGTGGAACTTCGGCGGCACCTGGGCGCGCGGGCCCCTGTCGGTGCGCATGGTCGCGCCGCGGGTGCACGACGTCGTCGCCGCGAGCTGGGCGTGGGCCCCGGGCACCAACGGCAAGGCCGTGCGCGGACCTGTGGTGCGCATCGACGCCAGCACGCCCGAGAGCCTCGAGGCCAACAAAGCCAAGGTGAAGGGCGCGTTCGTGATGCTACGGGCGCCGTCCTTCGTCTGGAACAACGACGGCCCCCCGATGTCCGCGGCCGACACCCAGCGCATGCGCGACCAGTTCCGCGGGGCGTTCGGCGGCCCGCAGGCGATGGACTCGGCGCAGCGCGCCCGCATTCAGCAGTACAACACCGACCAGCCGTTTCTGCTGCGCAACGCCGGCGCGCTCGGCATCGTGCTCGACGGCGGCAAGGAGCAGGGGCTCCTCAACATGAGCGGGTCCCCGACGCGGGTCCTGCCGCTGCCCCAGATCGTCGTCGCGCACGAGGAGTACGCCCTGTTCGATCGGCTGCTGCAGGCGGGAACGACGCCGCAGCTCGAGGCGAACATCCAGAACACGCTCAACATGAAGGACTCGGTGCCGCAGTGGAACACGGTCGCCGAGATCAAGGGCACCGAGCATCCGGGCCAGGTCGTGATCGTGGGCGCGCACCTCGACTCGTGGGACCTGGGCACGGGCGCGAGCGACAACGGTACCGGCTCGATGGCCACGCTCGAGGCCGCGCGCATCATCGCGCAGTCGGGCCTCAAGCCGAAGCGCACCATCCGCTTCATCCTGTTTACCGGTGAAGAGCAGGGGCTCATCGGCTCGCGCAAGTACGCCGAGGCCCACGCGGGGGAGGCCGACTCGATCCAGGCCGTGATCGTGCTCGACAACGGCGTCGGCGCCATCACCGGGCAGGCGCTCCAGGGCCGGCCGGACCTCTACGGCCTGTGGCGGGCGATCCTCGCTCCCGTGCGCCGCTTCGGCGCCGACACGGTCACCGACGGCTTCAAGGGCGGCACCGATCACCTCTCGTTCCTGCCGTACGGCGTGCCGGGGTTCAACTTCAACCAGATCAGCCGCGGCTACAACCACACCCACCACTCCCAGTCGGATACCTGGGACAAGGCGATCCCGGCCGACCTGATGCAGGCCTCGACCGTGATGGCGGTGTCGGCGTGGGAGCTGGCGAACTTGCCGGTTATGATCCCTCGAGGGGACAAGAGACTTCCCGTTCCACCGCTGACGGCGGCGAGGGTGTCGCCTGAACTTGTAGGAAACGGCAGGCAATAGGCATCAGCTGCCAGAGTAGTTGCCAGACGCCAAGCGAACAGTGGTCACAAGACGCTAGTGCCAGCCTTTCACTGCTGGCAACCGGCACTTGAGACCACTGTTCGCTTGGCGTCTGGGAACTCTACTGACGTCTAGCGCCTAGCGTCTGTTAGATTTTGATCATGATTCCCACTCCAATAAACGAACCCGTCCTTTCTTATTCACCCGGCACTCCTGAGCGCGATGAGCTCAAGCGCGTCCTCAAAGAGTTGTCCGCCCGCGTATTGGACATCCCCGTCGTCGTCGGTGGCCGCGAGGTCCGCACCGGGAAGACCGTCGATGCCGTCATGCCCCACTGCCACCACCACGTGCTGGCCAAGGTGCACCAGGCGGGCCCCAAGGAGATTGAAGGCGCGATCGCGGCGGCGCGCGAGGCGTGGCGCGAGTGGTCCACGTGGCCCCTGGCCGTGTTCCTCAAGGCCGCCGATCTCCTCGCCACGCGCCACCGCGCGGTGGTGAACGCGGCGACGATGCTGGGGCAGTCCAAGACCGCGCACCAGGCGGAAATCGACGCGGCGTGCGAGCTGGTGGACTTCTGGCGCTTCAACGTCCATTTCGCCGAGCGGCTGAACGCCGAGCAGCCGATCTCCTCGCCGGGCACGTGGAACCAGCTCGAGTACCGCCCGCTCGAGGGGTTCGTGTACGCGATCACCCCGTTCAACTTCACGTCGATCGGCGGCAATCTGCCGACCGCCCCCGCGATCATGGGCTGCACGGTCGTGTGGAAGCCCGCGGCAACCGCCGCCTACTCGAATTACCAGCTGCTCAAGCTGCTGGAAGAGGCGGGGCTGCCGCCCGGCGTCGTGAACTTCGTGCCCGGCCCGGCGGCGGACGTGAGCGCCCGCGCGATCGCCGACCGGCACTTCGGCGGCATCCACTTCACCGGCTCGACGGAAGTGTTCCAGGGATTGTGGCGGCAGGTCGCCGGCCACCTCGGCGACTACGCCGACTACCCGCGGCTCGTCGGCGAGACGGGCGGGAAAGACTTCATCGTGGCGCACGCCAGCGCCGACGTGGAGGCGCTCGCGACCGCCATCGTGCGCGGGGCGTACGAGTACCAGGGACAGAAGTGCAGCGCGGCGTCACGGGCGTACGTGCCGGACACGCTGTGGCCGCGGGTGCGCGAGCGCGTGCTCGGCATGCTCGGTGGCGTGCGCGTCGGCGATCCGGCCGACTTCACGAACTTCATGGGCGCCGTCATCGATCGGAAGGCGTTCGAGAAGATCAAGGGCTACATCGACGCGGCGAAACAGGCGCGCGGCGTCCGGGTCCTGTTCGGTGGCGGGTGCGACGACACCGACGGCTACTTCGTGCAGCCGACGTTGCTCGAGGTCGACGACCCCGGCTACCGCACGATGTGCGAGGAGATCTTCGGGCCGGTGCTCACGGTCCACGCGTACCCCGAGCCGCAGTGGCGGGAGACGCTGCAGCTCGTGGACCGCACGTCCCCCTACGCGCTGACCGGAGCCGTGTTCGCGCAGGATCGCGGCGCCGTCGCCGAGGCGCTCACGGCCCTGCGCTACGCGGCGGGCAACTTCTACATCAACGACAAGCCGACCGGCGCGGTGGTGGGCCAGCAGCCGTTCGGCGGCGCCCGCGCCAGCGGCACCAACGACAAGGCCGGCTCGATCCTCAATCTCATCCGCTGGGTGTCCGCGCGCGCGATCAAGGAGAACTTCGTCCCGCCGCGCGACTACCCCTACCCGTTCATGGCGGAGCGGTGAGTCAGGGCGGCGGCCGGCCGCCGATCCTCGTGCTCGTGCTGGCCGCCGCGTTCCTCTTGCTCGTCGCGAGCCTCGTGATCGGGGCGCTCACCAAGCCGGAGTACCCGCCCTACCACCTGTCGCCCGCCGCCGCCGCCGCCCGGGCCGGGCCGGCGGGCGGCTCGCTCGTCGGACCAGCCCTCTACACGCTCGACGCTTCTTCCACGGCCGATTGGCGCCCCTTCGCCTTCGCGCGGCAGTCGACCGTGCCCCCCACCGGCACGTGGGATCTCGCCTTCCGGCGCTTCCACGTCATCGCGGCGCCCGGCGCCGGCCTCCAGGACCTGGGCACGGTGCCGTTCGACTCCGTCGCCGCCGTCCCGGAGCACGGCTACCTGGACAACGTCGCCGATCCCGACACCACCAATCCCGGCGTCGGGAAGTGGTATCGCTACAGTATGCTGAGCCACCTGCTCACCTCGAAGCACCACGTATACGCGGTGCGCACCGCCGCCGGCCGTTACGCCAAGCTCGAGCTCCTCGCCTACTACTGTGCCGACGTCGGCGTGGCATGCGTCACGTTCCGCTACGTCTATCAGAGCGACGGCAGCCGCCGCGTCGCGAAGTAGGAGGGGGGGTCAAGAAAAACCCCCGGCAACTCGCCGGGGGTTCGTGTTGTCGGGATGGGCGCGGCCTACTTCTGGGGAGGCAGGATCTTGAACATCCCCGTCCCGCACACGGGGCACACGCCCTTCAAGGCCGGGCGCCCGTTCGCCATCTTCACCTGCTGCGCGTTCGAGATTTTGCGTTTGGCCTTGCACTTCACGCAATAACCCTCGTCCGACGCCATCGGGGATTTAGCCTTCGCCATGTTGCTCCTCCATTCGGGGGCAGGTGGACCCCCGGAAGGGGGCCCAAATCGGCTCCCAACATAATACCGGCCCCTCAAACCGTGGGAGCGCCGGGCGCCCCGGGGGCGTCCGTAAAGCCGTTGCGTTTGTGAGTCCCGTCACAAAACGGTTTCGTGGCAGAGCCCCCACAACGGCACAGCACAACGACTTGCGCGGGCGAGCCGTCCTTACGGGGCGGTACCGGGATGGGCGTACCGTCTGGACGCTGGACGCGGCACGGACCCTCGACGACCAGGGGTCCATTGGCCTTGGGCGTGATGGTGACGGTCGGTTGTTCGCTCATGGGGGAATGATACCCGCGCTGTATTAAGGAAGGCAGCGGGGTGGCGTTGGGAACGGACGCTCGGCGGCCAGGGTATCTTGTGCCACGTTCGCGATGCGATCCCTTCGGCTGTTATCGCTGTTCCTGCTGGTCGCCTGTGTCACCGAGCGCGGGCCGCTGACCAACCGGATGGCGCAGATGAGCACGACGTATCTGACCCGCGCGGCCCGCCAGCCGGTGAGCTGGCAGCCGTGGGGGCGGGAGGCGTTCGCGCTCGCCGCGCGGCTCGACCGCCCCGTGCTCCTGTACGTGGGCGCGGAGGACTGCCGCTGGTGCGCCCTAATGGACCGCGAGGCCTACGCCGACGCCACGCTGGGCGCGCTGATCGACTCCTTGTTCGTGCCGGTGCGGTTGGACCGCGACGAGCGCCCCGACGTCGCCCAGCGCTACGAGGCGGCGGTGCAATCGCTCGCCGGCCTGCACGGGTACCCGTTGACGGTGTTCCTCACGCCCGACGGTGCGCCGTTTTTCGGCGGCACCTACTTCCCGGCCGACGACCCGGTCACCGGGCGGGGGCTCAAGCAGATCCTGCCCGACATCGCGCGGAGCTTCCGGGATCAGCGCCAGTTCATCCTGCAGCACGCCGCGGTGGTGCGCCAGCTCGCCATCACCAAGGCCGGGACCACGCACGGGGTGCTCAGCGGTGACGCCGTCGGCCGCGACATCGACAGCGTGCGGCTCGCGGTCGTGGAGCTGGCGCGGCGGCCTCCCGCCGGTGCGCTGGTGCCGACGCAGGCCGTGGCGCTGCTGCTCACCGACTACGCGCTCGCCGCGGACACGGCGGCCCTCGTCGCGGCGCGCGCGGCGCTCGACGCGCTGCTCGACTCGGCCGGCCCCCCGGCGGTCGCCGCCGCGGACGTGCCGCCGGCGTTGGTGCGCGCCGGGCTCGCCCGCGATCTGGCCGTCGCCTGGGTGCTCACCGCCGAGCCGCGGTATCGTGACGCGGCGACGAACGAGCTGCGCGCGCTGATCCGCGCCTTGGGCGGCGACGAGGGGCGGCCGCGCTTCGCCGATCGCGAAGCCTACGCCATCGCCGGCGCGCTCGACGCGGCCGCCGCCCTCGGCGACTTCGCCGCTCAGACGCGCGCGCTCGCGGCGCTCGACAGCCTCTTGAAGCGCGTCTATGCTCACGGCTTCGGCGTGCGGCACGCCATGGCCGGCTCCGTGCACGGCCTGCTGCAGGACCAGGTGCAGGTCGCCGCCGCGAGCATCGCCGCCTACAACGCCACCGGGAAGCCGCGTTACCTGGAGGTGGCCAAGAACCTCGCCGCCGTTTTGGAGCGCGACTTCGCCGACCCCCAGGGCGGTTACTTCGACGCCGCGGTTCCCGATGCCTCCGCCCCCGCCCTCACCGACCGCACCAAGCAGGTGCTGGACGACCTGCTCCCCGGCGCCAACGCCGCCGCCGCGCGCGTGCTGCTGCGCCTCGCGGCCGTCACCGGCGAGCCCGGATACCGCCGCCGCGCCCGCGCGACCCTGGAAGCGTTCGCCGGCGGCGTGGACGGCGCCGGACTGCGCGCCGCGACCTTCCTCGCCGCCGCCCGGGAAGCGCTCCTCACCCACTGACCTCCGCCGGTTCCAGCGTGGGACTGGCCGCCGCCGTACCCCCATGGTAGCGTGACGCCCATCTTGTCTCGCAGGTCTTGCTGTTGAGCGGGTTTGCCGATGTCCGCCCTCCCGACGCGGAGGTGATCGCCCGCATCCTCGCCGGGGACAGCGACGCGTTCGGGATCCTGGTGCGGCGGCACGAGGCCGGCCTGCTGCGCTTCGCGACCCGCATGCTGGGCAGCGCGGACGCGGCGGCGGACGCCGTAGCGGAAGGGCTGATCCGGGCGTACCGCCACCTGGCGACCCTGGACGACCCGGCGCGATTCCGGACCTGGGTGTACCGCATCGTCGCCAACCGCTGCAAGAGCCACCTCGGCCGGCGGTCGGCGCAGGGCGTGTCGCTCGAGGAAGCGGGCCCCGTCCCCGATCCGCACGACGGCGAGGCGGAGTTGGAGCGAGCCGAGCAGCTGGCGCTCGTCGAGCGCGCGCTGACGACGCTCTCGGCGGAAAAGCGGGAAGCGTTCCTGCTCAAGCACGTCGAGGGACTGAGCTACGAAGAGATGGCCGCGATCACCGGGGAGCGCATCCCGACGTTGAAGATGCGGGTGCACCGGGCGCGTGAGGCGCTGTTGGAGGCGCTGAAGGAGCACCGATGAGCGAACTCGATCCGCGAATCCACCAGGTTCTGGACGGCGAGCTGCCGCTGGAGCGCCTGCCGCCCGAGCTGCAGGCGACGGTCCTGCGGCTCGAGCGCGCGGCCGGTCTGCTGCGCGCGGCGCCGGCGCCGGGGAGCGTGACGGGTCCGGTGCTCGCGGCCCTGCGCCGCCCCCGCGGCTCCCGCGGCCGGCGGCTGTTCCGCTGGCTCACCGGGCGGCACGCCGTCACCATCGCGATGCGCCCCGTGTGGAGCCTCGCCGTCGCCGCCGTCCTCGCCGCGGTAGTCCTCGTGCCCACGCACGGCGCCGGGCCCCTGCTCGGCGCGCAGGAGGGAATCGCTCAGTTCGTCGGCCACTTCCCGGGGGCGCGCTCGGTGGACGTCGTGGGCCCGTTCACCGACTGGCGTTCCGGCGTGATCCCGCTGCGCGACGACAACGACGACGGGGTGTGGAGCGCCGTGGTCGTGCTTCCCGCCGGCGCGCACGAGTACATGTTCGTCGTGGACGGGGAGCGCTGGATCGCCGATCCGCTTGCCGGCCGCTACGTCAGCGACGGCTTCGGCCGCCAGAACGCGCTGCTCATCGTGCGGCCGGCCGGCCGGTGAGACCGCTCGCGCTGGTCCTGCTGGCGGTCGCCGCCCCGCTCGGCGCCCAGATGGGGGGCGGGGGGGGCGCAAACGCGCGCGCCCGCCTCGCGGGCCGGGTCCCGGAGGCGGCGATCGCCGCCGTGGACTCGCTCGTGCGCGCCGCGCAGGCCGACGACCTGCCCACCGAGCCGCTGGTGCAGAAGGCCCTCGAGGGCGCGGCCAAACACGCGCCACCCGGGAGGATCGTCGAGGCGGTGGCGGCGCACGCCGATCAGCTGCGCCAGGCCCGCACCCTCTTGGAGCGCTCGGGCGGTCCCCCGCCGACCGCCGCCGAGATCTCGTCCGTGGCCGCGGCGATGGTCCGGGGGCTGCCCCCGCCCCTCGCCGAGCGCATCGTCGCCGCCCTCCCCGACGAGCCCCCCGGTCCGGCGCTGCACGCGGTGGCGGACCTCGCCGGGCACGGCTTCGCCGAAGACGCGGCGGTAGACCTGATCGTGGCGGCCGCCCGTGTGGGCCTCCGGGGCCTGCGGCTGCTCGACGTGGCCACGGCCGCGGTCCACGAGCTGCAGCGCGGAGCGACGCACGGCGAAGCCCTCGCCTCAGTGCGCCGGGCGCTCCCCGACGTTCCCTCGCCCCCGAAACCCTCCCCGGACCAGGTGAACCGGGCGCGACGGCCCCACCCCGGCGTGTGACGCCGGGGAGTCACTCCGGGTCTTAGGCTCGAAGCGGTCCGGGGTGGACCGCGGGATCCCCATGGGAGGAGAACGCATATGCGGAAGATGATTCTCACGCTCGCGCTGGCCGCCGTGGCAGCTTTGCCCGTGGCGATCGCGGCACAGCAGCCGGTGCAGACGTCGACCCAGGCACCGGCGGACACGTCCAAGGCCAAGCCGAAGCCCGCTGCCCGGCGTACGACCCGGCGGACGACGCGGCGTACCACGGCGAAGCCGGCGGCGCCGGCTCCGAAGGACACCACCAAGCATCAGTAGTCAGGACGTGTAGTCTGCGTTGATCCGGACGTACTCCGGCGACAGATCGCAGGTCCACACCACCGCCTCCGCCCGGCCCATCCCAAGGTCCAGGCGGAGGCGGAGGCGCTTCTGGCTGAAGATGGCGCGGGCTTTCGCCGGATCGGGATGGGCGGTGGCGCCGCCCTGGGCGAGCATGAGCCAGGCGTCGCCGTCCGCCTGGGCGGACAGTGTGAGCTTCTCGGGGGTGAGCGCGACCCCCGCGGCGCCGGCGGCCGCCAGCACCCGCCCCCAGTTGGGGTCGGCGCCGTACACGGCGGTCTTGACCAGCGTCGAGCGCGCGATCGCCCGGCCCACCTCCCGGGCCGCCGCCTCCGTCGCTCCGCCCGTCACCTGAATCTCCACGACCTTGGTCGCTCCCTCGCCATCCTCGACGATGGCCAGGGCCAGGGTGCGGGCGACCTGCTGCACCGCGTCCTCGAGCGCCTTGGCGAGGGCGCCGTCATGGAACGGCTCCAGCCCGGAGGCCCCGTTGGCCAGGAGCAGGACGGTGTCGTTGGTGCTGGTGTCACCGTCCACCGAGATGGCGTTGAAAGTGCGGTCGGCCACGCGCCGCAGCAGCGGCGCGAGGGAGGCGGCGTCCCCCCCCGCGTCCGTGGTGAGGACCGCGAGCAGGGTCGCCAGGTTGGGGTGGATCATCCCGGCGCCCTTGGCGATCCCGCCGACCGTGAAGGCGCCCGCCGCCGTGTCCACCCGGACCGCGCAATGCTTGGGGCGGGTGTCGGTGGTCATGATCGCCCGGGCCGCCTCCGGTCCACCCGCGGCGGAGAGCCGGCCGCTCGCCTCGCGCAGGCCCGCCGTCACCTGGTCCAGGGGCAGCGGCACCCCGATCACGCCGGTCGACAGCACCAGCGCGGTCCGCGGGGGGAGGCCCGCGGCCTGCTCGGTGGCCTGGGCCATGGCCCGGGCGGCGGCGAGCCCGTCCTGGCCGGTGCAGGCGTTGGCGACGCGGGCGTTCATCGCGACGGCGCGCACGCGGCCGGGCCGCTCGCTCAGCAGGTCCTGGTCGTAGACGACGGGGGCGGCGCGGACGGCGTTGCGCGTGAACACGCCGGCCGTGGCGCAGCTCGAGGCGCTGACGAGCAGGGCGACGTCGAGCGCGCCGTCGCTCTTCAACCCCGCGTGGGCGGCGGCGGCGGTGAAGCCCTGCGGCGAGGTGATCGAGCCGTCGGCGAGCGGGACCAGGGTGGCGGTCATGGCCAGTTCAAGATACGCCGTGAAAACGCTTGTGTAACGGTTCGTCGTTTCGTATCATAGCACGACCTTCCCGGGGGACCTCCCGAATGTCGGAACCTTTTCTAAGCTCCGACGAATACGACGAACGCGCACACCAGCTGTACAACGACGGACAATACGACGAGGCGATCGAAGTGCTCCGCGAGGGCTTGGGGCTGTACGCCCACGCCGTCGAGCTGCATGTGGGCATGGGCTACGCCCGGCTGGCGCGGGAGGAGTTCGCCTGGGCGCGGCGCGCGTTCGAGGAGGCGGTCGCCCTCGACGCCGACCACGAAGACGCCCTGGCGGGGCTCGGCGAAGTGCTGCTCAAGTTCGGCGACCGCTCGGGCGCGGTCGCCTGCTTCGACCGCATCCTCGCCCTGGGATTCCGCGACGACCACGATCTGATGCTGCAGATCGGGCGAGCGCTGTTCCGCGAAGGGGTACTCGACCAGGCGCGCCGCTTCTTCGAGGTGGCGATCACGGCGCATCCCGACTCGGCGGACGCCGCGGCCAGCGTCGGCTACGCGTCGCACCGCCTCTGCGACGAGGGGAGCAGCCTCTACTGGCTACGGCGGGCCCTGGAGCTCGAGCCGCAGCACGCCGAGGCGCGCATCTACCTCGCCAATCTCCTCTACGACCGCGGCGAGTACGAGGCCGCGTTGTTCCATCTTGAGCGCACCCAGCCGCAGGACCACTGCGACGGGCTCGCCATCTGGCGCCTGATCGAGCTGAAGAAGGGGGTCTATCGTCTCCCCGACGAAGATCCCGAGCTCGAGCCCTGGCACACGCGCATCGACCAGCTCGCCGGCGAAGCCGCGCCCGAAGATCTCCTCCTGGCGGAGATCGAAGCGATGGGCCCCGACGGCCAGATCCGCGACCCCCGGCAGCTCGAGCTGTTCGGCACCCTGCTCACGGAGCTGCAGGGCATGAAGACTCGGTCGGGGCAGGGCGAGCACCGGGTCGCGCTGCCCAACGGCGTCACCTACGCCGGCACCTGGGAGGAGATCGTCCTGCAGATGGGCGTCGCGATCGCGGCGACCGACGCGGAGCGCTACATCCAGGGAAGCGCGCGAGCCGGACTCCTAAGAATACTGCACTAGCACGTATGGCCGTACAGCCGTATGGCCGTATGGCCGTATCGCCGTATACGGCCCATACGGCCCATACGGCCCATACGGCGATACGGCTATACGGTGGGTTTCTTGAACCTCACCGCCACGCTCAGCGGCCCGTCGCCCAGGGCCATCAGCGTGACCGCCCCCGCCAGCAGCAGTCCTTCCAGCTCGAAGTTGCTGCCGTGCGGCAGCTGCACGGTGAGGATGGCCACCACCATCTCGACCGCCATGCACGTCGCCCACCCCCGGGTGAAGATGCCGAGGATCACGCACGCGGCGCCGAGCGTCTCGACCACAATGAGGACCACGGCGAACACGCTGGCGAATGGAATGCCGGCGCTGTTGTGCAGGAACCCGGCCACCGCGGGGATGCCCATCGCGAACTTCTGGATGCCGTGGCGCAGGAACACACCGCCGACGGCGAGCCGCATGAAAAACGCGGCGTACGGTGCCAAGCGGTTCATGGACGCTCCGGTTGAGGGGTGGTGGGGGGGGCGCGGCGGCGCGCGTCGGTGCGCACCTCGCGGGCCGCGAGCCGTTTGACGATGACGTCGAGGCCGCGCTGTGGGCGCACGGCCCCGACGCCGGCCACGTCGGCGAAGCACAGTCCCGCATCGGGCAACGCGTGCAACGCCACGTGTCCGCCGTGGCACACGAGGACGGCGGCGACGCCCTTGGGACCGCCGTGCACCTGTGGGGTCCCGGCCGGGTGCAGCCCCGCGGCGTTGGCCGCGGCGAGCAGCACGGCGGCCAACCCCTGCGTATCGCTGAGCCGGTCGGCCGCGACGCCGCCCAGGTCGGCGAAGGTGTGCTCGAACGTCACGACACGCAGGGCGAGCGGTCGGTGATGAGCGGGGCGACGAAGGTGCCGCGGATCGGCAGAGCCCAGATCGGGTCGTCGTACCCGTCCACGCGTTGCGCCACGAACGAGAACCAGCCGCTCACCGCCTGCCCGTTGGTGATCGTCTGCACCTGGTTGATCACCAGGGTCCCCCCCTGTCGCGACAGGGCGGAGACGCCCGGCGGCACCGCGCGCGAGGACCACAGTCCCCAGTTGGAGAGCGGGTGGCAGAACGGATCGAACCCCGCGGCGCGGTTGAAGGCCTGGTCGAGCGATATGGAATCGACGACAATGGTGCCGCGCTGCGTCACCGCATCGCGGCTGGTCAGCAGCATGAATTCCACGGTCACGCCCTGCACCGTGATGAAGTCGCTCAGCCGGAACGTGAGCGTGTCGCCGGCGCGGGCGTAGTTCACCGCGCGCGAGCCGGTCGTCGTGCGTCGCAGGTACGTGCCGAGAACCGTGTAGTAGGACTTGCCGCCGACGGTGTCCGTCAGGTTCACGACCTCGACAGTGCCGCTGTCCACGAGTGAATCGGCATGGACATAGAACGTGAGCGGGCCTCCCTGGCTGACCGCGACGACTCGCCCGGTCGCGGAATCGATCGTAAACACCGACGGCGTGAGCCCCTTGAACCACGGCGCGGGCGGCGTGCCGGTCTTGACCCTCACCTCCACCGGCACGAAGAAGGTGTCCCCCGCCATCAGGTAGAGCGTGTCCAGCAGCAGGCTGAGCTCGAGCGGCCTCGACGCCACGACCAGCGCCTGGCCCGGTACGTTCCTGTACAGCGCCGTGATCACCGCGAAGCCCCGCGCCAGCCCCGCGATCTTTCCCGTCGTGGCGTCGACGCCGACCTTGCCGGGTGCCGAGCTGGTCCAGGTGGGAGTGACCGGGCCCACCAGGGCGCCGCGATCGTCGTAGTACAGGGCGATGCGGGTGGGCGCGCTGTCGCCCACGAAGATCGAGTCGAGCACGGGGCTCAAGACGAGGCGCGCGAGACTGGGCGGCTCACCGACGTTGCAGCCGGCGGCAGCCACGGCCAGGACGAGGCTCGCGAGACGTTTCATGACTCTAGGATAGCGCGTTCAAGGCGGCGGTGTATCCTTCGGGTACCCCGGCATCATAAAACGGACCGTCGAGCTCGACGCCGACGAGGCGCCCTGCGGCGGCGAGCGTCTGCAACAGGGGCACGTCATCGAGCTCGGCGCCGGGGGCGAGGCCGGCGCGCAGGCGCTCCAAGCGCTCGAACACGTCCGACCCGAATACCATGCGCCCGATGGGGGCGGTTTTCCCGGTCGCCACGCCCTTGCTCGCGACCGCCTCGACCTGGAGCAGGCCGTCCGGTCGCCGCCGCACCGAGGCGCGGCCGGTCGCGCCGGCGCTGGCTGGCCGCTGGGCGAGCAGCACCGCGGCGAGACCGGTCGCGCGCCGCGCCGCGAGCACCGGCGCGATCGCGTTGACGCTCTTGGGGAAGAGGTTGTCGGGGAGCAGCACGGCGACGTCGTCTCCGCCGACCAGGTCGCGGGCGCAGGTGATGGCGTCGCCGAGGCCGCGGGGTTCGGGTTGCACGACGACGGCGACGGACGGTCGGACTGTCTGACGGTCGGACAGATACTGCGCGATTAGGGGTTTCAGGGGACTGGTCACCACAACGACCCGCTCGAGGCCCGCGGCGGCCGCCTCCTCGAGCGTCCACTCGAGCAGCGGCTTGCCGGCGACGGGGAGCAGTTCTTTGGGGGTGTCGGGGTAGCGGGCGGCGAGCCGGGTGCCGCGGCCGCCGCAGGGGATGACGGCCGTCGTCACCTAGAACATGGACATCGCGAGGAACGACCGCAGGTTGTCGTTCGTCACGCGCAGCCGCGCCGAGAGCAGCCGCACCACCGACCACAGCACCTTGTAGGCGATGTCGCGGTTGAAGTCGAGCAGCAGCTCGAAGTCGGACCGGGAGATCGTGATCAGGGTGCAGCTGATGTTGGCGATGGCGTCGGTGGAGCGTTCGGAGCGGTCGAAGATGGACATCTCCCCGAAGCACGCCCCCGGCTTGAGGACGGCCAGGGCCTCTTCCCCCGAGCCGGGGATGGTGCGGGAGATGCGGACCTCGCCCGCGGAGATGATGAAGAGGCGGTTGCCAGGCTCGCCTTCCTTGAAGATGTTCTGCCCGGAGCTGAATTTCTGCTCGCGGCACACCTCGGAAACGCGGGCCAGCTCCCCGTCGTCGAGGTCCTGGAAGATGGCCGCCTGCTTCAGCAGATTGAGATCCACGCGGTGAAGCTACGCGTCGCCTCCGGGGGGAGCAAGTGAAACGCGGGTTCTCGGCCGCCGATGTGCTTACTGCCCTTCGGGTTCCCCTGGCGCTGCTGTTCCCGTTCGTGACCGACGCCGGGGGACGCCTGGCGATTGTCGGGGCCGTGGCGGCGAGCGATTTTTTCGATGGCATGCTCGCCCGCCGCTTCGGCGGCACGCGCGCCGGAGAGCTGCTCGACCCCATCGCCGACAAGCTGTTCGCGGCGGTCGCGTTCGTGACGGTGGCGCGCGACTCGGTGCTGCACCCGCTGGAGATCCTCGGGGTATTGCTCAGGGACATCATCGCGGGCCTCGCGTTCCTCGGGACGTGGCTGCGCGGCCGGCCCGTGGCGCTGCCGGCGCGCGCAGGCGGAAAGTGGGTGACGGTGCTGCAGCTGATGACCCTCACGGCGTGGATCGCCGGATCGCCGTTCCTGCGGCCGCTCGCCTGGGCGACGACGGCGGTGTCGTGCTACGCGTTGTGGGATTACGCGCAGGCGGCGCGAAAGGAGAAGGCGTGAATGGAGGTTTCTTGAGAGTTATTTCGCTCCTTCTCCTTGCTTCGGTATGTGCGGGCTCCGTGGCGGCGCAGGAGTTTCAGCCGCCGCGCGTGCGGTCCGCGACCGGCGGCACGCGCATCGGGCTGTTCGGCTTCGGCGTGCGCGGCGGCATCGAGCTGCGGAGCAGCGGGCCGATGGTGTTCGGGGCGACGCTCGACATGGGCGATCTCTTCACCCCCCGCGTGCGCCTGCGGCCGTCGGCCGAGCTGGGCGTCTTCACCGGCCAGAACAGCTATGTGGGGAGCTTCGAGGCGCTGTACCGCTTCACCGGCGACAACGAGGCGGCGATCCCCTACGTCGGCGGCGGGCTGTCGCTCGCCGGGCACACCGACTGCGGCTCCGACCCCAACTGCCCCGCGGCGTGGGTGAACCTCGTCTTCGGGTTCGAGCTGCACTACAAGTCCACTTTCAACTGGCTGGTCGAGTACCACGGGATGGACGCGATGCGCCGGCACCGCGTGTACATCGGCCTGACCACCCGCCGGGGGAACTGATCGTGGCCGGGCCGACGGCGGAAATCACGTTGCGGTGGAAGCACGGCCTGGTGTTCGAGGGCGGCGGCGCGGGGCGCCCGCCCGCGACCGTGGACGGCGATTCCCAGGTGGGCACCTCGCCGGTCGAGATGCTGCTCGTGGCCGCCGCGGCGTGCACGGGCAGCGACGTCGTCTCGATCCTCGAAAAGCAACGCGTCAAGCTGCGCTCCCTCGACGTCGCAGTGCAGGGCACCCGGCGCGAAGAACATCCCCGGCGCTTCCTCGCCATCCACTTCCGCTGGAGCATCGCCGGCGACGGGGCGGATGAGACCAAGGCCCGCCGCGCCATCGATCTGTCGATCGAGAAGTACTGCTCGGTGTTGGCATCCCTCGCCCCGGACATCAAAGTCACTTACGACGTCGCGATCGCTTAGGCTGGCGCTCCTCGGCCTGGGGTTCGTCGCCCCGCCGCCGGCGGCGCCGGCGCAGACGGCGCCGCAAGGCGTCACCGAGCTGAGCGCCGGGGCGGCGACCGCCTGGTCGCACCGCGACTTCTACGCCGTGGAGCTGGGCGCGGGGCGGCGGGCGGGACAGGGGCGGGTGATGCTGGCCGCGGCCGGGGGCCGGCTCAGCGACGCGTGGGGCGTGCGCCTCGACGCGCGGGGACAGTTCGTGCTGCTGCCGTTCGCCCGCGCCGGCGCCGGGGTGTACGCCGGGATGGGCGGGGTGTGGATGGGTGGGGCGGGCCAGCGGGGAGCGGTGTACCTCAGCGCCCTGCTGGGCGTCGAGCGCGCGCCGGGACGGCCGCGCGGGTTCTACCTGGAGATGGGCGTGGGGGGCGGAGTGCGGCTGTCAGCGGGGATGCGCTGGCGCCGGTTTCCTGTATGGTGGCCGACCTAGTGTTCCCACGCTGAAGCGTGGGCTCGGCTGGGTCAGGCGTCGGCCCCGACCGGCGTGCGCCGGCCGACCACCGGGCGGCAATACCGCTCGCCGAGGGTGCGCAGCTGGGCCAGGTCGTCCTCGGTCAGAGCCTCGTAGCGGTCGGCGAGGTAGAGCAGCGTATCGTCGAACCATTCCTTCTGGTGCTCGGGAGTCGCCTCGAGGACGCCGCAGCGCAGGATGTGGGAGAACAGTTCGTCGCGCGCCTGATCGAAGGCGCTGGGAGGGGGGGAGAGTTTACGGGGTTCCTTACGTTTCTTGGCCATGCCGCGGCGATCCTTTCGGGTACGGGGAGGCAGCAAAATCGCCGCGCAATCTAACGAACCCCGCTTAGCGAAGCAAACGACGGGCGGCGCCGAAAGGTTCCGTGTATAATGCGAGAGCGGTATGAGCGAAGAAACGTACGGACCTGAGCGCGCCGAGCGGCTGGCGGCGCTGCTGCGCGAGCTGGCGGCGCGGATCATCGCGCTCGATCAGGAAGGGCGGCTCCTGGAGCACGCGGCCGAGATGCAGAAGCTGCTCGGCACGGTGCGCAGCGAGCTGTTCCACTATGAAGTCCGGGTGACCTACGATTCGCCGGAAGTGGCGGACAATCGGCGCATCGTCGAGGAAGCGCAGCGCCAGCTCGACGATCTGCGCTTCGACGAACGCGAGGACGACGAGGACGAATGAAGCGCTTCTACTGGCTATTGGCGGCGTTGCTCGTGGGCGGGCTGGTGTGGATCTGGTTCGGCTCCAAGGCGGGCGGACAGGGAGTGGAGTGGGTCGCCGAAACGACGGTGCTGGAGACCAAGGCGGACAGCGCGTTCCCGGGGTACGTGATGGGGAGCGACAGCGCGCCGGTGGAAATCGTCGAATACGCGGACTTCGAGTGTCCGATCTGCGCGACGTTCGGCGCGGTGCAGTTCCCGGTGATCCGGCAGCAGCTGATCGCCACCGGCAAGGCCCGCTGGCGGCTGCGCGACTTCCCGCTGCCGCCGGAGACGCACCGCTGGTCGCGGCTGTCGGCGCATGCGGTGGCGTGCGCGAGCGAGCAGGGGAAGGCGTGGGAGATGATCGACGCGCTGTTCTCGCATCACCGCATGTGGTCGCAGCGCGCCGACAACCCCGAGAAGCTGTTCCGCGGCTGGGCGCAGGACCTGGTGGGGCTCGACATGGCGAAGTACGACG
>Ga0209266_1000909_pt1 | contig 21067 bp, 19 predicted proteins | sample GraSoiAngelo_132_FD_185889 | JGI IMG/M metagenome (GOLD analysis project Ga0209266, IMG submission 185889) | Grasslands soil microbial communities from the Angelo Coastal Reserve, California, USA - 14_0929_02_40cm (SPAdes) (version 2) | ecosystem: Environmental > Terrestrial > Soil > Grasslands ...
CACACCGATGATCGCCATCATCCGCTGGATCCTGACGAAGCGGCTCGACGTTGAACTGTTTTTAATCTTCGCGAACAAGACCGAGGCGGATATCATCTTTAGGGAGGAATGGGATCGGGGCGCGCGCGAGCATCCCAACTTCCACTACTACCACGTGCTCGAACAGCCGCCCGCGGGCTGGACGATGGGGGTCGGGCGGGTCACAGCCGACTTGTTGCGCGCCCACCTGCCCGTGCCAGGCCCAGACACGATCGTCTTTCTCTGCGGCCCCCCGCCGATGGTTGAGGCCCTGGAGGGGACCCTCAAGGACCTCGGCTATTCCGAGGACGCCGTCGTCCTGCCGTAGACCGGAGGGCTGGACGTCGAGTCGAGCACCTCCCGCACCTTGCACAAGAAGGCGTTCGCTGTGAACGGCTTTTGGAGAAACGCCAAGCCTGCGTTCAACACCCCATGGCGGACGACCGCGTCATCAGTGTAGCCGGACATGTAGAGCACCTTCGTCTCTGGATGGATAGTCCCCAAGCGCGCAGCCAGTTCGCGGCCGCTCATCCCCGGCATCACTACATCGGTCACCAGCAGATGGATCGAACCGGAATGCGTATGGCAGACGCGCAGGGCCTCCGTGCTATCACGCGCTTCCGACACGGCATAGCCATGCGCTTCAAGGATCTCCCGCGCCAAGCTCCGAACCATGTCCTCGTCTTCCACGAGAAGAATCGTTTCTGAGCCGCGGAGTATCGAGGAACGCGGATGGGCCGGCTCGCTCCCCTCGGCGACGCCCTCGACGCGAGGCAGGTAGATTTTGAACGTCGTCCCTTTTCCGGGCTCGCTATACACCCAGATGTTGCCGCCACTCTGTTTGACAATGCCGTAGACCGTGGCCAGGCCAAGACCGGTCCCCTTTCCGTGCTCTTTGGTCGTGAAGAATGGCTCGAAGATGCGAGCCTGGGTCTCCGCGTCCATCCCGCACCCGGTATCGCTGATCGCCAGCATCACGTAAGGTCCAGGCCGGACTGAGACATGCCTGCGGGCGTACGCTTCGTCCAGTTCGACGTTCGCAGTCTCGATCGTCAATTTGCCTCCTTCCGGCATCGCATCGCGGGCATTGACGGTCAGGTTCAAGATGATCTGTTCGATCTGCCCTGGATCCACCTTGACGAGGCCCAATCCAGGCTGCAGGACAGCTTCCAGAAGGATGTCCTCGCCGATCAGCGGCTGGAGCATGGCCTCAAAGTTTGTCACCACGGCATTCAGGTCCAGCACTCTCAGTTGGAGAACCTGCCGGCGGCTGAAGGCCAGAAGCTGTCGTGTCAAGGTTGCGGCCCGTCGACCTGCTTTCTTGATCTGCTCGACGTTCTTGCGAGCGTGGAGATTGGCTCCGAGGCTGTTGAGCACAAGTTCACTGTAGCCGTTGATGACCGTCAGCAGGTTGTTGAAGTCATGCGCGATGCCGCCGGCAAGCCGTCCGATCGCCTCCATTTTGTGAGCCTGGCGAAGCTGCTCTTCCAGTCTGGCTCTGTCCTCGTCCGCCAGCTTGCGTTCCTTCCTTTCCTCAGCCTCGCGCAAGGCACGACGGACTGCATGGGCCAGTCGTGCGAGGTGGTGTTTCAGCACATAGTCTGTGGCGCCGGCCTTCAGACAAGCGATCGCTGCGTCCTCTCCAATGGTGCCGGAAACAAAGATGAAGGGAACTTCAGGGAGCAGTTCCCGCGCGAGTGTCAGCGCAGACAATCCATCGTAGGAAGGGAGCGTGTAGTCGGCCAGGATGATGTCCCACTCGCCCTGCTTCAGCGCGGCAAGGAAGTCGTCGTGGCCCTCGACGCACGCCAGCTCGCACGCCATGCCTTCTTTGACAAGCGTCAGGCGTACCAATTCCTGATCATCTGGATTGTCTTCGAGATGAAGTATGTGCAACGCCGTTCCCATACTCGCATCCCTCCGCAGGCAGGTGGACCTATAGGAGGCCAGGACATCCTGTGCTAACTTGTGACATAAGCACAGGGCGTGCCATGCTGGCAGAGCGAGACTTGAACAGCGATGTCTAAAGAACAACGCATGATTCTCAGAATTGCGCTGGAGGGAGTGGACGTTTCCGACGACTCCGGTGCAGGGGAGTCCCTGCACAGCCTGGGCGATGTGTCCGTAGGGGGAACCGGCTTGAAAGGCGAAATGTTGGGGCGTTATTCGTGCTTGGCCCGGATCGACTTGGCCCGAGCGGCCAGCGTCGTCGCTTGGTCTTCGCGGTTCGTTCTCGCGAGCAAGACCGCGTAGTTCTCCAGGGTCGTGGCCAGCCCCAGATCGTCGGGTGCGAGCATTTTCTCCTTGATGGACAGCGCGCGCTGGTAGAGGGGCTCAGCCTCGGCGTAGCGTCCCTGAACGTAATAGAGCTCCCCCAGATTGTTGAGGATGATGGCGACGTCCAGATGCTCCGCCCCCTTGGCGTGCTCCGTGATCTCGAGCGCCTGGTGGAACAGCGGTTCTGCCTCGTCGTAGCGCCCCTGGCTTCTAAAACTGACGGCGCGGTTATTGAGGTCGCCGGCCTGATCCGTGGGCGCACGGGGTTGCAGGAGTTGTTGGGTCAACGGATGCTCCCAGCCCCAGCCGGACAGCTTCCCGTTCTCGATGATCACCGGCGTCAACTGTTTGTTGCTAATCACGCCCTCGGGATCGACGCCGCCCGTGTAGTAGAACAGCACCTCAAAGCGCATGCCGCCCTGCTCCAGGGTCTGCGTCCGAAAGGGGCTCTGGATGACTTCGCGCTTCTCGCACGGCAGCCAGCCGAGCGCGCGCTGGATCTGGGCCCATGTGGACCATCCCCACTGGACACACCCTTCCACCGGATCGGCCTTCATCCGTTCCAGAACCTCCTCGCGCGATTGGCCAACGGTCAGCGTCTTCAGATGGGCGACATTCAGGGCCGCCAAGTCCAGGTTCTTGTCGGGTGTCGGGTAGGACGTGAAGGTGGCCACGTTCGAAGCCGAGCACGCGGCTAACACAAGCAACCCCATGACTGAGCCGATCGGGATCATTCGTATCATCATGCTGTCCTGCTCCCTTTGGTCTTGCCGGTGATCCTGCTGACTTCATCGAAGTATGCGACGAACGCTTTCATTCCCCCGGACGCCTGTCCCCAGTCGAAACGCTCGTTGGGCGCGTGGTAGCCGTGCTCCGGCAGACTCAAGCCCAGGAACATGACGGGCGCCCGCCACCGCTCAGCCATGGTCACGACCGCCCCGATGGACCCGCCCTCGCGGATGAAGGCCGGCTCCTTGCCGAAGCCGAAGCGCAGAGCCTTCCGCACAGCCTCCGCATGCGGCCCGCCCAGATCGGCCACGTAGGGTCGCAGCATCCCATGCGCTTCCACGTGGACGTCCGGGTTGAGCTTGCGGACATAGGCGCGGAAGATCCGGAAGATGGCGGCCGGGTCCTGATCCGGCACCAGCCGCATGCTGACCTTCGCTTCGGCGCGCGGCGGAATGGAGGTTTTGACCCCCGGCCCCGTGTATCCTCCGACGAAACCGTGCACCTCAAACGTGGGTTCGGCCCACAGGCGCTTCATGACTTCCAGGCGATCCCGCACGCGCAATTTCGTCAACTGGTGAGCGGCGGCAAAGGCCTTCACCTGGAAGCCCGACTTCAGAAACTGTGCCCGATCCGCCTTGCTCAGCGGCCTGACCGACTTGTAAAACCCGGGGATGGCGACCCGTCCGGTCTTCGCGTCCACGCAGGCCGCGAGCACGGCGGCCAGCTCCATGAGCGGATTGCGCGCCACGCCGCCGGTCAAGCCGGAATGCGCCTCCCGCCTGGCGGTTTCCAGGATCAGCCGCGCGGCCAGATTGCCCCGCAGCCCATAGGGCGCCGCCGGACGTCCGCCCGCCAGCCAGATTGTATCAGACACAACGACAGAATCTGGTTTCCCAATATTCCCCTTCGCCAAGCCTTCCGCGAAGTGGGGACTGCCTATTTCTTCCTCCAGCTCCCAGACGAACTGGGTATTGAGCGGCACGCCGTGCTCGACCGCGTAGCGGGCCGCCAGCAACGCAGTGAGCGCAGGACCCTTGTCGTCGGTGGTGCCGCGGCCGTAGTAGGACTCGCCCTCGACCGTGAATTTGAACGGCTCGCGCGTCCATTCCGGCTCCATCGCCGGCTGCACGTCGAGATGGTTGTAGACGGCCACGGTTGGCCAGGCCGGGTCGCGCATCCACCCGCCGACGACCAGCGGATGGCCCCCGGTCTCGACGATCGTCGCCTGCGCGCCCAAGGCCGTGAGACAGCCCACCGCCACCTCCGCACCCCGCCGCATATCGTTGCGACGCGCGGGATCCATGCTGACCGTCGGGATCTCCACCAGCCGCCCCAGCCACTCCTCAAACCGCGGTCGGCTCTCTTTCACGTATTGCTCGAGGCCGTCAAAGAGACTCATGCGACGGCCTCAAGTTCCCGCACCATCCCTTTGATCGTCTCAAACCCCGCCTGCCAGAAACTCTCCGACCGGATGTCCACGCCGAAATCCTTCAGCAGGGCCTCCGGCGATCGCGACCCGCCCGCCGCCAGGAGCGCGAGATACCGCGGGACAAACGACTCGCCGTGAGTCCGATAGAGCGCGTACAGCGCCAGCACCAGGAGGTTGCCGAAGCTGTACGCGTAGCAGTAGAACGGGCTCGCGAAGAGGTGAGGGATCGACAGCCACTCCCATCGGAACTCATCCGGTACCGCGACCGCTCGCCCGAACTGCTGGCGCAGCTCGCTTAAGTACATGCCGCAGAGATCGTCCATCGTGCCCCCTGCGCCGATGATCCGGTGCGCCTCGCGCTCAAACCGCACGAAGTAGGCCTGTCGTATGATGGTGGCGTACGCGTCATCGAGCTGCCGGATGAGCAGGCTCTGCTTCACGACCTTGTCCCGCTCTTCGGCCATCCAAGCGTCGGAAACGAGACGCTCGCCGAACACCGAGGCCGTTTCGGCCAGTGGAAGCATGGCGTGGAAGGTGAAGATCGAATGTTCGGCCGCCAACATGCCGTGCACAGCGTGCCCCAACTCGTGGGCCAGCGTGGCGACGTCCCGGACATCGCCCTTGAAGTTCAGGAGCACGTACGGCGCCAGCCCGGGGATCACGCTATAACAGTAAGCCCCGCTCAGCTTGCCGGGACGGACCGCCACGTCCACGTGGCGCTCCTCCAGCACCCGGCCGGCCAATTCCGCCAAGCGCGGCGAAAACGCGCGGTACGCGTCGAGCACCTTCGCTGACGCGGCCGCGAACGAATACCGCCGGCGGGCCTCGCGGAATGGTGCGTAGATGTGGTACCGGCTCATCTTCCGGATGCGGCAGAGCCGGGCCTTGATCGCGAAATAGCCCTGAAAGACGCCAGCGTTCCGGGCGCAGACGGACAGCAAGGCCTCGACCGCCTCCTCCGGCACGTCGTTCATAAGGTTGCGCACCGCGATCGGCGAGCGGTGCTTGCGCAGACCCAAGTGCTCCTGCTTCCAGTCCGTCACGAGGGTCTTGTAGACCTCGCCGATCACGTCAGCATGCCGCGCGAACACCCTGTACAGCTCGCGGTAGGCCGCCTCGCGGATGCGGGCGTCAGGGTCGCGCACGTACACCAGCAGGTCCTCGCGGGTGAGCGTGCGGGCCTTGCCGTTGACCGTCAGCGTGTACGTCAAGCCATTGGTCAGGATGTCGTAGAGCCCCACCAGCGCCCGGCGGCCGGTGACGCTCTTGACGTTGATGATCTTCTCTTCTGGCTCGCTGAGGGCGTGGTCTTTGAAGCGGCGCAGGGAGTCCAGATGGTACGCGTAGTCCCCCGCTCCGGCCAGCAGCCGGGCGGCGCTCGCGTCATCGAGCTTCTGCCACCAGAGGTCGTAGAACAGCATGCGGTTCGCGAAGCCCGCCTGCAGCTCCTCGACGGCTGCCTTGAAGGCTCGGGCCTTCTGATTCTTGGTGTTCTCGGAGAACCAGAGGTAGGCGTACGCGCCGAGCCTGCTCATCGTCCGGGTGATCGCCTCGGCCAGTTTCAATGCGTCCAGAAACGTCTCGGCGGGAATCTCCGGGGCCAGCCTGTCCCGAAATCCTTCAAAGCGCCGGACCTGCTCCTCGAGTTCCTGCCGGAGAACGTCCAGATCGTGGGCTGGATCGCGCAGCAGGTCTTGCAGGTTCCAGATTTCTGCGGGTCGGGCGGCGTGCCTACCTGCGATCGCGTGCGATCGTCCCATGCTCCTTAGCCGTACTCCTGACCGCAATGCGCGCAGGCCAGCCACCCCGAGAGGAGCGGCCGCCCGCAACCGGCACAGACACGACGCAGCTCCGCCCGGCAATACGGACAGAACCGGTACTCCGAATTGAGGTGCAGGCCGCACCCCGGACAACTGGCCGCCGCGTACTCGCTGACTTCGAGGATGCGGCCCAGTTCTTCGATCGTCGTGATCCCGGCCTTGGTCTTTTCGAGCCCGTCCTCCACCAGGGGGCGCATCCCGGACTCCTGGGCGGCGATACGGATGTCCTCCTCCGTCGCTCCGCGGAGGATCAGATCCCTGATTCTGGCGTCCAGGACCAGCGTCTCGAACACGCCCGTCCGTCCCTTGTAGCCGGTCTCCTGGCATCGCGCGCAGCCTTTGCCGGCCATGTAGGTGCCGCCGGCCAAGCTGCCCGCCGACAGGCCCAACGCGGTCGCCACGGCGGCATCTGGCTGGGCGGGCGCCTTACAGTCGCGGCAGACGACCCGCACCAGTCGCTGGGCGATGATCCCGATCACCACCGACGCCACCAGATAGCGGGGCACCCCGATGTCCAGCAGTCGCGTGATGGTGGAAGGCGCGTCATTCGTATGCAGCGTGGTGAAGACCAGGTGGCCGGTCAGCGCTGCCCGGCAGGCGATTTCGGCGGTTTCGGCGTCCCGGATCTCCCCGACCAGAACCATGTCGGGGTCCTGGCGGAGAATCGATCGGAGGCCTCTGGCGAAGGTCAGGCCGATGTCCGCATTGACCTGCATTTGATTGAGCCCCGGATAGTGATACTCGACCGGATCCTCCACCGTGACGATGTTCGTCGTGGGGGACTTGATCCGATTGAGGATGCCGTAGAGCGAGGTGGTCTTGCCGCTGCCGGTGGGACCCGTGACCACGACCATGCCCTTATGGTGCGTGATCAGCCCCTGGACTTTCTTCAAATCGCTGGGGTTCAGGCCGATGTCCTCGAGTTCCAGGCTCTTGCTCGACGCGTCCAGGACGCGGAGCACCGCCTTTTCGCCGTGCTGCAGCGGGATCGTAGAGATGCGCAGGTCCACCTCCCGTCCTTCCAGTTTCACGCGCACCGATCCGTCCTGCGGGAGCCGCCGCTCGGCAATGTCGAGACGGCCGAGGATCTTCATGCGCGACACCAGCGCCGGGTGCAGCGCGACCGGCACCTTGAGGTGGTCGGCCAGCAGGCCGTCGAGCCGGAAGCGAACCGTGCCCTCCGGCACGCCGGGCTCGATGTGGATGTCGCTGGCGCCAAGCTGGATCGCCTTGCGCATGACGAGATTCATCAACTGGACGACTGGGGCATCCTCGGCATCGGCGTCCAGCGCGCTGGCTTCCTGGGAGCGTGGCGTGAGGAGCGGTGTGGTCGCCTGCCCGACGCCCTTCGCCATCAGACGGCCCGCCCCCTCCAGATGCCTGGCGTAGAATCGTTCGATGGCGTCCATGATCTGGGACCGGCTGCCGAGAGTCGGCGACACCTGGCATCCAGTGACAAAGGAGAGGTCCTGGATCGCCTCATGGTCCATGGGATCGGCCATCACGACGTCCAGCCGTTTCCCGTCCAGGCGGACCGGCAGGACAGTGTACTTGCGCGCCAGTGTCTCGGGGATCAGGTTGAGTTGGTCCGAGCCCAAGGCCAGGGCGGAGACGTCGGTGTAGGGGAGCTTGAGCTGAATGGTCAGGAAGGGGATGAGCTGCGCTTCCGTGACTTGCCCGCGATCGAGGAGAATCTCCCCGATGCGCCGGCCCGACTGGTGCTGTTCCTGGAGGGCCTCGTTGAGGACCTGAGCAGTGATGAGCTTCCGCTCGACCAGAAGCTCCCCGAGCCGCGACCGGCTCGCGGGCTCGGTCCTCTTTGCCTGCTTCGACGGCTTCTTCGCGCCGGGCTCCATCCGTGCAGCTACTTCGTCACGACCAAGGGCACGAAATCTTCCTCCTGGACGGTCTTCTGCCCTTCCTTGTCGAGCATGAAGTCCACGAACGCCTTGACGACGGGTGAAGGCGGCATCTTCGTCACCACCACGATCGGCCGGCGGAGCGGATAGGCCCCGGAGGACACGTTCGCCGGCTCCGGATCGACTTTATTGATCGCGAGCAGACGGATCGGCACGCCCACGCTGACATTGCCGACGCCCATGTTCAGGTTGACGTAGGACACCGCGTTCAGATTGCCGGAGACGAACCGGATGGCCTCCTTGTCGGGTTCCACCACGCCTTTCCCGTTCACGAACTTCCCGCCCAGGTTCAAGAGCTGCTCCAGGTAGGGCCGCACCCCTTTGCCCTCTTCCCGGTTGACGACCGTGATCCTAGCTTCAAGCCCCCCGAGCTCATCCCAGGTCTTGGCCGCCCCGCTGAAGAGATCGGTGGCCTGTTTGAGGGTGATCTCCTGCACGCGATTGGAGGCGTTGACCATAATGGCGATCCCCTCCCACCCGACGGTAGTGCCCGTCCATTCCTTCTCTTCGGGCTTGAGGGTTCTGCCTAAGACAGCGATGTCCGCCGAGCCGTCGGCCAGGGTTGCCAGCGGGTCCCCGCCGTCCGTCGCCGCAAACCGCACCCGCACGCGAGGATGCAGCTTCTCGAACTTCACGCTGGCCTTCTCGAAGAGGGCCTGCTCGCGGCCGGTGACGGAGATGGTGAGCTTGCCGGTGAGGCTCATATCGGCGGCGACTACGGGCGGGGGACCGAGCCCCCAACTGAAGATCAATCCGATGATGACGACAAGCCCTGCCTGCATACCGCCCTCCTTCGCCATGAGTCCGTACAAAACCGTCCGATCTTACCACAGGCCTACCCGGAGGGCTACCACCGGAAGATGTCGTTGACCGGCCGTCGCTGGAAGACCTTGATCAGCGCCAGTCCGACGGCAAACCCGCCGATGTGGGCGAACCACGCGACCCCGCCGCCGAGGCCTCCCCAACTGAAGGCTCCGTTGATGATCTGCATCACGATCCAGAACCCCAGGACCACGATGGCGGGCACGGGCATCACGCGGGTGAGGAAACCCAACGGGATCAGCACCAACACGCGCGCCCGGGGAAACAGCAGGAGATAGGCGCCCAGCACCCCGGAGATCGCCCCGCTGGCCCCGATCATGGGGACTGTGGAGTCCGGAGCCGTGAAGGCATGCCCGAAGACGGCCGCGACCCCGCATAGCAGATAGAATAGGATGAAGCGCCCGTGGCCCATGACGTCTTCGATGTTGTTGCCGAAGATCCAGAGGTAGAGCATGTTGCCGCCCAGGTGCATGAGGCCCGCGTGCAGGAACATCGAGGTCAGGACAGTCAGCGCGGAAGGCACCGCCGGATCGCCCACCACCGTGCCCGGGTGAAACCACTCGGCCGGCACCGCTGCGTAGGACAGGATGAAGCGCTCTTCAGCAGGGCCCAGCGAGAGCTGGTACAGGAAGACCAGGCAGTTCAAGACGATCAGTGAGACCGTCACGACCGGCGTTAGCGTCGTGGGATTCTCGTCCCGCAGGGGAATCATCGGAGATCGCAAAAGGTCGCATATCCATCCCTGACTGTCAATCGGACTCCTTGGCCATCGTCCCGCGATTCCTTCGCGACGGACTTCCTGTTAAGATGTCGCCATGGGGATCAATCGCGCCCATTCGCTCACGCTCATCGTGGGCGTGCTCGTCGGTCTCCTCCCGCTCGGACTTCTGGATTCGTCCCTCGCCGTGACCAACGACTTCCGCTCCGCCCAGGCCGCCTTCGAACGAAAGGACTACGACGCGGCGGTCCGGCTGCTGGACACCCTGCTGGCGGCCCAGCCGGACCATGCGGCGGCGTACGAGCTGCGTGCCCTGGCCCATGGGTATATGGGTCGACCGGAAGAGGCGCTGGCCGACCACGACCACCTCGTCCTAGCGGGGAAGGAAAAGGGCGACCTGCTGCGGCGCAGCTGCATCGGCCTGCTCACGCACTCGCTTGTGCAGGGCCAGGAGATCGTGCGCGGCGCAGCGGCGACTGCCCTGGCTGAGCTCGGGCCGGCCGACACGCTGGCCGCCCTGAACCTGGCGCTGCACGACTCCTCGCCACGGGTGCGCACCTTCGCCATCCAGACCGCTGGCCGCTTTGGTCTGGCTGCCAAGCTGCCCATCGTTCGCGACGCCGTGACCGACCCGGACGTCACCGTCCGCATTGCGACGCTCTCTACGCTCGGCCTTTCCAATGACCCGTCGGTCGCCGGGCTGGTGCGGCGCGGCTTGAAAGACCAGGACTCCATCGTCCAACTGGTCGCGCGTGAGGCCCTGGTGCGGCTCAACCAGCCCGAGCTGGTACAGCCGTTCCTGACTGCCGCTCGCGACTTCAGCCCCGCCGTCCGGGGCGCGGCCATGGGCATCCTCGGCCGGCTGAAAGTGAAAGACCCCACGGCTCTCTCGGCGTTGACTCTGGGTCTGAGCGATCCCGATGCGTCGGTCCGGTCGTTCGCCGCAGGAGCCCTGGGCGACCTCGGCGCGACCTCCGCCATCACCGCGCTGGTGGACGCGTTGAGCGACCGAGACCCGTACGTCCGCAACTTCGCCGCAGACAGCCTCGGCCGGCTCAACGCCAAGGCGGCGATCGGCGCCCTGTGGGGCGCCGTGAAGGACTCCGACTCGCTCGTCAGGTTGGCAGCGGCGGAAGCGCTGGTGAAGCTGGGCGAAGGCGAGGCGGCGCTGGTCATGCGGGAGTTGCTCAAGGACCCTGATTTCGGCGTGCGAAGCGCGGCGGTTGGCGCGATGGCCCGGAGCGCCCCGGATCGGGCGATGGCCTTCGCGCTGGAGGCGTTCGACGACCCCGCCCCGCGGGTTCGCGTGGCGGCGGTCCAGGCGCTGGGGCGGGTCGGAGGCAAGACGGCCATTCCGTACCTGAGGCGCGCGCTGTTGGACAAGGACCTGACCGTCCGCGCATTCGCCGCCGGTCACCTCGGCGCCGCTGTCTCAGACAGGAAACGGAAGGGGGAAAGCTAAATGCTGCGATTCCTGGGGATGCTCACCATCGTGGGGCTCGCGTTCGCCTGCGGCATCTATATCGGCAGACAGGGACCCGAAACCCTCCTTCACAAGGCCAAGCAGCTCAGCTCCCAAGTCCTTGCCAGCACCAACACGCTGGAGCGCAATCTGAGCCTGCGCACCGGCCTCGTGAACGCCAAGGAGCGGCTGGTGCAGGCAAAGTCTGAGTTGCTCGACAAGAACTACGGCAGGGCCGCGACCGGCTTAGGGGAGGCCCGGCAGGCCCTCAAGAAGGCGATGGAGGCGGCTGGCGAGGAGACCAAGGATAAACTGGAAGAGGTGATGGACAAGGTGGAGGCGGTGAAGGACGACGTGCGGGCGCTCAAGCCGGGCCTGCAGGCGAAAGTGGACGAGATCGTGAAGGAGTTGGACCAGCTGCTCGCGGCGCGTTAAGCCGTCCCCGCACGCTCTTCGGTCTCCTGCTCGTCCTTGGCCTCTTTCGCGGCCTTCGCCTTCTTCTTCCACTCCCCGATGACCCGCTCCGCGCGCATCTGGACGACGAAGTCCGGGTCCTTCATGAGCGCCTTGATGGCGGGTTTCCCCCGCTCGTCACCGATCTTATCGAGCGACGCGATCGCCGCCAAGCGCACCTCCCACTCTTCGTCCTGAGTGGCCTCGATCAGCAGATCCACGCACTCTGTGACCCCGATGTCGCCGAGCGCAATGACGGCGTGCTTACGGACAGTCTTGTCCTTGTCATTGAGCACCGCGGTGAGCCGCTCGACGGCCGGCTGGCCCACCTCGACCAAAGCTTCGGTCGCGGCGTCCTTGAACTCTTCATTCCTGAGCTGGGCAAACAGCGGGTCCAGCACCCGCTCATCCTTGATCCTGCCCAGGATCTTGATGACGAATTTGCGGATCTGGTACTCCCGCAGGGCCTTGAGCAGCGGCTCGACGGCCGGAGAGCCGATCTGGGCTAGCGCGTCTTCCGCCGCCTCCCGGACGTTCCACTCCGAATCGCGCAGCGCGGCGATGAGATGAGGGATCGCACGCTCGTCGCCCATCTCGCCCAGAGTGATCGCGGCCTCCCGCCGGCGGTACCAGTCCTTGTCCTTCAAGAGGTCGATCTGGATCTCGACCTCGTCCTTGACCTTTTCCTCGGGGGCCTTGGCCTCCCCGACCGCAGCCGCGGCCGGAGCCTCGGCCTCGGCGACGGGCTGGTCCGGGCCCGTCGGCATATACTCGGATTTGTCCGACCCGTCCGGCATCGCCGACGTTGTCTCGACGGGCTTATCCTTCGTCTTACCGGCGTCTTCCATCTTCTTCACATCCTCAGCCATGGTGGAACCCTCTCGTCTTCAGCCTGCGGCCGCAGCCGGTTGGGCGTCTTTCTTCTTGCCTTGCGCATGCGCCAAGCGCTGCGCCAAGGCTCGCCTCTTGCGCTGCTCCCGCTTCAGACGCTTACGCAACGCCCGCAGAGCCGCGTCGCCCAGTACTTTGCCTGTCTTGGCCTTCCGTTCGGCGATCTTCTTTTTGAGCCGCGCGATGTCTTCCTCGAGCGGCGTCTTCCTCTTCGCCATGCGAACTCCTTCCATCAAACCAACTGCTAAGAGCCATGCACTGTCACCCTGAGCGACGCGAAGGGTCTAGATTCTTCGCTCCGCTCAGAATGACACGAGGTAACTCAGGAGTGTATCGGGTTGTCTAAAGGAGTGTCAATGGAGAGTTAGGCGAAGACTCCCGCGATGATTTCCTCATGGACGGATTCGGCATGGTCTTCGTGGGTCATTCCTTCAGAGTTCATCGCGGTATCGGAACCCCGGCGGGGACGCCGCGGGTCTCGGAGGACATCCATGGGGCCCCGGCTACCTACCGCAGATTGGCTGCCCACCATCCGAAACCAGGACGTCCCGTCAGCAGGCTCGCCCCTCACCAGGAGCGCGGCCATGCGCAACTCGAGGCCAGGGCCTTCCGCCGGCCTCTGTCCGAGCAGGCGGCCGGTCGCCTTGCTTCGCTTGCCCATCTGGAGCACATCGACCACCACCGGCAGCGTGCCTGGATAGACCGCGCCGAGGTATTCCGCGGCTGCGTACGAGAGGTCAATGATGCGGCCCCTGATGAACGGGCCGCGATCGTTGATGAGCACTTCCACCTCCCGCCCGTTCTCGGGGTTGGTGACGCGCGCCACGGACCCCAACGGCAGCAGCCGATGGGCCGCGGTCATCTTGAACTGGTCGTAGATCTCGCCGTTCGCGGTCTGCCGGCCATGAAAGCTGCCTCCATACCAGGAGGCCACGCCGCGTTCCTTGAAGCGGGCGTCATAGTCGCCCAGTCCCTTTGGAATCGTCATGCAGGCCGGTAAGGTCAAGACCGAAGCCAACAGGAGACTCTTCGCGCAGAATCTAGTTGTGTTCATGTCTTCCCCTTTGCCCTTGGTTCATGCCAAGCAACTGGCGCACGCACCTTGCTGCTGTTGCATCCCCGGCAGACCCCACCGGGTTTCAGATAAGGAATATAGACCGCTAACTGTGGAGATTGAGGAAAGCCTGCAGGATACAGGCTTCGATGATGATTATGATGGTGATGACATGACGCATCCTATAAGACCGGCGCACGCGGAGTCAAGAGGAAAGTGCGCGGACGATCTGATTTGACACGGATTTCCCGCCTGCTCTACACTGCGTGTCATGCCTTCACGCACGTTGAGCACGCCACGCACGCGAACCCGAACGGCCACGATCGGCTTCGTCAACCTCGGATGCTCCAAGAACCAGGTGGACAGCGAAGTCATGCTGGGCGCGCTGGCGCGGGACGGCTTCACCATGACCGACAATCCCGCGCGCGCCGAGGTCGTCATCATCAACACGTGCGGCTTTATCGAAGAAGCCAAACAGGAGTCCATCAACGCCATCATCGAGCACGGCGCGCTGAAAAAAACGGGGGCGTGCAAGGTCCTGATCGCCGCCGGCTGCCTGGCCCAGCGCTACCAGGCCGAATTGCTCAAGGCGCTGCCGGAGCTGGACGGCGTCGTCGGCACCGGAGACACCGGCCGCATCGCGGACATCTGCCGTTCCCTCCTCGGTCCTGGCCGCAAGTCCCAGCGGGTGTGGGCCAGCCCCCCGCCCTATCTGTACGACGAGTTGACGCCGAGGCTGCGGCTCGGCAAGGCGCATTCCGCGTACGTCAAGATCGCGGAAGGCTGCAATCGGAACTGCGCGTTCTGCGCCATCCCGCTCATGCGCGGGAAGCAGCGGAGCCGGCCGATCGAGTCCATCGTCGCGGAAGCCACCGCCCTGGCGGCTGACGGCGTCAAGGAGATCAACCTCGTCTCGCAAGACACCATCAACTACGGCGTGGATCTCGGCCTGCGGCACGGCTTGGCCGCCCTGTTGCGGGAGCTGGTCACAGTGCAGAGCCTCCGATGGATCAGGCCTTTCTATCTCTATCCCCAACAGGTGACGGACGAGCTGATCGATCTCTACGCAGGGGGAGAGAAAATCACCAAGTACCTCGACATGCCCTTGCAACACATCAACGACGCCCTGCTGAAGCGCATGCACCGTCTGGGCGACAAGGCCCACATCACGAGGCTGGTAGACCGGCTGCGCGCCCGCATTCCCGGCCTTACGTTCCGGACGGCGTTCATCGTCGGCTTCCCGGGCGAGACCAAGGCCGCGTTCACCGAGCTCAAGCGCTACCTGACCGAGATGGAATTCGACCGGGTCGGCGTGTTCCTCTACTCGGACGAAGAGGGCACACCCGCCGCTGACCTGGACAGGAAAATCGAGCGCCGGTTGATGGAAGAGCGTCGCGCCGAATTGCTCGCGATTCAGGAAGGGATCGCGCTCAAGAAAAGCCGTCAGCTGATTGGGCACACCATCGAGGTGATGGTGGAGGGCGTATCGGAGGAAACAGAGCTATTGTGGGAGTCCCGCCACGAAGGCCAAGCCCCGGAGATCGACGGCGTCGTCTATCTCACCGATTGCACAGCCAATCTCACCCGCCCGCCCCAGGCGCGCCAAGACGCGCCCCTTCCCGTGCCCGGTGACTTCGTCAAGGTCGAGATCACCGATGCCGCCGCCTACGACCTCGTCGGCAGCATCGTCGGGTGAGGACCGCTCGCAACCTCATTCTTTCGATCACCGTGCTCGCTTTCCTCGCCTCACCAGCGCTGGCCCTCGAGAAATCCGCCCGGGTCGAGTTGGAAGAGATGCTGGCCTCTGAGATTCGCTTTTCGCTCGCGCTGTCCGACTTCGTGGACAACACCTCGTTCCGAGCCCGTCCCGATAACACCGGGATCGTGAAGTATCGGTATCTCGGCCATCTTGAGCTCCAGCCGCGCTGGTCACCCGTCGCGCTGGTACTCGACACGAATTTTTTCACGGACAAGGAGCGGGACAACGAATTCCGCCCGTCTGAATGGGATCAGGCCATCGGACTCCTCTACCGGTACGAGCAGTGGGCCGGCCTGCTCCGTTACGAGCGAGACATGCCGATCGACAAGAGTGGGCTGGTGCAAGCCTTTGCGGAGTTCCAAGGCCTCTGGCATCAAGACAGTCTCTTAGTCCAGGACTCCGAATTCTACGCGGCGCTCGGCTGGCTCTTCTCGACCCAAACGTACTTCGCCCGGCCCGACAACACTGGCCGTGCTCTGTTCCGGTACGTGCTGCATGGCGAACTGCCTCTCTATTGGCAATGGCTCTGGCTCATCGGCGATACGAATTTCTTCACCGATCGGCAGGTGTCGAATCCGATCGCCCCGAGCGAATTGGACTGGATCGTGGGACTCGCCGTCCGGTGGGAGTCCTGGGAGTTGATGGCCTTCCAAGAAACGGATCAGTCGATCGATCGAGGCGGCCTGACGCAGAAGTATTTCGCGATTCAGCTAAAGTGGTCGTGGGAAGGAAAACCGTCTGTGCCGGAGATTCACACGCTGGCACCCGACAATAAATTCGCCCTCAGGAACCAATGAGCAAAGAGGTCGCCTTGGCCTCGTCCTCGATGACCAGGATCCGCGGGAAGTTCCTTAAAGGGCGCGGGCGTGATCGTGATAGATAAAGAGCGGCGCGTCGTCCTCGATGAGGCGTGTCTCGCTGGCCAGGCGGGCCTGCAGATGTTTCGGCAGCGCCGTCTGGGCGATGCAGACCTCCCCGGTCAAATACTTCAACTCGCCCTGGATTCGCCGGACGATCATCTTGTCATAGTCAGCGGCCGAGTACGCCCGCGGATTGACCTCCTTCGACGCCATCTGGAAGCCCCAGGGCATGCCGAAGCAGGGGACATTCACCACATAAGGGCACACGACCGGAAAGGCGGTCAACAACGTGCGGTAGATCGCGCTGACGTTCAGCAGATCGTGCGGCGCCACTGAGCCGGACTGGAGCGCGATCGTCCCCTGCGGCGAGAGCCGCCGATTCACCAACCGGTAGAACTCCCGCGTGTAGAGCCGGTAGCATGGCCCTTCTTCGATGGGGTCGGACAGGTCGATGATGATGACGTCGAAGACCTGGTCGTGCGTCTCGAGCCACCGACGGGCATCCTCGAAGGCCAGCTCGGTACGCGGGTCGTCAAACGCGCCGGCATGGAACTCCGGGAGCATCGCGCGGGAGACCTCGACGACCTCGCGGTCGATGTCCACCATCAGCGCCCGCTCGACCGAGCGGTGCCGGAGGACCTCGCGGAGCGTGGCCCCCTCCCCCCCGCCGATGACCATCACCCGCTTGGGGTCGGGATGCACCAGCATGGCCGGGTGGACGAGCACCTCGTGATAGATAAACTCGTCCGTCTGGGTGGACTGAACCTTGCCGTCGAGGATCAGCGACAGACCGTAGTCCCCAAGCTCGACGATCTCGATATGTTGGAACGGAGTCTTCTTGGAAAAGAGGACGGTCTTTACTTCGTGGACATGCCCCTCGCTAGGCCCCAGCCGCTCATGAAACCACTTGGAGTTCTTTGGGGCGTCCATAGGCAAAAACCTCCTTTGCCACCTTGGTGACCTTGGCGGTAGCCACCTTGGCCGGCTTGGAGTCCGGAATCAGCCCGCGCTTGAGTTCGATGAGCGACGGTTGACGGGCCTGGAACTTCTCCACAAGGTATTGGGCCGCGACTTCGGGGGTGAGGGTCTCTCCGCAGGTGAAGATGTCCACCGCAGCATACCCGTGTTCGGGCCACGTGTGGACCGCGACGTGGGATTCGGCAATGACGACGACGCCGCTGATACCGAAGGGACTGAATTGGTGGAAGTGGGTGCCGACGATGGTGGCCTTCGCGATCTTGGCTGCGGCGACCATGATCTCTTCCACTCTCTTTACATCATTAAGAAGTTTGGGGTTGCAACCGTTCAACTCGAGCACCAAGTGACGACCTAGTGCGTGCAATTCATTTGCCCCCTTTCGCTGTGGGTTGTGTAGAGAGTGGCCAATGTATCGTCTATTGCACCTCCCCTTCGGGACGCTACCGGGAAAGACCATGACACCCGAAAATTGTGTGTGAATATAGCTGAACTCTTCCAATTGTCAATAAATTTTTTTTAGAGTCCTCCTTTTCTTCCCTTTCGGCTCCCGTCGCCGCCCTCACCTTGACTGCCTTCCGGGTCAACAGATAAGATGACGCACACTCGTCAAAACTGCATTGCCGTCACGTGCAGAGAGGTTTCTTCCCGCATCCATGATCCAGGTCGAGCATCTGACCAAGCTCTACGGCCCCAAGACTGCCATCGCCGACGTCAGCTTCTCCTTGGAAAAAGGGGAAGTGCTGGCCTTTCTGGGTCCCAACGGGGCCGGCAAGACCACCACGATGCGAATCCTGACGGCGTCCCTGCCGGCGACGTCCGGATCAGCGAAAATCGCCGGCTACGACTGCTTCGACCAGCCCAAGGAGGTCAAACGCCTGATCGGCTACCTGCCGGAAATCCCGCCGCTCTACACCGAGATGACGGTCACTGAGTACCTGACCTTCGTCGGGCGGATCAAGGACATCGAGCCGGAACGCCTGCCGGTGGCCCTCGACCAGGTCCTGGAGCGGATGTCCCTTGGCGAGGTGCGGGGCCGGCTGATCGCCAACCTCTCCCGCGGCTTCAAGCAGCGGGTCGGCCTGGCCCAGGCCCTCATCCACGACCCGCCGATTCTTATCCTAGACGAGCCGACGGTCGGGCTCGACCCCAAACAGATCATCGAAATCCGGCAGCTGATCCGCGACCTAGCGGGCGCACGCACCATCATCCTGAGCACCCACATCCTGCCCGAAGCTACGGCAGTCGCCAAGCGCGTGGTCATCATCAACGACGGCCGGATCGTGGCCGAAGACACCCAGGAACAGTTGTCGGCCCGCCTCCGCCGCTCCGAGAAGGTGAGCCTTACACTGAAACGTTGCACGCCCGATGCGCAGGAACGCCTCCTGGCCCTCCCCGGCGTGCTCTCGGTGCGCCAGGAAGGCCACACGTTCCTGGTCGAGACGGAACTCGGGCGTGATCTGCGCGAAGACCTTGGCCGCGTGGCTGTCCAGAATGATTGGGGCCTCCTCGAGCTCAAGCTCGTGGCCATGACGCTGGAGGACGTGTTCCTGCGCCTGACCCAGCATGAGGAAGGCGTGGAGGCCCAGCCATGAGCCCGGTCGGCGCCATCGTCCGCAAGGAACTCCGCTCGTATTTCGTTTCACCGGTCGCCTACGTGGTTGCTTCCGTCTTTCTCCTCCTGACCGGCCTGCTCTCGTTCCTGGCCATCGCGACCGCCAGCAACCGCAGCATGCAACTGCTGCGCGTGCAGGGGAGCCTGCCGGAGCTGAACCTCAACGAATTCGTCTTCCGGCCCGTGTTCTACAACATGGCCGTCATCCTGCTCCTGGTCGTGCCGATCCTGACCATGCGCCTGTTCGCCGAGGAGAAGAAGCTCAAGACCATGGAGCTGCTCGTGACTTCGCCGGTCACGATCACCGACATCGTCGTGGGGAAGTTCGTGGCGGCCCTGACGGTCTTCGCCGGCATGTTGGCGCTGAGCGCCGTCGCCCCGGTCGCCCTGGCCCCCTTCGCCGAGTTCCGGTGGCCCCCCATCCTTACCGCGTACTTGGGCATCCTCCTCATGGGCGGGCTGTTCCTGAGCGCAGGCCTGCTGGGGTCGAGCCTGACGGAGAACCAGATCATCGCCGTGATTCTGAGTTTCGGGGCCCTGCTTCTCTTCTGGCTCTTCGGCTGGGCCGGGCAGGTGTTCGCCGGCACCGCCCTCGGTAAGGTCCTGTCTTACCTCTCCCCGCTCGATCACTTCGACCAGCTTGTCAAGGGACTGGTGGCAACGAAGGACCTGGTCTATTTCGTCGCCGGCATCGTCTTCACCCTGTTCCTGACGCACCGGGTGATCGAATCGCAGCGATGGCGGTGATGAGCAATCGGCTGACGTTTCTGCTGGGAGTCCTGGGGGGCGTCCTGGCCGGCGCCGGGGTGGTCATCTATGCGCTCGCTCCGGAGCACACCGCGCTCATCGCCACGGTGGAGGGCTTGGCGACCGCCTGCTTGACCGTCTTCCTCGTCACGCACTTCGAGCTGTTCCGGGAGTTCTCAACGCGCCGGGCGACGCGTCTGGGTCTTAACAGCATCCTGATGATCGTCCTGATGGGGACCATCCTCGGGATCCTCAACTTCCTGGCCGCGCGCCACAGCGTCCACTGGGATTTCTCGGAGACGAAGCGCTTCACCCTCGCTCCGCAGACGGCCCGCCTGCTCCGGGAGTTGCCCCGGGAGGTCAAGGTGACCGTCTTCACCAGTGATCAGAGCCCAGTCCGCCTGGCATACCGCGACCTCATCGACAGCTATCAGACCCGCACCGCCAAGCTCACGGTGGAGTTCGTGGACCCGGAAAAAAAGCCCGGCGTCGCCCGGCAATACGGCATCACCCGGCCGGACACGGCCGTCCTGGAGAGCGGCAAACAGGAGACGCGGATCACCTCCGCCTCCGAGCAGGAGCTGACCAACGCCCTCATCCGCGTGACCAAGGACGAGAAAAAGACCGTCTATTTCTTGACCGGGCACGCGGAGCATTTGCTGGAGGACGGGAGCAAAGAGGGCTATTCCTTCTTGAAAGAGGCCCTGGAGCGGCAAGGGTATACCGTCCGGTCGCTCTCGCTCTACGAGTCCAAAACGATCCCCAAGAGCGTGTCAGTGCTCGTGCTGGGTGGGCCCCAGAAGCCGGTGTCCCCGGAGGAGCAACTCCTCCTCGCCGACTACGTCCGGACCGGCGGCCGGCTCCTCGTGCTGCTGGATCCGGGCTCCCGCGCCGGCCTGGACAGCACCATGGCGGCGTGGGGCCTGCAGGCGGACAATCGGACGGTCCTGGACACCCAAACCATCCTCGGCGGCGATCTGACGATGCCAGTGGTGAACACCTACGGCCCTCACGAGATCACCCAGGACCTAGGCCAGGTCTTCACCATGTTTCCTCACTCCCGCCCAGTCAGCTTCCTCGACAGTAAGGGCAACGAGTGGGTGTTCCATCCCCTGGCCAAGTCCAGTCCCCGCAGTTGGGCCCGCGCTGACACCCCTCCCGATAGAATGACCACGGTGAGGGATTTCAATCCGCAGAAGGACACGCAGGGACCACTGATCCTGGCCGCCTTGGTCGTCGCCCGGGCCAGTCCTGAAGAGAGCTCCCGGCAACCGGCGGTCCTGCTCGTCGGCGACTCGGACTTCGCCAGCAACGCATTCCTGGACTTCTCCGGCAACACCGACTTCATCCTCCACGCCGTGGCCTGGCTGGCCGAAGAGAAGGACCTGGTCACGATCGCGCCGAAGGACACGAGGCTCGGCACGCTGCTGCTCACAGCGGCGCAATCCAACGCGCTGTTCGCGCTGCAAGTCCTGGGACTTCCGGGCTTCTTTTTGCTCGCCGGGCTCGCCGTCTGGCG
>Ga0209266_1000911_pt1 | contig 21047 bp, 16 predicted proteins | sample GraSoiAngelo_132_FD_185889 | JGI IMG/M metagenome (GOLD analysis project Ga0209266, IMG submission 185889) | Grasslands soil microbial communities from the Angelo Coastal Reserve, California, USA - 14_0929_02_40cm (SPAdes) (version 2) | ecosystem: Environmental > Terrestrial > Soil > Grasslands ...
GGGGCACGATCATCCACGAGCTCGGCGGCACGCGTATGGGGGACGACCCCAAAACGTCCGTGGTCAACCGCTGGGGGCAGGCGCACGAGCTGAAGAATCTGTTCGTGGCCGACGGCGGCCCGTTCGTATCCCAGGCCGACAAGAACCCGACGTGGACGATTCTGGCGCTGTCGATGCGCACCAGCGACTACATCGCGGGCCAGATGAAGCAAGGAGCACTCTGATGGCGAGCCAGATGACCCGTCGCGACGCGGTGCGCCTGCTGGCGATCGCCCCGGCCGCTGCGGCGTTCGCCTGGGCGCCGGATTCGGTGCGCGAGGCGGCGGCGCTGGCGCGCGCGGCGCTCCGCCAGGGTGCCTACCAGCCCAAGAACTTCACCGCCCACGAGTGGGACACGGTGCGCGTGCTGGTGGACCTGATTCTGCCCAAGGACGAGCGCTCAGGCAGCGCGACCGAAGCGGGCGTCCCCGAGTTCATGGACTTCATGCTCGGCGACGACACTGACCTCCAGACCCCCGTGCGCGGCGGGCTCGCCTGGCTCGACCACGAATGCGACGATCGCTACGGGAAGACGTTCGTCGCCTGCGCCGACGCCGAACGCACCGCCGTGCTCGACGACATCGCCTGGCCGAAGCGGGCCAAACCGGAGCACTCCGCGGGCGTGGCGTTCTTCAACAGCTTCCGCGACTTCACCGCGTCGGGCTTTTTCTCGAGCCGGGTCGGCATTCAGGACCTGCGCTACATCGGCAATACCTTCGTCGCCGAATGGAAAGGGTGTCCTCCGGAAGCGCTCGCGAAGCTCGGTGTGCACTACGACTGACGGGATGGGGGATGGGTGATGCGGGATGGGTGACAAACGCCTAGGGGTCGGTTTCATCGGCAGCGGGTTCAACGCCAAGTTCCATCTTCAGGGCTTCCAGGGCGTTCGCGACGCCGACGTGCTCGGCGTGTGGAGCCCGAACGCCAAGCACGCCGAGGAGACCGCCGCGCTGGCCCGGCGCCTCGACGTCGGCGCGGCGAAGCCTTATCCGTCCATCGCCGCCATGGTGGCCGACCCGGCGATCCACGCGCTGTGGCTCTGCGGCCCGAACTTCGCGCGCATCGAGAATGTCGAGGAGATCGCGCACGCCCTGACCGCCGGGAAGGGGGCGCTCACCGGCATTGCCTGCGAGAAGCCCCTCGCCCGCAACGTCGCCGAAGCCAAGCGCGTGGTCGAGCTGGTGAAGCAGGCGGGCCTCAAGCACGGGTATCTCGAGAACCAGGTGTTCGCGCCGCAGGTGGAGTGGGGACGCACCATCCTCTGGGCCCGCGGCGCCGCGCTCACCGGGCGGCCGTATCTCGCCCGCGCCGCCGAGGAGCACAGCGGTCCCCACATGCCGTGGTTCTGGCGTGGCGACCTCCAGGGCGGCGGGGTGCTGAACGACATGATGTGTCACTCGGCGCTCGTGGTGCGGCACCTGCTCACCAAGCCCGACGCCCCGCGGTCCACCGTGACTCCCAAGCGCATCACCGCCCACATTGCGAGCCTCAAGTGGTCGCGCCCCGAGTACGTTAAACGGCTCGGCGAGCAGATGGGTGCGGAAGTGGACTACGGGAAGCGCCCCGCCGAAGACTTCGCCAGCCTCATCATCGAATTCGCGACCGACGACGGCCACAAGGTGCTCGGCGAAGCGACGACGTCGTGGAGCTTCGTGGGCGCCGGGCTGCGGCTGTCGGCGGAGCTGCTCGGCCCCGAGTACTCGCTGTCGTGGAACACCCTGGACGCGGGACTCAAGCTGTTCTTCAGCCGCGAAGTGAGGGGGAAGACCGGCGAAGACCTCGTCGAGAAGCAGAACGCCGAGATGGGGTTGATGCCGGTCGTCGCCAACGAGGCCTCCGCCTACGGCTACGAAGCCGAGGACCGGCATTTCGTCCGTGTTTTTCTCGGGAAGGAGCAGCCCCGGCTCACCTTTGATGATGGCCTCGAGGTCGTGCGCGTGCTGATGACGGCCTACCAGAGCGCGGAGCAGGGGAAGACGCTCGACTTCCCGCCCCAGGGGCTGGACGAGTTCGTGCCGGCCGTCGCCAAGGGAAGCTGGAAGCCGTGAGGCCAAGTCATTTGTTCGCCGTTGCCGCGCTGATCATGTTCGCGGCCGGTCCGGCATTTCCCCAGCAGCCGGACGCGCACGCCGCCGTCACCGTCGGGACCGCCACGGCGACGCGCGGGCAGGTCGCCTACGGCGTCATCAGCATCCCCGCCGCGATGGATTCGGCGACCAGCCTTCCTGTCGCCGTCGTCAACGGCGCGCGTCCCGGTCCGGTCGTCGCGCTCGTGGCGGGGAGCCACGGGACCGAATACACGTCGATCGTGGCGCTGACCCGGATGATCGGGCGGCTCGATCCCAAGACCATCTCGGGAACGGTGCTCGTGGCCCCGCTGCTGAACATCGCTTCGTTCACGCAGATGATCGTCCACGTGAACCCGATCGACGGCAAGGGCATGAACGGGCAATACCCGGGCGACCCGGCCGGGACGCAGACGCAGCGGGCGCTGGCGGCCGTCGCCGATCAGATCGTGAAGCAGGCGGACGTCGTGGTCGATCTGCACGGTGGCGACCTGGACGAAGATCTCCGCCCTTACAGCTATTGGTTCCGCGGCGGGCAGGCCGGTCAGGACTCGGCGTCGCGGGCGCTGGCGCTCGCCTTCGGGCTGGATCACATCATCGTGCGGGATTTCGATCTCAGCGATGCCGCGAGCCGGCGCAATCTGGGCGGTTACGCGATGTCCCTGGGGAAGACGGTGCTGGTCGCGGAGGCCGGGCGCAGCGGGACGGTGGAGCCGGAGGACCTGCGGCTGTTGATGGACGGCGTGCTGAACGTGCTCGGGGCTCTGCGGATGATCGATCGCCCGGTGCGGCCGGTCGCGCATCCCGTCTGGCTCGACGCCAGCACGCGCCTGGCGGCGGATTCCGCCGGGATGTTCTTCGCCACGGTGGGGCGCGGCGCCCACGTCGCCGAAGGGGCGGTGGTGGGCTACACGACGGACTACCTGGGACGCCGGACGGGCGAGGTTCGCTCGCCCGTCGCGGGGGTCGTCACCTTCATCCGCGGAGTGCCTTCCATGTGGAAGGGCGCGACGCTCGCGGTGATCGGACGGGTGCTGGTGGAGGTGCCGACTTACCGGAAGCCCGGGAGCTAGGGGTGTCTCTCCCAGGGCGCAGCGCCGTCGCTCCGAGCGCAGCGAGGAGCCTAGGCGGCAGGCACCGGTGATGACCAACGGCGTCGTACCTCGCCACCTAGTCTCCTCGGGCTCTCCCTCCTCGCTTCGCTCGGAGGGACAGCCCTCGGAGTGACTGGCCGCCCCCGCTCGATTGAGGGGAGATTGGAGAGGGGGAGGGCGTCTCCCGAAACCAATCCCGAGCCAGGTCCAGCCAACCGGCATTCACGGACTCGATGAGCGCGAACCGCTTCTCCCGCGTCCACGCTTTGATTTGCTTCTCGCGCCGAATCGCGTTCATCGGTCCGTACACCACCTCGAAGTACACCAGCCGGTTGCTCCGATACCGCGTGGCAAACCCAGGTGTAAGCTTGTTGCGGTGCTCGTACATCCGGCGTTCGATGTTGTTCGTGACGCCGGTGTACAGCGTTCGCGAGAGGCTCGCGAGGATATAGACGTACATCCGCTTGCCGCGCATGGGCGGCAAGTTGGGCCCCGAGCATCAACGGCCCCTCAACGGTGGGTGGGATCCCGAGGCGCGATCGGCACGTCAATGGCCAGCGCCTGAGGGTCTTGGATCCCCCATCCCTGTTCGGCGACGAGCACGCCGCGGAGACGTGAGCGTGCAACCGGTGGGAGAGTGAACACGACGCCGTGCGAGGTGCCGCGACCGCGCAGGGCGATTGCGGCTGCAAAGCCGCTATCCTCCGGAAAGTAAACGGCGTCGCGGGCCGTCACATCGTCTTCAACAGCGGAGATGTCCAAGGTGACCCCTCCCTGCCGCGACGCCGCCGTGACTCGTAGGTGACGGGGCAGGGCCGGGATTCGCGCGAGGGCGGCCCGCTCGATGTCCGGCCATCGCGGCGACGCTTGCGGTCGGCTCTCGATCGGCAGGGAGAGCGCCACCCGCCGTTCCTGCGGAATGCAGATCTCGCGGCAGACCCCCCAGCCCAGCTGGGCCGCGAGGTCCACGGTCCCCGAAGCGGCTTCGCGCAACACGTGGAGGTGCGCGACCAGGATGACGTCTCCGCGGTACACATGGGTCACGACCCCGGCGCTGTCCAAGCGCTCCGGTGCGGGCCAGGAGACGGAGTCGGCGACGAGCTGCGGCGGGAGCTGCCAGGCCACGGTGGTGGGAAGTCCGCTCTGGCCGGGCCGTTTCCAGAAAATGTGCCAGCCTTCGGGGACCTGGATCCTGACGGCGACCCGGAACGGATGCGCTGGCGCCAGGACCACCAGCTCCGGGATCAGCGACACCGGCACGGTCGGCGCCTGGGTCTTCCCCAGGAGGGCGGCCGCCACCGCGGCGGCCAGCGCCTGCCGGGAGATCACGGAGCCGCTGACAGGAACCGGTGGAGCGTCGGCAGTAACTTCTCACCCCGCAGGTCCCCGTCGACCGCGAGGATGGTGCCGTCGGGCCCCACCAGAGCCATGCGAGGAACGAAGATCACCTCGAACTGCCGCGTCGCGGGGTTGGTGAACCCGCCACGTGCGAACGCGTGCAGCCACGGCATCTTCCATTGGCCGGCGACGAACCGCGTCACGTCCCCCGGGTCGCGGTCGAGCGAGATGCTGAGGATCTCCAGCCCTTTGGCGTGGAGACTGTCGTAGGCCGCGTGGAGGTACGGCATGTCGCCAATGCAGGGTCCGCACCAACTCGCCCAGAAGTCGAGCAGGTAGGTCTTGCCTTGAAAGTCGGCCCGCGTGAAGGTCTGAGTCGTGTCCGCGAGCTTCGCGAAATGGAAGTCCGGCACGGGAGCGCTCGTCCGCAGCACCCGGTTGGGTGAGTATTGCGCTCGGAGCACTGCGGCCATGGGATCGTCGCCGTAGTCCGCCATCATGCGCAGGTAGAGGTCGTTCGCCTGTTCTTGCCGGTTCGCCGTCTTGGCAAAGAACACCTCCGAGCTGAGCGCGTCGATCCGCACTGCGCGCGCCGGGTGCCGAGACGAAACCGAATCGAGGTAGGCGAGGGTCTGACCGACGGCGACCGAATCCTTCATCGCCTCGACGCGGGTTGCAGTGGGCTGGCGGATTCTGGCGAAGACCATGACCACGCCCGCCGGCTGTGCCAACTGCCGGAACGACCAGACCGGTGACGTCGGACGAACACGACGGACCACCTCCGCGTAGAGCCCGGAGTCGGAGTGCGCGCCGAACAGGGTGTAATTCAGGCGCTCGAGGAGCAGGATCTGCGACAACACCGGGTCGCGCTCCCCGGCGCCCCGAGCGGCGAGCTCGCGCAGGGCCGGCGTCCAATCGTAGTGCAGCGAATCCTTCCGCTGGGTGGCCGCCCGCGCCGAGTCGAAGTAGGCCCGGCTGCGACGGTCGAACTCACCCAGCGCCGTGGCCAGACGTGCTGCGAAGGACCGCGGATCACGGAACGTGATGCGACGCTCGCTCGGCCGCCGGTCCAGCCGGCGGGGGTCGAAGACGATCGTGGCATGACCGTTGTCGGTCTTGATGACCGACCGGTAGTCGCCGCCACCGTCGTACTGGTAGCGCACGCCCTCGGTGCCGTTGATGCTCCGGCCATCGGACTCGAGGCCGAGCAGCTGGTAAGCGACGGTGTCGGCCGTGCTTTCGACGTCGAGCGTGTACCGCCCGTCGGCCTCCTTCACGAGCGGCCGGCCGGTATCGAAATTGAAATGATTCCAGTCGCCGATGGCGGTGATGGGGTCCAGGGTGTCCCGGTAGCGGTAGCGGGCGAGCTGCACGTCCAGCGCGATTGTGGTCTCTCTCCCGTCCAGGAGCAGCGGGACTGAAGCGCTGTGATTGTTGACTCCGGTCAAGATGAGAGAGAACGCGCCGGTCTGGGTGGTCGCGATGGCGAAGCGGCCATCGGGCCCGACCTTCGCTTCGGCCACGACTCCGGCTTCGGCCGCGGGTCCCAAGTGCACGTCGGCGATGGACATGGGCTTCCCGTCGGCGCCCACCACGGTGCCCGTGATCAGTGTAACCGGCGCGCTGCGCTGAGCAGTGAGAGACGTGGCTGAGACAACCAGGAGAGTCGCAAGGATCGGGGAGAAAAGGTGCGGGCGCATGGTCTACCCCCAAGACGATGGCGGCGGATCATCACATAATACCCACCGTCGGGCCTGCCCGCTCCCCCATACCGGAAGTCGGAGAGCTAGGCCGTCACGAGGCTGTGTCGGCGACCGGTCGTCGAACCAGCCACGCCAGAAGCCCCAGCGCGCACCACGCCGCCAGGGCGATCCATTCGGCGCGCGTGAAGCTCCCCGGGATCGCCGGGACCACCTTCATGAGGACGATCCCGAGGCTGACGACCGCGCCGAGCATCGCGTAGCCCCTCCCCCCTCCCGGCCTCAGGCGGAGAAACGCCAGACAAGCCGCGCACCAGCCGACGCCGGCGGCGAGCGACCCGACCTCCGTGATCGGCACCAGCACCGCGTCGCCGAGCAGCGCCGCTGCCCCCGTGAGCAGGGCGAGCAGGACGATCGCCCACGTCGGCGTCCCATAGCGCGGATGGACGGCGCCGAACGCGGCCGGCACGAGGTTGCGTCGGCCCATGGCGAAAATCATGCGTGTGGCGGCGACGAAGTTCCCGTTGAACACCTTGAACAGCGACAGCAGCGCCGCGACGAGGATCAGGCGGGCGATGGCCGTCGAGCTGAACGCCCGCGCAAATGCCGCTTCGGTCCCGAGGTGGTTCGCCACGAGGTCGCGCCAGGGGAAGACGAACGACACCGCCCCGATCACCAGCACGTAGAATGTTCCGCCCACCAGGACGGCGAGCGTGATCGCGCGTCCGAAGCCGTACGGGTCGAACCCGGGTCGCGCCTCCTCGGACTCCTTGGCTACGGCCTCGAATCCCGTCATGAAGTACGGGACGATTTGCGCGACGAGCAGCACCGAGAGGAATGCCCCCGCGCTCCCCGGCTGCGCGAACAGCGGCGACAACTGCGCCGGTGCCCCGCGGGCGAAGCCGAGTGTCACGAACACAGCGAAAAGCCCGAGCAGGCCCAGCGTCGTCGCGTCCTGCAGCCGGCCGCTGGGGCGGATCCCGCGGTGGTTCACGAGGGCGACGCCTGCCGTGAGGAGCAGGCCGGCGGCGAGCCGCGGCACGGTGATCGCCCTGCCGGCCACGTGATACAGCGGCAGGGCGTTGAGGGCGGGGAACGCGCGGGCAAGCAGATTGCCGATCGCCACCGCCTCCCAGGGACAGACGATGGCGTAGGCGAGGACCATCATCCAGCCGGCCGCGAAGCTCGGCAGCGGCGGGAAGACCCGCTCGGTGTAGGCGATCTCGGCGCCGGCGTCGGGGATCTCGCGCACCAGGCGCCCGTAGGTCCGGGCGACCGGCAGCAGCGCGAGCGCGCCCAGCAGGAAGCCGAGCATGGCCCCGCCGGGGCCGCCGCGCCCCAGCCAGTCGTCCATGACCACGAGCCACCCCACCCCGATCATGGTGCCGAAGCCGAAGGTGAAGTACTCGAGGCCCCCCAGGGTCCGGTGGAGGGTCCTTGGGGTCAGACGATCGCGAGGCTCCACCCCGGCCGGTACGTCGGCGTGATGAACTCCGCCGGCACCTGCACGTTGGTGATCTGCCCCGTCTGCGGATTCACCTCCAGCGTCCGCCCCATCCGCACTGCGAGACACCCCAGCATCACCATTTCCGTGAACGGGCCGGAGTACGTGTCGAACGCCGAGTTCGCGGGCGGGCCACCTTTGCACGCCGCGATCCACTCGGCGTAGACGCCTTGCGACCGCGCGTACTTCTGGGCCGGCGGGTGCGCCGTCACGTCGGCCTGGCGCGCGGGGTCGAGCAGCGTGGGATCGTCGGCGTAGGTCCCGGCCACGAGCCTGCCGTCCGTACCGGTCCACAGCTGGCCCCCACCGGTGTCGGGCGGCCAGGCGGCGTCGTCCCCGACTTCGCCCGGTCGCGCGGGGTAGAGGCTGTTATCGCTCCACACCACCTTCAACTCGGGCCGGCTGCCCTTGGCGGGGAACGACCAGGTGATGCGCGACGCGGCGGGCGCGGTTTCCTTGAACAGCGGCGCGGACTCGGGTTCGACCCGCGTGGGGAAGCCCAGGTCGAGCGTCCAGAACGCGGCATCCATGATGTGGCACGCCATGTCGCCGAGCGTGCCGGTGCCGAAGTCCCACCAGCCGCGCCACTTGAACGGCGCGTACGCCGGGTTGTAGGGCCGCTCCGCAGCGGGCCCCAGCCACAGGTTCCAGTCGAGCGTGGCCGGCACGTAGAACTCCTGGAGCGGCCGCTCGATCCCCTGCGGCCACCACGGCCGGTTGGTCCAGAAGCGCACTTCCTTCACCGTCCCGATGGCGCCCGCCTCGACCAGCTCGCGGATCTTGCGCACGCCCTCTCCCGCATGACCCTGATTGCCCATCTGCGTCGCGACTTTGTACTTCTTCGCGGCCAGCTCCAGCGCCCGCACCTCGCCTAGCGTGCGCGCCAGCGGCTTCTGGATGAACGCGTGCTTGCCGGCCTTCATCGCCAGCGTGCCCGCGGCGGCGTGCGAGTGGTCGGGAATCGAGACCGTCACCGCGTCGAAGTTCTTGCCTTCCTTGTCGAGCATCTCGCGGTAATCCTTGAAGCGCTTCGCCTTGGGGTATTTCTGGACCGCGTCGAGGGCCATGCTCGAGTCCACGTCGCAGAGGGCGTAGATGTTCTCGGTGGCGGCGACGCCCTCGATGTCGCTGCGCCCTTTGCCGCCGCAGCCGATGGCGGCGATGCTCAGCTTGTCGCTCGGCGCGACGAAGCCGCGGCCGAGGACGTGACGGGGGACGATCGTGAACGCGGCCGCCGCCGTGGCGTCGCGCACGAATGTGCGGCGGCTGATACGCTTCTTTCCCATACGATTCTCCTCCACGGTTTCTCTCTACGGTTTTTCCTCTACGGTTCCTCTCTACGGTTTCTCTCTACGTCGTTGCCGTTTGTAGTCTCGGCCTGAACAAGAACGCGAACAAGACCAGAATCACGAACGCCATCGCCGCCGGATACGTCCAGATCGCGTGCCAGTCGTGCGTCACCGCGCCGTCGGCTGAGGTGGCGGCGAAGGCGCCGACGACCCGGCCTGACACCCACGCGCCGATGACGTAGCCGAAGCCGTTCGTGACCACGTTGATGAGCCCCTGCGCCGCGGCCCGGATCCGCTCACCCGCGCGCTCATCGGTGTAGACCTGTCCCGCGACGAAGAAGAAGTCGTAACAGACGCCGTGCAGCAGGATGCCCGCGTACAGGAGCCACATCCCTGCGCCCACGTTCCCGTTTCCGAAGGCGACGTAGCGCAGCGTCCACGCCAGCATTCCGCCGAGCATGATCGCCTTGATCCCGTAGCGCCGCAGCGCGAACGGCAACAGCAGCATGAAGAAGATCTCGGACATCTGCCCGAACGTCTGGATGAACGCGGGTTCGGGGGCGTGGATCTCGTTCAGAAACAGATTCGTGAACGCGTAATAGAACTGCAGCGGGATGCACAACAGGAACGACCCCAGCAGGAATACCAGGAAGGTGCGGTCGCGCAGCAGCTGCAGCGCGTCGAGCCCCAGGGCGTTCCGGACGCTGAACGGCATCCCCGCCGACTTGGGCGGCGTGTGGGGCAGGGCAAGGGAGAACAGCCCCAGGGCGAACGAGCCCCCGGCCGCCACCCGCATCGGCGTCGCCAGGGCGTCGGCGTGCAATACCTTGCCGATGACGATCCCCGCCACGATCCAGCCGATCGTCCCCAGCACCCGCAGGAACGGGAAGTACCTCGGGTTCTGGATATGATGGAAGGAAATCGAGTTCGTGAGCGACAGCGTCGGCATGTAGCACAGCGCGTACAGGATCAGCACCGGGAAGAACGTCCCGAACGTGGTCAACGTCGACACGTACCACATGATCGCCCCGCCCACGAGATGCAGGACCGCGAGCAGCTTCTCGGTGGCGAAGAAGCGATCGGCGAAGACGCCCATGAAGAACGGCGACACGATCGCCGCGATCGCCGTGGTCGCGTACGCCGCGCCGATCTGCGGGCCGCTGAAGTGCAGCGTCGCGCCGAGGTAGGTGCCCATCGTCACGAACCAGGCCCCCCAGATGAAATACTGGAGCAGCATCATTGCGGCCAAGCGCACGTGGGCCCAGGTCATGTCCGTCCTCGGGATATGAGAGTCGGAGCAAAAGAGTACGGCGTGCTGGCAAGGTGGGCTAGGGCGGGGGAACGGGCTATCTTAAACCGCCTCTGTCCGCGACTGGCCGTGCTCGTCCCCAAGCTCGTCACCACCCTGAGGGGCTACACCCGCGAGCAGCTCGCCGCGGATCTGACGTCCGGCGTCATCGTCGGCATCGTGGCGCTGCCGCTCGCCATCGCATTCGCCATCGCCAGCGGGCTGACCCCCGAGCGCGGGCTCTACACCGCCATCGTCGCGGGCTTCCTGATCTCTGCTCTCGGCGGCTCCCGGGTGCAGATCGGCGGGCCCACCGGCGCCTTCGTGGTCATCGTGGCGGGGGTGGTGCAGCGCTACGGCGTGGACGGGCTGCTCGTCGCCACGCTGATGGCGGGGGTCATCCTCGTCGTGTTCGGCCTCGTGCGCATGGGCGGCGCGATCAAGTTCATCCCCTACCCGGTGACCATCGGGTTCACGAGCGGTATCGCGCTCATCATCTTCTCGAGCCAGGTCCGGGACCTGCTCGGCCTCGAGATGAGCGCGGTGCCCGCCCCGTTCCTCGCCAAATGGGACGCGTACGCGCGCGCGTTCGAGTCGCTCAACCCGTGGGCGCTGCTCGTCGCCGTCGCCACCTTCGTGCCCATCCTGGTCCGCCTGCTGCATCTGCCCGTCGAGACGATCGGCAGCCGCTTCGGCGTGATCGACGCCGGGCTGCCGCGGCCGACGTTGCCCCACGTGACGCTGCCGATGCTGGCGAGTCTCGCGGCGCCCGCGTTCACCATCGCGCTGCTCGGCGCGATCGAATCGCTGCTCTCGGCGGTCGTGGCGGACGGCATGATCGGCGGCCGCCACCGCTCCAACATGGAGCTCGTGGCCCAGGGGATCGCCAACATCGCCTCGCCGATCTTCGGCGGCATGCCGGCCACCGGCGCGATCGCCCGCACGGCCACGAACGTGAAGAACGGCGGCCGCACCCCCGTGGCGGGGATGACGCACGCCCTCACCCTGCTCCTCATCACGCTGTTCTTCGGCCGCTGGGCGGGGCTGGTGCCGCTGGCGACGCTGGCCGCGATCCTCGTCGTCGTCGCGTTCCACATGAGCGAGTGGCGCACCTTCGGGGCGGAGCTCAAAGCGCCCAAGAGCGACGTCGCGGTGCTGCTCACCACCTTCCTCCTGACCGTGCTCGTCGACCTCACGGTGGCGATCGAGGTCGGGATGGTCCTGGCCGCGTTCCTTTTCATGCGACGCATGGCGGAGGTCACCAACATCAGCGTGTTCACGCACGAGTTCACCGATCCCAAGGACGACTTCGAGACCGATCCCAACGCGGTGCGCCGGCGCACCGTGCCCGACGGGGTGCAGGTCTACGAGATCAGCGGGCCGTTCTTCTTCGGCGCCGCCGAGATGTTCAAGGACCGGGTAGGGCGGATCGCCGGGAAGCCGAAGGTCCTGGTCCTGCGCATGCGCCACGTGCCGGCGATCGATTCGACGGGCCTCCACGCCTTGCGCGACCTCGTGCGCCGCAGCCGCCAGGAGGGCACGCTCGTGGTCCTCGCCGACGTGCACGCCCAGCCGATCGTGGCCTTGGAACGTTCGGGCTTCCTCGACGAGATCGGCGAGGACAACGTCACGGGGAACGTCGACGACGCGTTGAACCGCGCCCGGGAGTTTCTGGGACTGGCGCCCGTGGAGCGGCCCGCGTTCGCCACCCCCACGGTGGCGCGGGAAACGCCGGCCATGGGCACGCCCATGCCCCCCGAGGCCTGAGAGCGATTCCCGCTCTTGCAATTTGCCACACTGACCCCGATACTTACGCCGCTGCGCCCCGGAAGCCGGCCCGCTTGCCCGGCTTAGGAGCTGCCTCTGCGTTGGTTCGGCGGTGCCTCCAAGACTTGGACGATCCCCACGCCCCGGACCTTGCTTCGCATGGTCTACCTGGGGCGGATGTGCGTCGCGGTCGCCATTTACCTGAGCGCGGCCCTCAAGGTCCGCGTCGCCGCGCCGCTCGACATCCTCGTCACGTCTCTCCTCCTTCTCACAGCGCTGGTTGTCACCGCCGCCTCGTACTGGCGGACCCACGTCCGCAACCGCGCGCCGGGAGGAAACTTCCTCTACCTCCAGGCGCTCTTCGACATCGCCCTGATCACCACCGTCGTGCACATGACGGGCGGCCCGGAGAGCGACTTCGCGGGGCTGTACGTGCTGCTGATCGCAGCGACCGCGCTGCTGATGCGGCCGACGAGCACCGCGCTCGTCACGATCCTCGCCGGCCTGGTGTACTTCGCCGACGTGTTCTTCGGCCACAGCACCGCCTTGGCCTCGGGGATCTGGTTTCAGCTCGGCATCTTCGTCGCCGTCGCCGCGGTCACGGCCTATATCGCGAGCCGCGTTTCCGTCATGGGAGCGGAGCGTGAGGCCCTGGCGGCGGAAGTCCGCCAGGTGCGCCTCGAGGCGTCCGACGTGCTGGAGAACCTCCGCACGGGCGTGATCACGGTGGACCACGACGGCAAGCTGCTCTATTGCAACCCCGCCGCCGAAGAGCTACTGGGCGTCCGGTCGGACGATTGGCAGGAACGGCCCATCATGCCGGAGATCGCCCACATCGCCCCTGAGTTCTGGGCGGCGCTCACCGCCACGGCGCGCCGCGGCGTGCGCCTGATGCGCGTCGAGGCCACCGTGCATCGCCCCGACCGCTCGTTCCCCGTCGGCGTCACCACGACGACACTGGAGGGCCAGTCGGACACGCCGCCGCGCGTCACGGCGATCTTCACCGACATCTCCGATACCAAGCGCCTCGAGGAGCTGCACCTGCGGGCCGAGCGCCTCGAGGCGGTGGCCGAGCTGTCCTCCAGCCTGGCCCATGAGATCAAGAACCCGCTGGCCTCGATCCGCTCCTCGGTGGAGCAGCTGTCCCGCTCCGCGCGCGCCAACCCGGACGAGAAGTTTCTCGCCAACCTCATCGTGCGGGAGGCCGACCGGCTCTCGCGCCTGCTCTCGGAGTTCCTCGACTTCTCCCGCGTGCGCGTCACCGAGTGCCGGCCGGTGGACTTGCTCGAGGTGGCCGGGGCCGCGATCCGGCTCGTGCGGGAGCACCCCGACTGCCCGGCCGACGCGGTGATCGATCTCGCGGGCACCCCGACGCTGATGGAAGGCGACGAGGACCTGTTGCATCGCGTCGTCTCGAACCTCGTCCTCAACGCCGTGCAGGCGACGGGGGCCGGGGCGCGCATCAGCGTGCGGACCGGCCGGGCATCCCCCGGCGCGGTGCCGGACCGGGCGGGCATCGAGAACCCGGTCTCGCTCCAGGTGACCGACAATGGGCCGGGGATCCCGGACAACGTGCGCACCCGGCTGTTCGAGCCGTTCGTCACCGGCCGCGCGGGTGGCACGGGGCTGGGCCTCGCCATCGTCCAGCGCGCCGTTGACGCCCACAAGGGCCTCGTGCTGGTGGATACGGTCGTGGGGCGGGGGACCACCTTCACGGTGATCTTCCCCGCCGCCCGGCGGAAGGAGGAAGCAGCCTGATGAGCCCCGCACCGCAGCCCTCCATCCTCGTCATCGACGATGAGCAGGGCATTCTCGATACGCTGCGCATCCTGCTGAAGAACGAAGGCTTCGACGTCGCTACCGCGCAGGGCGGCAAGGCCGGCCTCGAGGCCCTCAAAGCGGCCGCGCCGGACATCGTGCTCACGGACATCCGTATGCCGCAGGTCAGCGGCATCGATATCCTCGCCGCCGTCAAGGAGCAGGATCCCGAGACCCCGGTGGTCCTCATGACGGCCCAGGCGTCGCTGCAGAGCGCCATTCAGGCGGTGAACCAGGGCGCGTTCCACTACGTGCAGAAGCCGTTCTCCAACGACGAGATCATCGCCCTGTGCCGCCGCGCCGCCGAGGTGCGCCGGCTCAAGTCGGAGAACAAGCAGCTCAAGCAGGAGATCCGGCGCCGCGAGCGCTCCGGCCAGATCGAGCCGATCGGCAAGTCCCGTCTGTTCCTGGACGTCATGCAGCTCGCCAAGCAGGTCGCCCCCACCGAGAGTACGGTGCTGATCCAGGGCGAGTCGGGGACCGGCAAGGAGGTCATCGCCCGTTACATCCACGAGCTGTCGGCACGCAGCGAAGGGCCGTTCCTGTCGATCAACTGCGGCGCTCTCCCCGAGAGCCTGCTGGAGTCGGAGCTGTTCGGCCATGTGAAGGGCTCGTTCACCGGAGCAGTGCGCGACAAGCAGGGGCTGTTCGCCGCGGCGCGGGGCGGGACCTTCTTCCTCGACGAGATCGGCGAGATGGCTCCCGCCACGCAGGTAAAACTGCTGCGGGTGTTGCAGGAGCGCGAATGCATCCCCGTCGGCGGCACCGAGGCGATTCCGGTGGACGTACGCCTCGTCGCCGCCACGAACCGCGACCTGGAGGAGGACATCAAGCGTGGGCGCTTCCGCACCGACCTCTACTACCGCCTCAACGTGATCGCCATCCACCTGCCGCCGCTGCGCGACCGCCGCGACGACATTCCCATCTTCGTCGATGCGTTCCTGAAGCGCATCGCCAAGGAGCACGACGACGACATCAAGCGCCTGGCACAGGACGCCGTCGAGGCGATCATGGCGTACGACTGGCCCGGCAACGTGCGCGAGCTCGAGAACGCCCTCGAGCGGGCCGTCGTGCTCACCAAGAGCGACTCCATCCCGCTCTCCGCGATTCCGGCGAAGGTCACCGAGCGCAAGGCGGAGCCGCTCGTCGGCGAGCGTGTGCACCTGAACCCGGCCCTCGACGTCATCGAGCGTGCCTACATCCAGTGGGTGCTCCAGGCCGAGGGGGGCAACAAGACGCGCGCGGCGGAGGTCCTGGGCATCGACCCGTCCACCCTGTACCGCAAACTCAGCAAATACGAGAGCGATGCTCCCCCCCCCTCCTCAGCGCCGCCCGCCGCCGCCGGTTGAGCCCCAGGACCCGTTCGGTGCGGCGACCCTGGACCGGCTCGCCGCAGCCCCGCGCTACAACCGGTGGATGTTCGATCGGTTGCGGCACTGGGTGGGCGCGCACGTGCTGGAGATCGGCTCCGGTATCGGCAACCTCTCGGATTTCCTCCTCGACCGCGAGCGCGTCGTCCTCACCGACACCGAGCCGTACTACCTCGAGCGCCTGCGGGAGAAATACGCCGGCCGCGCGAATGTCGAGATCACGCGGTTGTACCTGCCGACCGTGGACGGCGCGCTCGCCGACGAACGGTTCGACACCATCATCTGCCTGAACGTGCTCGAGCACGTCCAGGACGACGGGCGCTCTCTCGCCGTGATGCGCGGGCTGCTCCGGCCGGGTGGCCGGCTGCTCCTGCTCGTCCCCGCGCTGCCCTGGATCTACGGCACCCTCGATGCGGCTCTGGGCCACCATCGGCGCTACACCCCGCGTGAGCTCGCGGACAAGTTCGCCGCGGCGGGGCTCGCGCTCCAGCACCTCGAGTACTTCAACCTCGCCGGCATCCTCGGCTGGTGGTTCACCGGACGGGTCCTGCGCCGGCGACTCATCCCGACCGCCTCGCTCGCGCTCTACGACGCGCTGGTGCCCGTCTTCCGGCTGGAGCGCTTCCTGCCCTGGCGCATCGGTCAGTCCCTCATCGCCATTGGGGAGCGGTCGTGAGCGGGTCGATGCTGTCGGTCATCGTCCCCGCGTACGACGAGGAGACGACGATCGCCGCCGTGGTGCGGCGGCTCCGGGAAATCCCCTTGAAGCTCGAGGTCATCGTCGTGAACGACGCCTCGCAAGACGGCACGGCGGCGATCGTCGATCGCCTCGTCGCCGAGCGGCTCGTCGACAAGGCCATCCACCACGAGACCAACCGCGGCAAGGGCGCGGCGCTGCGCTCGGGGATCGCCGCCGCCTCGGGCGACGTCGTCGTCGTGCAGGACGCCGATCTGGAGTACGATCCGGGCGATCTCCCCAGGCTGCTCGAGCCGATCCGCGGCGGCCGCGCCGACGCGGTCTACGGCTCGCGCTTCCAGGGCGGACCGCGCCGCGTCCTGTTCTTCTGGCACTCGGTGGGGAATCGGCTGCTCACGCTCCTGTCCAACATGCTCACGAACCTGAACCTCACGGACATGGAGACCTGCTACAAGCTGGTCCGCGCCGATCTACTCAAGCGGCTGCCGCTCACCTCCGACCGCTTCGGTGTCGAGGTCGAGATCACCGCCCGGCTCGCGCAGTGCGGCGCCCGCATCTGGGAGCTGCCCATCACCTACAGCGGCCGCACCTACGCCGAGGGCAAGAAGATTACCTGGCGTGACGGCCTCGCGGCGCTCTTGCACATCGTTCGCTACAACCTCTTCCCGCCACGCGGGGACTGGCGAAAGCTCCGCGCGTGACCGCTGCCGGGCGGGCCGGCGTCGCGGTCGCCCTGGGCGCGCTCGCCATGGGGGCCCTGGCGCTCAACCGCTCTCTCGTCGGGGTCTTCTACGATGATGGGCTGTACGCTGTGCTCGCCCGCGCCCTCGCAACCGGTCACGGGTACTCCTATTTGCACCTGCCGGGCTCACCCGCCGCGATTCACTTCCCGCCGCTCTACCCACTGGTGCTGACACCCCTGTTCGGGCTGCTCCCCCTGGACGCGGCCGTTCCCGCCGCGAAGCTGTTGAACCTGCTGCTGGCGGCCGCGGCCGCTGGGCTGGTGGCCTGGCACGCCGTGCGCACCGATCTCCTTGGTCCGGGGGTGCCGCGCTGGATCGCGCCTGCCGTCGTCCTCGCCGCGGCCCTGGCCATTCCGGTCCTCAGCGTGCAATCGGTCCTGTTCGCCGAGCCGCTGTTCGCGGTGCTGCTGGCAGCCACCGTTGTGCTCAGTGACCACCCACCGCCGCTGCTTCCCCCGGTCTCTGCCGCCGCGGCCGCGGGCGTGGCCGCCGCGCTGACCGTACTCACGCGCACCATCGGCATCGCCGTGGGCGTTGGGGTCGTGGCCTTCCTGCTCGTCGTCCGCCGCGTCCCGGCGAGGGAGGCGCTGGCCGCCGCCGCACCGGTCGTCCTGGCGGGGCTCCTGTGGGCGTGGTGGACGCTCGCCCACCGGCAGGCCGTCGATCCCGCACTCGCCATCAACTACGGCAGCTACGGCGAGGTGCTGCGCCAGACCGGGCTGGGGGCGTTGGGGGGCGGGCTGCGCGACCTCCCCCGGCCGCTCGCCGCGATTACGCTGAGCTGGCTCCCGGGCCGCGTCCTTTACTGGCTCGCGGCGCTGCCGGCGCTCGGCCTCGGAGCCTACGGACTCGCCACGCTGACCCGGCGCTCGTGCATCGGGTTCGCGCTCGGCAGCTATCTGGCGATCCTCGCCGTGTGGCCGTTCGCCCCCGATCGGTTTCTGTGGGCGGTGCTGCCGTGGCTGGGATTGGCGTGGGCGGCGGGTGCGACGGCGCTATGGCGCTTCGCCCGCCTGCGCCTGCCGCTGCTCGTGTTCGCCGGCGTGCTCGCGGTAGGGTTCGGGAGCTATGAGGTCATGGGCTTCACGCGGCGCGGCTACGCGGGGCAGGCGGCCGACATCTCTGCCAATTTCCGCGAGCTGCTCCCCGGGATCGAGCAGCTGCCGGCCGAGGCGGTGCTCGCGACCGACGACGAGGCCCTGGTGTGGCTGTACGCCCGACGGACGGCGGTCCCCTTCTATCTATATGGCTACCGCGGGGCGACAGTGGTCGAGCCCACCCCGGCCGACCAGCGGGCGTACCTCGAGCGCCAGGGTGTGACCCACATCCTCCTCGCCAGCCCGCAATCACCGTCGGCGCGGGAGCTCCGGGCCCTCATCGCCGCCTATCCCGGGTGGCTGGTCCCCGTGCACGGCTGGCCCGGCGGCCGCTGGCTCTACGTGGTGGCCCGTGAGCGCTAAGCGACTGTATCTGATCGTCGTCGCCGCCGCGGTGGTCGTCCATCTCGGCGTTCTGTGGAATGGCTTCGTCCTCGACGACCTCTCGATCATCCTGGCGAACCCCCTCGTGCAGGGCCTCTCCGGGATCTGGCGGGCGTTCGGCACGTCCTACTTCCCGTCCAACATCGACGTATCGGCGTACCGCCCGCTGACCGTCGCCACGTACGCGCTGGATTGGTCCACACACTCGACCGCGTGGTTTCACGCGGTGAACCTGATGTGGCACGTCGGGGCCAGCGTGCTGGTGGCGTTGCTCGCGCGCCGGTGGGCAGGCGACGCGGCGGGCCTCATCGCTGGCCTCGTGTTCGCCGTCCATCCGGCGCACGTCGAGGCGGTGGCCAACGTCGTGGGTCGGAATGAGCTGATGGCCGCCGTGTTCACTTTGCTCGCGGTGTACGCCGCCCTCGAGCGCGGCAGCGTGTGGTGGAGCCTGGCGGCGATGGCCGCCGGCGTGCTCAGTAAGGAGAATGGCGCGGTCGCCCCCGGGCTGATCGCCTGGGCGTGGCTGCTGGGCGTGCGCCCGGCGCCGCCGCGGCGCAAGCTCGCGGTGTTCGTCGCGAGCTGGCTCTTTCTGGGCGTGGCGTACTTGGGCCTCCGCTGGACGGTGCTTCACGGATTCCTCCGCGGACCTGGCAATACGGCGCCGGTCTTCCTGGGCCTGGACTCGTTCGAGATCCGCCTCACGGCGACGGCTGCGCTGGGCGATGTCGCCCGCCTGCTGCTCTTCCCGCTCGCGCTCAGCGCGGACTACTCCCCGGACCACCGCACCGCCGTCCGCAGCCTGCTGGACGGTCGCCTGGCCGTCGGCGTCGTGGCGCTGTGCCTCTGGGCCCTGCTCCTCGGCCTCGCCTGGCGCCGGGGGCGCAAGGTAGAGGCGTTCGGACTGGGCTGGATCCCCATCGCCTATTCGCCGGTCGCGAACCTGCTGTTCCCCATCCAGATCCTGATCGCCGAGCGCACGCTGTACCTGCCGTCGGTGGGGCTCGCGCTCGCCGTGGGTGCGATGTGCCGGGGGCTGGCGGGACGGCGCCTCGCGGCCGTGGGGGCGCTGGTGGTCGTGCTGGGCGGCGCCCGCAGTGCGCTCCGGGTGCCCGTGTGGCGGGACCAGCACTCGGTCGCGCTGGGACTGATCAGAGACGCGCCCCGCTCCTATTTCACGTGGCGGTACGTCGGATGGGACCACCTCTGGGCGGGCAGGTACGATCGGGCGATCCGGGCGTTCCGGGTTTCCAGCGACATCTTCCCCCGCGACGCGCGCGTGTACATCTCCGCAGCCCATGCCGAGTACGCGTTGCACCATCCGGCCGCCGCCGAGTCTCTGCTCAGCCGGGCGGACGCCGTCTGCGAGCGGTGTGTCACCCTTTATCGGGGCGAAGCCTTCTTCTCTCGGATGCGGGGAGACTCGGTGACCGCCGACTGGCTCACGGCGCACGAGCGCAGCCTGCGTTCGTCTCCCCCCCCGTGATCAAGCTCAGCGCCGGGGCGAGGATCTCCCTCGTCGTCGCCGCGAGCGCCGCGGTCGTGTACGTCGGCTCGTTGTGGAACCGATTCGCGATGGACGACGTGTATATCGTCGTCTTCAATCCCCTGGTCCACACGCCGTCGGGCATCTGGCAGGCGTTCGCGCATCCGTACTGGCCGCCGGAATTCGGCGGCAAGATGTATCGACCGCTCGTCGTGGCGGGCTTCGCGCTCGATCGCCTGACGGCCAGTGCGATGTGGTTTCACTTCGTGAATCTCCTCTGGCACGCCGGGGCGACGGTGGCCGTCGCCGCCCTCGGCCGGCGGTGGGCGGGGGAGACCGCGGCTCTCGTCGCCGGGCTCGTGTTCGCGGTCCATCCGGTCCACGTCGAGGCCGTGGCGAACGTGGTGGGCCGGGCGGAGCTCATGGCCGCCTGCTTCAGCCTGCTGGCGGTCTACGCGGCTCTCGAACGGGATAGTGTAGGGTGGACGGCGGCAGCCCTGGCCCTCGGGCTCGTGAGCAAGGAGAACGCCGCCGTCGTGCCCGGTCTCATTGCTTCGGCTTGGATCCTCGGCGTGCGCCCGCTTCCTCCAAAGCGCCGCCTCGGCGCCTACGTCGCGAGCTGGGTCCTGGTCGGCGCGGCCTACGCGGTCGTACGCTGGGTGGTCCTGCACCCCTATGCCCGCACCCAGGCCCTGGCGCCCGTGTTCTTCGGTGCCTCCCCCGTGGCGGTGCGCATCACCGCCGTCGCAGCGCTCGCCGATCTCGGGCGGCTCCTGGTGTTCCCGCTCACCCTGCGTGCCGACTATTCGCCCGACGAGCGCACGCTCGTCACCTCGCTGGTCGATGGGCGGTTTCTGGTGGGGCTCTCGGTCTTCGCCGTGTGGGCCAGCCTGCTGTGGTGGACTTGGCGCCGCGGGCGTCGCATCGAGGCGTTCGCGTTGGGGTGGATCGCGATCGCCTACCTCCCCGTCGCCAACCTGTTGGTCCCCTCCGGGGTGGTGATGGCCGAACGGACGCTGTACCTGCCCTCGGCGGGGCTCGCCCTCGCCCTCGGCGCTGCGGCGGCACGCTGGGCCCTTCCCCGTCGGAGACTCGTCGGGGTGGGCGCGCTGCTGATCGCTCTCGGGGCGCTCCGGACGGTCACCCGGGTCCCCGTCTGGAAGGACGACGCCAGCGTCACCCAAAGCATGCTCGAAGACTCTCCCGCCTCCTACCGCGGCCCGGCCCGCGCCGGTGCCGCGTTTCAGAACGCCCGCGATCCCGCCCGTGCCCTCGACGCCTATCATCATGCGGTGGCGGTTTTCGATCGTGACCCCAGCGTCTTTGTGGGAGCCGCGGATGCCGCCTTCACGCTGGGCCGCCCCGGCCTC
>Ga0209266_1000912_pt1 | contig 21042 bp, 10 predicted proteins | sample GraSoiAngelo_132_FD_185889 | JGI IMG/M metagenome (GOLD analysis project Ga0209266, IMG submission 185889) | Grasslands soil microbial communities from the Angelo Coastal Reserve, California, USA - 14_0929_02_40cm (SPAdes) (version 2) | ecosystem: Environmental > Terrestrial > Soil > Grasslands ...
ATTCAGGTCGGGCAGACGGTGCAGCTGACGGCGACTCCGCAGGACGGGAGTGGGAGCCCCCTGTCGGGGCGGGCCGTGACGTGGGCGAGCTCCAACGGCTTGGTGGTGACGGTGAGCGGCAGCGGGCTTGTGACCGCGGCGGCGGTCGGGTCGGCGATCATCACGGCGACGAGCGAAGGGCAGACCGGCACCTCCTCGATGACCGTCATGAATGTCCCAGTCGCTTCGGTGGCCGTGACCCCAGGTTCCGCTACGATCCAGGTCGGCCAGACCCAACAGCTCGCTGCAACGCTCAAGGATGCGAGCGGCAACACGCTTTCCGGGCGGGCGGTGAGCTGGACCAGCTCGAACCCGTCCGTGGCATCGGTGAGCGGCAGCGGGCTCGTCACAGGCCTCGCGGCAGGCTCGGCGGTCATTACGGCGATGAGCGAGGGGAAGACCGGTACGGCGACGCTGACCGTGGTCGCGCCGCCACCGCCGCCGGGTGCACCTGGTGCTGTGACGGACCTCGCAGTGGCCGGAGCGACCGACACGTCAGTCACGCTCTCCTTCACCGAAGTGAGCGACGGGGCGGGTCAGCCGGCGAGCTACGACGTCCGGTTCGCAGTGGCCCCGATCTCGTGGGGCTCCGCGACGGCAGTTGCCCGCGGCACGTGTGCAACGCCGCTCGCGGGGAGCGCGATCGGCACCAAGCGGACGTGCACGGTGCTCGGGTTGTCCGCCTCGACGGCGTACGGCTTCCAACTCATCGCCTTCCGGGGCACGCTGAACGTCGACGCGGTGTTCGGGAGCCTGTCAAATGTGGCGAGCGCCACGACCGCCGCGGGAACGCCTAAGCCGGTCGCCTCGGTGAGCGTGAGTCCCGGCAGCGCGAGCGTCGCGGTGGGAGGTACACAGCAATTCACAGCCACACTGAAAGATGCGAACGGAAATGTCCTGAGCGGGCGGACCGTGAGCTGGAGCTCGAGCGCGCCGCTGACCGCGACGGTGTCTGGCACGGGGCTGATGACGGGGCTGGCGGCGGGCACAAGCACCGTTAGCGCGACGAGCGAGGGGCAAGGCGGGACAGCGAGTCTCGCCGTCACTGCGGACCCGCCCCCGCCGCCGGCGGGGACGTGGCCGCATGAGCCGAGCAGCGCCGCGGTGATCGGCGATCAGCCATTCAACACCCTGACGACCAGCGACGGTTGGAGCATCGTCGATAACACCAATGGGTGGGGCTCGATCGTCAGTGATGGAACGGCGCCGTTCTCCCCCACCGGGGTGCTGCAGTACCTGTACCCCGTGGGCTTCACCGGCGGGACGGGGCCGGCGGCGGAGTGGCACGGCCTGCCGGGCCTGAGCCAGGTGTTCGTGGGGCTGTGGTGGAAGGTGAGCAATCCGTGGCAGGGACACGCGAGCAACGTGAACAAGATCGCGTTCCTGTTCCCGGGGAGCGGGGGGGACATGTACATCGCGATGTACGGGACGCCGGGGGGCCCCTACGAGCTGAAGGTGATCCCGCAGTTCCCCGGCCTGCCATCGAACTGGCTGGAGCCGAACGTGGCGCACGTGCCGGTGCAGTTGGGGACGTGGCATCGGATCGAGTGGTTGATCAACTACAACGGGGGCGTGGTGCAGTGGTGGCTGGATGGCCAGCTGATCGGGAGCTACACCGGAGTGCCGTTCCCGAGCGGGACAATGACGGAGTTCAAGATGTCGTCCACGTGGGGCGGGATCGGCGACAGCAAGAGCGAGACCGACTACTACTGGTTCGATCACGCCCACGTCAGTGGGCACTGAGATGGAAACGCACCGCAGCAGAACGGAGTGAAGGCCGGCGTAGGCAACGCTGGGTGAGCCGCAAGAGAATCGATTACGCTGCAAAGAGCAAAGCCGCTGAAAGGCGGTGACGCAGAGTCACGGGACTACAGCGAGCAGGCATCGCCACGTCCGCCGGGCCGCCAGCGACAGCACCAGTCATTCGCGGGCGGCTCTGTTGTCGTCTGAAAACCAATTGTTGAAGGAGTGCACCAATGCCCTACCTGTTCAAGCTGTCGAAGCGGGTGGCTCGGACCCGATCGCGCGCCTTGATTCTTGCGGCCGCCGCGGCTTTCGCTTGCGAGCCAACCGATCCGATGAACGGCCCTGCCCACCCGAGCTACGCCACGATTGACGGCAGGCCCACCCCAGTAGCCGATCTCACAGTAAGCGCGGTAACCGATACCTCCGTTACCCTTTCCTTCACCGAAGTCGACGATGGCGCCGGGAATCCCGCGAGCTACGACGTCCGCTACGCCCTGACCCCGATCTCCTGGGGCTCGGCTCCGAGCGTCGCTCGGGGCAACTGCGCAGTGCCGGTCAGCGGCAGCGCGATCGGCGCCCGGCGCAGCTGCACGGTCGTCGGTCTCGCGCCCGCGAGCAGCTATCAGTTTCAGCTGATTGCCTTCCGGGGCACGTTGAACGTGAACGCGGTGTTCGGCGCGCTCTCGAATGTTGCGAGTGGCGCGACGGCGGGCGCGGCGCCGGCCTCAGCGGCGGTGCTCGTGCAGGAGGGGTTCGAGGACGCCTCCTTCGCCTTGCGAGGATGGTACGACAACACCGGGATGGCTACAACTGCGGCGCAGCAGGTTTCCGGAAGCCGCGCCCTGGAGGTGCACTTCCTGGTCGGTGGCAAGACCCCCACGTGGGGCGGAGCGGCCCGGCATCTCTTCAAGGAGACCGAGTCGGTCTACTTGAGCTACTGGGTGAAATACAGCGCCAATTGGGTCGGCTCGGGGCGCTCGTATCATCCGCACGAGTTCCTGTTTCTGACGAACGAAAACGACGTCTACTCCGGGCTCTCGTTCACGCATCTCACGGCGTACGTCGAGCACAACTACCAGAACGGCGGGATTCCGGCCTTGCAGCTGCAGGACGGCGCGAACGTCGATCAGAGCAAGATCGGCGTGGACCTCTCCAGCGTGACCGAGAGTCGCGCGGCAGCGGGTTGCAACGGCAATACCGACGGATATGCGACGAGCTGCTACGACCAGGGCGACGGCAACTATACGAACGCGAAGATATTCAGCGCCGGTCAGCCGTCGTTCATGCCCAACCCCGGGCCCGGTTACAAGGGTGACTGGCACTTCGTGGAGGCGTACTTCAAGCTGAACGCGATCCAGAGCGGCAAAGGCGTAGCGAACGGGATCATCCGCTACTGGTTCGACGGGAAGCTCGTGATCGAGCGCACCAACGTGCTGATGCGGACTGGTGCGCATGCCAGCATGAAGTTCAATCAACTCGCCATCGCCCCATGGATCGGTGACGGGTCGCCGGCCGACCAGACGATGTGGGTGGACAACCTCACGATCGCCACGGACCGGGTCGCGAGTGGCGGCGGGGGGAGCGTGCCCGCTCCGGTCGCGTCGGTGGTGGTGACGCCCGCTAGCGTCAGCCAGACGATCGGCGGGACGCAGCAGTTCGCGGCGACGCTCAAGGACGCAAGCGGGAACGTGCTGACCGGGCGCTCGGTCACCTGGACCAGCAGCGCACCGGCCGTCGCGACGGTGAGTGCCGGTGGGCTCGAGACGGCGATTGCCGCGGGCTCCGCCACGATTACCGCCACGAGCGAGGGGATCACGGGCGCGGCGAGCGTGACCATGACTGCACCAGTGATCACCAAGCCCGGGGCCGTGGTTGACCTCGCGGTGGCCGGGGTGACGGATACCTCAGCGACGCTGTCGTTCACCGAGGTGAATGACGGCACCGGGAGCCCGGCGAGCTATGACGTGCGCTTCGCCGTGAGCCCGCTGTCGTGGGGCTCTGCGCCAGCGGTCGCGCGCGGGACCTGTGCGACCCCGCTCGCGGGGAGCGCGATCGGCGCCAAGCGGACGTGCACGGTCCTCGGGCTGTCGCGCACGACGGCGTACGGCTTCCAGCTGATCGCGTTCCGCGGCACGCTCAACGTGAACGCGGTGTTCGGCGGCCTCTCGAACGTGGCCACGGGGAGCACGGCGGCACCGGCACCCGCGCCCGTGGCGTCGGTGGCGGTGAGCCCGGCGACGCTGAGTCAGAACCCGGGCGCCACGCAGCAGTTCGTGGCGACGCTCAAGGACGCGAGCGGCAACGTGCTGGCCGGACGCACCATGACCTGGACGTCTAGCAATGCAGCCATCGCTGCTGTGAACGGTAGCGGGCTCGAGACGGCGGTCGCGGCGGGCTCCGCCACGGTCACCGCGACGAGCGGCGGGATCACGGGTACGGCGAGCGTGACCGATACCTCAGCGACGCTGTCGTTCACCGAGGTGAATGATGGCACCGGGAGCCCGGCGAGCTACGACGTGCGCTCCGCCGTGGGCCCGCTGTCGTGGGGCTCGGCCCCAGCGGTTACGCGCGGGGTCTGTGCGACGCCGCTTGCGGGGAAGGCGATCGGGGGTAAGCGGACGTGCACCGTGCTCGGGTTGTCGCCGGCCACTGCGTACGGCTTCCAGCTGATTGCGTTCCGCGGCACGCTCAACGTCAACGCCGTGTTCGGAAGCCTGTCGAACTCGGCGAGCGGCACGACCGCCACCGGACAGGCGCAACAACCGCAACCGCCGCAGCAGCCCCAGCAGCCACAGCCGGCACCGTCGGGGACGTGGCCGCATGAGCCGAGCGGCGCCTCTGTAATCGGGGATCAGGGGTTCAACAGCTTGACCACCGGAGACGGATGGACCATCGCCGATAACACCAGTGGGTTGGGCTCGGTCGTCAGTGATGGGACGGCGCCGTTCTCCCCCACCGGGGTGCTGCAGTACCTGTACCCCGTGGGCTTCACCGGCGGCACCGGGCCGGCGGCGGAGTGGCACGGCCTGCCGGGCCTGTCGCAGGTGTTCGTGGGCATGTGGTGGAAGGTGAGCAATCCGTGGCAGGGACACGCGAGCAACGTGAACAAGATCGCGTTCCTGTTCCCGGGGAGCGGGGGGGACATGTACATCGCGATGTACGGGACGCCAGGGGGCCCCTACGAGCTGAAGGTCATCCCGCAGTTCCCCGGGCTGCCATCGAACTGGCTGGAGCCGAACGTGGCGCACGTGCCGGTGCAGTTGGGGACGTGGCATCGGATCGAGTGGTTGATCAACTACAACGGGGGCGTGGTGCAGTGGTGGCTGGATGGCCAGCTGGTCGGGAGCTACACCGGAGTGCCGTTCCCGAGCGGGGCGATGACGGAGTTCAAGATGTCTTCCACGTGGGGCGGGATCGGGGGCAGCAAGAGCGAGGACGACTACTACTGGTTCGATCACGTCCACGTCAGTGGGCACTGATCGACAGGCATCGCTTCATCGGTAGCTGGCGAACGAGCGCGCCGGTCTCGGATCGTAGCCGAGGCCGGCGCGTTCGTCGAAGGGCGATTGTCTAGGCCCCGCCCTGCTGGTGCCGCTCGGTGCGGACCCACGGCTTGTCGCCGACCATTCGGAGCGCGCGAGCGGCCGCGCCCAGGCGCCACACAGCGTAGAGTGGCAGGAACGCGAACGCTCGCACCGCTTGGGCAGGATCCGGCTGCAGCGCGAGCGCGGCGATGGTGTAGACAACCGGTCGCAGCAGCGAGGCAGCCGATGCCGCCACCAGCGCGAGCGCCCCGGGCGGATGCAGAGCGACGGCGGTTACAGCCGCCACCAGTACGATGCCCAGGTGCAGCGCCGGCCCGGGCACGGCCAATTCCGCCATCGCATCGAGCTTCTGACGCGTGCCGATGCGCCGGCTCAGTAAGAGCCGCGGCCCCAGGCGCGCGAGTACCGTGAGCTTCCCGGCGGTCCAGCGCTGCCGCTGGGTCGAGCTCTGTCTTAGCGACTGGGCTTCCTGGGCATAGACGTGCGCCGTCGGGACGCACTCGATGGGGACGCCGCGCTCGCTCAACAGGGCGTACATCTCCCAGTCTTCGCAGATGGAGAACGCGTCCCAGCCGTGTTCCGCCAGGACGCGCGTTCCGAGGCACATGCCGTTGCCCACCAGCGGCACGTTGAGTCCGGCGCGCTGCTTGAGCGGATAGGCGAAGCGATGTGTCGCCGTGGCAAGCACGGCGGCCATCCGGGTCAGCGGGCTCTCGTCCGGGTTGCTCAGGTCGAAGAACGCTTGGACCGCCTTCGACGCCAGGGGGCCGCAGGTCGCGAGCTGGTCGGCGAAGTCGGGATCGACCACGGTGTCCGCGTCCACGATCACCACGGCGTCGTACCCGTGCACCGGGAGCTGCTCCAGCGCCCAGGCGATCGCCCGGGGCTTTCCGGGGAGCGACTGGTCGTGTCGCTCGAGGCACCGAGCGCCTGCCGCCCGGGCGAGCGGGGCGGTTCGGTCGCTGCAGTTATCGGCTATCACGACGACGCTGGCGCGGGTCGTTGGGTAGCGCAGGCGCACAAGCGATCGGACGCACGACTCGATCAGCAGCTCCTCGTTGTGGGCTGGGACGAGGAACAAGAGGCGCGGCGGCGCCTCCGGCACGTGCGGCCGCGTGGGCCTGCGGCCGAGCGCTATCTTGACCACACTCAGCAGATCGGACGCGCTCGGCAGCAGCAAAACGATGGCGATGAGGCCGAGCAGGACGCTCACTGCGATCATGTGAGCGGTCCTGTTCTGAACGGGGAGGACGTCACCGACGCGGCCGCCAGCGCGACCGACTTGCGAAGCGCCACGACTAGGGCGAGCAGCGTGTACAGCAGGTCACGGTACGCGAGCGACAGGAAGAACCCGCCCACTAGGTACCCGACGAGCGCGGCTGTAAGGGCCTGAGCGAGCTGCACTGTAGGGGGACTGCGCTCGCCGGGCGCCCACCGCAGCCGGGTCCGCTGCACGGCGCGCAGCGCGCCGAACGCGCTCCCCATCATGACAACGAAGAAGATCAGCCCCGGGACACCGAGCTCGGCGCCGATCTGGAGGAAACTGTTGTGCGCCACCGACCACTTGACACCCCGGCCGGCGGTTGCATTCCGTGCAAGGGGGGAGATCGTCCCCTCGGCGGTGGCGAAGTTGTTGGCGCCTACGCCCAGGACCGGGTGCTGCAGCATATACCCGAGGCCTCGCTTCCAGACCTTCACGCGACCTTGCTCGCCCGTGACGTTGTAGTCGTCTTTGGGCTGGAGGATCGTGCTCATCTTCTCCCAGTACGTGTCGGTTGTGGTCGCCGCGAAGACGAGCGCAAGCAGGGCCGTCGTGAGGGCACGCCAGCGCACGTGGATCCCGCGATAGCGCACCAGCAAGAAGACAGCGACGGCCAACAGGGCGAGGAAACCGCCGCGCGACCCCGCCCAGACGAAGCCCACCGCCAGGAGGGCGACGGCGGTGCCGCTCACCAGCCGCCGCCACAGGGGGCGTGGGCGGACCATGAAGTAGACGCCGAGCGGCACGCTCATCACGGCGAGCGTCGCGAACTCGTTGGCGTCGTAGTAGTACAGCGAGCCCAGGCGCCACTGCTCGGCGCCGACCTGGAAGCGCGCGAGGATCACCGCGGCGTAAATGCCGGCCGAGAGCAGGTAGACGAAGGCAACGCGTTCGACATCGAGAAACCCGCGGAGCGCTGCCGCGAGCACAAGGTACATCACCACCGTTTTGCCGAACTCGCCGGTGAACATTTGGAACGCTCCCCCTGGCCACAGAGCGCCCGGGATAGACAGCACCATCCAACAGGCGAGCGCGAGGACACAGCGCGTCGTGCGGGTCTGGAGCACGAGTCGGAAGCGCCTCGCCCGACCCCCGACGGCGATGTAGAGGCAGATCGCCAAACTGGCGGACAGGAGCGCAACGTGCAGCGGCTCGAGAAAACCGAATAGCTGGTGCACCCGCCCGACCGCCGTGAGCACGTACACCGCGAGGCACCCCACAAGCAGATCCCAGTGACGATCCACGGAGACCGACGGTGAGGGTGGGACGTTGATCGCGCCCAGCGGCGGGGAAGCGAAGCGCGCGCCGACGGGCCCCGGTTTCACCACAGCAGCTGTGCCGCGCGGGGCGGCGCGGCGCGCACCGGCTCGCGGTGGGCCGCCTCCAGTAGCTTCGTCGAGAGGGCGGGGTCGTAGCGGCGCGGGCGGAAGATCGACCACACCGCGAGCCGGGAGGGCAGGCGCAAACGCACCAGGCTCAGCACGACGCGCGTCGTAGTGACCAGCAGCGCGAACACTGGGATCGGCAACCACACCATGCGTCCCCGCCAGCCGTGCGAGCGAATCAGGTCGAGTAAACGTCGGCGGGTGGAGATCGCCGGGTCGAAGAGGTTCACTACCGCCGGCGCCTCAGCGAACTGCTCGGCACACCACGCCACCGCCGCTGCCGCCCGGCCGACCTCGCACACCGCGAACACCAGTCCCGGGCGACCGAAGCCCAGATGCCACGACCCGAACAGCCGGCGGCCGACGAGCCCTGGCATCTCCGGGTTGGTCCAATCGACCAGCGCCGCCGGGCGGATCACGCGCGTCTCGATGCCCAGCGACGCCGCCTCGGCGGCCACCACGCGCTCGGCCTCGGTCTTGCCCCACGCGTAGGAACCGAACTTGCGCGCGTCGGGCGGTGCGAGGGGGGTCCGCTCGTCCTGTCGCTCCCACGGCGTACGTGGCGGCCTTAGGACGGAGAGGCTACTTACGTACACCAGACGTGAGACGCCCGCCGCGCACATCCCGCGTAGCACGTTGCGAGTGGCATCGATCGTGTTGCGCTGGTGACCGTCGTAGCCTCCCGCGGTATCGACGGCTGCATGCACGACGACCGCGGCCCCTGCGAACGCGTCGCGCGGAATCGGCCGGCCAAGATCGAGCGCCCGCCACTCGTGTACGTGCGGATCCTCCGGGTCGGGTGAGCGGGTGATCCCCCGCACCCGAAAGCCCCGGCGCGCCAGTTCGCGCGTGATCTCCTTGCCGAAGAACCCCCGCGCGCCGGTCACCGCCGCGAGAGGGGCACCTGCAGCCGGCTCATTCGGGGTCACTCGCTGAACGGCGGCCCGCTCAGCTGCGCCGCGGACGTTCGCCGCCAGCTCTTCGTAAATGGCGGTCACGCGCTGCAGATGGTCGGGGGCGAGCGGCGACGGCCCGCCGCGAGCCACGGCCACATAGAAGTCTCCGATCAGCTCGGCCAAGCCGGGGTAGTCACCGCCCTGGAGGATGCGCCGCATTACACCCGCCGTGCCCCGTGCTGCGGTCTGCCACCCTTCGACCAACGGGTTGGCGGCCTTCTCGAGCGGAGCGGTGCCAGCGTTCGCCGCCCCGACGACGCTGGTGCGGATGAAGTCGGCCGTGAGCATACCGCCCGACGCGAACACGGACAGCGTCGACGCTACCGGGCGAGCCCGGAGGCTCACCGCGAGCCGGCCGAACGCGCCGTTCGCTCGGATCACCGCGTGCAGGTCCGTCGGGGCGGCGACGACCGCGGCGACCTCGATGGCCGACGAATCGGCGGTCGTGCCTTCCAGGGCCGCGATCAGCGTATAGAGCGGATGCGGAAGGATGTCGAGCAGCTGGGCGGCGAGCGCCTTCGGGCCTGCCCGCTCGGGGTTCATCCCGACGGGGCGGAACGCGAAGTGGCTGTCCACCTGCGCGACCGCGCCGAGCGCCGGGACGCGCGCCATCAGCTTGCGGTACGCTGGGTCGCGGACCTGCTGGTGTCCGGCACACACGAGCAAGCCGCGGTCGCGGGCCAGCCCGAGCAGCTCTCGCGCCTCGCGCTGCGTCTCGACGAACGGCTTCTCGACGTAGACGTGCGCGCCGGCGAGCAGCGCCTGACGAGCGGGCTGGTAGTGAGTCCCCGCGGGCGTGCACACGTGGACGAGACTCGGCTGCGCTTCCCGCAGCAGCTCGGCGAGCGACGTGTACGCCACGGCCCCCGCCAGCGCGGCGACCTCCCGCGCCGCGCTGTCGGTCGTGTCGCATACCGCGGCGACGAAGTGCGGCGTCCGCACGCGTCGCAGGGCATGGAGATGAAGGCGGGCCATCCTGCCGGCGCCCGCGAAGGCGACGCGCATTGGCCCGCCGGTAGGTGGCGTGCCCACGCGCCCCCGTCATTGCAAGACCGAAGCCAGCCTGAGCGCCACCTGCGCCCCGGCAAATCGTGCGCTCATGTTGCGCGGGCGCTACAATTGGCCCGGGTGAGCTTCAGGATGCGCGCGGCACGCTTCTCTCAGTTGCCGCAGGGCGCATGCGCATCCTGATCACGGACGGTGGCGAGCGGGCCGCCCTCGCGACCGCCCGGTCGCTCGTGGCCGCTGGCTACCGAGTCTACGTCGCCGCACGCCGGCGTTCCTCACTCGCGGGCGTGTCGCGTGGCGTGCGGTCGTGGCGCGTTCGCTCCGACGCGCTCGATCGCCCGGCGCACTACGCCGCAGAGGTTGCAGCAGTGGCCCGGGCTCAAGGAGTCGACGTGCTTCTGCCCGTCACCGACCCGTCCGTCGAGGCGCTGCTCGAGCACCGGAACGCGCTCCCCGAGCATGTTCTCCTCCCGTTCCCCGATCTCGATACCTATCGGCGCGCGTCAGACAAAGCCCACACGCTTGAGCTCGCGGGCGCGGCAGGGCTTGCCGTGCCCGATACACTGCTCTTCGCGACGCCCGCGGATTGCGGCAACCTCCCCGCTGCGTCGTTCTTCCCGGCTGTCTTGAAGCCCCACCGCTCCGTGATTCCCGCCGAAGTGATGGGAGACGTGAGAAAACGGAAGGTCGGCGTCACCTACGTGGACGACCCCGCCTCATGCCGCGCGGGGCTCGCCGCGTTGCCCGCCGGCGCCTTCCCCGTGCTACTGCAACGCCGCGTGCGCGGACCGGGCGAGGGTCTGTTTCTGTTACGCTGGAACGGGCGGGTGCTCGCCGCGTTCGCGCACCGACGCCTGCGGGAGAAGCCGCCCGCCGGGGGCGTGAGCGTGTACCGCGAGAGCATCGCGGCGCCGCCCGAGCTCGTCGCCGCCGGAACCCGCCTGCTCGAGGTGCTCGACTGGCGGGGCGTGGCGATGGTCGAGTGCAAGCGCGACCTTGCCACCAATCGCTACGTGTTCATGGAGGTCAACGGGCGCTTGTGGGGCTCGCTCCAGCTGGCCATCGACGCCGGCGTGGATTTCCCGGCCTTGCTGGTCGCCTGTGCGTCGGGCCGCGAGGTAGCACCGGTGTGGGACTATCAGGTCGGTGTGCGCAGCCGCTGGTTCTGGGGCGACGTCGATCACCTCTACCTGCGGCTCACCCGCTCGGCGCGGGCCCTCCACCTCAACGGGGCGCGTGCCTCGCGACTCGCCGCCGTGCGCGATTTCTGTCGTTTCGGGCGAGCGCATGATCGGGAAGAGATCTGGCGCTGGCGCGACCCGGCGCCCTTCATCGTCGAAACGTTAGGGCGGCTCGGCCTGGTGCGCTGACCCGTCAGCCCCGCAGTTCGCGCACGAGCGCCCACAGCGCCCGCACGCGCGGGCGGTGAGCGAAGACGCCTGCGAAGACGTGCATACCGAGGCGCAGGCTTGCCGGCAAGCCGGCGGGCGTGGCCCAGCGCATGGCCAGTACGGTTGCCGCCATCACCAGCGTGGCTCCCACGGCGGGCCCCAGCGCCTTCAGGTACGTCGCCAGCGACAGTCCGGTCACACGCAGCCCGGCGACGAGGAACAACGGCAGCACGCAGGTGGGATGGCCGACCACCCAGGCGGCCGCTACCCCGGCGGTGCCCCAGTGAGCCCCGATGTAGAAGAGCCCAGGAAGGATCAGCGTGGCGAGGACCGTCAGCTGCATGTTCCACTTGGCGTGCCCGGTGGCGACGATCACTTGCGGGAGCAGCGTACTCAGCGACCGGAGCGCTGCCGAGAGCGCGAGCAGCCGGAGTGGCAGGATGGCGGGCCGCCAGTGCTCCCCGAGCGCCAGCAGCACGAACTCGTCGGCGATCAGCGCGATCCCGACCGCCGCCGGAAACGTGACGAGCGCGAGCCCCTCGGTGAGGTTCCGGAGGTAACGCTGCAGCGCCGGCGGGTCGTGCTGCACGGCGGAAAAGACAGCCGGCGTCACGCTCGCGACCAGTGCGCTCACGCGGTCGACCGGGATGCTCGAGATGGTCCACCCTAGGGTGTACGCGCCGAGCGCGGCTTTCCCGAGCACGCGGCCCACGACTGCGAAGTCGGCGTTGCTGTAGAAGTACCATGCGATGCGCGCCACGACGACCTGCCAGCCGAAGCTCACCGCGGCCGCGATGCTGGCGAAGCGGCGGGGCCAGGCGAGGCGATGCGACCGCCAGGCGTTGATCAGGACGGTGCTCGTGAGACGGCCGGCGAGCGGCCCCAGCACCAAAGCCCAATACCTCAGGCCCACCGCTGCGAACGCGAGCGTCGCGCCGGCGGCCACGAGCGCTTCGGCGCCGTCCGCCCAGGCCAGCCTCCGGAAATCCAGGTCGCGCGTCAGCAGGGCCCGCGGCACGATCTGCAACGCTGTCATCAGGAACGTGATGCTGGACGCTAGGATAATCCACCGGACCGCGGCCTCACCGAAGAATACGGCGACGGGCCACGCCAGCACTGCGGAGAGAGCCACGAACGCCCATCCCAGCAGCAGCGCCAACCCGTTGAGGCGGGAGATCTGGTCCGCGGTGAGATCGCGGCGCTGAATGATGGCGGAGCCCAGGCCGAACTCGTTCACGAGCTGCATGAAGCCGAGATAGATCATCGCCATGCCGACGACGCCATAGTCGGTCGGCGCCAGCAGCCGCGCGACGATGAGTGTCGACGCCCACCCGAGCAGCTGTGTGGCCCAGCGCGTCGCCCCCGTCCACGCGATGCCCCGGATCAGCGAGCGGTCCAGTTCGCGTGCCGGGGGCGACGCGGGCTGGTCCGCGCGTTGCTCGAGCACGGCCGAGCTAACGGGTGAGGGCATCGGTGGCGAGCCGGCGTTCGCCTGTCGCGTCCTGCGTTGGCGGAGGGCTTGCCGGAGCAGTCCCTGGCGCGACCCAGCGGCCGCCAGAACGCTCCCAGTAGGTGTAATACAAGCTCGCGTGCTGGATCACGTAGCCATAGTCGCGCAGCCCCGTGCGATAAATCCATCCGGCCACGCGCAGCACGGACTTACTCAGCAGGTCTCGCGGGAATCGTTGGGCCGCGAGCATCTCGCCGGCGCGGCGCAGCAGTGCCTGCTTGCGCGGTCCGTGCCACGCTTTCATTCGCGCGGCCTGCCACTGGTAGTGCAGCCCCGGGGGGATCGGGAGCGGGCAGGGGACGTGACCGGGATACGATTGCCAAGGCACCGAGGTCACCGCCGCCGGGAAGAGGTCAAGCCACTTGACGTAGAACTGGTGGTAGACACACAGGTCGATCGGCACGGCGAGTATGGACTGCAGGAAGTCGCTGTCGAAGAAGGGCAGTGTGAACTCGAGCCGGTGGAGATCGATGTTTTCGAAATGGCCCGCCAGGTGGCGTCGCTGGTCGTTGAGCAGCAAGAACAGGTGGAGGCTGCGCCCCGGATCCGCGCAGCGGAGGTCGTCGAGCTCCTCCCGAATTCCCCGTCTCGGGATGTCAGCCACGGCGTCGGCGACCGCTGGTCGCAGCAGTTTGCGCAGCACGGCGGCCTTCTGCCGCTCTAGGAACGCCGCGATCGCGCCGTCCGGGTCGCCGGCGCGCAGCTGGTCGACCATGCCGCGGGTCAGATAGACGTATCCCACCCCGACGCTCCCACCTTCGCCGGACCACACGACGCGCGGGTGCTCCGGCGGAGGTGCTAAGCAGTGCTCCGGCGTGTTCAGGGCGTCCGCCAACAGCGCCGAGAAGCGCAGCTCGACATCGGGCCGCATGGTTCCCTGGTGGTGCCGGGCGCCGAGCGCGGCTGCACACGCGGCGCCCAGGATCCGGTCCTGGGTACCGGGAAGCGCGAAATTGAAGGCATGGACCTCGGCGCCTTGGGCACGGAGCGCTGCGACGACGCAGCGCGAATCGAGTCCGCCGCTCAGGAATGCGGTCGTGGTCCGGTCCCCGCGCCGCCGACAGGCGACGGCCGCCGTGAACCGATCATAGGCCTCTTGGAGCAGCTCCTGCTGCGGGCGCCTGGCCGGCGGGATGTCGTCCCAGCGCCAGTACTGGGAACGTGCCACGCCCGCCCCCGAGACTTGCACGACCTCGGCGGCGCGCAACGCGCGTACGCCCTGGTAGGGGGTGCGGTCGCCTAACGGGAATCCGAAACAGGCCGCTTCGGTAACGGCGCGCAGGTCCATTTGCTTGGGAACCTCGGCGAGCGCCTCGAGCACTCGCATGGCCGTGGCGAAGATCACATGATCTTCGCCGATCCAGTAGTACAACGGCCGGACACCGAGCTTGTCCGTGACGAGCGTGAGGCGACCCGCGTCCGGGTGGTAGTGCACGGCGCAGAACACGCCGCGTGCTCCGGCAAGCGAGCTGCAGTCTGATCGGTCCCAGCTGTCGTGCAGCAACGCGAGGTCCGCGCTGCGCCCTCGTGCCACGCGGGGATCTCCAGTCGCGAGCAACGGCTCTCCGGCGAGCAATGACACCGAGCCGCCGGGACGCACCAAGAAGGCGGGTTCTCCATAGGCGCCGATGTCGACCTTGGCGAGGAACACCCGAGCGTCGCGAAATTCGCTCACGGTGTCGCGGATATCCCGCGACAGCGTGCGGCGCAGCGCGTCGCACGTCGAGTCGCCGACACGCGCACCGCCGTGTCGGCAGAAGAGTCCCGCAAAGATGGTCATGCGACGCCCCGAGGCGAGGCCGGGGCGGAGATCGTCGCGACGCCTTCATACCGCGGCACCGCGGGGCCCTCCACGTACAGGCGGTGCCACGTCGAGAAGCAGAGCAGCGCCCACAGAATCCCCTCACGGTTGTGGCGGCGGGCGCAATGCTCGTCGATGAGGCGAGCGACCGCCCCGGGATCGAAGTAGCCGAGGCGCGTGATGCGGCTCGCTGAGAGCTCGTCCTGCAGCATGGGCCGGAGCTCGTCGCGCAGCCATGCCGCGGTGGGGCCGACGAAGCCGCGTTTGGGCGCGGTGAGGTGAGCGGCAGGCAGCCGTCCGGCGAGCGCGCGCTTCAGCAGATGCTTCAGCTTCCAGCCGCCCAGTTTGAGCCGGGCCGGGAGCGGGAAGACCCGCTCTGCGAGAATGTGATCGACGAGCGGCACGCGCAGCTCGAGCGAGTGCGCCATCGAGAGACGGTCGGAGAGCGCGAGGATGTCGTCGGCGAGGTAGACCTTGTAATCGAGATAGAGCGCCGCGGCGAGACCGCGGGGCGCGCCAGCATCCCGGTGCAAGCGGCGCAGCCGCTCGCCCGCCGCGCCTCCGGGGAGAAGCACGCGCAGATCGGCCGAGTACAGCTGCGCCCGCTCGCGATCATCGCACTTGCCGAGCAGGCCGAGGTAGCGGTCCGGCATCGTCGCCGTGTCCCGCGCGGCGCGCAGGAAGCGTTTCAAACGGTACATACCGAGCCCGCGGCCGGGATCGGGGAGGAACGAGCTGAGGCTCGCCGCCGCGCCGCGCAGCGCGCGGGGCAAACGGCCAAACTGCTCCATGGCGAGCAGGCCGAGGTGCCGCCAGTAGCCGGCGAACAGCTCGTCGCCCCCGATGCCGGTGAGCGCGACCTTGTAGGAGCTGCCGACGGCCTGGGACAAGGCCCACGTGGGCACTGCTGAGTCGTCGGCATGCGGCTCGTCCAGGGCGCGCACGATCGGCTCGAAGCTCTCGCGCAGGTTGGGGCGGATGTCCACGATCGTCAGGCGGGCGTCGTAGCGCCGCGCCAGCTGCCGGGCGAGCTCCGTTTCGTCGGTGTCGGCCGCTCCCGATCCGAAGTAGCGCGCGGTGAAGGCGTGCGGCGGCCCCTCCCCGGCGACCGCCATGCTCGCCACCACCGCCGACGAGTCGAGGCCGCCCGACAGGAACGCCGCCACGGGCACGTCGCTCACGAGGTGGGCCGCGACCGAATCGTCGAGCCACTCCACCAGGCGGTCGGCGATGTCCGGTGGCGCCGGTGTCTCGTGCCGGGGGAGGTCCCAGTAGGGATGTACCATGACCGCGCCGGTCTCGCGCCACAACAGCCAGTGTCCCGGCTCGAGCTTGCGCACGTCGTGAAACGGCGTCGCCGGTGCCGGGATGTAGCCGAGCTGGACGTAGGCGTCGAGGGCGTCCCAGTCGAGCTCGCGCGCAGTGAGTCCGGCCGCGACGAGCGCCTTCAGCTCCGAAGCGAAGGCGATGCCCCAGGGAGCCACGACGTAGTACAGCGGCTTGATGCCGAAGCGGTCACGCGCCAGGAACAGGGACCGCGCGGCGCCGTCCCAGATCGCGAACGCGAACATCCCGCGCAGTCGCTCGACCGCGTGCGGCCCGTGCTCCTCGTACAAGTGCACGATCGTTTCGGTGTCGCTGTGAGTGCGGAACCGGTGGCGCCGGCGCACCAGCTCGCGGCGCAGCTCCCGATAGTTGTAAATCTCCCCGTTGAAGACGATCACCTGGGATCCATCTTCGTTCGTCATCGGCTGCCGTCCCCCGGCTAGGTCGATGATGCTGAGACGGCGCATCCCGAGGCCGACCGGACCGCTGACGAGCGTGCCCTCGTCATCCGGACCGCGATGACGGATCGCGTCGCACATCGTGCGCAGCGCCGCCGGATCGACGGGCCGCTCGGCGTCCCGATGGACGATGCCTACGATGCCGCACATACGACCGCAGGCTCCTCCACGGGGCGCGGGGGCACCCCGGTGATCGCCTCGAGCGCGACGAATAGCCGGTTTGCCTGCTCCCGACGACTGTAGCGGGGATCCGTCGCGAGGCGCTCGGGCCACTCGCCCCGGAGGTGCTGCAGGTAGCGCAGGTGGAGCAACCCCGCGATCGTGTCGATCGCGTCGGGCGCCACGACATCGGCGGTCGAGCCTCGCAGCAGCTGCTCCGTGGCGCTGCCGTCGTCGGCGAGCGCCAGCAGCCAGGCGTCGAACTGCATGTAGTCGAAGATCTTCGCCGGGATGGCCATGTCCGAGTCCTGCGGCAGGATCACGAGCATCGTGGCGCGGGACAGGAATTCCAGCGCCCGCGCCCGCGGACCGGGCGGGTACGTGCGAACGAACTCCGCGATTCCTTCCTCGGCCGCGATCTGCTCGATCGGCACGCCGTCGAACGCTCGCACGTGTCCCATGAATTCAAGTCCGAAGTCGCGCACCGAGAGTCCGCGCTCGGTGACGAGCTGCGCGGCCGCGCGAAACAGCGGGCGCGGATCGCGGTCGAGATAAATGGACCCGGCATACGCGATGACAAAGCGCCGCCCATGTTGTGAGGGTGGCACGTCCTCCTCGTCGCAGCCGTTCGGCACCGCGATCATCCGGCTCGCGGCCGCTCGGTACACACCGCGCATCACGCTGCGTAGCGGGTCGGTGTTGGTAACGATCAGCGACGCCTGCTCGACACAGCGCCGCTCGTAGCGCGCCGCCAGCGCGAACCACACTTGGCTGGCGATCGCCTCCGGCAGACGCTGCACGAGGCTCCACGGGTCCCGCAGGTCAACGATCAAGGGGAGCCTCCTGCGGCGAGCCACCAGCCGTGCGGCCTCGTGCGCCATATGCGGTGGGCCGCAGGAGATGACCGCCCGGTGCACCCCAGCTTCGATCACCTGCATGGCGCGACGCGCTGCCGCGCGGGCCCACCGCCAGGTCCGGGAGCGAGGCGAAGTAGCCGCGTGCGAAGTCCCGCGGCCCCCGCGGCCGCCACCGCATCGCATCCCGCGCCAGCGACTCAGGGTGCGGTCGCGCCGCGCGCGCCAGGGCGTCGGGCGGGCCGGTCCAGCCCCTGAGGCGGCGCGCCGGATCTAGCACCCGCCAGATCAGCTCCACCACCCGCTCTACCCACACGTGCCGCGCGGGGATCCCGTAGATGCGGACTCCGGCCGGGAGATCTTCCGTGCGGCTGGGGTCGGTGCGGGCGAGGCAGGCCGGGTCGAGCGTGATCACGTCCAATCCCCAGCCACGCTCCGCGGCGTACCGCGCCAGCTTCTGCCAGCGGAGCGCACCCACTGCCGCGTCGGGCGGGAAGTGGTAGCTGATGAGGAGCAGTCGAGGGCGCCCGTCCGACGCCGCGGTCGCGTAGGCCGGCGACGGCTTCGCATGCCGGACACGGGTGAGCTCGATCACGCGGGCCGCGACCTCCTGCATGCGGGCCTGGTGGGCGAGCAGCAGCACGGCGACGTAGGCAACCCCTCCCGCGAGCACTACCACGCCCAAGTGGAGCCAAGGAGACCACGCCTGTGGCAGGATGACCCGCAGCGCCAGGACGGTGACGGCGATGCCCGCGGCGGCGCTCGCTGCGGGCCACAGCGCGCGGAAGTAATCCCGGGCGCGCAGGCCGAGGATGCGCAAGGTCGCGCGCACGAAGCAGGGGATCGTGACGAGCGGATACCCGATCACCCACCCGAGCGCAACGCCGGTCGTGCCCCAATGGGCGCCGGCGTAGAGCGCTGTCGGGAGCCACACCGCCATCAAGAGATTGAACCGCATGTTGAGGCGCGCATGCCCGGTGGCGACGAGCATCTGCGGAAACAGGTTGAAGATCGCCCGAAAGCCGCCGAACAGGCCGAGCAGGCGCAGCGGGACGATGGCTGGGCGCCACTGCTCCCCCAGCACCGTGAGCACGAACAGGTCGGCGACCAACGCCAGCCCGACGGAGATGGGGAAGGTGATGAGGGCCAGGCCTTCCGTCAGCCCGAGGAGATAGCGTCGCAACGTCTTGTGGTCGTCCTGGGCCGCGGCGAACACCGCAGGGGTGACCTGTCCGATCATCGCGCTGATGCGATCGACCGGAATGCTCGCGATGTCCGAGCCCTTTGTGTAGGCACCGAGGGCTGCCTTGCCCAGCAGCCGCCCGACGATCGTCAAGTCGGCGTGGTTGTACACGTACCAGCAGAGCTGCGAGACGACGACGTACCACCCGAGGTTGACTGCGCCGGCGACCGACCTGAGGTCCCGGGGCCAGGCGAGCCGGTGCGGCCGCAGCAAGCACAACACGCCCATGACCGCGAACCCGCTCACCACCGCGCCCCACGCGAGGGCCCAGTACCGCAGACCGAGAAAGGCGCCAACCAGCGTGGTCGAGCTCCACAGCACCGCTTCGCCAGCGTCGATCCACGCGAGCCGACGGAATTCCAGATCGCGTGCGAGCAGCGAGCGGGGCACCACCTGTACCCCGCGCATCACGAACGTCGGGCTCAGTGCGATGATGATCCCGCGGACGGTCCGCTCGCCGAAGAACGACGCGATGGGCCCGGCCAACCCCACCGACAGCACGAAAAGGGCGACGCTGGCGAGCACGGTGAGGCCGCCGAGCTGTGCGATCTGCTCCTCGGTCAAGTCGCGGCGCTGGACGATGGCCAGGCTCAGCCCCAGCTCGTTCACGAGCTGCACGCAGCCCGCGTACACCATGGCCATCGCGAACAGACCGTAGTCGGTGGGAGTGATCAGACGCGCCACCATCAGCGTGGCGGCCCAGCTCACGAGCTGCGTGAACCAGCGGATCCCCCCCCGCCAGGCGATGCCCTGGGCGAGGGAGCGGTCGAGGTTGGGCGTGGATTCGCTCATCCGGGGTTGGGAGCAGCAAGAGCAGGGCCACGTCAATCGCACCCCTGCCACGGGGCGACTCTCCGCCTGGTGTTGCGGCGGCGCAACGCGCGACCCTTGTGGCTCCGTCCGGTCGCGTCACTGGTACGACCGAAGGGGCGGCACAGAACTTGTTCCGAGACAAGGCTGAGGAGAACTCGTGATCCTGGAAGCGCTGGAGCAGTGGGTGGCGCGCCCCCTGAAACGGGCGGCGCAGACCGCATGGCAGCGGCAGCGCCTGCGCCGCGCGATGCGGCGCCTGTTGGCGCTCCCGATGGGGGTGGCGCCGGAGCGGCCGCTCCTCGCCGAGCTACGGGCCGCCTGGGGCAACGACCGGTGCGCGGCGGACCTCGACTTTCTTTCCGAGGTCGCGCGCTTGGCGGCGGTGACGCTGGGGCCGGTGCTCGAATGCGGCAGCGGCCTCACGACGCTGCTGCTGGGTGCGCTCGCGGGGCGCCGCGGCGTCGAGGTCTGGGCGCTCGAGCACGAGCCGGAATGGCGACGGCGCGTCGCCGCGGCGCTGCGCGATCATAAAGCGGGCCAGGTGTACCTGTGGTTCTCCCCGTTGAGCGACTACGGGGAATTCGTCTGGTACGCGGCGCCGCTCCCGCTGATGCCCGACGCGTTCCGGCTCGTCGTGTGTGACGGGCCCCCCGCTGGCACGCGCGGCGGGCGGGTCGGCTTGCTCTCGCTGATCGGCGACCGTCTGCCGGCGGGGGCCGTGATCCTGCTCGACGATGCGGCCGGCGACACGGAGCAGCACACGCTGCGCCGCTGGATGCGGGACGCGCCGCTCGTGGTCGCGCTGCGCCAGCTCCCGCACGGGACCTTGGCGGAGCTCACGCGATGCTGACGACGCCCGCTGAATTGCGTAGCCCGGCTGGCGTGCCGGCGACGCCGATTGAGGCCGCCCGGTCCGCCACGCCTGCCGTCCACGACCTCCGCTGGATCACCCGGGAAACGTGCCCCCCAGGATGGTGGGTGGAGCTCGAGCGGTGCGGCGGCGGATTCTTCCACACGCCCGCCGGCCTCGGTGCCGGCGCCCCGTCAGGGGAGCCGGTGTTCGCCCAGTTGCGCCACGGCGATGAGATCATCGGCGTTGCCGCCGGCGTGCGCAGTGGTTGCCGCTTCGGCCGGCGGCCGCGTCACCTCTACTTCCCGACCGTGCCTGCACTCATCTGCCTGCCCCGACGGCACGAGGCGCTCAGCGCCTTGGTCGAGGCGTTGCGAGCGGACGGGGCGGCGGAGGTCGGCATCGATTCGTTCGATGCCCGTTGGCAACCCGATGTAGGGACCGGGGCGTCGGCCGAGATCCGGGACCGGGTGGAGTACGTGGTGCCGCTCGAGCCGGATGCCGACGACCTCATGCGCCGCTGTAATAAGCATCACCGGCGACACCTGCAGCACGGGATCCGGCAAGGGTGGACCTTCCAGACCCTGGATGGACCCGAGGCGCGCAGGGTGCTCGCCACAGTACAGCACGCCGCGGCGAGCCGGGCGGCGGAGCGAGGCGATCCGTTCCAGGTGATGCTGCCTCCCGCCGCAGGCTC
>Ga0209266_1000913_pt1 | contig 21040 bp, 36 predicted proteins | sample GraSoiAngelo_132_FD_185889 | JGI IMG/M metagenome (GOLD analysis project Ga0209266, IMG submission 185889) | Grasslands soil microbial communities from the Angelo Coastal Reserve, California, USA - 14_0929_02_40cm (SPAdes) (version 2) | ecosystem: Environmental > Terrestrial > Soil > Grasslands ...
GCTTGAAGCTGACGGCGCCCGGTCTGGGGAGGAATTGCGTTTGTGCACCAGCGGGCCCTTTGGTAGTCCCAATGAACGTGGCGCCGGCGGGGGTCGGCGCCGCAGCTTAAGCGCGATCCGTTAGGCCGAACACGAACATCAAACTCGTTTTTGCGGGGGATTGCTCGGCGCGCCTCCGCTGCAGCTGGCACCCCACCGTCTAAGAGTGGATCGCGGGTCGGTGGTGAGCGGGGCGGCTCGGCCTTAGGGCTGAAACCATTGGTGCCATGGCGGGATCGCGGGGCGCCCGCCGCGACTCCGGCAGGGCGAGGATCGACCCGGGGCTTCTCCTTTTCGCGTAGCACCGCGTCGTGGTCAGTGCCCCCTGTGCGGCGACACAAGGCGAGTCCCGTGGGGCTGAGCGGGGGCGAGCGTCGGCCTAACAAGCGCTTGAAGCTGGCGGCGCCCGGTTTTGGGAGGAATTGTGTTTGTGCCCCGGCGACCTCTGTGCTAGTCTCAATCAATGTGGTGCCGGCGAGCCTCGGCGCCGCAGCTTAAGCGCGATCCGTTAGGCGGCTCCGCACTGGTTTGATCTCGACGGGCCAAGTACTCTCATCTTGTGTCCTGGGAACGCACCCAACGCACGCTCCTGCAATTTCAGCAAGGTCTCTCCACCGCGGAGACCCCTGAGCAGTGCCAGGCCATCGGTGCCCTGGCTAGGGACGCCCTTATTTCTCTCGCGCAAGCGGTATTCGAACCTACGGTCCATTGGCATGCGACCGATCCACCACCGAGCGCTACTGATTCCAAACGCCAGCTGGAAGCGTATGTTGCGGTGGCTTTTGCGGGGGGCGGTAAGGAAGAGGCCCGCTCGCTTGTGCGCTCAGCGGTTCAACTGGCGGATGCGCTTACACACAAGCGAACGGCGACCTCGAAGGATGCGAGGCTCGCAGCCGTAGCAGCCGAAGCAGTGATTCGGCTCATCGCCATTGCCGAGGATCACGAATTACCAGGAAGTGATGCAAACTGGCATGGTGTGCAGGCCGGGACGCGGTATTTTGCGTGGGACGGTCCCCAACTTCATGCTCTTCCGGATCGACAACCTATACCCGCTCCACAGACGGCCATAGATGCACTTAAGGCATCCGGGCATACCCCGAGCTTCGGTCGTCGCGATCGACTCCGAGACTACCAAGCACAGGGTGCGTTTCAGGTCTTCGAGACCGACCGCACATCCTGGCGCCGTGAGCTTCTCCATGCACCGGACGGTCAGCAGGTACTATTGATACGGCCGTCCTCAGGCGGAGCCGCCTAACATGCGCTTGAAGCTGCCGGGCGCTGATCGCCTTAAGGGAACCGGAGTATTGTGCGCTAACGCGCACGAACTATCGTTCAACAACGGATGCGCCCGCGGGCGAGTCGCCCGCAGCTTAAGCGCGGTCCGTTAGGCAGACGATCCATCGTCGGTCCGCTGAGACCATGCAAGGCCTTTCTATCGGTCAGTGCGGCGCTCGAGCTCCGCGGGGCGCGGCGCGAATCAAAGCGGGACTCCTCTTGCTTGCGGCTCGTTGGCGGGCTGCACGGCTCGCGGACCTGAGCAGGAGGGGCCGCTGCCTAACAAGCGCTTGAAGCTGCCGGCGCCCGGTCTTGGGAGGAATGGCGTTTGTGCGCCAGCTTGCTCCGCGCTAGTCTCAAGTGTCGCGGCGCCCCCGTGGTTCGGCGCCGCAGCTTAAGCGCGAGCCGTTAGGCAGCTACGACCTTCGCCTCCGCCCGTGCTCGCGATAAGGCTTGCCTTCGCCCTCCTGTTCCTGGTGATGGCCTATTACACCATTCTGTCCGGGTTCCGGGACGGGATCGTCACCCGCCGGATCCGTCCGACTCTATCCTCACGCGATCTCACGGGGAGATCCGCCGTGGTGTACGGGTCTCTGAGGATCTTAGCTGGGGCTATGTGCATTGCCGCCGCGCTCGTCCTGGCAGTGTGGTCGCTGCGCCAGTGACAGGCACGGTGAGCCTGGGACGCAGCTGCCTAACGAGCGCTTGAAGCTGGCGGCGCCGGTTCTTAGAGGAAACGTTATGTTCGTGATCAACGAAGCTGGGCGCCGCAGCTTAAGCGCGATCCGTTAGGCGGCGCTCCATCTCGTGCGGAGGTCCAACATGAATTCACGTACGCCAACGTCACTTCTGCTCGGCGCCACGCTCATGGTGCTCACGGCTAGCGCGGCGACTGGCCTCGCCGCTCAGGGCCCTCCCAACGCACGTGCGGATGAACAGGCCGTGCGCGCCACGAACGACCGCCTTCAAGCCGCCGTACTGGCGAGCGACACGGCAGCCTTCACGCAGCTGCTGGCCCCAGAGTACCTCTTCATCACGGCAACCGGTGCTGTCTTCAATCGAGACGACGTGCTGCGCGTATACGCGGCCAGACAACTTGCCTACACCCTCTACCGTGCAGACTCCGTGCGCGTGCGGCAGTTCGGCGATGCGGCCGTGGTCACGGCGCTGCTCGTAAAGGAGGGCCGGGTTGTCGCAGGCCCTCGGGCGGGCACGGATTTGAGCGGGCGATATCGGTCCACCCGCGTCTACATCCGCCGGGGCGGGCGCTGGCAGGTCGTGTCGACGCACGAAAGTGTGCTCGGTTCCTGAGGGAGCGCCGCCTAACAAGCGCTTGAAGCTGACGGCGCCCGGTCTTGGGAGGAATGGCGTTTGTGCGCCAACGAGCTCTCAGCTAGTCTCAATCGACGTGGCGCCGGCGAGGGTCGGCGCCGCAGCTTAAGCGCGGTCCGTTAGGCGGCGGCACGGTCGATCACCGTGCGCTGCGTCCAGACCCAATTGAGGCCTCCGGGAGTTGCCAAACCATGCCGAGCTCGCTTGCACACCCTGGAATCCTAGCTCTCGTCGCGCTGACGGTCGCTTGCTCTACTGGACGGATTCCCGCGTACGTTCCTCCTTCAAATGAAGCGATCGAAGCGGGAACTGAGATGAATTACGGCGGTGATGGACAATTCGTGTACGTGATCAATCACGCATCTGTCTCAATAACGATCACCGGCCTTCACCTGATTGACTGTGACAATATCAAGAATCGGTGTGATCCGATGCAGCTCCGAGTCCAGGTGGCGCCTGGCCGTCGCGAGAACCTGATCACTGTGAAGCCCGACAACCCCAACCGCGCCTACTCTTTTAGGTTCACTTACACCTGGGAGCCGACGCGCGCCCGCCAAGACGATTGACTCTATTCGTCGGTCAGTTCGCGGGGATGCCGCTGCCTAACAAGCGCTTGAAGCTGGCGGGCGGTGATCGCCTTGAAGGAATCGGGGTGTTGTCCCCTGGAGGGCGCGGACTTTCGTCCACCTACTCTTGCGCCGGCGGCCGAGTCGCCCGCAGCTTAAGCGCGATCCGTTAGGCTGACGCGACACACTCTTCACTCGCCAGGACACCGTGCGCGCGATCGAACGACAAACCCTTGTGGTGCGCGGTGCGGAGTAGGGGATCCGGTGTTGTCCGCGCTGCTCGGTTCGGACAGTGAGATAATGCGAGAGGACAAGGATGGCGCAGCCTAACAAGCGCTTGAAGCTGGCGGCGCCCGGTCTTGGCAGAATTCCGTTTGTGCCCCAACGTACATCATGTTTGCTCGCCAATTTCGGTGCGCCCGCCGGGTGGGGCGCCGCAGCTTAAGCGCGATCCGTTAGGCGCCGTCCACCTCCTCCTCAACCCATGCCCCTGTTGACTGGCATTTTCCTCTCCCTTGCCCTTGTCCTGGGTGGCTTCGCTGCCTACCTGCAGAGTGAGGCCTGGGCTCGGCTCTCGAGGAAAGGGGACAAACACCCTTGGGTCGTGTGCTTCCTCAGTTGGTTGGCACCTCAGGCCGACTTTGCTCCCGATGGTTGGCGCCTTCACCGTCGTGCAATCACCTGCGGGCTCCTCGCTAGTTTCTTTCTCATTCTCACCTTTGCGAGCACGAAATGGTGATTCTTGCATACCCTATAGCCGGCGCCTAACAAGCGCTTGAAGCTGGCGGGCGGTGATCGCTTTAAAGGAACCCGTTGTGTGGTGCCCTAACGCGCACGGGACGTTCGTCCACTACTCTTGCGCCGGCGGGCGAGTCGCCCGCAGCTTAAGCGCGATCCGTTAGGCAGCTTGCACTCGAGAGGCGATCATCGCGTTATTGGCGAACATCTGGACGACAGCCGGCGAGCTCCTCGGCGTGCTTCTCGCATCTTATGGCCTCATCCGCGAGAGCTTCGCGAGCCTAGCCGAGCCTCGCGGGTTTGGCGAGGGACGCTTTGGCGAAGGTACGTTCGGGGGGACGCCGACTCCATCGGAACGGGGCCTGGTGTCGCTCGCAATATGGGCGCGCCTTCTGCCTCGTGACGGCAAACTGACCTTGACCGATCGAAAGCGGAACGCGACGCTCGCCATCGTAGGAAGCGCAATCGTGGCGATCTCACTGGCAGTTGAACTGGTCTTGGCTGTCGCGAACTGAGGGCAAGCTGCCTAACATGCGCTTGAAGCTGGCGGGCGGTGATCGTTTTAGGGGAAGTGGAGTGTTGTGCGCTGGCGCGCACCGGCTTGCGCCGAACACCCTTGCGCCTGCGAGCGAGTCGCCCGCAGCTTAAGCGCGAGCCGTTAGGCAGCACCGATAGACACCCCGTTTGGGAACATGCTGCGATCGCAATTGCCCTTCGTAGTCCTGCTCACGTGGCTCGCTCAACCACTCGAGCTGGCGGGTCAGATTCAGGTTCCGCATGCCGACAGCGCGCACTACACACAAGCGCGCGCCCTCTGCGGACCGCTGGCTGACGACACTACTGTACTTGACCCGCTGTGGCCGCCTTCCGGCTCCGTGGTCTCTGCCCGATTTCCTGGCTTGGAAGGACTCAAGCTTCTCCCGTCCACGACCGTCCCGGACTACCCCTCGCATCTCCGCAAACAGAGGGTTCAAGGGACGGTCATCGTCGCCGCGGTTGTAGACACCACCGGCCGAATCGAGCCCGGGACCATCAAGGTTGCTGCCACGCCTCACGAGGATTTTGTCCCAGCGGTTCAGCGGTATCTAAACGGGGCTCGCTTTGCCCCCGGCCGCATTCACGGTCGCCTCATGCGCGTGTGCATCGTCATGCCGATCTCGTTTTCACTTCCCGAACGTTGACCGCCTGGATGTCTCATACCGGTGCTGCCTAACAAGCGCTTGAAGCTGACGGCGCCCGGTCTTGGGAGGAATTCCGTTTGTGCCCGTGCCGGCTCTGTGCTAGTCTCAATTGTCGCAGCGCCGACTGGTGTCGGCGCCGCAGCTTAAGCGCGATCCGTTAGGCGGCAGTCCCTGAATCCCGTGGCCCTGTTCTTTTTCCTCGCGTACGCCATCACGTGGGGCCTCTACTTCGCGGCCAACGCCGCGTCGGCTCCCGGCCTCCGCGGGCTCCTTTTCTACGTCGGTGTCTTCACTCCCGGGCTGCTGGCGCTCTGGCTCACCCGCCGAGCGGACGGATCCCCCGGCGTCGTCGCCCTACTGCAGCGCCTGGTCCATTGGCGGGTCCCAGCGCGGTGGTATGTCTTCGCCCTTACGTACATCGCCACAATCAAGCTGACCGTTGCTCTCTTGTACCGGGCGGTGACCGGCGCGTGGCCCCCATTTGGGGACGTTGCGTGGTACGTGATGCTAGCGGCGACCCTCGGGTCAACGCTGGTGGGTGGTCAGGTTGCCGAGGAGCTCGGATGGCGGGGCTATGCCCTCCCGCGGCTCGCGATGCGGTTCGGGTTTGGGGGCGCAAGCCTGCTGCTCGGCGTCCTCTGGGCGGGGTGGCATCTGCCGCTGTTCTTCATCCTTGGCGGCGATACGGTCGGGCAGTCCTTCCCCCTGTACGTGCTCCAAGTCACGGCACTGTCGGTCGCGATAGCGTGGCTCTATCTCAAGACGCAGGGCAGTCTGCTGTTGACGATGCTCCTGCACGCAGCGGTGAACAACACCAAGGACATCGTTCCCTCCGCCGTGCCGGGTGCGACACAGCCGTGGGCGCTGAGTACCTCGCTCGTTGCGTGGCTCACGGTGGTCCTGCTGTGGATTGCGGCCGCCTGCTTCTTAGTGGACATGCGGAAGCAAGCCCTGCCTCTCCCGCTGGCCCGGCGGGTGACTGCCGCCTAACCAGCGCTTGAAGCTGACGGGCGCCGATCGCTGTAATGGAAGCGGAGTGTTGTGCCCCTGACGCAGCACGGAGTGTCGTCCAACACCCTTGCGCCGGCGCGCGAGTCGCCCGCAGCTTAAGCGCGATCGTTAGGCTGACGCAACGAGTTCATTCGCCAGGACACCGTGCGCGATCGAACAACACTTCCTTGTGGGGCGCGGCGCGGAGTAAGGGATACGGTGCAGTCCGCGCTGCTCTGCTCGGACAGTGAGATGGTGCGGGAGGACAAGGATGGCGCAGCCTAACAAGCGCTTGAAGCTGGCGGCGCCCGGTCTTGGCAGAATTGCGTTTGTGCGCCAGCGTACTCTCATGAGCCGCTCAGGAACCGCAGCGCCCGCGAGCGTGGAGCGCCGCAGCTTAAGCGCGATCCGTTAGGCGGCTGGCAATGACTGAAGGTTGGTGCGGGGACGACTACCTAGTTCTGTTCGAGCAAGACGCGCGGTCTCTCGAACAAGCCTATGGCCTTACGGCCGCTCTTCCTGGCTATCATCTCGTCGGGTTGAGGGGCTGGGACGATTTCATTGTCGAAGACGCCGCTGGTGCTCGATTTACGGTTCCTACCGTGCCCCTCCTGGCCCGCTATCTCAAGCCGTTCACGATCCCAAAGACCAAGCCTGAGCCCGACGACCGCATTGGCGGGAAAATCAAGTGGTACATCACGCCAATTGTTTTCGGCGGCGATCCCAACCTTGGCAACAACCTCAGGTGGGTCACAGTGGATGAACATGCCCAGCTCGTGCAATGGTGGAACAAGAAATACCACGAAGTCAAGAGAGATCACGACGGAACGCCAGCCGCCTAACAAGCGCTTGAAGCTGGCGGGCGGTGATCGCCTTAAGGGAAGCGGGGTGTTGTGCGCTAACGTGCATCAGCTATCGTTCAGCGACGGACGCGCCAGCGGGCGAGTCGCCCGCAGCTTAAGCGCGATCCGTTAGGCAGCCCGACCAGGCAACCGCGAATAACCGCCCGTGCGATGCACACTCTTTGTCGCGACCTTTGCGCTGGGTTGCGCCGCAGCTTCCTCAAGCGCCGGGCCTCCGACCCCTTTCAGAGGGGCCACCTCGTGCGCCGGGCTGCCGAGCGCCGATTCCGCCGTGTACGACACGTCGCAGGTGACCGAGCACCCACGTGTGCGGCGGGGCGGCCCAATGCCCGCGTACCCAATCGTCGAGCTACAACGTCGCATACAAGGTCGGGTAATCATCGGCGTGATCGTCGAGTCCGACGGCACCGTGGACCAGGACTCTGTCAGGGTCCTTCAGAGCGTTGATCAAGCCATTGACCGTGAGGCGCTGCGCTGGGTCCGGGGTGCGTCCTTCTGGCCTGCATGTCGCGATGGGCGCCCCGTTCGAGTTCGCGTCGCTGTTCCCATCGACTTCAGGACCAAAGAAGGCATCTGAATGCGTTCGGGCTGCCTAACAAGCGCTTGAAGCTGACGGCGCCCGGTCGTGGGAGGAATTGCGTTTGTGCGCCAGCTTGCTCCGCGCTAGTCTCAAGTGTCGCGGCGCCCTCGTGGTTCGGCGCCGCAGCTTAAGCGCGAGCCGTTAGGCAGCGCCACGCGATGGATACTCTCGACCTTACGCTCCTTGTCGTTGCCGGCCTGCTCGCGCTGATCGTGACTTTCGCGAGGCTCAAGCGTCGTCCTCTCGGGACCGGTTCGTCTGGTGTCGACACGGGGCTCAAGCTCGCAATAGGAGCAGCCCTGAGGTTCTGGTTTACGTTCATCCTGGTCGGGAGCGTCGTCGGCGATGCTCTTACCGCTGCTCGTGACGCGTGCGGCGGGCCGGAGTGGGGAGGGTGTCTAGGCTTTGCCCTCCTCGCCGTAGTCGCCGCCTCCGCGGTTCTCGGCGTGGTCGCTGCTCTCTCGCACGGCGTTGCCGTCTTCCTTTTGCGCCGCACCTTCGCTGTGATGATCCACTCGCGCCGAGTGGCCTCCAGCGCCCTCACGGCTCTTGCCGTTCTGGTTGTCGGTTTCTTCGGGGTGCTGGCCCTGGGCCCACGGGGAGTAGCTTGGTTGCCGGTTCTCATTTTTGTCGGCCCGCTGCCATTCGTGCTATCGATCCTCGTCGTACCAGCCGTCAGCCGGCTCCGGAGCGCACATGGAGATGGCGCCGCTGCCTAACAAGCGCTTGAAGCTGGCGGGCGGTGGTCGCTTTAAAGGAAGCGGAGTGTTGTGCCCCTGACGGGGCACGGACTGTCGTCTCACACCCTTGCGCCGGCGAGCGAGTCGCCCGCAGCTTAAGCGCGATCCGTTAGGCAGCGACATCATCGGGGTGCGACTCATTACCACTCGGCACAAGCGCATCATCGTCGCAGCTGCGGTCCTCATCACCGCAGCGTTGTTCATCTGGGTTTGGACGACCCCACGGGTCGGGTACGCCCCCGCTGTTGCACGGTGCCGAGAGTTCTACGGGTCCGCGAGAACACGCCTCGACTCCGCTCGGGTAGACGGCACCGCTCCCTTCGAGCGCACACCGGGCGACATCAACCCCATCCGCTGCGGCGACCTCCGCGCCGCTGGGCTGATATCTCGCGAGGCATCGTGAACGCGCTGCCTAACAAGCGCTTGAAGCTGACGGGCGGTGATCGCTTCAAGGGAAGCGGAGTGTTGTGCGCCGGCGCGCACCAACTATCGTTCAACGCCGGATGCGCCGGCGGGCGAGTCGCCCGCAGCTTAAGCGCGAGCCGTTAGGCGGCCACGGATCGACACTGCACACTCGCGAAAGCTGAAAGCATGCCTATGGGTCCCAACAGCCCCAAAGACGCAGTAGGTCAACTCGTCAACGCCCTTAACAGCGGCAACTTGGACGCCGCCGTGTCCCTGTACGAGCCAAACGCCGTCCTCGTCGCTCAGCCAGGGAAAGTCGCGCGGGGCACCACGGCGTTACGGGGGGCACTCAGCGCCTTCATCGCGCTGAAGCCCACGCTGGTGACACGGCGGGAGCAGTTCATCGAGGCAGATGGGGTTGCCCTATACACATCGGACTGGACGCTGACGGGAACGGATCCGACGGGCAAGCGGCTCGAGATGCATGGGCGATCATCCGACGTACTACGCCGGCGATCGGACGGCAGCTGGCTGATCGCTGTCGACAACCCCTGGGGACCCGACGTACTCGATTAGCGCAACATCGGCCGCCTAACAAGCGCTTGAAGCTGACGGGCGGTGATCGCTCTAGAGGAATCGGAGCGTTGTGCCCCTGACGGGTTACGGACTGTCGTCCACTACTCTTGCGCCGGCGGGCGAGTCGCCCGCAGCTTAAGCGCGATCCGTTAGACAGCCGCCAATCCACATCCTTCCTTTACCCTCCTGTAATCAGGGCCGCACGCCCGAGACAACTCAGGCCACTATCATAAGCGAGCCCTCGGTCTCGGAGGATGACCGTGCGTCGCCCTGTGATTGTCCAGCTCGCGGCCCTTGGTTGGTCTTATGCTATCGTTGCGGTGTTCGTCCGCACGTTCTCGTCGCCTACTCGGGCACGGGTGGAGTCGTGTGTACCTCCTCCTCGGGAGATCATCGAGGCCCTCGTTGGGGAGACCAGCGTCAATACGAGCTCGAAGCGAGTCCTCATGGCTAATGCCACCACCCGGGTCGATCCGAAAGAGTTCGGCTGGATGTTAGAGACGCCCTGGGTAGACAGCGCGAACGGTGGGGTCGCCGCGGCTCTCGCGGCGCTGGCTGGTTGCTCCGACGTTCAGTTATCACTCGACTCCGAGGCCATTGTTCGGTCGGGCGCGCAACCCATGTCCCGTATTTCCCAGCCCACGACCTTTCTCGCCCCCGATGCGCCCGCTGTAATGACCGTGTCGGCCTTGGGGCTTAGCCCCGATTCCTCAATTGGCACGCTCTATTGGACCTACCACTGCGGCGGGCCCCTGTGCGGCGGCGGCACAATCGCGATTTTCTTCCGAGGGTTTGCCGGAAAGTGGACCCTGTGGCATTCTCAGCTAATTTGGGTGTCGTGAGGCGCGGCGGCTGTCTAACAAGCGCTTGAAGCTGGCGGCGCCCGGTCTTGGGAGGAATTGCGTTTGTGCGCCAACAAGCTCCGCGGTAGTCTCAATTGTCGTGGCGCCTGTGCGGCGCGGCGCCGCAGCTTAAGCGCGATCCGTTAGGCAGCGGCGCCACTCACACCATGCGTCCACTTGATCGTCGGTCCGTCGTCGCCAGCCTCGGGGTTGCAGCCATTGTTGCGCTGATCGCCTGGCTCTACGCCCGTACAGAACGCAGCGACTCACTTGCCATTACAGTATGTGCTCAACTATACGCGAAGGCCGCTACGCGTGCCGACACGATCCGGATAGATGGCCAAGTGCCTCTGCAGCGCGAGGAATCGCAGTTGAACCCACTTGCTTGCGGTGCTCTTCGCTCTGCCTACCCCAGGAGATTCGTAAGAACCTCTCCATGATCCCGTCGCCGCGATGCCGCTGCCTAACAAGCGCTTGAAGCTGGCGGGCGGTGATCGCTCTAAAGGAAACGGAACGTTGTGCTCTTGGCGGCCACGGACTGTCGTCCTACATGCTTGCGCCGGCGAGTGAGTCGCCCGCAGCTTAAGCGCGATCCGTTAGGCAGCAGCACTCAACGCGTTGAGCTGTGACGACTCTTACGCAGCAACTCCCTACCGCGCGCCCGTCGAGGAAGCTCCGAGTCACCGCGACCATCCTGTGGGCGCTTGGTCTAACGGGTCTAGTGTCGTATTCCGTATGGGGAACGGCGATCTGGAGTTTACAGTCTTCTCCCTTTCGCTTTTCGTCAGCGGTTTGCTTTTGCGGAAGCGGCGAAAAGCGGGAGGAGTGCTCGCGATCGCCGCGTTTGGGATGACAGGGATTGCGCAGCTCGCCACCGGAGCCGTCCTGACGGTGGAATTCGCGATCACCGTCGTGATTGTTCTTCTGGTCCTCGCTGTTTGGCGGGAGCTCCGGTGAAGCAGTGCTGCTGCCTAACACGCGGCTGAAGCTGACGCCGCCCGTCGTCTGTGGTAGAATTCCATTTGTGAACTGCAAAGCTCGGCGGCGCAGCTTAGCCGCACCCCGTTAGGCAGCCAGAACCGATGTTGACTCAGTTCGAGCAGATTCTGCTTAGCAAGTTCCTCGACGGGGACCATCCGGTGCTGGCGACCCTGCGAGCGCAAGCCGCGACTGCCATCGTTGCGGATCGCGCTTTCAGCCCCGTCGGCGTCAATGCGTACTTCGCTATCTCGCCGAACGCGCCGAGGACCGCTCCACGTTCCTTTGATCTCACCGACGTCGCTTTTCAGTTCGAAGGCGCCGAGAACCCCGGTCCCGCAGTGCTGATGGTTCGGGATGGTGCGCTACACGAACTCATGGTCTACAACTGGACCGATGTGTGGCCGGCCAGGCCCGGCCTGGTTCTGAAGTGGATGAAGTATCTTGCGTTCAGCCCAGATGGCAGGACTGGTCGTGAGACCGAGCAACGTGACATGGCTGGCTTGGCCAAGGAGCTGGCTGCCTAACAAGCGCTTGAAGCTGACGGGCGGTGATCGCTTTAAGGGAAACGGAGTGTTGTGCGCTGGCGCGCACGAACTATCGTTCAATGACGGTGCGCTGCGGGCGAGTCGCCCGCAGCTTAAGCGCGATCCGTTAGGCAGCGCCACTGATTCCCTCAATGACGAAGCACCGATACGCTCTTCTCGTCCTCACCACCTGCACGATCGTGCCGGGTTCCGCGTCCGCGCAGGATACGCTACCTCTCGATCCGTCGGTTTACACCGTCGTCACTGGGGGCTCCTGGGAACGGACGAAGGAACGCGGCCACTATCGGATCATTGTCTGGAGCGGGGGCTGGGAGCACGTAGCATCCAAGTTGCGCGTTGAATGGATCCTCGAGGACCCTGTAAAGCAAGAGAATCGAGTACTCACCTCGGCCGCGGTCGATTCAATCGCAGATTGGGTGTGGTCCCTAGGCCAACCGAACCTCGCTTGTAGCCCTCGAAGCTGTCTGTTCACGATTCGTGGCACTGAGCCACATGTCCTCGAAGAGGCGAGCTGGACGATCACCTTGCGAGGTCCCGGCCAGATGTCCGTGGTCAAGCGACGGTGACGGCGCTGCCTAACAAGCGCTTGAAGCTGACGGCGCCCGGTCTTGGGAGGAATTGCGTTTGTGCGCCCGCCAGCTCTGTGGTAATCTCAACTCTTGCGGCGCCTCCTGAGCGTCGGCGCCGCAGCTTAAGCGCGATCCGTTAGGCGGCAGCCGACCCCCCTTCCTCTGGGCTCTCGTGAGGAGTGCCAACTATGAGAACGAGTGCAATACTCGCCCTCGGATCCCTGGCTCTAGCGTGCGCCTCAGCGCAGGCACCTGCCACGGGGACGTCTACCGGCAATGTCGCGCCTTCTGACCAGACCGTCATTGCGGAGGTAGACCCAGCGCTAGATGCACAAGACATCTATATCGTCAACAATTCGTCGGCGCACATCATTGTCACCAGCGTACGGCTGTACGCCTGCCAGAACGTTCAGAATCCATGTACTCAAATTCCGCTCCAGATCCCGATAGCTCCTCACAATCGTAAGCGCATCGAAAGTGTGCGCGCCGCACAAACAGATCGACCCTTTTCTTATCGCTATTCCTGGACCTGGAGTGCCTCCTCGCCGCCGTGACGGGCTGCCGCCTAACAAGCGCTTGAAGCTGACGGCGCCCGGTCTTGGGAGGAATTGCGTTTGTGCGCTGGCTGGCTCTGTGCTAGTCTCAATCATCGCTGCGCCAGCAATTATCGGCGCCGCAGCTTAAGCGCGATCCGTTAGGCAGCGGGCAAATGACCACGCTCCCACGCGTGCTGGCACTCACTCTCCCCACCTTGATCCTCCCGACGTGCCAGGAGGCACGGCAAGGTTCGCCCAAACTGGGTACCAGTGCCACACGTGATAGTCTTTCACCTGCCAGATCTGATGAGGGCGTTCACTGGCTCGTTGGCAACCAATTCGGCATCGGTATCGTGTCGTCCAAGACGGCCCACGTCGTCCGCCTCTGGCGGATCCAGCCCATGGTCAGGCTACTGGACACACTCGTGGTTCCGGTCCTTGATTCGTCCGAGGTGCTAGTGGGGTTCTATTGCCGTCGCCATCGCTCGCAAGACGCGACCATTGTTGCAGTGGCGGTGTATGTGGACGGTCCCGTCTATAACACGATTCACAAGGCATGGCAGGCTGACACTGTGGTAGGTCGCCTTGTGCCGACTAGTGTGGCGGGTATCGACTGTCAAAACGAAGGAGCGGGGGCGTGAGGGCTGCGAGCGGCCCGCTGCCTAACAAGCGCTTGAAGCTGACGGGCGGTGAACGCCTTAAGGGAATCGGAGTGTTGATCGCCAGCCTTCTTCTGCTCACGTTCCACGTCGGTTGCGCCGGCGTGGGGGCGCCCGCAGCTTAAGCGCGATCCGTTAGACGGCGCGATTCCTCCACTGTGAACCCACCATGGCCTTTGATGAACGGTTAGCAAACCGAATTCGCGGCTCACTTGCCCGGCGCAAAGGGCTCGCTGAGAAGAAGATGTTCGGCGGCATTGCTTTCCTTCTAAATGGCAACATGTGCGTGGGCGTGCATAAGTCCGAGCTGATCGTGCGTCTTGCGCCCGAAGAGACGGATGCCGCTCTGGCTCACCCTCACACGCGGCGCTTTGATCTCACTGGGCGACCGATGAAGGGATGGCTTCTGGTGGAGCAGGCCGGCCTCAAAACCGACGCGAAGCTGGGCAAATGGGTGCAGGTGGCTGCGAAGTACGCCGGTTCACTTCCGGAGAAGTGACCGCGCCGTCTAACAAGCGCTTGAAGCTGACGGGCGCGCCCAAGTAGGGTAGACTTCCATTGGTGCGCCGGATGAATCACTGTGACCAACAGAGTCTGCGGTGCGCCCGCGGGCGCTGCGCCCGCAGCTTACGCGCGATCCGTTAGGCGTCGGGCCCGCTCCATCTCCATGATGACTCACCTGGCAAGGCCGCTCCACGTCATCCTGGCCGATCATTTCGCGGACCCCGGTGCGTCGAGGCACCCACTTCGCCTGCGACTGGCGTCCGGAGAGGAGTTTGATTGTCATGCTCCCTGTTTTGACGTCAACCAGCTCGTTCTCGTGGTGACGACCTCAGACGGTGTCGCTCGAGCGATTCGGCCAGATGAAATCCAGGCCCTCGACGAACGTCGCGCGCGCTGGCCAGCGTACGCGGGCCTCACCGTTGCCACGGTTGCGATGGGGGCGGGCATCAGTGCTCTTCTGGTGCCTCTCCTCTCCTCATTCACCGCGGTCTACGGGGCCCTTTTTGGAGCCCTTGGTGGCGGCGTGGCCGCGGCCGTTGTGCCGTCGGTTCTGGCAAGCGTCATCCCGCTCGGGTACGCACGACTTCTCGAACGCTTGGGCCCCCTGGCGTATTGGCGCACCATCTTGCCCAAGCCCGACGCCTAACAAGCGCTTGAAGCTGGCGGGCGGTGATCGCTCTAGAGGAAGCGGAGTGTTGTGCGCTGGCGCGCACGAACTATCGTTCAATGACCTTGCGCGCGGCGGGCGGGTCGCCCGCAGCTTAAGCGCGGTCCGTTAGGCAGCTACCCGACCTTCGATGGCAAACACGAATTCACCTGCGCGCCTAGCTCTACGCCTCGTCTACGAGGATGAGCACCTTGTCCAGATCGAGGCTCATCTCGCCGCGGGTGCCTGGGCAGGGGCGTCCACAGCCTATACCACGCTCGATCAGCTACTCAGCACCGCTGTGGAGCTGGAAGCCTTCGCGCGGCGGCTGAGTGGTGAAGTTAGCCTCGTTGCGGGTGCGGACAACGGCACTGGCATGATTGCTCTTCGCTTTCATCCGGTCGATCGTGCGCGCCACCTCGGGTGTGCGGTTACATTCGCAACAGCGACTGCGTCCAACACCCGGGAGGCCAGCACTCGCCTCCACATCGAGCTCAAGACGGAAGCTGCGGCTCTTGATCGGTTCGTCTCGCAACTGCGCGACCTCGCCAAACGTCAGCGGTCGGACGCGACGTTGGATGTGGTAGCTGCCTAACAAGCGCTTGAAGCTGGCGGGCGGTGATCGCTCTAGTGGAAACGGAGTGTTGTGCCCTGGCGGGCGCGGACTGTCGTCTACTACCCTTGCGCCGGCGGGCGAGTCGCCCGCAGCTTAAGCGCGATCCGTTAGGCAGCGTCATGGTACGGACTCACATCTGGCGGGCCGCAATCATCGCCGGGCTCATCGGCCTCGCCCCTAACGCCAGTGCACAAGTACTCTCAGGTCCGGATGATACCGTCTGGGTCGCTGACCGGTGCGCCGCTGGCCGAACGCTGATGGTACAGGTACGCTTTGCCAACACCAACATCTACCACACTTCATTCACGATCTGCCGTCGCCAGCGCTCCCAGATCCCGCAAACCCACTGGCAGTTCTCGTTCGCTCCATCGACACCCCTTCACTGGTCCAACGACTCCACGGCGTCTGGCGAATTGGTCTCAGGTGACATCTGGCAGGCTGGCGGAGAGTCCGACGCCCTTGAACTGGGGGTGTCGCTGGAGGCGCATAACCAGATCCTGGTTAACGCGATACATGTGGCGTCGCCTTCCCGCCCTTCCACCACGCCCATCGACGATGGCATTGTCGTGCTTACGATGCTCGTACCGCCGAGGGGCTCGGGGCCGGGACGCAGGTCATGACGCTGCCTAACAAGCGCTTGAAGCTGGCGGGCGCTGATCGCTCTAAGGGAAGCGGAGTGTTGTGCGCTGGCGCGCACAAACTATCGTTCAACAACATCGCGCCCTGTGGGCGAGTCGCCCGCAGCTTAAGCGCGATCCGTTAGGCGGCGTCACAACGATGCGATCTCTGTTCAGTCTAATCGCTCTGCTGATCATGGCCTCTCGTTTCGAAGGTCAGGTCCGCCGCGTGTCTGAAGCGTGGCAGCGCGCGGTCAGCGCACTTCCGGCGGATCCCGAGCGCGCCGCCGCCTCGCTGAACCGCATCTTCGTGAAGACCGGCATTCCCCTGACGTACTGGGTCGTCCAAGATTCGGCCGAGCGTCTTCTCAAACACCCTCCAGCTGATCTCGAGCTGTCCGAACACCCGTGCGGAGCTGTGGCGTTCGTTCAGGCGCCGAGGATCCCTCCGCGCGATGGGCGCCTCCAGCCCGAACACGCTGTCGAACTTGATCAGGCCGGGCGCGAACTTCGCCGCTGGCTCATCCCCACGGATGAAGTGGTACTGGGACTTCGAGCTGACGAGCTCATTGTCACACTCCCCGTGCCCAACCGATCGGACCTTGCTCTCGCTGTTCGACTCAACGGACAGTACAAGGCTGTCGCATGGGCCTCCGCGCCAGCATCCGCTGTCGTCGATTGCCCTCCCAACGAAGGGTTCGGGGAATCGGTCTATGTCCGATGCCTCCAGGTTCCCACGCAAGACGGCACGACCCATTTCCTTGCGTATCAAGGTCCGTGTACGTGAACGTGACGCCGCCTAACAAGCGCTTGAAGCTGACGGGCGTTTACCGTCCTAACGGCAGCGGAGTGTTGGGCCGTAACGGGCATCTACCATCGTTTAACGACTGATGCGCCGGCCAGCGAGTCGCCCGCAGCTTAAGCGCGATCCGTTAGGCGGCAGCAACGGTCGGCAACACTTTGGAGGCTCCATGAGGCTCACTGCGGTCCTAGCTGCAGCCGTCGCGCTTGTTGGGGCCTTGCCAACACTGGTCGCGCAAGCGCCAGGCCAAACCGCTCAGGTAGGTCCGCAGGCCGATTCCACGCTCAGGCATTGGCTCCGGCAGCTCGTCGTCAGCCAGGAGCGGTACTACAGTGAGCACGGGACTTACACGACGGACGTTGCCGCGTTGGGCCTGTTTACGCGGCCGGGGCGGGCCGCTCTGCTCGCGAAGCCCGATTCCATCTATCTCGAGGTCATCCAGGCCGGCGGCCGTTCGTGGTGGGGCCGGGCCCGCTACCGCGGGCACGGGGCCAAGAGCTGCGTCATTTGGGTTGGCACGACCGTGGATTTCACGACTCCGCCGACGACCGAGGGTGGAAGGCTGCAAGCACCCAAGGAGGGAGCGCCGGTCTGCGACACGTTCTAACGCCCGTCCGCATATGCTGCCGCCTAACAAGCGCTTGAAGCTGGCGGGCGGTGATCGCTTTAGTGGAAGCGGAGTGTTTGCGCCCTGGCGGGCGCGGACTCTTGTCCGCCTCTCCTGCGCCGGCCGGCGGGTCGCCCGCAGCTTAAGCGCGGTCCGTTAGGCGGCGTCCAGCACTCACGAGGGACGATGATAGGTTCCGATTTCAAAGATCTATTCGTGCTGTTCCTCGTCTTTGGCGGCGGGTTCTGGGTCCTGGCACCATTAGCCCGAGCCTTCGCGAAGCGAATAAGCGCTACGGCACCACCGGTCGGACAGGCGCCAGTGCTCGACGAACTCCGTGAGGAGTTGCGCCAGGTCCGCCAGGAGGTCGCCGAACTCGCAGAGCGGGTCGATTTCACAGAGCGGGCCCTAGCACAACAGCAGCCCCCACAGCGCCTCGCCCCGCCATCGTGAATGGGACGCCGCCTAACAAGCGCTTGAAGCTGACGGGCGGTGATCGCTTTAAGGGAAACGGAGTGTTGTGCCCTGGCGGGCACGGACTGTCGTCCAACAGCCTTGCGCGGGCCGCCGAGTCGCCCGCAGCTTCAGCGCGATCCGTTAGACGGCGCGCAAATGGGGTTCCTCTCACGACTCTTCGGCGGTGACGCGAAGCAGACCCCGCTTCAACCAGGTGACCGGCTTGTGTTGGAAGGTCCAGATGCTTTCGCTCTGCCTATCGTCGGCGAATCTCACTACCAAGAGGCGCTCGAGCGGATTTGCGGGCCCCGAACAGATCAAGGCGAGGACCGTCGCGTGGAAGCCCGCCTCGTTCTTGAAGACGAGAATCCGCACGACTCAATGGCCGTACGCGTCGACATCAACGGGATGACCGTCGGCTACCTCAGCCGCGACCACGCTCGGAAGTATCGCCGCGGGCTCACTAAGGCTGGCTACGGGACGACCAATGCCTATTGTCAGGCCTTGATCCGGGGCGGCTGGGATCGAGGAGAAGGGGACAGAGGTTTCTACGGCGTCTACTTGGATCTTTTTGTCATTCGGTGAATGTGGGCGCGCCGTCTAACAAGCGCTTGAAGCTGACGGGCGGTGATCGCTCTAAGGGAAACGGAGTGTTGTGCCCTAGCGGCCACGAACGATCGCTCAACGGCGGATGCGCCGGCGGGCGGGTCGCCCGCAGCTTAAGCGCGAGCCGTTAGACAGCGGCACCATGACCACTCAACCTGATGAGTTTCCTCCCATCCCGCCCGAAGAGGAAGCCTGTCTGCGGATCATTTCCGATTACCAAGGCGGCCGCATCACGCTCCAAGCAGCTGCGCCTCGCCTTCGCGACGCACTTCGTGGTTTACGGGGAGGGATCAACCTCCAGATGCCGCCGTCGGTTAGGCGTCTCTTTGCCGAGGTGGCCAGACTCGATGGGAAGTCGTTTCCCGCTTACGAGCCCGATCCCAGCAGGCACGGGGAGGGCGGCCAGCGCATGGCGAGCCGTCTGGCCGAGAAAGCGTGGCAGGCTGTTACTCGTCATTCCAACGCCAATGAGCCACTCAGCATCGCCTTTCACTTCGCGGCCGCGACTGAACCGACGGCCCGAGCAATCGCCGATTGGCTGAAACGCCACGGACAGGAGCAAATTGAGCTTCAGTCCCCCACAGAAGCCGACGCGGATGACTGGATCATTCGCGCCTCCACGCCGCGCACTCGCTGGTCGCGAACAGAAATAGAGCGGTGGGCAGCGGTCGTGCGTGACGCTCCCTTGGCGGGAGAAGCGAGCTTCATGGGTTGGGGTGTGTGAGCGGACACTGGTTGTCGCAAGCCGCTGTCTAACATGCGCTTGAAGCTGACGGGCGGTGATCGCTCTAAAGGAAGCGGAGTGTTGTGACCTGACGGGCACGAACTATCGTTCAACACCACGGCGCGCGGCGGGCGAGTCGCCCGCAGCTTAAGCGCGATCCGTTAGGCGCCGTCCACCTCCTCGTCAACCCATGCCCTTGTTGACTGGCATTTTCCTCTTCCTGGCCCTTGTCCTGGGTGGCTTCGCAGCCTACTTGCAGAGTGAGGCCTGGGCTCGGCTCTCGAGGAGAGGGGACAAACACCCATGGGTCGTGTACTTCCTCAGTTGGTTGGCACCTCAGGCCGACTTTACTCCCGATGGTTGGCGCCTCCATCGTCGTGCTATCACCTGTGGGCTCCTCGCCAGTTTCTTTCTCATTCTCACCTTTGCGAGCACGAAATGGTGATCCTTGCATTCCCCTATAGCCGGCGCCTAACAAGCGCTTGAAGCTGGCGGGCGCTTTCGTTTTAAAGGAAGCTGTTGTGTTGTGCCCTGATGGGCACCGACTATCGTCCACCTCTCTTGCGCCGGCGGGCGAGTCGCCCGCAGCTTAAGCGCGATCCGTTAGGCCGAACACCAACATCAAGGCAATTTTTCCGAGAGTTCAGCGCGGGGCCCGGCTCGCGGTGGTGCGCAACGGTGCGCGGCGTGGCGGTGGTTCGGTGGCGCACGGGCCGGGTCTGCTCAGGGCGTCAGCATCCTTGGTGAACGAGGGACCGCGGCGCGCCCTCCGCGCCTTCGGCAGGGCGGGTGACGGTCAGGGACGTCACTTTCATTTGCAGTCGAGCGGCGGTGGGTGCCCCGTTGTGGTGGCGTTGAATGGGAAGTCCCTGGGGCGGTGAGCATGGGCGAGCGTCGGCCTAACAAGCGCTTGAAGCTGACGGCGCCCGGTGTTGGGAGGAATTCCGTTTGTGCGCCAAAGAACGCTATGGTAGTCTCAATCGACGTGGCGCCGGTGGGGGTCGGCGCCGCAGCTTAAGCGCGGGCCGTTAGGCAGCGTCATGAGATTCTTGGCCCGATCCCGCTTGTTCCTCATTCTCGGTGCGCTCATCCTGGTCATGTTCGTCATCGGCCAGTTTTGGCGCGAACCCTTTCACGACGACGTCGTCGGGCTGCCTCGCTTCTTCGGCTCCGTTTGGCAGGTCGTCTTTCTCCCGGTTCAGCTCATTCTCAGTCTAGTCTGGGCGGCCGGGGGGAATCCCACTCGCCTTGTGGCGGTTCTCGCATTGGCCGTCTACCTCAGCGCATTCGTCGGGCTCGATCGTCTCATTGCTAGACTTGCCACCGGAACTGGCAATGACGCTGCCTAACAAGCGCTTGAAGCTGCCGGGCGGTGATCGTCTTAAAGGAAGCGGAGTGTTGTGCCCTGGCGGGCACGAACGGTCGTCCACTTCATCTTGCGCCGGCGGGCGAGTCGCCCGCAGCTTAAGCGCGGTCCGTTAGACAGCGGCACACATCGATCGGCATGGCTCAAATCCGCTTAAGCACTGCCTTGCCGGCTGCGCTCCTTGCGGTCATCGTTGCTGGCGCCGTGTGGCTTTGGGTCCGCCCTGAGCGCAGCGACGCCCCGGCCATTGCGATGTGCGGACAACTGTACCGTAAGGCCACCACTCACGCCGACTCGCTGCGAATCGACGACCAGATCCCGCTCCAGCGAGCGAAGGGCGATCTCAATCCACTTACGTGCGGCGCCCTACGGTCCAACTATCCCAGGCGATTTGGCGGTCACAATTGATGGAGGAGGCCGCTGTCTAACAAGCGCTTGAAGCTGGCGGGCGGTTATCGCTCTAAGGAAGCGGAGTGTTTGCGCCCTGGCGGGCGCGGACTATCGTCGACTTCACTTGCGCCGGCGGGCGGGTCGCCCGCAGCTTAAGCGCGGTCCGTTAGGCGGCAGCCCCCGAGGCACCAATGACGTTCCGCATCGAGACTGAGCGCGAAGAAGACGGACGCTGGATAGGCGAGATCCCGGACCTACCCGGAGTGATAACCTACGGCGACAGCCACGA
>Ga0209266_1000914_pt1 | contig 21039 bp, 19 predicted proteins | sample GraSoiAngelo_132_FD_185889 | JGI IMG/M metagenome (GOLD analysis project Ga0209266, IMG submission 185889) | Grasslands soil microbial communities from the Angelo Coastal Reserve, California, USA - 14_0929_02_40cm (SPAdes) (version 2) | ecosystem: Environmental > Terrestrial > Soil > Grasslands ...
ATCGTTGCCGCCGCCCGGCGCGAACGGCACGATCAGCCGTATGGCCTTTCGGGGATACTCCCGCGCGCAAGCCGGCAGCGTTCCAGCGAGCGTGACGAGGAACAGCGCGGCGAGCAGGGCGCGCTCCTTCATGCCGCACGCTGCCTGGCCGATTCGAAGAGAACGACGCCGGCAGCGACCGATACATTGAGGCTTTCGACCTCGCCGCGCATCGGGATGCGCACCAGGACATCGCAGCTCTCCCGCGTCAGCCGGCGCATCCCTTCGCCTTCCGCGCCCAGGACCCAGGCGACCGCCTGCGGAATGCCGGTTTCGTAAAGGCTCTTGTCGGCGCGCTCGTCGGCGCCGACGATCCAGATGTTTCTCTCTTTCAGCTCCGAGAGGGTGCGCGCCAGGTTCGTGACCATGATGTAAGGCGTGGCCTCAGCCGCGCCGCTTGCCACCTTGGAGACCGCCGGGGTAATTCCCGCGGCGCGGTCCTTCGGCGCGATCACGGCGTGGGCGCCGGCGGCGTTCGCGACGCGCAGGCAGGCGCCGAGGTTGTGCGGGTCGGTCACGCCATCGAGCACGAGGAGCAAGGGTTTTTCAATGCCCTCCAATAGGTCATCGAGAGTGTCGCTCACCCGCTTCACCTCCACCCGGGCGACTACCCCCTGGTGGCGCCCGCCGCCGTAGAAGCCGTCGAGGCGCCTGGTCGGCACCCGCATCAGGCGAACATTGGACCGCTGCGCGGCAGCGACGAGGTCCTTGCCGCGCGCGTCGTTGCGCGTTTCATCCAGGAAAATCTCCACCACCGATGCCGGGTCGGCCCGCAGGCGGGCAAGAACGGCATGAAAGCCGAAAACCACGCGCGGTTCGCGTTCGCGCTTCATGCCGGCACGAGGTCCATCTTGCGTTGCTCGATGTCGACTCGCACCAGCTTCACCGTCATGCGGTCGGCAAGCCGGTAGCGCATGCCGGTGCGATCGCCGAGCAGCATGTGGCGCGCGTCGTCGTACTGGAAGTAGTCGCGGCCGAGCTCCGAAATGTGCACCAGGCCGTCGACGAAGTAGTCGTCGAGGGTCACGAACAGGCCGAAGGGGGCCACCCCGGTGATGGTGCCCGAGAACGTGCCGCCGACGTGGTCGCGCATGTAGTAGCACTTGAGCCAGTTCTCGACGTCGCGGCTGGCGTCGTCGGCGCGCCGCTCGGTCTCCGAGCAATGCCTGCCGAGGGCCTCCCATTCGACGCCGTCGTAGCGTTTTCGCGCGAGGATCGCCTTGATGGCCCGGTGCACGAGCAAGTCGGGATAGCGCCGGATGGGCGAGGTGAAGTGCACGTAGGCATCGAAGGCGAGGCCGAAGTGGCCGGCGTTGTTGGGGCTGTAGACCGCCTGCTTGAGCGAGCGCAGGAGGATCGTCTGCAGCAAGGCGAAGTCAGGCCGCTTGCGGATGCGCTGAAGGAGCTGCGCATAGTCGGCGGGGCGCGGGATCTCGCCGCCGGGCAGCTGCAGGCCGAGCTCGGCGAGGAACGCGCGCAGCGCGCTCACCTTCTCGGCCGAGGGCACGTCGTGCACGCGGTACAGCACCGGATGAGCGTGCTCGGCGACGAAATTGCCGGCGCAGACGTTGGCCGCCAGCATGCATTCCTCGATCAGGCGATGGGCGTCGTTGCGCGGCTCCGGGACGATTTTCTCGATCTTGTCGCGCGCATCGAACACCATGCGCGTCTCGACGGTTTCGAAGTCGATCGCGCCGCGGCGCTCGCGCTGCCCGAGCAGCACTTTGAAGACGTCGTAGAGAATCGCCAGATGCTCTTTCGCCGTTTTGCTTGAAAGCCTCTCCCAAGCCTCGGTGTAGGTCAGCCGCGCGTGCGAGCGGATCACCGCCGGGTAGAACTTGTAGCCGGAGACCTCGCCGGTCGGCGTGATCTCCATTTCGCAGGCCATCGCCAGGCGATCGGCCTGCGGATTGAGCGAGCACAGGCCGTTGGAGAGCTTCTCCGGCAGCATCGGAATCACGCGTCGCGGGAAGTACACCGAGGTGCCGCGCTCGCGCGCCTCCACGTCCAGCGCGTCGCCGTGGCGCACGTAATGGCTCACGTCGGCGATCGCCACCCACAGGCGAAACCCCTTGCCTTCGCGCCGGCAGAACACCGCGTCGTCGAAGTCCCTCGCCGTCTCGCCGTCGATGGTGACGAAGTGCAGTTCACGCAGATCCTTCCTCCCATGAAGGTCCTCGGAACGAACCTCATCCGGAAGAGCGTGCGCCGCGGCCAGCGCCCGCTTCGAAAACTGGTGCGGCAGCTCGAACTTGCGCACCGCGATCTCGATCTCCATCCCGGGATCGGCGTAATGCCCCAGCACCTCGGCCACGCGGCCGATCGGCTGCGCGTGGCGGCTGGGCTGCGCGATCAGGTCGACCGTCACCACCTGGCCGGCCTTGGCGCGGCCCACCTCGGCCGGCGGCACGACGATGTCGTGCGCGATGCGACGGTCCTCGGGCACGAGGAACAGCACGCCGTGCCCGGCGTGGAGCCGGCCGACGATGCGGCGATGGCCGCGCTCGAGCACTTCGACGATCGTGCCCTGCGCTCGCCCGCGCGAGTCGCGGCCGCTCACGCGAACCGCGGCGCGGTCGCCGTGAATCACCTCGCGCATCTCCGCGGGCGGCAGGAACACGCGCGCGCCGCCGTCATCGGGCTCGAGAAAGCCGTGGCCGTCGGGATGGCCCTCGATGCGGCCGGCGAGCAGGGCGATGCGCTTCGCGACCAGCAGGGCTCCGGCGCGGTTCTGCACCACTTCGCCAGCCCGCTCTAGTGCGGCGAGCGCGGCATCGAGAGCCCTGCGCTCGCCCCCCTTGACGTCGAGGCGCGCAGCGAGCTCCTGCGCGGTGAGCGGCGCGCCGGCGCTGTTTAGCGCATCGAGAATTTCGTTCCGGTAGCGATCGCCAGGCACGCTGCGCTCGGCGCGAGAGCGCCGGCGCAGCGCGGTTTTCACTGGCTTTTTCTTTGACACTGTCGGGTGCAGACTCTAAAATCCGGCCGGCGCCGAGGTGGCGGAATTGGTAGACGCACTAGGTTCAGGTCCTAGCGGTGGCAACACTGTGGGGGTTCGAGTCCCTTCCTCGGCACCAGCTTCCAAGCGGTCATTTTAGTCTGACCTTTTACCGTTACTGCGCACTCCAGCCGCCTCCCAGGGCTTTCATCAGGTCGACGCTGAAGGCGAGCCGCGCCTGCCGATTGCGTACGAAGGCGAGCTCAGCCTCGTTGGCGGTGCGCTGCGCGTCCAGCACTTCGAGATACGGCGAGTAGCCCGCATCGTAGCGCTCGTTCGAAAGCTGCAGCGCGCTGCGCGCCGCCTGCAGGCGCTCGAGCAGATCGGCCTCCGAGGCGCCGGTCTGCTCCAGGTTCACCAGCGCATCGGACACCTCGCGGAACGCCGACTCGATCGATCCCTGATAGGACGCCAGCGCCTGCCTGCGCCGCGCTTCGGCCTGCTCGACCGCGGCTTCGCGCCGTCCGGCGTCGAAGATCGGCAGCGCAAGCGCGAAGCCGAGCGTCCAGATGCCGCTGCCGCTCGCGAGCAGGTCCGAGAACGCGGCGCTCTCTGAGCCGGCCAGGCCGGTGAGCGAAATCGCCGGGAACATGGCCGCGCGCGCGATGCCGATCTGCGCGTTGGCCGCGATCATCGTCTGCTCCGCGGCGCGGATGTCCGGACGCCGCTCGAGCAGCATCGAGGGCAGGCCCGCCGGCGGCGTCGGCGGCACCGGCAGCGTGAACAGATCTCCCGCGGGCAGTTTCAAATCAGGCTTGCCGGTAAGCTGCCCGAGCTGATGCTCGAGCAGCGCGCGCGAGCGCTCGGTATCGCGTCTCTGCACCAGCGCATCGGATAGTGCCGCCTGCGCCTGATAGAGGTCGAGCTCGGAAGCGAGCCCGGCGCCAACCCGGGCGCGTGCCAGCTCGACCGAATCGCGCCGCGTGCGGATGGTTTCCTGCAGCACGGCGAGCTGCGCATCCAGGGAGCGCAAGCCGAAGTAGGTCTGCGCGGTCAAGCTGCCCAGCGACAGGATCACGACGTCCCTGGCGAAGCGGCTGCCGAGCAGGCCCGCGCGCGCCGCCTCGCTGGCCCGACCCAGGCGCCCCCAGAAGTCGATCTCGAAGTTAGTGGAGGCGAAAAGCCGCGTGTCCGGGCGTACCGGAAAGCCGGTCACCGGCGGTGGCGCGGTGAGCGAGCTCACGCGCGTGCGGCTGCGCTGCAGGCCGCCGGTGATTTCCGGGAAAAGAGCGGTGCGCGCCTGCCGCAGCACCGCCTCGGCCTCTTCCACCTGGGCCGCCGCAAGGCGGATATCGGCGTTGTTCGCGCGAGTCGCCGCCACCAGCTCCTCGAGCGTCGCATCGCGATAAAGCGTCCACCATTCGGCCGGCACGGCGACGTCGCCTTCGGCCGCCCCGGCGAGATAGTCCGTCGGCAACTCGACAGCCGGGCGCTGGTAGTCAGGTCCAACCGTGCAACCAGCGAGCAGAAACAGAACCCAAAGCTGCTTCAAGCGGGCGCCACCGCGCGGCGCGCCTTCGGCCGCCTCGCCGCCAGTACGAAAAACAGCGGCACGAACAGCGTCGCGATGAAGGTCGCGGCGAGCATCCCGCCGACCACGCCGGTCCCCATCGAGCGGCGGGCGGCGGCGCCCGCTCCCGTGGACACCATCAGCGGCATCACGCCGAGCACGAAAGCGAGCGAGGTCATGATGATCGGCCGGAAGCGCAGGCGCGCGGCGTGCAGCGCGGCGTCGACCGGGGACTTGCCCTGAAGGAAGGCCTGCTGCGCGAACTCGACGATCAGGATCGCGTTCTTCGCAGCCAGCCCGATGAGCACCACCAGGCCGATCTGGAAATAGATGTCGTTCTCCAGCCCGCGCAGCGCGACGAAGCCAAGCGCGCCCGCGACCGCGAACGGCACCGCGAGCACCACGGCGAACGGCAGCAGCCAGCGCTCGTAGAGCGCGGCGAGAATCAGGAACACCATCACGATGGCCAGGCTGAAGGCGAACGCCGAAGCGCGGCCGGTGCGCTTCTCCTGGAACGCCTGGCCGGTCCAGGCGATCTTGTAGCCCTCCGGCAGCGTGCTGTCGGCGACTTCCTCCACCGCCTTGATGGCTTCGCCCGACGAGACTCCCGGCTTGCCGCCGCCCAGCACTTTCGCCGCCAGGAAGCCGTTGAAGCGCTCGAGCTGCTCGGGGCCGACGACGTTGCTGGTGCGGATCAAAGCCTTGAGGGGAATCATCTCGCGCGTGGTGCTCGAGCGCACGTAGACCGAGCCGAGGTCCTCGGGCTGCGCGCGGAACGGCGCCTCGGCCTGCATCTGCACGCGGTAGGTGCGCCCGAACTTGTTGAAGTCATTCACGTACAGCGCCGACATGGTGCTCTGCAGGGCGTCGAACACGTCCTGCACGGGCACGCCGAGCGACATCGCCTTCTCGCGGTCGACCTCCACCTTGAGCTGCGGCACCGTCGGCCGGTAGAACGAGTTGATGCCGGCGAGCAGCGGATGCTGCGCGAGCGCGCCCATGAAGGCGCCGGTCACCTGGTACAGGCGCGCAGGGTCGGAGTCTCCTCTCGCCTGGAGATAGACCTCCAGCCCGCCGGCGGTGCCAAGACCGCGGATCGCAGCCGGGTTGAAGGCGAGCGCGATGCCCTCGCGCAAGCCGCTCGCCTTGACGATGATGCTGCGCGCGACGACCGGCGCCGTGTTGTCCTTGCGCACGTCCCAGTGCTTCAACGGCACGAACATCGTCGCGGCGTTGGTCTTGTTGCCGCCGCCGATCAGGTCGAAGCCGGCAATCGCCAGCACGTTCTGCACCGCCGGCTGCTCGCCGATCAGCTTGCCGAGCTCGGCGCTCATCTTGCGCGTGCGCTCGAGGGTCGCGCCGTCGGGCAGCTGGACGGTGGCGAAGAGATAGCCCTGGTCCTCGGGCGGGACGAAGCTCCCCGGCACCCGCAGGAACAGGCCGGCGGCGAGCCCGATCACGCCGAGAAAGGCGAGCAGCGAAGCGATGCGGTGCTTGAGCGCCAGCTGCACCAGATCGAGGAACGTGCGCGTCACCCAGGCGAAGCCGCGGTTGAACGGCTCGAACACGCGCGAGTGCTGGTCGCCTCTCTTCATCAGGATGGCGCACAGCGCAGGGGTCAGCGTCAACGCCATGAAGCCGGAGATCAGCACCGCGATCGTCAGCGTGACCGCGAACTGCCGGTACAGCTGCCCGGCGATGCCGCCGAGGAAGGCTACCGGCACGAACACCGCGCACAGCACCAGCACGATGGCGATCACGGCGCCCGAGACCTCGCGCATCGCCTCGAGCGCCGCCTCGAACGGCGGCATGCCGTCCTCGCGCATCAGGCGCTCGACGTTCTCCAGCACCACGATGGCGTCGTCCACCACGATGCCGATGGCGAGCACCAGCGCGAATAGCGTCAGCGTGTTGATCGAGAATCCCGCCAGCCACAGGCCGGCGAAGGCGCCGATCAAGGACACCGGCACCGCGATCATCGGGATCAGCGTCGCGCGCCAGGTCTGCAGGAACAGGAACACCACGCCGAGCACCAGAGCCGCCGCCTCGAAGATGGTGATCGTGACTTCCCTGATCGAGGCGTCGACGAAGCGCGTGGTGTCGAAGGGAATGGTGTAATCGACCCCCTCGGGGAAGGCGGCCTTCAGCTCGGCCATGCGGTCGCGCACCAGCTGCGCCACCTCGAGCGCGTTTGCGCCCGGCTGCAGGTAGGTCGCCATGCCGATGGTCGGCTTGCCGTCGAGCGTGTTGTAGGTGTCGTAGTTCAGCGCGCCCATCTCGATGCGCGCGATGTCCTTCAGCCGCAGCACGCCGCTCGGGCCGCTCGCGCGCACCACGATCTCGCCGAACTGCTCCGGGTCGACCAGGCGTCCGGTGGCGGTGACGGTGTAGATGATGTTCTGCCCCGGGGGCGCCGGCTCGGCGCCGATCTTGCCGGCGGCGTATTGCGCGTTCTGCGCGCGCAGGGCCGCAGCCACGTCCGCCGTCGTCACGCTGAGGCGGGCCATCTTGTCAGGCTGCACCCAGACGCGCATCGAATAGTCGCGCGCGCCGAAGATGGTGACGTCGGCGAGGCCGGGCAGGCGCTTGAGCTCGTCCACCACGTTGAGCGAGGCGAAGTTCGAGAGGAACAGCGTGTCGCGCTGGTTGTTCGGCGAGATGAGCGCTACCACCAGCAGGATGTCGAACGAGCGCTTCTGCACGATCACGCCGTTGCGCCGCACTTCGTCGGGCAGCCGCGGCAGCGCGATCTGCACGCGGTTGTTGACATTGAACACCGCCTGGTCGACATTGGTGCCGGGCTCGAAGGTCACGGTGATGCTGAGCGAGCCGTTCGAGGACGAGGAGGAGTTGAAATAGCTCAGGCGCTCGACGCCGGAGAGCTGCTCCTCGATCGGCGCGGCCACCGTCTTCGCGAGCGTCTCGGCGCTCGCGCCCGGGTAGGTCGTCGTAATGAGCACCGTGGGCGGCGCGATCTCCGGATACTGCGCGACGGCGAGGAGCTTGGCCGCTACCAGGCCCGCCAGTACGATGACGATGGCGATGACGCCGGCAAACACCGGCCGGTGGATGAAGAAGCGCGACATAGCCTAGCCTTTCGCCTGCAGCTTGACCGGGGTACCCGCCCGCAGGCGCAGCAGGTTGTCCACGATGACCGTGTCCCCCGCCTTCAGGCCCTCGAGCACCACCCAGTCGCTGCCGACCCAGCTGCCGACCTTGATCTGGCGCTGGGCGGCCTTGCCCTCCGCGCCGACGATCCAGACGAAGCGCCCGCCTTCGTTCTGCATCACCGCGCTCTGCGGCACGACCAGCGCCTGCTGCGTCCCCGCGACGACCTGCACGCGCACGTACTGCCCGGGGAGCAGCTGCAGCCTGGGATTGGGCAGCTCGGCGCGCATCTGCACCGTGCCGAGGTTGGAATCGACGCTGGAGCTGGAGAAATTCAGCCTGCCGGGCTCGGGGTAGCCGCTGCCGTCCGGCAGCTCGACCTTGACCTCGGGGTTCCTGATGTCGAAACCGCGCAGGCGCGCGTACTCGGTCTCGGACAGCGCGAAGCGCACCCAGATCGGGTCGGCCTGCGTGAGGGTGGTGAGCAAGCTCGAATCCGTGCCGGGCGTGACCAGGCTGCCGATCGACTGCTGGGCGCGGCCGGTGATGCCGGCGATCGGGGCGTTCACCGACGCATAGGAGAGATTGAGCTCGGATTGGCGCACGCGCGCCTCGGCCAGCTGCGCCGCGGCGACCGCCTGCTTCAGGCCGGTCGCCGCCTGGTCGGCTTCCCTCTGGCTGATCGCGCGCCGGTCGGCGAGACCCTTCAGGCGCTCGAGATCCTGCTGCGCCTGCTCCTGGCGCGCGCGCTCCTGCGCGAGCGAGGCGCGCGCCTGCTGCAAGTCGATCTCGAGCGGCGCCCGGTCGATGAGGAACAGCCGCGCGCCGGCCTTGACCGCATCGCCTTCGGTGTAGAGCTGGCGCTCGAGCGTGCCGGACACGCGCGCGCGGATCTGCACCTCCTTCGAGCCCTCGGTGCGGGCCACCGCCTCGAACACGATCGGCACGGCCTTGGGCGCAAGCTGCACGGCGCTGACCGGGACGGCGGCCAGGGCCGCCGCCTTCTGCTGCGCATCGCCCCGGGTGCAGCCGGACGCCGCAAACAGCACCAAAAGCGCAATCGCCATGCGGTTCATGACCTGTCTCCAGCGCCAAAGGCGCGCAGGAAGCAGTCGACGATGCGTCCGGTGCGCCACGCCTCGGCCTCGGCGCCGTTGGCGATGCCGTAGAGGCGCCGCACGCGCTCGTGCCCCGCGAGCATGCTGAGAAACAGCTCGGCGGCGAACTCGGGGTCGTCGCGGCGCAGCGCACCCGCGTTCATCGCCTTGCGCAGATAGGCCGAGAGCCGGCGCAGCATCTCGCCGGCACCCCCGGCGTAGATCGCCTTGGCGAGCGCCTTGAAGCGCGGCACTTCAGCAGTCAGCGTGCGAAACATCGCCAGCCCTTCGGCGCAAAGCACCCGCCTGCGATAAGCGAGGCCGAAGCGCAGCAGGCCGGTGCGCACGTCGGCCGGCTCGGCCTCGAGGCCCACCAGGACGTGCTTCGCGAGGTCGCAGGCGACCTCCTTGAACAGCTGGTCCTTGCTCGGGAAATGGTGGTACAGCGTCTGCTTGGCGACCCCGGCGCGGCGCGCGATCTCGTCGACGCTGGTGTGATAGCCGTGGCGCAGGAAGGAGCGGCTGGCGGCGCGCAGCACGCGCGCGCGGTTTTCAGCAGGCATTGCGGATCCCCCGGCTAGACTAGACCGTGCAGTCTACCAGAGGCGGGCTCAGGCGGGGTCGAAGGGGTGCCGCAAAACGACGGTCTCGTCGCGCTCGGCACCGGTGGAGATCAGGTCGACCGGCACCGCGCACAGCTCCTCGATCCGCCGCAGGTAGTTGCGGGCGGCCTTCGGCAGCCCCTTGTAGGTCTTGACTCCCACCGTGCTCTCCATCCAGCCGGGCAGCTCGTCGTACACCGGCACGCAGCGCTCGAGCTCCTCTGCCCCGACCGGGAGGATGTCGCTCATGCTGCCGTCGACCTCGTAGCCGACGCAGATCTTCACCGCCTCGACGCCGTCGAGCACGTCGAGCTTGGTGATGCAAAGGCCCGAGACGCCGTTCAGCTGGATCGAGCGCTTGAGCGCGGCGGCGTCGAACCAGCCGGTGCGCCGCGGCCGGCCGGTCGTCGCGCCGAACTCCTGGCCGCGCTGGCGCAGCAGCTCGCCGACGCCGTCGGAGAGCTCGGTGGGGAACGGGCCGCCGCCGACGCGCGTGGTATACGCTTTTGTAATCCCCAGGACATAGTGAAGATGGTGGGGGCCGATTCCGGCTCCGGCAGCCGCGGCACCTGCGACGCAGTTCGACGAGGTGACGAACGGGTATGTGCCGTGGTCGATGTCCAGCAGCGAGCCCTGTGCGCCTTCGAACAAGAGATTTCTTCCGCTTCTATTGGCTTCGTAGAGCGCGCGCGGCACGTCCGCGACCAGCGGCGCCAGGCGCGGAGCGAGCGCGAGAGTCTCGTCCATCACCTGGTTGTAGCTCAGCTCGGGCTGATGGAAGTAGTTCTTCAGGACGAAATTGTGGAACTCGAGCACTGCCTGCAGCTTCTCGGCGAAACGCACCGGCTTGAACAGGTCCTGCAGCCGGACCGCGCGCCGCGCCACTTTGTCTTCATACGCCGGGCCGATGCCCCGCCCGGTGGTGCCTATCTTGTTCGTGCCCTGCGCCGCTTCGCGCGCCTGGTCGAGCGCGACGTGGTAGGCGAGGATCAGCGGGCAGGCTTCCGAGATGCTGAGCTTGGGCGCCGCCGCAACCCCCGCGGCCTCGAGCTCGTCCATTTCCTGCACCAGCGCCTGCGGCGAGAGCACGACGCCATTGCCGATATAGCAATGCACGTTGCCGCGCAGGATGCCCGAGGGGATGAGGTGCAGCACGGTCTTCTTGCCGGCGATGACCAGCGTGTGCCCGGCGTTGTGCCCGCCCTGGAAGCGCACCACGCCCTGTGCGCGGTCGGTCAGCCAGTCGACGATCTTGCCCTTGCCCTCGTCGCCCCACTGCGTGCCGATCACCACGACGTTGCGCGCGCTCATCGCACGGCGCCCGCCAGGCTTCGCAGATAGATGGAAAAGCCCGTGGCGGGGCGCGCCCGCCCGAAGGCCTTGCCGACCTCGTCGTAACGCCCGCCACGCGCGACCGCGCCGGTCACGCCATCGCAATACGCATCCAGCACCACGCCGGAATGGTAGTGATAGCCGCGCAGCTCTGCCAGATCGAAACTCACCGGCAGCTTGCAGGCTCTTGCGAGCTTGCGCAGCGTGGCGAGCGCCGCGCTGAGACCTGCGATGCGTGGCAGTTTTTTCTCTGCCGCGGCCAGGACCTCGGGTCCGCCATACAGCTCCGGCAACAGAAGAATTGCACTTCTGATCTTCGCCTCGAGCGCGCGCGATAGATTCCTCAGCTCCGGGACATCTTTTCTCTGCAGCGCTTCGAAGAGCTGCGCCTCCAGCTCGGGGCCGGCCTGCGCGGCACGCGCCAGCGAGCGGAACACCGCGACGTGGCCGATGGCGATGCGCGCGTTGCGCACGCGGGCGAGCTGCAGGGCGCTGCACAGCAGCCGCAGGATCTCGAGATCGGCTTCGATCCCGGCATCGCCATAGCGCTCGGCGCCGATCTGGATCGGCTCGCGCGTCGCGCCCGGGCTTGCCGGCCGCGTGTGCAGCACGCTGCCGCAATAGCACAGCCGCGTCACCCCCTTGCGGTTGAGCAGGTGCGCGTCGATGCGCGCCACCTGCGGCGTGATGTCGGCGCGCAGGCCCAGCATCCTGCCCGAGAGCTGGTCGACCACCGTGAAGGTGCGCAGCTCGAGGTCCTGCCCGGTGCCGGTGAGCAGCGAATCCATGTACTCGAGCAGCGGGGGCATCACCAGCTCGTAGTCATGCTTGAAGAACAGATCCAGGATCTTCCTTCTCAACTGCTCGATGCGCGCCGCTTCCGCAGGCAGGATATCCTCGATGTACTCGGGCAACAGCCAGCGCATCAGCTTCTTGCCCAGAGCAGCAGAAGCAGCCCCACTAGCATGGATGAAAGGCCGACGAAGCGGATCTGGCCGTCGGTCATCTGCGTGATGCGGCGGAACGTCTCGCGCCAGAGATTAGGCGCGATGAACGGCAGCACGCCTTCCAGGATGAGCATCAGCGCGAGCGCCAGGAGAAAGGTGGTGCCCATCGCTCATTTTCTGGTGGACTGGCGGCCGAAGGCGTCCTTGAGGTAGCGGAAGAAGTCGGAGTTCGGCTCGAGCAGCATCAGGTCGTTCCTGCCGCGGAAGGTCGAGCGGTAGGCTTCCATGCTGCGGTAGAACGAGAAGAACTCCGGGTTCTGCGAGAAGGCCTGCGCGTAGATATTGGCCGCCTTGGCGTCGCCTTCGCCGCGCACGCGCTGCGCGTCGCGGTAGGCCACGGCGAGAATCACCTCGCGCTGGCGATCGGCGTCGGCGCGGATGCGCTCCGCCTCGGCGAAGCCGGTCGAGCGCAGCTCGTTGGCGATGCGCTTGCGCTCGGCCTCCATGCGGCGGTAGACCGACTCGCTCACGTCCTGCGGCAGGTCGACGCGCTTCAGCCGCACGTCGATGATGACCACGCCGATGCGCTTCAGGTCCTGGTCGACCTTCTCGCGCACGCTGTTCATGATGTGATCGCGCTCGCCGGACACCACGTCGTGGACCGTGCGCAGGCCGAACTCGTCGCGCAGGCTGCCGGCGACGGTCTGCTTGATGCGCGTCTGCGCGCGGAACTCGTCGCCCTGCACGCTTTTGTAGTACTCGAGCACGTCGGCGATGCGCCATTTCACGAAGGAGTCGACCAGCAGCGGCCGGTTGCCCTGCGTCAGGAAGCGCAGCGGCTCGGCATCGTCGAAGGTGAGGATGCGCATGTCGAACAGGCGCACGTTCTGCAGCAGCGGCCACTTGAAGTGCAGGCCGGGCTCCTTCACGATTTCCCGCGCCTCGCCGAGCTGGAACACGATCGCGTTCTGCCGCTGGTCGACGGTGTACATCGCGCTGGAAGCGAGCAGCGCGATGACGATGAAAACCGCCAGGACCGGACCGAGGGCCCGCATCAGCGCTCTCCCCGCTCGCGGTTGCGCAGCGTCTCGCGCGAGCGCGGCCCGGTCTCGGGCGGCGCCGGCTCGGGTGACGGCCGCTGCGACGCCTGCGACTCCGACGGAGTGGCGCTGCCGCCCTGCTGCATCAACTTGTCGAGCGGCAGGTACAGCAGGTTGCCCGGACCGCGGAAGTCCATCATCACCTTGCTGGTCGAGGCGAGGATCTGCTGCATGGTCTCGATGTAGATGCGCTCGCGCGTCACCGCCGGCGCCTTCGCGTACTCCGCCAGCACCTGCTTGAAGCGCGAGGCCTCGCCCTCGGCGTTGGCGATGACGCGCTGCTTGTAGCCCTCGGCCTCCTGCAGCAGGCGCGACGCCGCGCCGCGCGAGCGCGGGATGACGTCGTTCGCGTACGCCTGGCCTTCGTTCTTCTGACGCTCGCGGTCCTGGCCGGCCTTGACCGCGTCGTCGAACGCCGCCTGCACCTGCTCGGGCGGCTGCGCGTTCTGGACGGTGACGGCGCTGATCTGGATGCCGGTGCCGTAGCGGTCGTGGATCACCTGCATCAGGTCGCGCGTCTTGTTGGCGATGTCGACCTGCGTCTCGTACAGGATCGCGTCCATGCGGTTCTTGCCGATCACCTCGCGCATCGCGGTCTCGGCGATCTGCATCGCCGACTCGTCGGGGCGGCGCACGTTGAAGATGTACTTGGTCGCGTCCGTCACCACGTACTGCACCGCGAACTGCAGGTCGACGATGTTCTCGTCGTCGGTGAGCATCAGGGATTCCTTGAGCACCTTGGTGCGCACGTTGTTTCGGTAGCCGATCTCGAGCGTGCGCACCTGCTGCAGGTTGACGATCTCGTTGGACTGGATCGGCCAAGGCAGGCGCCAGCGCAGGCCCGGGCCGGTCTCCTGCGAGAAGCGGCCAAACGTGAGCACCACGCCGCGCTGGCCTTCGACGACGATGTAGAAGCCGCTTGCCAGCCACACCGCGAGCACCAGCGCGAACAGCGCTCCGGCGCCGCCGCCGAAGCGCCACGACGATGGCGGCAGCGGCGGCTCGTCGCCGCCGCCACGGCGGCGGCGGCCGAACAATTCGCTCAGCCTGCGGTTGAAGTTGCGCCACAGCTCGTCCAGGTCGGGCGGACCCTGGTTGCCGCCTCCCGGGCCCTGCGGACCGCGGGAACCGCCGCGCCCCCAATTAGGGTCGTTCAATGACATGGACGGCCAGCTAGTGCGTGTGGTGAACAGACAGCGGTTCGGAAGGCGCCGCGCCGCGCGCCGCTGCTCGGTCGCGCGCGAACTCGGCGATGGCGCCGCGCAACCCCTCCAATCCTGCACCGGTGCGCGCGCTCACGAGAACGCGGGAAATCTTACCATACTGGTCGCGCTCGACCGCCGGCTCCAGGTGCGCGCAATCGATCTTGTTCCAGACGGCGATTCTCGGCACCGCGTCGGCGCCGATCTCGCCCAATACCTTGTCGACTTCGGCCGCCTGCTCGGCGCGCGCCGCCGAGGCCGCGTCCACCACGTGCAGCAGCAGGTCGGCGCGCACGGTTTCCTCCAGCGTGGCGCGGAACGCGGCGATCAGGCCGTGCGGCAGGCTGCGGATGAAGCCGACGGTGTCGGAGACCACCACCGGCCCGGCCTCGGGCAGCCACAGGCGCCGCGTGGTGGTGTCGAGCGTCGCGAACAGCTGATCCGCCTCGTAGGCCTTGGCGTGCGCGAGCGCATTGAAGAGCGTCGATTTGCCGGCGTTGGTGTAACCGGCGATCGAGATGGAGAGCACGTCGCGGCGCACGCGGGCACGTCTCTGGAGCTGCCTGCGGTTCTGCAAGCCTTCCAGCTTTTCCTTCAGGACACGCACGCGGCGCGCAATGTAGCGCCGATCCAGTTCGAGCTGCGTCTCGCCCGGGCCGCCGGTCTTGCCGAGGCCGCCGCGCTGGCGCTCGAGGTGCGTCCAGCCCCGCACCAGCCGCGTCGACAGGTGCTCGAGCCGGGCCAGCTCGACCTGCAGCTTGCCTTCGGTGGTCTGCGCGCGCTGCGCGAAGATCTCGAGGATCAGCTCGGTGCGGTCCATGACGCGGCGCTGCAGCTCGCGCTCGAGGTTGCGCTCCTGGGCCGCAGACAGCTCGTGGTTGAACACCACGTGCATGGCATTGAGCTCGGCGGCCGCGCGCGCGATCTCTCCGACCTTGCCGACGCCGGCGTAGAACTTCGGATCGGGGCGGCTGCGACGCCCGCGCACCAGCTGGTGGCGCGTGACCCCGGCGCTTTCCACCAGGCGCACCACCTCCTCGACGTCCTGACCATATGCGGGGTCGCCGAAATCCAGGCACACGAGGATGGCCGCCAGAGGATCGGCGGCTGCGGCGCGACGGTCTAGCAAAGCTCGAGCGTCAGGCGGGTTCCTTCTCGGCGCCGAGGTTGATCGGGCGCGACGGCACGACCGTGGAAATGGCGTGCTTGTAGACCATTTGCGTCACCGAGTTGCGCAGCAGCACGACGTATTGATCGAACGACTCGATCTGCCCCTGCAGCTTGATCCCGTTCACCAAGTAGATCGACACGGGTACGTGCTCCTTGCGCAGCGTGTTCAGAAACGGGTCTTGTAGCAACTGCCCTTTGTTGCTCATATTGTTCTCTCTTGGGGAGGTTACAGCGAGTTTTGTAGCCATACTCTAATTGATTTTCCTAGGCTTTTCTAGCTTGCTAGGCAGTATCACGTCGGCACATTGCGCGCGATGGCGCAGTGCATGATCCATCAGGATGCAGGCCAGCATGGCTTCGGCGATCGGCGTTGCGCGGATCCCGACGCAGGGATCGTGCCGCCCGGTGGTCTCGACAGTCACGGCCTCGCCGCGGGTATTGATGGTCCGGCGCGGCAACCGGATGCTCGAAGTGGGCTTGAGGGCGATCGATACGGTGAGGTCCTGGCCGGTCGAGATGCCGCCCAGCACCCCGCCATTGTTGTTGGAAACAAAGCCCCGCGGCGTCATTTCGTCGCCGTGCTCGCTTCCCTTCTGCACGATCGACCCGAACCCCGCGCCGATCTCCACACCCTTGACGGCATTGATGGACATCATCGCCCACGCGATATCGGCGTCCAGCCGCCCATACACCGGCTCCCCCCAGCCGACCGGCAGGTTCTCGGCGACGACGTTCACGCGCGCGCCGCACGAATCGCCGCTCTCGCGCAGCTGGTCCATGAATTTCTCGAGTTGCGGCACCACCGCCGGGTCGGGGGAGAAGAAAGGATTCGCATCGACCGCATCCCAGTTCTTGAAGGAGATTTTCTGGACCCCGAGCTGCGCCAGATAACCACGCACCGTTACTGCATAACGCTCGCGCAGCCACTTCTTCGCGATCGCGCCTGCGGCGACGCGCACCAGCGTCTCGCGCGCTGACGCCCGGCCGCCGCCGCGCGCGTCGCGGATGCCGTATTTCTGCCAGTAGGTGTAATCCGCGTGGCCGGGCCGGAACTTCTCGGCGATCGCGGCGTAGTCTTTCGAGCGCGAGTCTTCGTTGCGCACGATGAAGCCGATCGCGGTGCCGGTGGTGCGCCCCTCGTACACCCCGGAGAGAATCTCGACCGCGTCGGACTCGCGCCGCTGCGTGACGTGGCGTGACGAGCCTGGTTTTCTCCTATCCAGTTCTCTTTGAATATCATCGGCAGAAAGCGCCAAGCCCGGCGGGCAGCCGTCGACCACGCCGCCGTAGGCTGGGCCATGCGACTCGCCGAAAGAGGTCACGCAGTAGAGCGTGCCGAAGCTGTTCCCCGACATGAACCGATCATTTTACACGGCGCCCTAGAGGAAGCGCCGCGTCTCGAACACGCGGAGAGCGCCTGGGAGAAACTTCCTACGCCGGCCAGTTCTTGATGTAGCCCTTCAGCATTTTGTTCTCGAAGTCCTGCTCTTCGAGCACTGCCTTGGCGACGTCGCGGAACGAGATCACGCCGAGCAAGCGGCCGTCCTGCATCACCGGGAGGTAGCGCGCGCCGCTCTCGAGCATGGTGCGGCGCAGGTCGTTGACCTCCATCTCGGGCGCCGCGGTGACCGGATCGCGCGACATGATGTCGCCGACTCTCAGCTCGCCGAGCGCGCCGCCGCGCGAGGCGAGCGCGCGCAGCAACTCGTGGAAGGTGAGCATGCCGACCATGCGCCCCTGCTCCATCACCACCAGCGAGCCGAGGTTCTCCTTCGCCATGGTGCTGACCGCCTCCACCGCGCGGCCTGCGGGCTCGGCGCTGACCAGCCGGTTGCCCTTGACCCTGAGGATCTCTTTCACTTGCATGGTGGATCTCCCTCCTGCTTGGAGAATACTCTTTTCGGCTATGGCACAAAAGGTGACCCTGTCATCTAGCGCACCATCATCGTCGCCAGGCCGAGGAGCATCCCCATGCTCACCACGTCGGTGGCGGTGGTCAGGAAGATGCTCGAGGCGGTGGCCGGGTCGAAACCCAGACGTTTCAGCGTCAGCGGCACCATCGCGCCGGAAATGCCGCTCGCGATGCACGAGCCGATCATGGCGAGGAACACTACCAACGCAAGCATCACCGGGTGTGCCGACTCCTGGCCGGTGGCAGTGATGTACATGCCTAGTCCAGCGAACAGCCCGACGCCAGCGCCATTGAGGCAGCCGAGCCAGGCTTCCTTGGTGACGAGGGCGCGCTCCGCGCCGGGCTTGAGCTCGCCCAGCGTGAGGCCGCGCAGCGTGACGGCCAGCGCCTGGCAGCCGGTATTGCCCGACTGGCCGGCGAGCACTGGCAGGAACAATGCCAGGATCACCAGGCGATCGATGGTGTCCTGGAAGATGCCGACCACTGCGGCGGCGAGAAATGCGGTGAGCAGGTTGAGCTGCAGCCAGGGATGGCGCAGCCTCAGGCTGGTGAGCCACGGCGTGGCGAGCCGCTCTTCCTTCTCCACCCCCACCATGCTGCCGGCCTGCAGGGTGATCTCGATCGCCTGCGCCTCGAACATGCTATGGCCGCGCACCAGGCCGAGCAGCCGCCGCTCGGCGTCCACCACCGGGTACACAGGGTAATGGCGGTCGAGCACCAGCTTCATCGCGTCCGTCAGCGGCATGGCCGCGTGCAGAGCGAACACGTCCCGAAACATGACCTCGCTCAGCAGCCTGTCACGGTCGCTGAAAAGCAGGTCGCGCATCGTGACTATGCCGAGGAGATACTCGGCGGGATCGACGACATAGACGTAGGTGATCAACGCGCTCTTCACCATTTCGCGCAGCTGCTCGATCGTCTCGCCAACGGTCCGCTGATGCGAGAACGCCGCTAGTACTGGCTCCATCATCCGGCCGATGGCGTCGGGTTCGTACAGCGCGTTGCGCTGCCACTGGCGCGAGACCTCCGGCGCCGCCGCCGCGAGCGCGCGCTCGCGCGCCTCGTCAGGCAGCGCGCCGAGCACGTCCTGCGCGAAGCCCGGGCTCAGGCGCATCAGCACGGCGGCGATCTCCAGCCCGCTGAAACTCGCCAGCCTGGCGGCCGCGTCAGCCGCGGACCGCGACTTGAGCTCCTCCGCGAGATCGGCGGCCGAGGACTGGACCATGGGACGATCGACGAGTTCCATAAGAACTCTCCCTTCTTTTCGCAGCTATGCCTGAAGCTTAGCGTAGCGCAAGTCCTCCACGCCGGGCGCGCGCGAAAGTGGCACAATCGCGGCTATGACGCCCCCCCGTGCAATCACCATCCGGCTCGCCGAGCCGCGCGACGCCCAGGCGATCGGGATGATGTCGCGCGACTTCGTGGAGGCGGGGCTGGGATGGAAATACGATGCGGCGCGCGTGCTGCGCGCCATCCGCGACCGCGAAACGCTTGCCGTGGTGGCCTGCGAGAGCGGCAAGAGCGGTACGTCGCGCGGCGCGGTCACCGGCTTCGCGATCATGGAGTTCGGCGACGAGCGCGCGCATCTCGTGCTGCTCGCAGTGCGGCCCTCCCATCGGCGCCTCGGCATCGGCCAGCGGCTGCTGGAGTGGATGCTCGAGTCCGCGCGCTGCGCCGGCATGTCGAGCATTCACCTGGAGTTGCGCGCCAGCAATGATGCGGCGCGGCGCTTCTATCGCGCGATGGGCTTCTACGAAACCGTTCTGGTGCCCGGTTACTACCGCAGCGGCGAAGGCCGCAAGGAAGGTGCCCTGCGCATGCTTCGAGTGCTGCGCGCGCCCGGGCCGGTGCCCTACACCTGGCGCCCGCCGCGCACCGAAGACACCTAGGGAACTATCGCAACGCCGAAGCGCAGCTGCGGCTTGCGCCGCAGGTTGTAGTCGAGGATGTCCTCGCCGTAGCCGTTGAAGTACTGCACGTGCAGATATCCGCCGACCGGTCCGACGCGCAGGTCGCGCGTGCGCTTCGAGAAATCGATCAGCAGGCTGCCCTTGCCGGAGGTCCCGATCCGCGCCATGCCGGTGGCGATCCACTCGCCGCCCGCGTCGTAGCGCGCGCGCCAGTCGACATAGCCGCGGTAGGCTGCGATGTCGGGATTGTCGGCGGTGTCGAAATACTTGTGCAAATGCGGCGTGAACTGGAAGCTGTCTCCATTGCGCAGGCGCCAGCGCCACTCCGGCCGGATGAACAGCGTGTTGATGGAGCGCGAGCGATCCCCGTCCTTGCCGTTCGACTCGTGCTCCGCGCCGAAGCGCGCGGCGTCGATCCAGGTCCTGTCGTCGGCGCGCTCCCATTTCCAGAACAGCGACGGCCGGTAGCTGGTGTCGCGGAACGGCTTGGACTCCGCGGACAGGTCCCAGACCGAGTTCTGCGTATAGCCAAAGTACAGGCCGGACAGCCACGGCCGGTCCCGGCCGAATCCGGCCGACTGGTCGAACAGCCGGTACTTGAACGAGAGCTGGAAGCGCGCGCTGTAGCCGCTGCGCGCGCCAAGCACGAAGTAAATCGGATCGTTCTCGGATAGGGGCGGCTCGTACTCGTCCCGCGCGCGCCGCTCGGTCAACGAACGCAGCGCGTCGGCCTTGGGCGCGACGCGCAGGACGAGCACGCTCGACGGCTGCCCGACCAGGTCGATCGCCACCGGTCCCGACAGGGCTGCGGGCATGGTGGCCGAATAAGCGCGCTGCGTGCCGCGCGCCGGCCCGAGCGCCTGCATGCGCAGGATCCGCTCGTCGATATCGCCCTTCAACCGGACGTTGATCTCGTCTGGCGGCGGCTCTGCGCCGAGGCTCACGAGCAGGACCTCGAAGGGCTGGCCGGCGACCACGCGCGCGTCGGCCGAGGCGAGGATCCAGTGCGGCAGTTCGACGGGATCGGCAGCAAGCGCTTGAAATGCGACCAGCAGGCCTACTGCGGCGGCAAGCCCTCTCACGGAGCATTATGATACTTTCCCCCTACTCATTGTTGTCCTAGAAAGAGGAGTCACTCATGAAGCTGTTTTACTCACCCGGAGCCTGTTCGCTGTCCCCCCACATCGTCTGCCGCGAGGCCGGACTGGCGCTCGAGCTGGTCAAGGTGGACCTCAAAGCAAAGAAATACGACGGCGGCGGTGACTTTCTGAAAATCAACAGCAAGGGCTACGTCCCGGCGCTGCAGCTCGATAGCGGCCAGGTTCTCACCGAAGGCCCAGCGATCGTCCAATACCTCGCCGACCAGAAGCCCGATGCACGCCTTGCGCCGAAAAGCTTCGAGCGCTACCAGCTGCAGCAGTGGCTCAATTTCATCACCTCTGAGCTGCATAAGGGCTTCTCGCCGCTGTTCAAGCCCAACACCCCCGACGAGTACAAGCGCATCTCAAGGGAGAACCTGAGCAGCCGTATCGAGTGGCTGGACAAGCAGCTCGACGGCAAGGACTACCTGATGGGCAAGACCTTCGGCGTCGCGGATGCTTACGCGTTCACGGTGCTGAGCTGGACCAAGCCGCTGCAGTTCGATCTCTCCAGGTGGCCCAACGTGACCGCGTACCTGGCCCGGGTCGGCGCGCGGCCCAAGGTGCAGGAGGCGCTGAGGACCGAAGGGCTCCTGAAGCAGGCGGCCTGATGGCTCGTCTGCCGAGCGTATTCATCTCCCACGGCTCGCCGATGCACGCGCTCGATCCGGGCGCGGCCGGCGAGACGTGGGCGGAGCTCGGCCGCAGGCTCGGCAAACCGCGCGCCATCCTGATCGCGTCGGCGCATTGGGAAACCAACGTCCCGATGCTTACCGGCAACCCGAAGCCCGAGACGATCCACGACTTCTCGGGCTTCCCGCAGCCGCTGTACAAGCTGCGCTATCCCGCGCCGGGCGCACCCGACGTCGCGCAGCGCGCGCAGGCGCTCCTAAAGGACGCCGCCATCGACGGCAGCCGCGGCCTTGACCATGGCGCGTGGGCGCCGCTGTTGTACGTATACCCGGACGCCAACGTC
>Ga0209266_1000919_pt1 | contig 20994 bp, 17 predicted proteins | sample GraSoiAngelo_132_FD_185889 | JGI IMG/M metagenome (GOLD analysis project Ga0209266, IMG submission 185889) | Grasslands soil microbial communities from the Angelo Coastal Reserve, California, USA - 14_0929_02_40cm (SPAdes) (version 2) | ecosystem: Environmental > Terrestrial > Soil > Grasslands ...
GTATAAGAAGGACACGAAAAAGAAAACACCACGGAGGCTCGGAGGCACAGAGAAAACCATTTGAACGCAACGCTCCGGCCCTCGCTCTGCGAGCTTCGGCCGGCAGGCGCACAGCACCACACAGAGCAATTGCGCGCGAGAGTGTTCGGCAGGTCGGCCTGCCTTGCAGGCCGACCTGCGTAGCCGGCTCGAGATGATGCACGAGCCGCATCACAGCCCAGTGCGGTTCGCGCATCATCCCGAGTCCGGCTGCGCCGCCGCGTTGCGGCGCCCGCCGAACACCGCTGGCGCGCCTCTGTGTCTCCGAGTCTCTGTGGTGTGGGTCCTTCATCCCGCGGACCGATGATCACGACCACGCGGCCCGGACCGTGGACGCCGATGGTCAGCGTCAGCTCGATGTCGCCGGTGCGGCTGGGGCCGGTCACGACCGTGCAGCTGCTCGCGTCCGCCATTCGCGCGGCGCTCGCCTCGAAGAACCCGCCCATGCTGAAACACAGATCCTGCGGCCGCACGAGCGCCACATGGACCGGCGGCAGCAGCGAGACGGTGCGCGCGGCGCCCGGCGCCGTCAGGAGCACCAGCGACCCGGTCTCGGCGATCGCGGCGTCACAGCCGGTGACCCCGATCTCCGCGCCCGCCTGCTCGCGGAGCGGCGCCGATCCGAGACACGCGCCCGCGACGATCGCCCCGGCGTCGTAGGGCAGCCGCTCCGGATTCCAGCTCAGCACCCGGCGCGTGCCGACGATGGCCGCGAGCCGTTCGCGAACCGAGACGACCGATCCCTCGACGAACGCCTCGACGCCGAGCGCGCGCGCCTCGAGGAGGAATCGATCGAGCAGGGCCTTCGGATCGTGATGGCCCTGCCGCTCGTCGGGTCCGCCTTCAGGCAGACCCGAACTGGGCGAGGTCGGGCTGAAGCTGGACTCCGCAGGTACGTTCGCAATCTCGGGCACGTTCGGAAGGCGCGCGGTTCGCAGCGCGCGCTCGATCCGATCGAGGATCACAGTTCGCGCGCCGCTCATCGGGTCCGCCTTGCCGCGGCCCGCGCGCGCCACTGCTGCTCGAACGTCTGTTCCGCCGGCGCCTTCAGGTCGCGCGACTGCGTCCAGGCGGCCGCGAGACCGGGCGCGCGGGTGATCCAGCCATTCGTGGCGCGCCTGCGCAGGATCCGGCGCGCGAGCGTCGTGACCGTGCGGTAGAGGCGCGGCCGCGTCGCGATCCGCGCAAACGTCTTGATCCCGACGCGCAGCTCGAAGGGCTGCGACGTTTCCTCGACGGCCCGCCGCCGGAGGGCCAGCAGCATGCGCGGGATGTCGAGTCGCACGGGACAGACGTCACGGCATGCGGCGCACAACGTGGACGCGCCCGGCAGCTCCGCATGCCGATCGAGGCCACGCAGGCCGGGCGTCACGATCGCGCCGACCGGGCCCGGATAGACGTCCCCGTACGCGTGGCCCCCGATGCTGCGATAAACCGGGCATACGTTCAGACACGCGCCGCACCGGATGCAGCCGAGGATTTCGGCGGTCTCGCCGGCGAGAATCTTCGTGCGGCCGTTGTCGAGCAGCACGACGTGCATTTCATCCGGCCCGCAGTCGTCCCCGGCGCGCCGCGGCCCGCGGATGAGCGCCGTATACGCGGTCAGCTTCTGACCGGTTGCGGATCGCGCCAACAGCTTCAGGAACCGATCGAGATCCGCCATGGTCGGGACGAGCTTCTCGATCCCCATCAGCACGACGTGGATCCGGGGGAGCGTCGTCACCATCCGTGCGTTGCCTTCATTGGTGACGAGGCAGATCGTCCCGGTCTCGACGACGCCGAAGTTGGCGCCGGTGACGCCCATGTCGGCGCGCAGGAACTCCTCGCGCAGCCGCTCGCGCGCATAGCCCGCCAGCACCTGCACGTCGTCGGTGTACGGCACGTTCAGGCGATCGTGCATGAGACGGCCGACCTGCTCGCGCGTCATGTGGATGATCGGCGCGATGATGTGCGACGGCCGGTCGCCCGCGAGCTGCACGATGTACTCGCCCAGATCCGTTTCGATCACCTCGAAGCCGGCGTCGGCGAGCGCCCCGTTGAGGTGCGTTTCTTCGGAGGCCATCGACTTGGCTTTCGCCACGCGCCGGACGCCGCGGCGCCTCGCAATGTCGACGATGATCTGGTTGGCCGCGTCGCCGGTGTCGGCCCAGTGGACGTCGGCGCCGTTGTCGACCAGCCGGCGTTCGAACTGCTGCAGCGAGTCGCCCAGGTGGCCGAGCAGCTCCATCTTCGCGCGACGGGCCAGGGTGCGGACGTCGTCGAACCGGTCGAGCGATTCGAGCCCGGCCGATCGCCGCAACCCGAGCTGCGCGGTTGTGCGGTCGAGCGCCACGTGAAGCTGGTGGTTGCCGATCGCGGCGCGCGCTCGCTCGGCAAAGGCGGTGCTCACACCAGCGCCTCGTCGATCAGCTCCGCGAGGTGCTGCGCCCTGATGGCCGCGCCGCGCCTGCGCAGTCCGCCCTCGAGATGCAGAAGACAGCCGAGATCGCAGCTCACCAGTCGATCCGCCCCGGACGCGACGATGGCTGTGAGCTTGCGGTCCAACATGCTGGCCGAGATGTCGGGATGCTTGAGGGAGAACAGGCCGCCGAACCCGCAGCACTCCTCCTGCTCGGCGAACGGCACCGACTTCGCGCCGTCGATCGTGCGGATCAGCATCTGGGGCGCGTTGCGGACCCCCAGCCCGCGCAGCAGATGACACGACGGGTGGTACGCGACGCGCGCAGTCAGCCGTGCAACGAGTTGCGCTCCGCCATGTTCGGCGACGAACTGGCTGAATTCACGGCACCGCGAGGCGACTCCGCGCGCTCTGTCCGCGTCCCGCGCGTCGTCGTCGAAGAGCTCCGCATACTGGTGGACGAGCATGTCGGCACAGGATCCGGACGGGACGACAATCGGACCGGGCGTCGATGCCAGCACATCGACGGTGTGCCGGGCGACCCGGCGAGCCTCGCGGCGAAAGCCCGCGTTGTAGGCCGGCTGTCCGCAGCAGGTGAGACCGGTCGGAAGCCGGACCTCGAAGCCGAGACGCTCCAGCACGCGGACGGCAGCCATTCCGGCCTCGGGCTGGAGCTCGTTCACCAGACAGGTCGGAAAGATCTGAACAATGCCCCGGGAGACCACGCGCCTACTCCGACGCCGGAACCGGCGTCCCTCCGCCTGCGCTCGAGATGTAGCAGACGCTATCCTCGCCGGAGACGAAGCGCTGCAGATTCGACATCGGACCTTCGAACGCGTCGATGAACCAGGATCCGCGCAGCGCGAAGGTTCGCCAGTCGCCGCCGCACGCGATTTCCATCGTGTCCGGCGGGCCGGAAGGGTAGTCCAGATTCACGCCCCACGTGAGCCGCGCCGCGCCGCGCACGCCGTCGATCGAGATCTGCGACGCGCGATGGCGCGGCCCGGCGCGGTGGGTGTGATTCAACGCGAGCGAGCAGCGAATGCGATCGCCGTAGTCGAGGATGATCGAGCTCCTGGTGTCGGCGAGCGCCGGGAGCGCCGGATGGCGTACGACGCGGCAATACACGCCGTCCGGCTCACCCGCGAGCCAGCGGATGGTGTCGAGGTAGTGGATCGAGTGATAAGGCACTTCGAGCCGCGGCGTCGTCTCGAGGAACGTCCAGCGATGCCATGGTTGATCGATGACGACGCGTACGTCGATGTCCAGGATGGGGCCGATCGTGCCGCGCGTCAACAGATCGCGCAGCGCCAGGACATTCGGGCTGAAGCGCAGCTGAAAATTGACCGCCGCGGTGAGCTGCCGCTCCCGGCAGCAGGCGCGGATCGCTTTGGCCGACGCGAGATCCTGTCCCATCGGTTTCTGCATCAGGACCGCCGCGCCGCGGGGAAGCCGGTCGAGAATTCCGAGAATCTGATCGCCTGGGACCGCGATGTCGTAGACGACGCCAGGGACCGCGGCCGCGGCAGCGAGCGAAGGGAAAACGTTCTCGACGGCGAAGGCCTCGGCGGCGGCGCGCGCGGCGTCCAATCGAATGTCGAAAAGGCCTGCGACCGGAAAGCCGAGCGCGCGATAGGCCGGCAGGTGCGCAGTCCGCACGATCGCGCCGGCGCCGATGACGACGATGGGCAGGGGACGGGACGGCCGCGGCCACGCCTGCATCAGGTCCGTCATGGAAAGACTGTCAGCGAGGCGCGCTTTCAGCGGTCGGCGACGTCTGCGACGTGCCGGCCCGCGGCTCGAGGCGAAACACCGGTTCCATGAGCGCCCACCACTCGCCAGGGCGGCCGCCAGGTGGCGGCTGCTGCAGCCCCCTCATCAGCTCCTCCCACTCGGCGACGCGCGGGCTCGACGACACGTGCGCGGCGAAGCAGCGGCGGAAATCGGCGCCCTCCGTGTCGACGACCATGACGAGGCGCCGTCCGAGCAAATAGATTTCCATGTCGCGGATGCCGGCGCGCTGCAGGCTCCGCACGACTTCAGGCCACACGCGGCGGTGATACGCCTTGTAGGACTCGATGACCGCGGGGTCGTCCCGAAGGTCGGCCGTGAGAACGTGGCGAATCATGCGATCAGCTTCATGCGACGAGAACCCCGCCGTCGATGGGATACGCCTGGCCGGTGACGAACGCGGCTTCGTCCGAGCACAGGTACAACGCGAGAGACGCGACTTCCTCCGGCAGGCACATCCGGCCGATGGGTTGGTACTCCTCCAGGGTCCGGCGCATTTCCGCCTCACGTCCGGGGTAGTGCGCGCGCAGGTAGCCCTCGACGAACGGCGTCTGCACGCGGGCCGGGCAGATGCAGTTGCACCGGATCCCCCGTTTCACGTAATCGAGCGCGATCGACTTCGTCATCGTGAGCACGGCCCCTTTGGTCATCGAGTACGCGAAACGCTCCGGGACGCCGACCAGCGACGCGATTGACGCCATGTTGAGGATGACCCCGTGACCCTGCCGCAGCATGATCTCGACCGCGTGCTTCATGCACAGAAACACGCCGCGCACGTTGACGGCGTACAGCCGATCGAGGTCGTCGGGGGACGTCTGCTCGATCGTGCCGACGTGGGCGATGCCGGCGTTGTTGACGAGGATGTCGAGGCGACCGAGCTCGCCGTCCAGATCGTGAAACGCGCTCCGCACGTCATCGGGCGCCGACACGTCGCAGCGCCTGGCGATCGCGTCGCCGCCCGCCGCGCGGATGGCGTCCGCCGTCGCCTGCGCGGTCTCGTTGACGTCGAGGACGACCGTCCGAGCCCCCTGACGAGCGAACAGCGCGGCGATCGCCGCGCCGATTCCCGAGCCGGCGCCGGTCACCACGGCGACCTTGCGATGCAGATCGAACATGGTGGGCGCGAAATATCACATACTTTACCGGTAAAGTCAAAAGATCACGTCATGGCTGATGGCTGATGGCTAATGGCATATGGAGAATGGTAACGGCCTTCCATCGACCATGAGCCATCAGCCATTAGCCATTAGCCATTAACGATGAGTCAGATCGTGGGATTGCGCCGATGGATCGCGAACTCGCGGTGGCCGAGCCGCTCGGCCGCCGTCGGCTTGCCGCCGCATACGGCCAGGATCTCGTCGAGCAGCCGCCCCGCCGCCGCGTCGAGCGTCTCCGAGCCGGTGAGCACGCCGCTCACGTCGAGGTCGAGGTTGTCCTGCATCGTGACCGCCGTGCGGGCATTGCCCGTGATCTTCACCACCGGCGCGATCGGGTTTCCCGTCGGAGTACCCAGGCCGGTCGTGAACACGACGACCTGCGCGCCGCCGCCCACCATCCCGGTGACCGACTCGACGTCGAGCCCCGGGGTGTCCATCACCGTCAGGCCTTTCGCCGTGATCGGCGCCGCGTAGGAAACGACGTCGGAGAGCGGCGTCCGCTCGCCGCCTTTGTGCGTGGCGCCGAGCGATTTCTCCTCGATGGTCGTCAGGCCGCCGCGAATGTTGCCCGGCGACGGCTGGGTGCCGCGGATGTCGAGCCCGAGAGCGATGGCTTCCGCTTCCACACGATCGATGACGCGCAGGAGGCTCGATGCGATCTCGGGACGCTCGGCCCGCGCCGCCAGCACATGTTCGGCGCCCATGATCTCGGCAATCTCACCGATGACCGTTGCGCCGCCCAGGTCGACCAGTCGATCGGCGACGCGTCCGAGCGTGGGGTTGGAGGCGAGGCCCGAGGTGTAGTCCGAGCCGCCGCACTTCGCGCAGAGAATGAGCGACGACACGTCGCAGCGCTGCCGCTCCACTCCCGCCAGTTCGGTCGCGAACCGCTGCGCGATCTCGGTCGCGCGCGCCGTCGCGCGGATCGTGCCGCCTTCGGTCTGGATGGCGATGATGGCGGCCGTCTTGCCCGCCCGGCGCGCGGTGTCGGCCAGATGCTGCGCGATCACCTGCTCGCAGCCGAGCGCGACGATCAGAACGGCGCCGACGTTCGGATGACGGCAGTACGCGGCCAGCGTGTCGTGCGTGACGCGCAAGTCCGGGCCAAGCTGGCCGCAGCCGGCCAGGTGCGGCAGGGCGGCGCCGCCGGGCACTGCCGCGGCCACGCGCTCCGCGACGACCGAGGCGCAGATCACGGTCGGCACGACGAGGAGGTGATTGCGCACGCCAACGCCGCCGCCGGGACGCGGATAACCCCGAAAATGCATGTCCATTCACTCGGAGGGCTCGGCGAGCCTCATGCCGGCCGCTTCGCTCTCGCGCGCCCCAAGGTCGCCGCGCCCTCGCGTGCTCGCGACGTTGTGCACGTGCACGTGCGCACCGGCGGCGACGTCCATCGTCGCCGTGCCGATCGCGCTGCCATATTTGACGATCGGTTCGCCGCACCGAATCGCCCTCAGCGCCACCTTGTGCCCGCGCGGGATCGGCTCGACGATGACCAGCTCCGCGCCGCTCGCGTGCACGGCCTCGCCCACGCCGAGCGGCTCGAGCGCGGTTGCCACGTTGTCGCGATCGCTGATGACGATGACCGGTTCCATCTACGCGCCGATCGTCCTTCATCTTGGATCGGCGCTGCAAGCAGGTCGAGTGGGTCAGGTGGGTCGGGCAGGTCGGGTGGGTCGCGTGGGTGGGTTAGGTCTGGTGGGTTCGGCAGGTCGGGTGGGTCAGGCAGGTCGGCTGGGTTGGCCAGGTCAGGTGGGCGCAGGGTTTCGAAACGGCGTGTAGTATTTCGCCGCAGAGCGCGCAGAGATCCGCACAGGCGATTTTTCTCGGCGCTCTCGGCGTGCTCCGCGGTTTAATGTTGTCACCATGACTGCGGGCGGACGGGGGTCCGAGCACCGCTCGTTCCTTCAGTTTGCCCTCGAACATTCCCTTGTGCTCCCGCTTGGCGCCTCCCTTGCCCTCGCGTGGGCCAATACGTTCGCGGTCAGCTACGCGCGGTTCGCGCACGCGCTCGAGTTTTCCGTCAACGACGTCGGGATGGTCTTCTTCTTCGCCCTCGCGGCGAAAGAGGTGGTCGAGGCCACTGCTCCGGGCGGCGCGCTGCATACCTGGCGCCGCGCCGCGCTGCCGGTGATCGCCGCGGCGGGCGGGATGGCCGTCCCGGCCCTGTTCTACGTCCTTTACGCGCACGTCACGAACGAGCGCGCGCTGTTGCGCGGATGGGCGATTCCCTGTGCGACCGACGTCGCGTTCAGCTACCTCGTCGCCAAGGTCATCTTTCGCCGTCACCCGGCGATCCCATTTCTCCTGCTGCTCGCCATTGCCGACGACGCTCTGGGGCTGGTGGTGCTGGCGGTGTTTTACCCGCCGCGTGATTTACACATGCTCATCGGGGTGCTGCTGATGACAGCGGCGATCTTCGGCTCGCTCGGCCTGCGCAGAAAGCGCGTGCGGAGCTTCTGGCCGTACGTCATGGCCGGCGGGACGCTGTCATGGCTGGCGCTGCACTGGGGCGGGTTGCACCCGGCGCTGGCGCTGGTACCGATCGTCCCGTTCCTGCCGCACGCCGCTCGCGATCCGGGTCTCTTCGTCGCGGCCCCGCCGGGAGCGAGAGACGCGCTCAGCCAGTTCGAACACTGGTGGAAATATCCGGTCCAGGGGGTGCTGTTCCTGTTCGGCCTGGTGAACGCCGGTGTGCCGCTCCACGATTCCGGGCCCGGTACGTGGGCGGTGCTCGTCGCGATTCTCGCGGGCAAGCCGATCGGGATCGGCCTCTCGGTCGGCCTCGCAGTCGCGGCCGGATGCCGCCTGCCTCAGCGTCTTGCCTGGCGGGACGTCATCGTCGTCGGCTGCGCCGCCGGGATCGGCTTCACGGTGGCCCTGTTCTTTGCGACGGCGGCGTTTCCTCCAGGGCCGCTGCTCGACGAGACGAAAATCGGTGCGCTGTTCAGCGTTACGGGCGCAGGACTGGCGTTCGCAGCCGCGGCGCTTCTGCGAGTGGGGCGGTTCAGGGCTTCGGGAGCGGAACGTCCTTGAGGATGAAGACGCGTTCGCCGGGCTTGATGAGGCCGAGCTCGCGGCGCGCGATCTCCTCAATCGCGGCGGGATCCTCGCGGAGCCGGCGCGCCGTCTCGCGGAGCCGCGCGTTTTCGGCCCGCTGCCGGGCGATGGAGGCCGACAGCGCGTCGTACTCCTGGCGCGCGCGCAGCATCGCCAGCAGCCCGCGGTCCCCGACGAGGCCGTCGACGACAATCACCGATGCCATGAAGAGGAGCAACAGATTCACGATGCGCCGCCTGCGCGCCGGGCGTTTTGGTTTCGGCGTGCGAAGCCCGGCAGCCCGCGGTGGAGGTCCGCCTGCCGGACTGCCTGGCGCCGGCCTGGTCTCGTCCTTCTTCGACACTCGCAGAAACAGTACAACAACTCGGGACAAAGTACAAGAGGGATCATGGATCTCGTGCTGGTTTTGACGACGATGCCGGATGACAACCGCGCGGATGAGCTCGCGCAGTCGCTCGTCGACGAACGGCTGGCGGCGTGCGTAAACGTCCACGGCCCGATGATCTCCACGTTTCGCTGGAAGGGGCAGGTCGAACACGAGGCGGAACGGCAAGTCGTCATCAAGACCACGCGTGCCCGGCTCCCCGAGCTCGGGGCGCGGCTTCGCGCGCTGCATCCCTACGAGGTGCCAGAGCTCGTCGTGCTGGAGGGGAACGCGAGCGATGCGTATGGGGCGTGGGTGAATGATGCGACCCGGTCCGGCTGAAGCCGGACACTACCGACGAAAGAGCGCCGCAATGGCCCCTTCAGACGGATCGTGTTCTCGGGAGTGTCCGCCTTCAGGCGGACCGTGATTCCCGGTACAGTCCGCCTTCAGACGGACCGTCGCCGTCGGTGTGCAATCATCTCGAACACCATCGGCAACACGGACACGATGACGATGCCGATCGTCACCAGCGAGAAGTTGTTCTTGATGATCGGGATGTTGCCGAAGAACCAGCCCGCGCCGAGACACAGCGACACCCAGGCGACGGCGCCGGCCAGGTTGTACATCACGAACGAGGTCGTGGTCATCTGTGCCGCGCCGGCCACGAATGGCACGAACGTGCGCACGATGGGGACGAAGCGACCGAGGATCACCGCCTTGCCGCCGTACTGCTCGAAGAACACGTGCGCCCGATCGAGGTGCTGCCTGTTCAACAGGCGATGCGACGACTGGAACACCCGCGGGCCGATGAACCGGCCCACCGTGTAGTTGACGGTGTTCCCCGCGACGGCTGCGAAAACGAGCAGCCCGAGCATCGCCGGCGCGTTCAGCCGACCGGTCGCGCAGAGCGCGCCCGCCGCGAACAGGAGCGAATCGCCGGGCAGGAACGGCGTGACGACAAAGCCCGTTTCGGCGAACACGATGGCAAACAGGATCGCATACACCCACGCGCCGTAATCGCGGACGAACTCGATGAGGTGCTTGTCGAAGTGCAGGAGGAAGTCGAGCACCTTTGGTCCCTGGTCCTTAGTTCTTGGTGCTTGGTCCGTCCTTAGCAGCCCGTGGTCAAAGTCTGGCTGCATTCGACGAACGATGCATCCCCAAGCCACCCCAACGCGGCTGCCGCGTTGGGGGCCCCGGCGCCGGCGGCGTTGCTCCTCCTTCAAATACTCCCGGTATTGCCACCCCACCGCGCAAACCACGCGCGGCGGGGGCCCCGGTTCTCAGTCGTCGCGCCTTGCCGGCGGGGCGGAGCCCCCAACGCGGCTGCCGCGTTGGGGACCCCGGGGCGCCTCGCTCGTCTCGGTGCGACGCCAGACTTTCACCACGGGCTGTTTAGTCCCCGGTCCGTCCCTGGTCCGTCGGTCCTTCGTCCCTGGTCCGTCGCGCGAGGTGCGTACTCAGGAGCAAGGACCACGGACCAAAGGACGGACCAAGGACTCACGACCAAGGACCAAGGACTAAACCTGATCGAGCGCCTGGCTGAGATCTTCTTTCAGATCCTCGACGTCCTCGATTCCTGCCGAGATCCGCACGAGGCCGTCGGTGATGCCGATTCTCGCGCGCGTCTCCGCCGGCACCGATGCGTGCGTCATCGTCGCCGGGTGCGAGATGAGCGTTTCCACGCCGCCGAGGCTTTCGGCGAGGGCGTGCAGGCGGACGGCGTTCAGCAGCCGGCGCGCGGCGTCGAGCGACCCGAGCTCGAACGCCAGCATCCCGCCGAAGCCGTGCATCTGGCGTTTCGCGAGCTCGTGCTGCGGGTGCGTGGGCAGCCCGGGATAGTAGACGTGCTTCACCTTCGGATGCGCGCTCAGGTACTCCGCCAGCGCGAGGCCGTTCGCGCTGTGCTGCTGCATGCGGAGCGGCAGCGTCTTGGTGCCGCGCAGCACCAGCCACGAATCGAACGCGCTCAGGATGGCGCCCTCGGCGTTCTGCACGAACCGCAGCCACTCGATGTCGTCGCCGCGCACGGCAATGACGATGCCGCCGATGCTGTCGCTGTGGCCGTTGAGGTATTTCGTGGTGCTGTGGGTCACGATGTCGGCGCCGAGCTCGATGGGCCGCTGGATGCACGGACTGGCGAACGTGTTGTCGACGACCAGGCGGACGTTGTGGTGATGCGCGAGATCGGCGGCGGCGCGCAAGTCGGTGAGGCGCATCACCGGGTTGGTCGGCGTCTCGACGAACAGCATCCGCGTCGCCGGCGTCAGCGCGCGCTCGACCTCGTCCAGCTTCGAGGTGTCGACGTAGGAGAATGACAGCTGATAGCGGGTCAGCACCTTGTCGAACAGCCGGAACGTGCCGCCGTACGTATTGTCCGACACGACGACGTGGTCGCCGGACCGCAGCATGGTGGCGATCGCGCCGATCGCCGCCATGCCCGAAGCGAACGCGAAGCCGGCCGGGCCCCCTTCGATGGCCGCCAGGTTGCGCTCGAGCGCCATGCGCGTCGGATTCTGCGTGCGGCCGTACTCGTAGCCCTTGTGCCTGCCGAGCTCCTGCTGAACGTAGGTGGACGTCTGGTAGATCGGCGTGACGATGGCGCCGGTGGCCGGATCGGGGTCCTGGCCGGCGTGCAGGCAGACGGTACTGAAACGTGCGCGTGATGTGAGCTTCATCGATGGCAGAGCTCAGGTTTCAGACCTCGCAATTGCAGAGATGTCGCGGGAATCTGAACGCTGAAATTCGAACTGTACATGTTTTAATATCGCGAAGTCCACGATGTCCGCGATGAATCGCCGAGCCGAACCGTCGTTGTCGAAGCCGCCTGCAGCGGCGGACCGGCGCGAAGATCTGCGAGGCGCGCTGTTGTACACCATGCCCGGGCGCGCGATCGTCATCGGCCTCGCGATCAAGCTCACCGTGTTCCTGGTCGGCCTGGCGATCGGCCGTGTCCCGGCGTTCTTCACCGTCGTGGACACGGTGGCCGGCCTCGCGGTGGCGGCCGGCCTCGTGTACTTCGCGTTCCGCGTGCTCGTGCTGGCGAAGCGCCGGCTGTTGTGGCGCGTCCGTCGGAAGCTGATCGTGTCCTACATGTTCATCGGGTTCGTGCCGGCGTTCCTGCTCGTCGCCTTCTCGCTGTTGTGCGCGTTCCTGCTGTTCTACAACTTCAGCTCGTACCTCGTGCAGAGCCGTCTTCGCGCGTTGAGCGAGCAGGCACGATTCCTGGCGCAGAGCACGGCGCTCGAGATCCAGCGCGCCGGCGGACGCGACGTCGCGAACATCCTCACGCGGCGGCAGGCCGCTCTGGCCGCTCAGTATCCGGGTGCGTCGATGGCGGTCGTCCCGTTCGATCGCGCGTGCGGGACGCCCCTCGCGCCGGCCCCGTCGATCGCTCAAACTTCAGACTTCAGACTTCAAACTTCCGGCCCCTGGACGCATGTCAATCCGGCGAAAGCGGTGCCCGCCTGGATCGACTGCTCGGGGTTCGCCGGCGTGCTCGCGTATTCGCACAGCCGGGACCCGGGCGGCAGCGCGCCGGAGACGCACCTGCTCGTCCGCGGCGTCGCGTTTCCCGACTCGCGGCGGCCCGCCTATGCGGTCGTCGCCGATCTGCTCGTCAACGACTCGGTCCGGGAGCAGGTCCGCAGGGAGACGGGCGTGCAGCTCAGGAGCGTGGCGTCCGCACCCCCTCAGGACGTGAAGGACGCGCAGCCGCTGACGGGACGCGACGGCGGTGACGAACCGACGCCCGATGCGCTCGCGGCGCCCGGAGTGCTCAGCCGCCTGCGGAGCCCGATGGAATACCGCGACTGGTCGACCGGCGCAACCGGCACGCTGATGATGACGACCGCGCTCGACGTCCCGGAGCTCTACGACCGGATTTCGGCGGCGGAGGGCAGCATCGGACGGACGTTCGGCCAGGGGCTGCTGCTCGTGCTGTTCGTCATCGGCGTGCTGTTTCTCGTCATCGAGGCGATGGCGCTCGTTGCCGGCCTCGCGCTCGCGAAGTCGTTGACCGGATCGGTGCACGAGCTGTTTGTCGGCACGGAACGCGTGCGCCGGGGAGACTTCACGCACAAGATCGCCGTGAGGAGCGAAGACCAGCTCGGCGAGCTCGCGCAGTCGTTCAACTCGATGACCGCGAGCATCGAGGATCTGCTGCGGCAGGCGGCCGAGAAGAAACGGCTCGAGGAAGAGCTGCGCATCGCCCATGAAATCCAGATGTCGCTGCTGCCGCAGGGGCCGCTGGTGATGGCGGGGCTGTCGGTGACGGCGCTCTGCGTCCCCGCGCGCGAAGTGGGCGGCGACTACTACGACTTCCTGCCGCTCGGCGACCAGCGCGTCGGCGTGCTGATCGCCGACGTCTCGGGGAAGGGGACGTCGGCTGCGCTGTACATGGCGGAGCTGAAAGGGCTGGTGCTGTCGCTGAGCGAGATCCACGCGTCGCCGCGCGCGCTGCTCGTCGCGGCGAACCGGATCATCGCGCACCATCTCGATGCGCGCAGCTTCATCACGATGACGTACGCGGTCATCGACCTTCGCGCGCGGACCATGACGTACGCGCGCGCGGGCCACACACCGCTCATCTACGTCCCGGGCGCCCCGGCCTGCGGCGCGACGCGCCAGGTGCAGATTCTGGCGCCCGACGGCATGGTGGTCGGCTTGAAGCTCGATAACGGGGAGATGTTCGAACGGCATCTGGTGGAGGAGACGATCGCGCTGCAGCCCGGCGACCTCTATCTGCTGTTCACCGACGGCATCAGCGAGGCCATGAACTCGCGCGACGACCTGTTCGGCGAGACGCGGCTGGGGCATCTTGTCGAGACCCACGCGCACCTGCCCTCCGAGGAGCTCCGCGAGCGCATGCTGCGCGAGATCGCCGCGTTCGTCGGCGACGCCCCCCAGCACGACGACATGACGATGATCCTGCTGAAGGTCGACGAGGTCGGCGTCGGCGCCGCCACGATCAGCGAAGAGCTCGCCGAGATCGCACGATGATCCCGAACCTCGCTCGTGGTGAGCGACGCGCGTCCTTGGTCCTTTGTTCTTGGTCCTCGGTCCGTTCTTGGTCCGTGGTCCGGCTTTGGTCCCGACTCCTTGGTCCGCGCACCCAGGACCAGGGACTTCGGACGGACGCAGGACTTGGGACGGACGAAGCACGAAGGACCAAGAACCAAGGACTCTAGGGTTCACGCGCTGTGACAGACCTCGTCGTCATCTTCCGGACGCATTCGGACATCGAAGCGCAAATCGTCCGCGGCCTGCTCGAAGCGCACGGGGTCATGTCGGTCCTCTCGTCGGACGTGCCGCACTCGATCTTTCCGCTGTCGGTCGACGGTCTCAACGAGGTGCGCATCGGGGTCCACGCCAGCGACGCGGAGGACGCGCAGCGCATCATCGCGAGCCACCGGACGGAGCTCAGGAACGGCCACGTCGTGCGGCTGCGCGACGAGTTCGAGTCGCTGCAGCAGGCGATCGGCTACCGGTTCCGCGATCGCGGGCTGCTCGAGCACGCGATGACGCACACGTCCCGCGCGAACGAGGACGTCAGCGGCGGCGTCGCCGACAACGAGGTGATGGAGTTCCTCGGCGACGCGCTGCTCGGCTTCATCATCGCCGACGTGCTGTTCCGTGATTTCCCGGAATTCGACGAAGGACAGAAGTCGAAGGCCAAGGCGGCGCTCGTCTCGACGGCGACGCTCGCGCGCCAGGCCGAGCGGCTGCAGCTCGGGGATCATCTGCTGCTGGGCCGCGGCGAGGAGAAGACCGGCGGCCGGCGCAAGCAGGCGCTGCTCGCCGATGGCTACGAAGCGCTGATCGCCGCGGTGTATCTCGACGGCGGCGTCGAGCACGCGCGCGCGTTCATCACGCGCGAGTTCGCCGCGCTGTTCGACGAGGTGCGGCGCGACGGGGTCTCCGGCCAGGACTACAAGTCGGCGCTGCAGGAGCTCCTGCAGTCGCGGGACCTGCCGCTGCCGGAGTACCGCCTCGTCGGGACGCTCGGGCCCGATCACCGCAAGCTGTTCGAGATCGAGGTGGTCGTGCGGGGCGAGCGGCTCGCCTCCGCCACCGGGCCGAGCAAGAAGGAGGCGGAGCAGGAAGCGGCACGCGCAGCGCTCGAGAAACTGAGACCGTAATTTACCAACCTACCCACAGTTCTAGTCGATCTCGATAATTCCCGATGGGGGTCCACCCGCCATGGCGAAGGCGGGCTCGGCCCCTGGTGTCGGGGTCGGCTCCGACGGCTGGGGCAGCCGCGGCAGCGCGTAGCGGTGCACCTCGCGCGCGACGTCGTCGTCAGTGGGCGCCGTCGCGCGGCAGTGCAGGCGGACCCACACGCGCAGCAGCGGATCGGTGAAGCTGTACCGCTTCTGCCGCGACGTGACGAGATCGACGTCTTCCAGCCACGACAGGTAGTCCTTCGTCGAGCCCGGCGTGCGCTGCAGGCGGTGCGAGATCTCGGTGAGCGTCAGCCCTTCATCTTCACCGAGGATCTCCAGAATCGCCTTGAGCGCGCCGTAGCCGCGGGCGCGGTGCAGCCGCAGCTCGTAGAAGAAACCACACTGGCTGGCAAGGCGCCCCCCGGTCGCGAGCAGCGCGGCCAGCGCGCTGATGGCGTCGCCGCTCCCGGGGCCGCCGTGCTCGCGCATCGTCGCGAGCTCGTCGGCGAGCGCGCAGACGTACGCCGGCCGGCCGTCGCCGAGCGCCTGGACCGTGCGCGCCATGAGGTCGGCGTCGTGCGCGTCGTCGCTGGCGGGGCCGACAGGCCCGCGCCGCGCAGAGGTCGGCCCGAGGATGTCGAGGGTGTCCTCGGCGGTGAGCGCCGGCATCTGAATGACCTCGAACCGCGCCGAGCGATCGCGCAGCAGGTGCAGCGCGCGCGACATGTAGCGGCTCGTGAGCACGAATCGGTTGCCGCTGGCCGTGAGGCCGTCGATGCAGTCGTGCAGCACGCGGCGCAGACCGGGAAAGCTCTCGAAGGTCCGCAGCTCGAGGAACTCGTCGAGGAAGAACGTGGCCGGCTCGTTGGCCGCCGTGCGGGCGCGTCCGAAGAACGCGAGCGTCGCGTCGAACGCCGCGCGCGCGCCGACCGGTCCCGGCGTCGAGGGATCGGTGACGGGGAACGGCGACACGGCGGTGACGGCGCGCAGAAAGCGTTCCGGCGTCGTGGCGGTGCGCTCGACGTCGATGTACTCCACGGCGGTGCGGCCGATCCGGTCGCGCAGCTGACCGAGCAGCGTCGTTCGTCCGCTGCCGCACCCGCCCAGCAGCACGGGGATCCGCGACGGTGCGGTGTCGAGCGACGCGGTGACGCGGCGCGCCAGAGCGTTACGGGGGGTCAACATTCGCGTTCCTCACGCATCGGGAGTCGCAAGCCTTCTCGCTCGGCGGTGGCGAGTGCGGCGGGATAACCGGCGTCCGCATGGCGCACGACGCCGATGCCGGGATCGCAGGTTAGCACGCGCTCGAGCTTCTCGTCCGCGTCGGCTGTGCCGTCGGCGACGATTACCATGCCGGCGTGCAGCGAGTAGCCGATGCCGACGCCGCCGCCGTGGTGCACCGACACCCACGTGGCCCCGCTCGAGGCGTTCAGGAGGGCGTTCAGGACGGGCCAGTCCGCGATCGCATCGCTGCCGTCGCGCATCGCTTCGGTCTCGCGGTTGGGCGAGGCCACCGACCCGGTGTCCAGATGATCGCGACCGATCACGATCGGCGCCTTGAGGCGCCCGTCGCGAACCAGCTCGTTGATTCGCAACCCGAAGCGCGCGCGCTCGCCGCAGCCGAGCCACAGGATGCGCGCGGGCAGGCCCTGGAACGCGACGCGCTCGCGCGCGAGGTGGATCCATCGCACCAGCGCCTCGTCGCGGCCGAACATGTCGAGCGCCGCGTCGTCGGTGACCCGAATGTCGTCGGGGTCGCCGGAGAGCGCGGCCCAGCGGAACGGACCCTTGCCTTCGCAGAACAGCGGCCGGATGTATTCGGGCACGAAGCCCGGGATGTCGAACGCGTCGGCGACGCCGGCCTCTCTCGCCTGCGCGCGGATGTTGTTGCCGTAGTCGAAGGTGACCGCGATGTACTCCGGCGGATTCCGTGCGCGGAGCCGGGCCGCCTCGTCGAGCGACAGCCCGTTCGGGATGTATCCGTTCAGCGCGTCGTGCGCCGACGTCTGGTCGGTCAACACGTCCGGAGTGACGCCGCGCGCCACCAGCGCGGGCATCACGTCCGCCGCATTCCCGCGCAGGCCGATGGATCGCCCGACGCCGTCGCGAGTCCAGCATCCGACGCGATCGAGCGCCTCGTCGAGGCTGTCGGTGGCTTCGTCGAGATAGCGCGTCGCCATCCGGCGGGCGATCCGCTGCGGATCCACCTCGACGACCAGGGCAGCGGCGCCGTTCATCGCGGCCGCCAGCGGCTGCGCGCCGCCCATGCCGCCGAGCCCCGCGGTGACGACGAGCCGGTTCGACAGCGTGCCGCCGAAGTGGCGCCGGCCCACCTCGGCCAGCGTTTCATACGTGCCCTGCACGACGCCCTGGCTGCCGATGTAGATCCAGCTGCCGGCCGTCATCTGGCCGTACATCGTCAGACCGCGGGCTTCGAGGTCGCGGAAGTTCTCCCAGGTCGCCCACGCCGGCACGAGCAGGGCGTTCGCGATCAGCACGCGCGGCGCGCCCGGATGAGTTTGGAAGATACCGACGGGCTTGCCGGACTGCACGAGCAGCGTTTCGTCGTGCTCGAGCGCGGTCAGCGATCGCACGATCGCGTCGAACGCTTCCCAGCTCCGCGCCGCCTTCCCCGATCCGCCGTAGACGACGAGGTCTTCCGGGCGCTCGGCGACGTCGGGATCGAGATTGTTCATCAACATCCGCAGCGCGGCTTCCTGCGGCCAGCCCTTGCAGGTCAGCGACGTGCCTCGCGGCGCTCGGATGGTGCGGGTGACAGTGGGCATGAAAGCATCAGGAGACGAAAGATAGACCTTAAGAAGCGGCGCGAAGGTTGTCAATTTGAAAATGAAAAATTTTTCACTTGACTAGTGCGTCGCACGCGTCTTCAAGCGCGCTCGTCTCGATCAACTGCGCGATCGCGACGATGTCGGGCGCCGGCGCGCGGTCGTCGTCGAGCGCCGGCACGCGCGATCGCACGAGGCCGTGGACCGCCGCGAGCGCCGGCGACGTCATGAGCGGCGCGAGCAGGTCGATCGCCTGGCACGCGCAGAGAATCTCGATCGCAATCACTTCGCGTGCGCGGCTGACGGCGCACTCCGCCTTCAGCGCCGCCGTCATGCTCATGCTGACGTGGTCTTCTCTGTTCGCCGAGGTCGGGATCGTGTCGACGCCGGAGGGATGCGCGAGCGATTTGAGCTCCGAGGCGACCGCCGCCGCCGTCACGTGGGCGAGCATCAGGCCGGACTTGAGTCCGCCGTCGCGCGTCAGGAAGGCCGGCAGGCCGCTGAGCGCCGGATCCACCAGCCGGTCGGTGCGCCGCTCGCTGATCGTCGCGAGCGGGACGACGGCCGCCGCGAGAAGATCGGCGGCGATCGCGATCGGGGCGCCGTGAAAGTTGCCGCCGGAGACGATGTCGCCCGTGTCGGCGAAGACCATGGGGTTGTCGGTCGCGCTGTTGGCCTCGATGTCCACCGTCTCGCGGATGAACCGCAGCGCGTCGCGTACGGCGCCGTGCACCTGGGCGGCGCAGCGCAGCGAGTACGCGTCCTGGACTTTCCCGCAGCGCTCGTGCGACAAGTTGATCCCGCTCCCGCGCATGAGCGCCTCGATGTTGGCGGCCGACGTCCGTTGTCCGCGGAACGGCCGCGCGTCGTGGATCCGCGCCTCGAACGGATGAATCGAGCCGCGCAGCGCGTCGATCGACAGGGCCGCGGCGATGTCCGCCGCGCGGGCGACGCGCTCGGCCGCCGCGAGCGCCAGCGCGAGCACGGCGGTCGACGGCTGCGTGCCGTTGATGAGCGCGAGCCCTTCCTTCGGGCCGAGCGTGATGGGTTTGAGCCCGGCACGCCGCAACGCTTCTGAACCGGAGATCACGCTGGAACGCAAAACACGCGAAGCCCGCAAAGCATTCTGGTCTTCTTTGCGTTCTTTGCGGCCTTTGCGTTGATCGTCGTCGTCGTCGTCGAGGACTTCGCCTTCGCCGATGAGCACCAGCGCGAGGTGCGCAAGCGGCGCCAGATCGCCGCTCGCGCCGACCGATCCCCGCGACGGGACCGACGGGTGGACGCCCCGGCGGTTCAGGAGCGCGATGAGCGCCTCAACCGTGTCGAGGGCGATGCCGGAGAATCCCTTTGCCAGCACGTTCGCGCGCAGCGCGATCGTCGCTCGCACGGTGCGCGGAGGCAGCGGGTCGCCGAGCCCGGCGGCGTGGCTGCGCAGCAGGTTGAGCTGCAGCGCTTCGAGCGCATCCGGCGCGATCGCCACCTCGGCGAACGAGCCGAACCCCGTGTTGATGCCGTAGGCGGGCTCGGCGCCGCGCGCCCGGCGATCGACAACGGCGCGCGACCGACGCACGCGATCGCGGGCGGCGTCCGACAGCGCGACCCTTTCGCCGCGATCCGCGATGGCGAGCAGCTGTTCGATCGTCAGCGAGGATCCGTCGAGGAGAATCATGGGTGCAACGTGAACGTACGACGTACGAAGCATGAACGTCAGCACGGCCCCGGACTTCGGGCTTCACACCTGGCGGAGTCGTTCGCCGGCCAGTCGGCTGGTCGGCGGTCCACAGTCGAGAAGCCGTTGAAGGTAGAATCTTAGCCCGTTACGCGGATGCTGGCTACGCCGACTGACGACTGGTGACGGTCAACTGATGAGCGACGACGTGCAACGTGCAACGTGCGGCGTGCGAGGTGCCGGGTCCGAGGTGCGGCAGACGACTGGCAAGTGGTGACCAATGACGACGAATCTCGCAGTGCTCGGAGCGCAGTGGGGCGATGAAGGCAAGGGCAAGATCGTCGATCTCCTGACGCCGCATTTCTCCATCGTCGCGCGGTATCAGGGTGGACACAACGCGGGCCACACGGTCTATGTGAACGGCACGAAGTTCATTCTGCGGCTCATTCCGTCGGGGATCCTGCACGACAGCGTCACGTGCGTCATCGGCAACGGCGTGGTCATCGATCCGCAGGCGCTGTTCGGTGAGATCGACGAGCTCACGAAGAACGGGATCGACGTCGGCAACCGGATTCTGATCAGCGACAAAGCGCATCTGATCCTGCCGTATCACCGCGACCTCGACCTGCTCTCGGAAGCGCGGCGCGGCGAGCGGAAGATCGGCACGACCTCGCGCGGCATCGGGCCGGCGTACGAGGACAAGATCGCGCGCCGCGGCATCCGCGTCGGCGACATCGAGAACCCGAAGGGGCTCGCGCAGAACATCCGCGACAACGTCACCGCGCGCAACCGGCTCGTCCAGGACAACACGATGGACTGGAAGCCGGTCCTCGAGCAGCTGCTGACCTACGCCGAGCGGATGCGCCCGATGATGCGCGACGTGTCGGTGCTGCTCAACGACGCGATCCGCGCGGGGAAGCCGATCCTCTTCGAGGGTGCGCAGGGCACGCTGCTCGACATCGACCATGGGACCTACCCGTACGTCACTTCCTCGAACGCGTCGGTTGGCGGCGTCTGCACCGGCCTCGGCATCCCGCCTCGCGCGATCGGGCGCGTGCTGGGCGTGGTGAAGGCGTACACCACCCGCGTCGGCGAAGGGCCGCTGCCGACCGAACTGTCGGGCGAGATGGGCAACCGCCTGCGCGAGAGCGGCAACGAGTACGGGGCGGTCACGGGACGCCCGCGCCGCTGCGGGTGGTACGACGCCGTGGCCGTGCGGTACGGCGTCCGCATCAACGGCCTGGACGGCCTGGCGTTGACGAAGCTGGACGTGCTCGACGGCCTCGATAGCATCGACATCTGTACGTCGTACGCGTGCGACGGGCGGACGCTCACCGAATTCCCCTCCGATACGGGGCAACTCGCCGCGTGCCAGCCGATCTACGAGACGATGCCGGGCTGGGCGGCGCCGACGGCGGGCGCGCGGACCTTCGATCAACTGCCGGTAGCTGCGCGCAAGTACATCGCGCGTCTGGAGGAACTGTCGGGTGTCCGCGCCACGATTGTGTCCACGGGCTCGGAGCGCGACGACACCGTCATCAGGGAGGACGTATTGCGGAT
>Ga0209266_1000926_pt1 | contig 20941 bp, 17 predicted proteins | sample GraSoiAngelo_132_FD_185889 | JGI IMG/M metagenome (GOLD analysis project Ga0209266, IMG submission 185889) | Grasslands soil microbial communities from the Angelo Coastal Reserve, California, USA - 14_0929_02_40cm (SPAdes) (version 2) | ecosystem: Environmental > Terrestrial > Soil > Grasslands ...
CCAGTTTACTGACAGAAGCCCGGTGAGCTCGCCAGCGTCAGGGAGAAGATGTGGGCCGCCCATCGAGGTGCCTGAAAACATGCGCGTCGCGGACGTCAACCGCGCGCAGAAGTTCCAATCCTGATGACCCCCTGTATGTGGAAGAGACGAGCAAGCCGTTTGTGCGGGAACTGTGCGGGAACGCCTTCCAAAAGACGCCGGTCACTACCGAGAGGCGGGCTCGGGGATGCGCGAGTTTCTGCGGCTTTTATCGGCAGGAGTCGGTTGCAGTGGGAGCCTGGCGTGGGCTCATAACCCAAAGGTCGCTGGTTCAAATCCAGCCCCCGCAACCATGAACGACGAGGGGTTAGCGGACGCCGCAGTCGCTAACCCCTTCGTCGTTTCCGCTACCGTTTTGCTACCGCTCGTTCACCGGCGTGAGGATCGGAGCCCCCTTGCCCTTCAGCAGGACCACAACGAACCTGGCCGGCTCCGTGTTGCTGGCATTGCGTCCCACGACGTGAACATCGGTAGGACCCTCGTAGAACGTCTGCCCTGCCTTGAGCGTGACGGCAGGTTGGCCTTTCAACTGCATGACGATCTGGCCTTCGAGCACGTAGACGAACGCATGGGCGTCGTGCTGATGGACCATGTCTCGTGCGCCCGGCGGATACGACACCTCAAGCATGCGACCCTCCTTGCCCGGGTAGTCTGCGAGATCGATCGCGAACAGTTCCTTCACGTCTGCGGCTTCGGCCGGGACGGCTGCGAGCATCAGGAGTGCCGCCAGGTAAGCGTGGAAGTACAAGTGGGGTTTGTTCATGTTGTTCCTTTGAGGATCCCTAGTTGCGCGTACCTCGGATGCTGGATCAAGCTCTTGCCCGTGAGCGGCGGAGCCATTCGTCGAAACCGATGCGGCCGAGGCGCGCTTCCCCCAACGGCACGAGCGAGCGCTCCTCGACACGGCCGCCGAAGTATCGGGCCTCGGGGTCACTCACGACCGCACGCGGGTCGCCGACCGCCTTCAGATAGCGGGCGACGATTTTGTTGAACGGTGCTCGTTCCGGGCCGGCGATCTCGACGACGCCGTTTCGCGGCGCCGCGAGCGCCACATCGGCGACGATGGCAGCAACGTCATCCGCCGCGATGGGCTGGAACAGGCCGGGCGAAAGTCTGACCACGTTTCCATCCGCACTTGAAGCGGCGATGGCGCCGAGGAATTCCAGGAACTGGGTCGAGCGGATGATGGTGTAGGGGATTCCGGAGGCCTCGATCAGTTTCTCTTGGGCGACCTTGGCCCGGAAATAGCCATTGTCGGGCGTCCGGTCGGTTCCGATGATGGATAGCGCGACATGGTGGCGGACGCCGGCTGCGGCCTCCGCCGCGAGAAGGTTGTGGCCGGAGGTCTCGAAGAATTCCAGCACCGCCTTGTCTTCAAATGAGGGCGAGTTGGCGAGGTCGATCACCACCTGCGTGCCGGCCATGGCCTCCTTGAGGCCCTCGCCGGTGATGCTGTTGACGCCGGTATTGGGCGAGGCGGCGACGACCTCGTGGCCGCCCTGGCGCAGAATGGAGACCGTCTTCGAGCCGATCAGGCCGGTGCCGCCGATCACGACGATCTTCATTTTGGATTTCTCCTTGCTTTCACAGCGTGCTGGTTTAGCCCTTGATGAAGGTGAGAAGGTCGGCATTGACCACGTCGGCGTGCGTCGTGCACATGCCATGCGGGAACTTCTCGTAGACCTTCAGGGTGCCCTTCCTGAGGAGCTTCGCGGAGAGCAGCGCGGAATCGGTGATCGGGACGATCTGGTCGTCGTCGCCGTGCATGACGAGGGTCGGCACGTCGATGACTTTCAAGTCCTCGGTGAAGTCGGTTTCCGAGAACGCTCGGATGCCGTCGTAATGCGCCTTCGCGCCGCCCATCATGCCCTGGCGCCACCAGTTCTCGATCACGGCCTGGGACACCTTCGCGCCCGGCCGGTTGTAGCTGTAGAATGGGCCGCTCGCGAGCTCCTGATAGAACTGCGCGCGGTTGGCGGCGAGCTGCTGCCGGAGGCCGTCAAACACCTTGAGAGGCAGGCCCCCCGGATTGGCTGATGTCTTCAGCATGATCGGCGGCACGGCGCCGATCAGCACCAGCTTGGCAACACGGCCCTTGCCGTGGCGCGCGACATAGTGCGTCGCTTCGCCGCCGCCGGTCGAATGGCCAATGTGGATGGCATCACGCAGATCGAGATGCGCGACGACCGCGGCGGCGTCCGCGGCGTAGTGGTCCATGTCGTGACCATCGCTGACCTGGCTCGACCGGCCATGGCCGCGCCGGTCATGCGCAATGACGCGATAGCCCTTCTCCAGGAAGTAGAGCATCTGGGTGTCCCAGTCGTCGGCGCTAAGCGGCCAGCCATGATGGAAGACGATGGGCTGCGCGTTCCTGGGACCCCAGTCCTTGTAGTAGATCGTCGGACCATCCTTCACTGAAATTGTGCTCACCTGCGTTCCTCCTCTGGTGATTGGTCTATCGCCGTGCCTCCTTCGCGTCGAGGATGGGAGATATAGGACGTCCGGAAGTGTCTTACGGCGCCGCGCCGGGCTGCAATTGGACCTTGGTCTACATCAAGGAACAGACCTGGTATGGGAGGCTAAATGGCTATCGGACCGACCAAGTCAATCCATAGTGTATTCGGCTGCGTGTAGCATTCTGCAAATCCAGCCCCCGCAACCAGTCAAAACAAAGGGTTGGCGGCTTCGGTCGCTAACCCTTTGGTACGGCAAGATATCGTGGCCGTGGCCGGCGACGTGGTGGAGTACGGGCTCGGTGGCTTCGCGGCCGGCTCTTCTCTGTCCACCTCAAGGATCGAGTGAGCGGGGCGGCCAGTGGAGAATCGGTCGTGTGATAAGATGCTGCAGATGCGTAGGTGTGTGCGTCCGCTCCTGTCCGTCCTCATCCTGGTGCTGTGGCTCGTCTCCGGCCCGGTGGCGATGGCCTTCGACGGCTGCGCCATGATGGGCGCGATGTGCGAGGCGCCGTGCGGCGTGCTGTCCTACATCGTCGCGCCGACGGTTAGCAGCGTCGCGGCCCTGCAACCGCTCGCTTATCTCGAGTCCCGGTCAACGCAGCAACCGGCACGCCTCAGCGCCGCGCCTCTGACACCGCCACCGAAGTCCCCGCTCCTCCCCGCGTAGCGTCCTGACGTTCGTTTCGCTGTCACGGTAGGGTGTCGCTCGCCGTGCGCGCCGGTCTGCGTGCGCGTCCGCGACACCGGAGGAGCGTGCGTGATCAACTGGCTCATCGAGCTGTCGCTGAGGAATCGCTTCCTCGTGATCGCGTTCTTCGTGCTCGTCGGCGCCTGGGGCTACTGGGCGCTCGTGACGACGCCGATCGACGCGATTCCCGACCTGTCCGACAACCAGGTCATCGTCTTCACCGACTGGACGGGGCGGTCCCCGCAGGAGGTGGAGGACCAGATCACCTATCCGTTGACGGTGAGCCTCCAGGGGTTGCCCGGCGTCCGTGTGGTGCGCTCCTCGTCGGCCTTCGGCTTCTCGATGATCAATGTCATCTTCGAGGACGACGTCGACCTCTACTTCGCACGCTCGCGCGTGCTCGAGCGGGTGAACCTGCTCACGAAGTCGCTGCCGGGCGGTGTCGTCCCCACGCTCGGCCCCGATGCCACAGGAGTGGGCCATGTCTTCTGGTACACCGTTGAGGGCCAGGGCACGTCCCTCCGCGACCTCCGTTCGCTGCAGGACTGGTTCGTCCGCTACCAGCTCAACGCGGTGCCCGGCGTGGCCGAGGTGGCCAGCATCGGCGGAACCGTGCGCCAGTACCAGATCGACGTCGATCCCAACCGCCTGCGCGCGTACCGGGTCCCACTCTCCGCCGTGGTCGACGCCGTCATGCGAAGCAACCGCAACGTCGGCGGTAACGTCGTCGAGGCGAGCGGGACGTGGTCGGTTGTCCGCGGTCTCGGCCTGATCGAGAGCGTCCGCGATCTCGAGCAGGTCGTCGTCGGCGCCGAGCACGGCGTGCCGATCTTCGTGCGCCAGGTCGCCGACGTGAAGCTCGGCGACGCATTCCGCGTGGCCGCGCTCGTCAAGGGCACCGAGGAAGCCGTCGGCGGCGTGGTCGTCGCGCGCTACGGCGTCAGCACGGTTGGTGTCATCGAGCGTGTGAAGGAGAAGATCAGGGCGCTCGAGCCTGGGCTGCCGCCAGGCGTCCGGATCGTGTCGTTCTACGACCGCTCGGCGCTCATCGAGCGCGCCGTCCAGACGCTCAAGCGCGCCCTGATCGAAGAGACGATCGTCGTCACGCTCGTGAACATGCTCTTCCTGCTCCACGTCCGTTCGGTCCTCATCGTGACGATCCCGTTGCCGCTGGCCGTCCTGACGGCGTTCCTCTTCATGCGCTATCTCGGGCTCACCTCCAACATCATGTCCCTGGCCGGCATCGCGATCGCCATCGGCGTCCTCGTGGACGCGGCGATCGTTGTCACCGAGAACGCCTTCCGTTTTATCGAGCAGCGTAGAGTGAACCCGCGGGATCGCCGTCGCGTCGCCGAGACCGTCGTCGACGCGACGCGGCTCGTCGGGCGACCCATCTTCTTCTCGATGGCGATCATCATTCTCGCGTTCATCCCGGTGTTCGCGCTGACCGGTCAGGAGGGCAAGCTCTTCCACCCGCTCGCCTTCACGAAGACCTTCGCCATGGCCGGGGCGACCCTCCTGTCGGTCACGCTGGTGCCGGTGCTCTGCAGCCTGCTCATCGGCGGGCGCATCCGCGGCGAGGCCTCGAACCCGATCATGCGGCCGCTGGTGTGGGCCTACCGCCCGGTGCTCGCGTTTGCGTTGCGACAGCGCGGGCTGACGCTCGCTGTCGCCGCGCTCATCGTGGCCGGCGCCTTCGTCCTCGTGCCTCGGATCGGCCGAGAGTTCATGCCGCCACTGAACGAGGGCGACCTCATGTTCATGCCGGTGACCGATCCCGCGATCTCCCTGACCCAGGCGATCGAGATCACCAAGACGCAGAACCAAGCGATCCAGAGGTTTCCCGAAGTGGCGTCCGTCGTGGCCAAGATCTCGCGCGCGGAGACGTCGACGGACCCCGCGCCGGTGAATATGACCGAGACGATCGTGAATCTGAAGCCGGAGGCCGCATGGCGAGCGGGCATGACACGGGAGAAGCTCATCGGCGAGCTCGACGCGGCCACCACGCTGCCTGGGGTCTCCAACATCTGGACGCAGCCGATCATCAACCGGATCAACATGCTGACCACGGGCATCCGCTCCGAGGTCGGCGTGAAGGTGTTCGGCAGCGACCTGAACGTGCTCCAGGAGCGCGCTCGGGCCATCGCGGATGCCCTCCGCCAGATTCCCGGGGCGGCCGACGTCTACCCGGAGCAGGTGACGGGAGCGCCATACCTGGATATCCGGGTGAACCGCGAGGCCGCGGCGCGCTACGGCATCACGGTGGGCGCGATCCAGGACGTGGTCGAGACCGCAGTCGGTGAGACGAATCTGACGCTGACGATCGAGGGCCGTCAGCGCTTCCCCGTGCGCGTGCGCTATGCGCCGGCGTACCGGACGAGCGCCCAGGCGCTCGGCAGCGTCCTCGTCACGGCGCCGATTGGCACGCAGATCCCGCTCGCGCAGCTCGCCGACATCCGGAGCGTCAGCGGCCCCTCGATGATCTCGGGCGAGAACGGGCTCCTGGTGGTGACCGTGCTGCTGAACGTGCGCGGGCGGGATGTCGGCAGTTTCGTCGACGAGGCGCGCCGGGTGATCGCCGAGAAGGTGCCGCTTCCAGCCGGCTCGTACGTCGAGTGGAGTGGGCAGTACGAGAACGAGGTACGGGCGCGCCAACGCCTGCAGATCGTCATTCCGATCGTGCTCCTGGTGATCTACCTGCTCCTCTACCTTACGTACCACTCGTTCCTCGACGCGGCCCAAGTGCTGCTCGCGGTGCCGTTTGCGCTGGCCGGCGGGATCTATCTGCTCTATGGCCTCGGCTACAACTTCTCGGTCGCCGTCTGGGTCGGCTTCATCGCGCTCTTCGGGACCGCGGTGCAGACGGCCGTGGTGATGGTGATCTACCTGGAAGAAGCCGTCGCTCGCAAGCGGGAGGATCTCGGTGGGCGTCTGACGCGCGAGGCGCTGCTCGAGGCCGTGAAGGAGGGGGCGCTCCTCCGGCTCCGTCCAAAGGTCATGACGGTCTCCACGGTGGTGGCCAGCCTGCTTCCGATCATGTGGAGTCACTCGACCGGGGCGGAGGTCATGAAGCCGCTCGCGACCCCGGTGTTGGGCGGCATGGTCAGCTCACTCGGGCTCGTGCTGATCGTCACGCCGGTGATCTTCTCCTGGCTCCGCGAGCAGGATCTCCGGCGTGCGGAGCGAGACGCACGCGGCCATCACCCCAACCACGAACCCCGGCCGGCGATGGGGCCGGCGAACTGACGACAACAAGGAGGATGACATGGCGAAGGCTCTGCTCGTGATGGTGGCAGTTGGTGGTCTGATGATCGCGGGCGCCCAATCCGCGCCGGCGGCGGACATGAAGCCGATCCACACGCAGAAGGTCAAGGACGTGGTCGTGACGCTGGAGAGCGAGTCCGGGCAGTGGAAGCCAGCGAAGAACGACTTCGTCCTCACGTTCACGTCGGCGCAGGACAAGAAGCCGGTCGACGCTGGCCAGGTGTCGCTCACCACCAGCATGGCCATGCCGGGGATGGCGCCGATGCTCGCTGGCGCGACGCTCACGCCCGAGGGCCCGGGCCGCTATCGCGGCACGATCGAGTTCCCGGACCGGGGGACGCGGCAGGTGACGGTGACGTGGGAGGGCCCCCTGGGCAAGGGCTCGGCAAAGTTCTCGGTTCCGGTGCGATAGGGCCATGCGCGCCAGACATGCCGTGTTGGTCATCGTCACTGGCGTGGTCGTGGTTGGGGTTCGCCTTGTCTTCGCACAGCCGGCGATGGAGATCACCGTCGACGAGCTGGTCGCCCGGGCGCTCGCCGACAATCCCGATCTCAAGGCGGTGCGCGCCGACGCGGACGCCGCGGTTGGCCGGGTGCGCCAGGCCGGTCTCCGCCCGAACCCGATGCTCGACCTTGGAGGCCAGAAGGCGCTGTCCCCCGACAACAACCTCACCGTCGGCCTCTCCCTGCCGCTCGACCTCAATGGCCGAAAGGAGGGTCGGGTCGCCGTGGCGGAGCGAGAACTCGATATCAAGCGCGCTCAGGTGGCGGAGGTCGAGCGGCGCCTGCGCGCGGACGTACGGACGAAGGCGGGTGAACTGCTCGCGGCCCGGCGCAACCTCGCCGTCACCGACGACCTGCTGACGGTGAACCGAGACGCCCTTGGCCTTGTGCAGAGCCGCGTCGGCCAGGGCGCGTCACGCTCGGTCGACGAGGGCCTGCAGCTCGTCGAGGTCAACCGCTTGGAGGCGAGCCGGCAGATGCTGGCGAGCCGGGTGGAGATCGTGACGCTCCAGCTGAGAGCGCTTGCCGGCATGACGCCCGACGCGCCACTCGTCCTGCGCGGGGAGTTGCACCCGAGACCGCTTGCGACTGACCGGGTCGAGGCAGCCCGACGTGCGCTGGCGGACCGGCCGGATCTCGCAGTCAGCCGCGCTGACGTCGCGGCGGCGCGCGCTCGGATCCAGAAGGAGCAAGCCGATGGACGGTGGGATGCGACCGTCAACGTTGGCTACCAGCGCCAGGACTTCGGGTTCGGGCTGAATGGCCTGACGGCGAGCGGTGCACCACGCCCCATCCAGGATGTCTTCCACTACTTCGGGGGTGGCGTCAGCATCGTGCTTCCCGTGCGCAACCGCAACGAGGGCAATGTGGCCGCCGCCACGGCGGAGGCGCGCGCCGCCGAGCGCCGGCAGGAGTTCATGACGCTGATGATCCGCCAGGAGGTCGAGGCCGCGTTCACGCAGTACGAGGCGACTCAGCGCGCGCTCGGTGTCTTCGAGCACGGCGTGCGGGACGTCGCCGCGCGCAACCTGGACGTGGTGCGCCAGGCATATGGGCTGGGCCGCGGAACGCTACTCGACGTGATCGCCGAGCAGCGGCGGTACATCGAGATCGAGAACGGCTACACGGACGTTCTCAAGCAAGCGTACGACGCTGTGGTCGAGGTGGAGCGCGCTGTCGGTACCCCGGCCCAGTGACGAAGAGCGTCTCATGAGCTCCGAACGCGACGACCACATGACCGAACACGAAGCTCTACCGCGCATGCGCCAATGGCGCCGACGCCTTGGCCGAGCGCTCCTCGCGGTGGCACTCATCGCGGTCGGGCTGGTGGCTGGCACGATGTGGACCGAACGGCGCGCATCTCATCGGACGCCGGGCGTTTCGTCGCGGGGCGTCGGATCGCCGGACGCCATGCCCGGGATGGCCGGCCCCGGCGGGGGGAAGGACGCCGCGGCCCGGGGGACCACCGACGAGGCCGTCGAAGTCACGCTCACTCCGGAAGCCGTTGAACGTGCGAGGATCAAAACGGTTGTCGTCCGTAGCGGGCCTGCGATGTCGATGGTCACGGTACCGGCGACGGTCACGTCGAACGCCTACCGCGACACGAAGGTCAACTCGCTCGTCGGAGGCATCGTGCGCGTGGTGTCTGCCGAACTCGGATCGGCGGTCACGCGCGGTCAGCCGCTCGCCGTCATCTTCAGCGCGGAGCTGGCCGAAGCGCAGATGAAGTACCTGTCGATGCAGGCCATGCTGCAGGCGGATCACCAGAAGCTCGAGCGGACGGAGAAGCTCGTGACGCTCGGTGCGGCGAGCCGCCAGGAGCTGGAGGAAGTCGCGGCCACCCACACGGGCCACGAGACGGAAGTGTCGGCAGCGCGCCAGCGGCTCCTGCTCCTCGGTCTCTCGCCCGCGGATATCTCGCGACTGACGGACGCCTCGCACGTCGTCGCCGAAGTGACGGTGCCGGCGCCGACGGACGGCGTCGTGATTGCGCGCACCGTGAACCCGGGCCAGGTCGTCGGCGCCGCGCAGGAGCTGTTCACCGTGACGGACCTGAGCACTGTGTGGGTGATCGGCGATCTCTATGAGAAGGACTTCGCGAATGTGGTTGTTGGGTCGGGCGCGGTGATCACGATTCCTGCCGCGGCGAGTACCGTGCTGCACGGGCGCGTGGCGTATATCGATCCGCGCGTCGATCCCGCGACGCGGACGGCCAAGGTGCGCGTCGAGGTTCCGAACCGGAGCATGGAGCTCCGCCTTGGCATGTACGTCAACCTTGCCTTCCAGACAGGGTCAGGCGAGCGCGTGACGCTCGTGCCGCACGACGCGGTACAGTCGATCGGTGACCGCAGTGTCGTCTACGTGCCGGTGGAGGGCGACGACACCCGGTTCACGGAACGTCCGGTGAAGCTCGGTCCTGTCCTCGGCGACTCGATCGAGGTGCTCACGGGACTCCAGCCCGGCGAGCGTGTCGTCACGGCCGGCAGCTTTTTTCTGCGGGCGGAGGCGGGACGCAGCCGCTCCGGGGGCTGAGACGACCCCTCTTGACCTTGCCCCTGGGGTATAGGTTTAGGCTCTGGTCATGGGACACGACGGCCTGCGGATCGGTGAGGTCGCGAAACGCAGCGGGGCCAGCCGAAAGGCGCTGCGTCTGTACGAAGCGGCGGGGATTCTGCCTGCCCCTCGGCGCACGCCGTCGGGCTATCGAGTGTATAGCAGCGAGGCGCTGAACCTGCTCGGCTTCGTCTGCCAAGCACAACGCCTCGGGTTCACGCTCGATGAGATCAAGGAGATCGTGACGATCAAGCGGGCGGGACGCGCGCCGTGCCCTCACGTCCGCGAGCTGGTGCAGCGGAAGGTCGAGGAACTGACGCAGCGCCTTTGGGACCTCACGACCGTCCGTCATGGCCTGAGCGCCCTGCTTAGAGGCTGGCGACGAACAGGGAAGGCCAGAGGGGTCGTGTGCCCACACATCGAACACGCCAGCCGCTCGAAGAAAGGGAGGAAACGAAATGGACGGCCTGAAGATGTCGCTCTGCCCATCGTGCATCCACTGCCCGGAAGTCGCCATCGAGGGCGACGAGGTGCGCATCGGTGAAGCCGGGAACCTCGCGGTCCTGACGAAGGACGAGTGGAACGTCCTGGTGGACCTGATCCAGTCGGGCCAGTTGTCGAAGGTCTGACGCCTCGGCGGGCCGGCCGGTCGAACGCCACGGCGGGCGACAGGTCGGCCCGCCTTCTCTCGTTGCGGGCTTGCGCAGTTCCCCGACGGCGTTTGATCCCGACGCGTTTGCTTCAAGGCAGCGGAATGGATCAGCCTCGAGCGTCACTGCTGCCCATTCCTGAACTTCGGGCTGGAGTTGAAGGACGGCGGCGCCGTCTCACTTTCGTTGACTGGCTCTGACGCTGTGAGAGCGCTCCTCGACGACGAGATGAGACTTCTCCACCACAGTAACGCGGCGACGAGCGTGCCTACCGCACCGGCGATGCCCCCACCGGCGAAGCCGGCCGCATAGCCGCGGTGGGTGATCACAGGGCCGAGCGCGAACGATCCGATTGCGAGCCCCAGATACAATGCTGTGCTGTAGCCGCCCATAACGAGACCTCGCGTGGCCGGCGTTGTCGAGGCCGCCAGACCGACGCTGATTGCCACGAACGCGATGCCGCTAAGGCCGCCGAAGACCGCGACCAGACTCAGCACGGTGACCTGATCATTCGCGTGCGGCAGCAACGCGGTTATCAGCGACGCTGCGAGGATGCCACCGATCGCATAGGGAGCTGAGCACCCGCTGCGATCCACGAGCCAACCCGCCGGTACGCGCGCGAGCGTGTTCGCAAGCCCGAGGACGAGGAAGACGAGCCCGATGCCGGCGGGCGTCGAGCCCCGTTCGTGAGCGAGCAGAGGAAAGAACGTGAACACCACACCCTGGATCAGAAGCCCGCTGACCGCTACGATCCATCCAGCCCAGATTCTCGGGTCGTTTCTAACGTCGGCGAATGCGGCGCCGGGCCGTTCGCTCATCGGCGCTTTCCGGCGAACCGGTGTCGCGAGGCCAACACCCAGGGCGATGCCGATGCCGACGGCGCTACCGACGAACGCCGCACGATAGCCCCACCATTCCGCCACGACACCACCGAGGAACGGTCCGATCGCGATCGCCCCGTAGTGCGCCGTCGAGTACCACGCGTACGCGTGGCCGGCGCGGCCCGGCGCGGCGAGGTCGCCGACCAGCGAGAGTGCGCTCGGGGAGAACGCCGCGACGCCGACACCCGCGAGGCCGTAGATCGTCATGAGCGCAAGGTCGCCTTCGACCAGTGGGAGCAGCAACGACGTCGTGGCGCCGAGCACCATCCCACCGACGAGCAATGGCCGGCGGCCCCAGACATCGGCGGCGCGGCCGAGCGGAATCGAACCGACGGCCGCCGCGGCCATATGGGCGCCGACGATGAGGCCGACGCCGGTCGCCGTGGCCCCGTGGAGGGCCGCGTACAGGGGAATCACTGGTCCTCGCATCTGTGCGCCGGCGTAGTGCAAGAACGTGAGGAGGCAAATCACGAAGAGGACAGAAGTCACGGTGAGCCAATCGTCACGAGGCGTCCATGACGCGTCGGAAATCGGGGCTTTCGAGTAATCGGCGGAGGGCCGGCACGAGGTCGGGCGCCTCATAGAACGGGTGCCGCCGGTAAATGTCCGCGCACCGCTCGTCGAGCGTCGCGATCGCTTCGTACGTGACGGGCACGACGTCGCGAACCTGGCGCACGTGGTCGCGTGCGAACAGCAGGTTTCGGGGATCCACGTAGCCCGCTTTCACGAAGCCCCGTGTCTTTCGCGCGCAGCGGCACGGGTTCGCCGCCCTCACGAGCCCGCACTTGTCGTTCATGAAGTTGTGGAGGTCCCGGCGGGCACGAGTCAGGCGCTGACGGAAGTTGTCCCGGCTGATGTCGAGCAGCTCGGCGCCGACGGCGTCACTCACCTCGAAGATCTCTCCGAGGATGTAAACGAGGCGCTGCTCACGAGCCAGACAGAGAAGCATCCCCGTGGTGCAGCTGATCTTCGCCTCATCCACCAGGAGTCGTACGTCGACGGGCAGGCCGTTCTGGTCCGGAGGGTCCAGGTCGGGCGTGGTGTCGAGTCCATGAGCGTAGCATCCAAAGGTCAGAGCCTCCGGTGCCCGCCGGCCCCGCCGGATGTTGAGGACGTGATTGACCACGATCCGGTAGAGCCAAGTCCGGAAGCTGCTGCGCCCCTCGAACGACGACAGAGTTGTGAGTGCCTTGATGAGGATCTCCTGGGTCGCGTCCTGGGCGTCTTGTGGATGGGAGAGCATGCGGAGCGCGATGTTGTAGATCCACGTCTGGTGACGTCCCACCAGTGTCTCCAACGCCTCACGCTCGCCCGACCTGGCGCGCGTCACGAGCAGATGGTCCTCCGGGTCGGTGGGAGCACTGTCGGCGAGGGGATTCGGGCTGCCCATCGTTTTGCCTCCTAACCATTAGACACGGATGGTGGCGGAGTGTGACAGGCGAAGCGGAAGCAGGCCTGGAGCCCCCGGCGTGGTTGAAATTCAGGCCGAGGTCCCACCATTATGCGACCGAGACGGCCGGCACGGCACGGGGCTTCCTCATGGCGCAGGCGACGACGACGCCGGAGAGGAGTGTGAGTGCCGCAACGAGATGTATCGCCGCCCCGAGCCCGACCAGATCGGCGACGACGCCCGAGAGCAGAGCGCCCACGGCGTAACCGAGGTCACGCCAGAATCGATAGACGCCGAGGCTCGTCGCCCGCCACGTGGGATGGGCGTAGTCCGTGATCGCCGCGAGCAGCGTCGGGTAGACCATTGCCGTGCCGAGTCCTTGCAGCGCCGCGGCGACCAACCAGGCCGCATACGCTGGAGCGAGCACGGTCAACCAGATCCCGACGGCCTGCACGATCATCCCGCCCGCGATCAGCTCCTTGCGCCCAACGCGATCTGACAGCGGCCCCGTCGCCACCTGGAGGACACCCCACACGATGGGATAGACGGCCTTGATGACGCCGATGCTTCCCACCGCGAGGCCGTAACTCGCGAAGAACAAGGGATAGAGGCCCCACGACATCCCGTCGTTGAGATTGTTGACGAGCCCCGCCTGGCATGCCGCGAACAGGCTCACGTTTCCGATGCTTGTCACGAAGAACACGTGACTGAGCGACGGACGGACGGCGCTCGCCGCCGCCGGCGCGGTGGCCGCCTCGATGTGCGCGTAGCCGCGCGTCTCCCTCACAAACAGCACGGAGACGGCCAAGCCGATCAGAGAGATCACGATCCCGAGATAGAACGGCTGCGGACGCAATGCAGAGTGAGCGGCTATGTAACCAGTGACCCACGACATTCCCCCCACGGCGAAGTACCCGGCGAACTCGTTCAGGCCCAGCGCGAGGCCACGGCGCTTCGGCCCCACGAGGTCGACTTTCATGATTACCGTCATTGACCACGCCATGGCCTGGTTGGCACCGAGCAAGACGTTGGCAAGGTCGATCCACCACCATGCCGGCGCATGGATAATGAGGAACGGCACCGGAAGGGCGAACAACCACCCGGCCACAAGGATCGGCTTGCGGCCGATGCGGTCGGACGCGCGCGCCGCGACGAGGTTGATGACCGCCTTCGTGACGCCGAAGCTGACTATGAATGAGGTGATGGCGGTCTTCGAGGTGAGCCCGAACTCCTGCTCACCGAGAAGCGGTAGCACCGTTCGCTCCAAACCGACCATGGCGCCCACGAAGGCGTTCAGCACAACAAGGAGGGTGAACTGCGGAAGGTTCTCCCGCAGTCCGAGCCGCATCTCGGTCATTCGCCGGTCAGGTTGCGCCGCCGGTTGAGGGCGAAGACCTCCGGCTGTGGCGGAAGGTCCGCCAGCACGAACCGCAGGAACTCCGCCTTCGACGTGAACTGGAGCGCGGGGTTGAAGCGGCGCTCGAAGCCGATCGTCGAGCCGGGCTTCCCGCTCAGGCCTTTGCCGCAGGCTGCGCCGCCGAAGTGCGCGGGATAGACCTCGATGTGATCCGGAAGCTTCAGCAGCTTGTCGTAGATACTCTCGTAGAGCTGCTCGGCGAGCGCCGCTTCCGCCCCCTCACCCAGGAGATCGGGCCGTCCCACACCCCCCGCGAGGAGCGTGTCCCCGGTGAGAACAAACCACGGCTCCGGCCCCCGCGTCCGGTCGGTCACGACGATCGACACACCATCGGGCGTGTGCCCGGGCGTGTGCAGGAACGTCATACGGACGTTCCCCATCTCGTGCTCTTCGCCATCCGTGACGCTCACGTGCGGGAAGTGGACGTCGGCCGACTCATGGAAGAACACCGGCGCGCCGGTGGCCGCGGCCAGCCGCCGGGCGCCCGAGACGTGGTCGGCTTGGATGTGGGTCTCGATGATGTGGGTGACGCGCATTGACTTCTGGGCCGCCGCTTCGAGGTACGGCTCGATCTCCAGCTGTGGATCCACCACAGCGCACGCAGCGGCACCGCCTCAGCCGAAGACGTAGCTGGCACACCCGGTCTTGGGGGCGAGGAACTGGCGGAAGATCATGGAGCGCTCCTCCTTCTTCACTTGTGTTACGCCGGATGCTGGTATAGGGTCCAATTCTTAGTTGGGATGAAAACCATAGGGAAAACCCGAAGGTGACGCTCCGCCAGTTCGAGGTATTCCTGGCCGTTGCCGGCGAGAGGAGCTTCAGCCGTGCGGCAAAGAAGATTCACTCATCTCAGCCTACGCTGTCCGAGCACGTGTCCGAACTCGAGCGCGAGCTAGGAAAGAAGCTATTTTTCCGTCGGGGCCGGGAGGTGACACTCACTGAAGCTGGGCGGGTTTTCGAGGAATACGCAGCCCGGGCCATCTCGGCGGTCGACGGCGCTCGTCAGGCGATTACGGAGCTCGACGGACTGGGCCATGGCTCAGTCCTGGTGGGCGCCAGCACCACTCCGGGACTGTACGTGATGCCGGGGATCATCGCCGCGTTCCGCGCGCGATACCCCGGTGTCGAGCTCAAGCTCCAGATCGCCAACTCACAGATCATCGAGGAGCGCGTGAAGGAACGTGAGCTGGACCTCGGCATCGTCGGCGGCCACACCGTCGGAAGCGGCGAGGAGTGCCTGGCTGCCGGACTGCTCGACGAATTGGTCCTCGTTGTCCCCGCCGGGCATCGGTGGGCGAAGAAGCGCGACATCGCGCCTGATCAGCTTGCCGGCGAGCCGATGCTCATGAGGGAACCGGGTTCGGCGACGCGGACCGTCACCGAGCGTGCGTTGCGGCGAGCGGGTGTGAAGTTCCAGGCGGCGATGGAGCTCGACCACACGGAGGCGATCAAACAAGGCGTGATGGCCGGCCTTGGTGTCTCCCTTGTCTCCATATATGCGGTTCAGGGCGAGATCGCTACGCGGCGTCTATCTGCGCTCCGCTTGCGTGGCGTGCGCATCCAGCGGCACTTTCACGTCATTCACCACGAGGCGCGACGTGTGACGGCGAGCGCGAGAGCCTTCATGGAACTTATGGAGCACTCGAGGCGCGTACCGCCAACCCACCGTAGGCCCGCGTGACACGGTTCGTAACAATTCCTGCGGTTCGTCGGCTGGAGGTGGCAGGTATTGGAATCGTTGCCTAAGGCGCTCCCTCGTCGTCCTGCTTCGCCTCGCGCGCTGCGCTCCGCGGCTCGGTCCATTTCACCGGAGCTTGACAAACGTTACCGTGGAAGGTAACGCTTATTCCTGGGGAAGCTTCGACGTGGTGGTTATGTCTTCATCTCGTGGAAGAGCGACCATCCACCTCGACACGTCCATGTATATCGGAACGGCAAGCTCGTGGTGAAGTGGGACTTGGACAACAACAAGCCGATGATGGGCGCGGCGTCGCGGAAGCTTCTGGACCTTATAAGAGACCTGGAGAACGAGGGGCGGCTATGAAGATTCGGACGGTCACGGTCAACAATCGACGGAAGGTCTTCGCGGTCAGAACGTCGAAGGGAGAGTTGGTCTACCCGTTTGCGAAGGCAGCTCCGAGACCGACAGACGACGATCCGATTGCCCGAGTGTGGATCGACAAGGAGCTAGCCTCGGAGGCCTTCACGTACGCGCTTAGATCGGGTTGGGAGGCCACGGTTCATATCGAGCAGGTCCTTGAGTACAACAAGGATCCCGATTACTTGCGAGACCAGCTCCTCTACCGATTGACGCTTGAGGCTCAGAAGCGAGTCGCGGCCAGCCGTTTACCGAAGCGTGAGATCATCCGCCGACTCAGGACTTCCGCGACCCAGTTCTATCGGCTCATGGATCAGACGAACTACCGTAAGTCCGTCGACCAACTCGTCTCCTTGCTGCAGATTCTCGACTGTGACGTCGATCTCGTTGTGCGAGCGAAGAGCGCATGACGATGCTCCGGACCAACTGGAGCGCGCAGCGCCCCAAAACGTGCCCAAAAACGTGCCCGCGACGGTCTAGGCTTGGCCCAAAACGAGCCCACGCCAGCCAACGAGCCACGCGGAAACCCCTCGGTAAATCAGCGATTCGCCGAGGGGTCCCGGCGTGAGTTACGGTCTCATAACCCAAAGGTCGCTGGTTCAAATCCAGCCCCCGCAACCATGAAGGATGAGGGGTTAGCGGACGCAGCAGCCGCTAACCCCTTTCGTTTACCCAGACTTCACCCAGGAATTGGTTTGGGTCTTTTCAGCCCGTCCGCCCCAGCTGACAGCGCCCGCACCGACCATTGATGAGCAAAAGGAACAGTCGGAACGTCGGGCGGACGGCCCGTAGGCCGCGCGCAGCTGCTTCGCTGTTTGCCATCCGATGTTCGCCGCTACCGTGGACGTGAGCCCGCGCTTCATGCGTCCAGAATGACGGCAGGCGCAGAAGCAATCGACCGTTACGGTGTAACGGTCTAGCGGCGACGGGTCTTGTGCTCGGGGTGCTTCTCCCGATGGGTCCGTGTTCTTGCGCGGGAACCGCACTTGCCCCCGCGGCAGTAGCGGCGGCGGAGAGCCTGAGCCTCATCAGGGGTCAGTGGACGGCCCTCGCGCGTGCCGAGGACGTCGCCGCATGCGTCGCAGACAGCGTAGAGAGCTTGCAGCGCGCTCTCGAAGCGGTGATACAAGTCAGCGCATTGATCCAATTGCGTGAGCGGATTCAAGTTCCTCGCGCGGACGCGGATCTCATTCTCTATCCTCATCAGGGCCCGCCATTTATCGGTGTCGATCCGTGCGATCCGAGCTGCCTGGCCGTATTCCTTCACCGCGAGACCCCGCGCGACCTCAGCGTCCTCAGCGAGGAGGAAATCAATGATGCTCCGCGTTCGGTCCTCTACGACCTTGATCATGAAGACGAGTAGCTTCCTTCGAGTCCAAAGGTCGGCGATTTGCTCGAGGAAAATCTGCGCGCGACCCGGATCTGCTTCACCGTCGAACGACGAGCGTCCTTTAAACAGACTGGTAGACAGACTGGGCGAAGCGACAAACACCGACGTGTCAAAGGGGGGAGTGCCGATCTTCAATAGAATCGGCTTGAACCGCGGACTCGGCGAACGGGGTGGTTTACGATCCCCCGAAGAGCGCCGTCGACGAGTGTCCATCCTGTAGATTTAGCAGCCCGCACATGGTTTCAACAAATTCTCGGTCGCTCGGACGGGCTCGGACCGAGGCGTCCACTCCTGAGTCCGTCCCGAATGTTCAGTCCCATCAAGATCAGGTTCGCCCCGCGGGCAAGGAGGAGGTCGCTAGACTGCGCGGCGACCTCGCGGACGTCGACCTTTTCACGGAGCAGTTAGGGCAGGACATTTTCAACGTTGCAGCAGCAGCCTTCGCCGCCGGCTTGACACCGGACCGGCCAGCACCTACAGTTGCATGCTTGAGTGGCCTGGGCTGGGAGGTGCCGGTGACCGTCAGAGTCGTCACCTTCGCTCTCGTGATCCTCCTGCTGTGTCCAGGCCTCCTGCCAGCCGAAGCCCGCAAGAGTGTTCTGTTTGTGTTCGACGAGGACAAGGACTTCCCGGGCCTGGCCATGGTCAATCGGAGTCTTCGCGAGACCTTCCGGTCAGAGCTCAAGAGCGATGTCGAGTTCTACAGCGAGTCGCTGAATCTGTCGCAGTTCAGGGACCAGGATCACGATGTCGTGTTACGCGACTCCTTCCGTCGAAAGTATGCTGGCACCCGCCTGGACCTCATCGTCGCGGTGATGGGGCCTTCCCTGGACTTCCTGCTGCGGCACGGAGAGGCGCTGTTTCCGGGCGTTCCGATCGTCTTCTGTGGAGTCGACCCATCCGATCTCGAGGGCAGGACTCTGAGCAAGAACGTCACCGGCGTGCTGGTCAAGCGCACCTTCGGGCCGACGCTCGACGTCGCGCTTCGGCTCCAGCCGGACACTCGTAGCGTCTTCGTCGTCGGCGGTACCTCGAAGTTTGACCGGCAGCTGCAAGCCATCGCACGCCACGACTTCAAACCGTTCGAGCGCCGCGCGGTCATCACGTATTTTACGACGCTGCCCATGCCCGACTTGCTCACGACACTGTCGACCCTCCCCCCACACAGCGTCGTTTTCTATCTGACTGTCTTCGCCGACGGTGCGGGCCGCGCGTTCATCCCCCACGAAGCTCTGTCGCTGATCACCGGCGCTGCCAACGCTCCCGTCTATGTGTCGCTGGATCAGTACGTGGGATTGGGGGCAGTGGGCGGCCACGTTTACAGCCTCGACGCCCACGGGCGTCACGCCGCGGAGATCGGGCTGCGCATCCTCCGAGGCGAGACTCCGGCTGGCATTCCCGTCATCGAGCCGGATGCTTATCGGGACATGTTCGACTGGCGTCAGCTCGAGCGCTGGGGACTCGACGAGAGACGGCTACCCGTCGGCAGCGTGATCAGTTTTCGGCCGCCGTCGCTCTGGCATCTGTACAAGTGGTACATCGCGGGCGGCGTGGGCCTGCTCCTCCTGCAGAGTGCCCTCATCGTCGGCCTGCTCGTGACCCGTGCTCAGCGCCGGCGAGCGCAGCTCATCCTGGCCGAGCGCCTCCAGTTCGAAACGCTGCTGTCCGAAGTCTCTGCGGAGTTCGTCACCGCGCCATCAACGGCGCTCGATCAGCGGATCGAGCACATGCTGCAGCGAGTGGTGGAGACGTTAGACCTCGATCGGGCGGCGCTGGCCGAGCGACAGAAGGGAGCGGAGACGCTGAGCGTCACCCACTCGTGGACGCGCGCCGGCTTCATGCCGGTCACGACACTTGTCGAGGCTGAAACCTTGCCCTGGATCGGGACGCGTTTGGCCCATGGCGACGCCGTCCGGATCGAGCGCCTCGACGCGCTTCCGGAGGAGGCCGCGAGCGACCGGCGGTATCTTGCCGAACGCGGCGTCCGGTCCCTGGCGGCGCTGCCTCTCGTCGTGAATGGCGCGGTCGTGGGGGCGCTCGGCTTCGGCCGGCTACGCGGGGAGCGGGCGTGGCCCGAGGAGCTGATGGCCCGGCTACAACTGCTCGCGGGCGTCTTCGCGAACGTTCTGGCGCGCCGCCGGGCGGAGGGCGTCGTACGGGAGAGCGAGGCCCGTCGGCGGCAGGCCGAGGAGGAGACGCTGCGCCAGCGTGACGAGCTGGCGCATGCGCTGCGGGTCGCGACCCTGGGCGAGCTGACCGCGTCGATCGCCCACGAAATCAATCAGCCTTTGGCCGCCATCGTGACGAATGCCAACGCTGCGCGTCGACTCTCGGCCATCGAGCAGGCGAAGCCACGTGAGGTCAATGACGCGCTCATCGATATCGCCGAGGATGCCAAGCGCGCCTCGCAGACGATCCACCGGCTGCTGGCCCTGTTCCGCAAGGAACATGCGGAGCGCGCCGCGGTGGACGTCAACGCGTTGATCGACGACGTGCTGGATCTGCTCCGGGGCGACATGCAGCGCAAGAACGTCGCGGTGCGCTTCACGCGCGGAGAGACGCTGCCGTCCGTCCTTGGAGATCCCATTCAACTCAGACAGGTCGTCATGAACCTCGTCGTCAACGCTGCAGAGGCCACTGTCCTCACCGCGGACGGCCCACGCGAGATCCGGATCGACGCCAGCCAGCCCATGGTGGGGCGCATCGCCGTCGCGATCCGTGACAGCGGAGTCGGGATCAAAGACTCCGAGCTGGAGCGAATCTTCGAGCACTTCGTCAGCACCAAGCCTCAGGGGCTGGGGATGGGGCTGGCGATCAGCCGCTCGATCGTGGAGGCGCATGGCGGGCGTATCTGGGCCACGCAGAACGATGCTCGGGGCCTCACGCTTCACGTCGAGCTTCCGTGTGACCAAGCCCCGACCCTCGAACCGTGACACTGAGCGCTGGTGGCGTCGCGACCGCGCCATCTAAACACGGGCGCGTAAACACCTTACCTGTGATGTCGGTCGTCGGATGGAATGGATCAAGAGCAGGACGCGGACCGAGGGCAGCAGGTACGGAAGACGGTTCATCTCCGGTTGGGGCGCCGCTGAACATCGACTCACATGAGCTGGCCGGCCTGGCCCACGCCGGCCAGTCCGTCCAGGTCGACGTCAAGCGCTTGAGACTCGGCGCCGGCCTAGAGCTGAGCGACCTCGGCTCGACGCCACATTCTGGCGAAAACACTTCGCCCGTCAGATGGTGTCCGGTTCGGGACGTGCGTGGCGCGTTGGCTCTAGTGTCGATTTGAAAAGGGCTCATAACCCAAAGGTCGCTGGTTCAAATCCAGCCCCCGCAACCAGCGAAAGCAAGGGGTTACGGTTCACGCCGTAACCCCTTTGGCGTTCTGTGGGTTCTCAGCCCAAAGGTCACTCTTTTCCGGCGCTGCAACCTGAATTGTCGCGCGCCCGTCCTGAACCTGAAGACTGGGACAACGCTGCCGGCGGGCGGCGAGCGCCACCATGAGACCTCAATCCCATGCAGTCGCAGGCCTGCGCCGAGAACGGCGGCGCGGATGGGGCCGCGGATGGGACCAAGGTCCTATGGGCGTCGGTCCTGCGCGACGTTAACGT
>Ga0209266_1000931_pt1 | contig 20853 bp, 17 predicted proteins | sample GraSoiAngelo_132_FD_185889 | JGI IMG/M metagenome (GOLD analysis project Ga0209266, IMG submission 185889) | Grasslands soil microbial communities from the Angelo Coastal Reserve, California, USA - 14_0929_02_40cm (SPAdes) (version 2) | ecosystem: Environmental > Terrestrial > Soil > Grasslands ...
GCTTCTTCGGGCCGTTGTCCCTGGCGCAGGTGACGAGTGTGCTCGTGGTGCTCGCGGGCGTGGTGGTGATGGTGCGACTCTCTGCGCCCGACCCCGTTCCCGTCCCAGTCCCGGCGCGGCTCACCCGCACCCCGGCGCCGGCGGTCGTAACTTAGGCCGGGGCGCGACGTTTAGGGGAACGACGGCCTGCGCTCGGCGGCCGCGATGAGCCGGCGGCGTTGCAGCCAGACAACGGCGAAGAGCAGGGCCGCTAGGAGAAGGCCCTGGAGCGCGAGCGACTCGACGGTGGGATAGATGCCCAGCACGGGGACGCGCGGCGCCCAATCGAGCACCGTGGTCCGCACCAAGCCCCCTTCCTGCAAATCCGCGATGCCCTTGCCCGCGAACACGAACGCCATGTAGTAGAGCATTGCGCTCGTGACGCCGAAGAATGGACGTAGCGGGATCTTCACCCCGAACCGATTGATGGCGAGGTAGATCACAACCAGGCCGATCGCCCCCGCCGCCACACCGGCCGCCACGGCCACCGTACCGCCCCCTCCCTGAGCTGAGCCGGCGGACGTCAGTAGCGCCTTGTAGAACAGGATCGTCTCGAAGCCTTCGCGGTATACGGCGAGGAAGGCCACCGACCCGAGCGCGAAGCTCGAGCCCGTGGAGAGCGCGTCCTCCATCCGCCCCTTCACGAACGCGTTCCACTTGGCCACTTCGATCTTCGAGAGCAGCCAGTAGCTCACGTAGAACAACACGGCCGTCGCGACGAGCATGGTGGCCCCTTCCAGGGCGTCGCGCTGTCCGGGAGTGATCTGAAATAGCATCTCGATCACTGCGGCCGTCACCACGCTCGCGGCCACGGCGAGCCACGCTCCTTTCGCCACGTCGCGCCGCCGCTCCATCGCCCCCGCCCGCGCCAGGAACGTCATGAGGGCGGCCACGATCAGGATCGCCTCGAATCCCTCCCGCAGCATGAGCACGAACGATTCGGTGAATAGGTTCGCGCTCGACGTTTGATCCGCTACGAGGCGCTCGGCGCGCTCGAGCCCCGAGAGCAGCCGGGCCCGGCATGCCTGCAGCTCGTCCGGGGCGGCGCCCGCCGCCGCGCGGGCCCGGAACGTCGCGAACGCGTCCTCGAGCTCTCCCGCGAGCGCAGCGTTGTGCGCCCGTACGGCCGTCTCGACCTGCTCGAAGGTCAGATAGGCGTCGAACGCCATCTTGTCGGAGCGTCGCGCCACCGCCGAATCGATCTTGCTGCGGACCTCGGAGAACACCGCCGCGGTCGGCGACGGCCGGCCGTGCTGGCGCTCGGCGGTGGGGAGGACTCGCAGGAACGCCACGATGGCGCGCACCGCCCCCGGGTCGAGCGTGCGCGCGAACCCGGGCATCGGCGTCCCGGGCCGCCCGTGGAGAATCAACTGCACGAGATCGTCGTCCGAAAACCGCGCCTGCACCGCGAGATCAGCGAGCGCCGGCGGCCGCACCGACATCGTAGCAGCGAGCGGGCCGTCGCCCCGCCCGGTGGCGCCATGGCAGGAGGCGCACTGCGCCGCGTACCACCCCTCGCCCTCGCCGGCCATCCCCGGAGCGGCGCGCAGCGTCGCGATGTACGTGGTGAGCGCCCAGCGATCCTCGGGTGACAGCGCCTCGGCGTATTCGGGCATGCCGGTGCCTGCTACGCCGATCGCGATCTTGCGGTACATGTCCACGGGCGAGACCCCGGCAAGCCCCGCGGTGTCCCCGAGATCGGCCGGGGGTGGGCCCGTCAGCTGCTTGGACTTGGGACCATCGCCGCGCCCAGTCGCGCCGTGGCACTGGATGCACTGCTCCCGATACACGACTTCGCCCCGCGCGAGCGATGGCGGCTGCAGCGGGAACGGCTCGAGCGCACCGCCCACCGCCGCCGCGATGCGCTGCACCAGGATCGCAGCGCGATGCCCGACCGAGTCGGGGGGAGCGTGGCGGTCGATCATCGCCCGCAGCGCGCGCAGACCGGTGTCCGCTGCAGCGCGCACCGGTCGTGGCAGCGAAGGCACGTCGAGCAACGCGGCATCCAGGAACTGGCCGGCCTCCTCGACCTCCTGGGGGGCAACCACGCGGCCGCCGTTCGGCGCCACCCCGGCCGCGTACTCTTTCGCCGCCAGTGACGTCGCGGCGACCACCCGCCGCGCCACCACGACCGAATCCTCCCGCTGCGCCACCAGCGGGGTGACGCACCAGGTACTCAACACCAAGCCAAGGAACAGCTTAGGAGTGATGCGAAGGCTTCCGGGAAAGAAGGTCAGAAAAAGTAGAGTGAAACTGTCGGGAATTCAAGCTGGCCGCCTCACTCCCCGACGAGCACCGCGACGGCCACTGCCGCCAGGTGGGTGTGCGACAGGGAGAGCAGCACGCGGCGCACCCGCAGCTCCGCCGCGCGGGCGGCGGCCGCGCCCGACAGGGCGACGTCAGGCCGCCCGTCGGCTCCCCGCGTGACCTCGATCTCGCGCCAGCCGATTCCCCGTGCCGCTTCGCTTCCCTGGAGCGCCTTGTACACCGCCTCCTTAGCGGCAAGCCGGACCGCGACGTGCGTCGCCGGATCGGGCCGGCTCTCGCAGTATGCGCGCTCTGCAGGGGTAAGCAGGCGCTCGAATACGCGCGCGCCCTTGTCGGCGATGATCGCGCTCACCCGCGGCACTTCCACCAGGTCCACGCCGACGCCAAGCGCATTCACGGCGGGGAGCACAGGCTCAGAAGCCCAGCCGCACCGCGAGCCACAGCGGGGCGGCGATATAGCCCCCCAGCACGAGGCCCAGCCAGATGAGTGCGGCGGCGATCGGTGCCCACAGGAGGAGCAGCGGCCAGAGCGGCGGCCGCCAGCTCGCGACGGCGTCGATCTCGGGCGCCCAGCGCCGTGCTTCGAGGGCGAGCTCATCTTCGAGCGCGAGCCACGCCGCTTCGATGACCCGCGCCGTGGCGCGCAGCGCGTCCTGCCATTCGGCATGCGCCGCCTTGTCGAGGACACTGGCCTCGCGGGCGTGCGCCGCGGCCGCCGCGAGCGCGTCGAGCGCAGCCACGAACCGCTCCGCGCCGCTCCCGAGGCGGGCGACGATCGCGCGGCGCTCCCCGGCTGAGAGAATCCGACGCCGCCACTCGCGGCGGGGCATCCGCACGCGCCGCGCGGCACGGACGATGCCATCATCGAGCGCCCGCGCTGCCCGCTCCGCGGTGCGCCGTACGGCGTGCTCCCATGCAGCGAGCCAGGCGCGCCGGCTCAGGGCTTCGAGCACCGCGTCGCGCTGTTCCCGCGCTGCGGCGCCGCGCGCCTCTCCCGCGAGCTCGATGACGCGGGTCGCGAGCTCTTCGCGGATGTCGTCGACCGCGATCCACGGTTCCCCGACGCGCCGCGGCACGAGCAGCCGGCCCAGGAATGGGGCGAGCTCGGGGACGCGGAGCGGCATCGGGATTTTGAGGGGCGCGCTCATCGGCGCCGGGCAACGCGGGCGGACTTGCCCGTGCGGGCCTCGTACTCCGCCGTGAAGTGTTTCAGGGATTCGGGAAGGAAGTCCGCCCGCGGCAAACCCGTCGCGACGATCCCGCGCTCGATGGCCCGTGGCCCGCCCTCGACCTCAAGCAGCACGTCCATCGCCGGGTACCACTCGAGCCGCAATACCACGCCGGGCAGCCGATAGATCTCCACCGTACGGTCGATCTCGAGCGAGACGCGGAACCCGGCGTGCTCGAGGATCGCGAGCGTCGCATCCGGATCGGCGACGCGCGCCTCCAGCTCGGCGCGGTGGCGGTAGCCCCGGCGGGCGCTGTGCGGACCCTTCCAGCCGAGCACGCCGTACGCTGGACTGCCGTCGGCGGGCCGGTACACCCGCAGCCGCAACACCTCGTCGCGTGCCTTGAGCCTGCCGCCCCGGTCGAGGCGGCGATCGAGCATCGCCCCCGAGAACTCGAGGGTCGCCCCCGCCTGCGTCAGCGCCCGGCGCACGGCGGCGGGATCCGCGACTCGCGCTTTGACCTCCAGCTCGTCCGCGGCCGCGGGCAGTTTGCTCACGCCAGCAGCGCGTCGAGCACGGCGGCGGTGTCCGCAAGCGTCGCGAACACGTGTGTCGCGCCGGAGGCGCGGAGCGCCGCCACATCGTAGTACCCGGTCGCCACAGCCAGCGACAAGGCACCGATGGGACGCCCGCAGGCTACGTCGGCAGGCGTGTCGCCCACGATCACGGCGTCGCCACCCCCGAGCCGGCGCCCGGTGCGCGCGGCGGCCCGCTCCAGCGCGATCGCCGGCAGATCGGCACGGCGCCCCGAGTCGGACCCGTACGCCCCGACCGCGAAGCGCGCAGGATCGACCCCCGCCGCGCGCAGCTTGAGCGCTGCGCCGGACGCGAGGTTGCCGGTCAAGATTCCCACGAGCGCCCGTCCAGCCGCTTCATGCGGCTCGAGTCCCGCCAGTAGCTCGGCCACCCCGGGCAGGAGGCGCGCGGTGTGCGGCGACCGCTCGAGCTCCTGCGCCAGCAGGTCGATGTAGCGCCGGCACACCGCGTCAGCCAGCGCGGCGTCGTCCGCCCGGGGATGGCCCGCCAGGGAAAGCAGGTCAGCCACGATCTGCGGGTCGGTCTTGCCGTCGAGGCGGTAGCTGTCGATCGGGCCTGCCGTCCCCGCAACGGTCTCGAGGGCGTGCTTGATCGCCCGCCGCCCGGCGCCGTCGGTCCAGAGCAGCGTGCCGTCGATGTCGAAGAGAATGAGTCGCATGGCGCAAAACTAATGGCGGTCAATGGGGAGGGCGTACCCGGCGCACACCCACGAGATTGGCACGCAGCCGACGGCCCGGCTCCGTGTCCGCGAGCAGGTCGTCCGACCCGACGCCGCCGCGCGCCAGTGCCGAGTGCACGATGCGGCCCGCGCCGGCCCACAACGCGACATGCGCGACGCGCCCTCCTTCGGCGAAGAACAGCAGGTCACCCGCCTCGTAGCCACTCCCGTCGCTCGCCGGCGGCACCTCGCGCCCGGCGAGAAACTGCAGGTCGCTGTCGCGCGGCAGCACCGTCCCCCGCACCGCGCAGGTCTCCTGCACCAGGCCCGAGCAGTCGATCCCCCAGTCGCTCCGGCCCCCCAATTGGTACGGCGCCCCGCCGTACCAGCGGAGCGCCCACTCGGGTGCGGCGAGGAACGTCGCCTCTGCCCGCCACTCCATCTCCGGGCGCACGGCGCCCGCCACGACATTCCAGAGCCGGCCGTCTGCCGTCTCCACGCGCCCGTCCAGCCGCAACGCGACCCGGGCACCGAGCGGCAACTGGAGGTGGGAGCCCTCGCAGCGCAGCTCCGCGCGCACCGCGCGCGCAGTAGCCCGGCCGGTCCAATCCTCGAGCCAGTCGACCGGGCCGGACGCGAGGTAGCCGGCGTGTGTCCACGCGTGATAGCCGTCCGTCGTCCGCACTCGCAGCCACCCGCCGCGCCGTTCGAGCACCGCGAGCGCCTCGCCGTGCAGGGCGTCGCTGGCCCGCCCGGCGCTGATCGCGGGCGCCTCCACGAGCGGCGCGAGCGCGGCGGTCACCACGGCGCCAGGCTCGTCTCGTACCGCGGCCGCGGGAAGGGCTGCGACCTCGACCCCAAGGCCCGCCTCGGCAGCGAGGCGCTGTACCGCCGCCAGTGCTTCGCGACTCGTGGTCGCGCCCACGAGCTTGCGGCCCTCCCCCTCGCCGCCCTCCACCACGCTGACCTCGAACACACCGAGCCGGTGGTCGGGCACCCATTTCCGGCGCAGGTCGGACACCGTCCGCTCCAACCGGTCCGTCATCACCCCGCTCCGTCCCCGAGACCGGGGATGTCGCGCATCCCGCGCGCCAGCCGCACCGCGCGCTCCACGGCAACCGGGACTGCCTGCGCTACGAGCGCCTCGGCCTGAACCGGCGTGGCCGGCGCCACCTGCGCCGTGCTCACCGCGAAGATGACGTCCCCGTCGAACAACGTGCCGTAGGGGACGATGCGCCGCGCCAGCGCGTCGCCGCCCGCGTGGGCCAACCCTTCGAGCTGGGGCCGGTCGAGTGCCGCGTTCGTCGCTACGACAGCGAGCGTGGTGTTTTGCCCTGCCCCCACCGCCACCGACGCCGCGACCGCGCCGAGGGGCGCGCCGCCGTCGCCGAGGTAGCGCAGCGCGTCCACCGGCTTGCCGTCAGGCCCGCGCGCCCCCGCGAGAATCTCACCGGCCGGGCCGAGCACGTTGCCGACCGAGTTGAGCACCACCAGCGCACCCACGACCACCTCCCCACCCTGCGCTGCCCATGTCCCCACGCCCCCCTTCATCGCGCGGCGCAGCCCCAGCGCCTTGCCGACGGTGGCGCCGGTGCCCGCCCCGACGGATCCCTCAGCGATATCCACGGTGGCGGCGTCGCACGCGCGGTAGCCGTCGTCCGGCATGGGCCACCGGTCGGCGCGCCCGCTTGGTCCCAGGTCGAAGTCAAAGATCACGGCGGTCGGCACGATCGGAACGGCGCCAGCCGCCCCCACGGGAAACCCGCGCTGTCGCTCCGCCAGCCAGCGCATCACGCCGTCCGCTGCGCCCAATCCGAACGCCGAGCCGCCGGTGAGGAGAATCGCGTCCACGTGGCCGACGACGTGCCGCGGATGGAGCGCGTCCAGCTCGCGCGTCCCGGTCGCGCGCCCGCGCACCGCCGCGGCGGCGCGCATGCCGCCCGCGGGGGCGAGCACCACAGTGCACCCCGTCGCGCGGACCGCGTCGGTCCAGTGGCCGACGGTGATTCCGGAAACCGCGGCGAGGTTGGACACAGGCGTCATGAGCTTGGCTTGCTCGGCTTGTGGCCGGCAGGTACGTTAGCGCGCATGGCCAAGCCGGAGCCGCAGAGCGAGCCCACGAAAATCCTCGTCGTGGACGACGAGGACGGTATCCGGCAAGCGCTCGACCGGTTTCTCACACGGCTCGGCTACCGCGTGGTTCAGGCGGCAAACGCCGCCGAAGCGCTGGAGCGACAGGCGACCGAGACCCCCGAATTGATGCTCTCCGACATCCGGATGCCGAACATGACCGGGGTCGAGCTCGTGCCCAAGGCCCTCGCGCACGACCCGGACCTCGCGATCATCATGCTCACGGCGATCGACGAGCCCCGCACCGCGATCGAGTGCCTCAAGCTCGGCGCCTACGACTACCTCATCAAGCCTGTGGACCTGGACGAGCTGGAGCTATCGCTCCAGGGCGCGCTGCGCCAGCGCCAGCTGGAGGTCGAGCGGCGCGAGCTGGAGCAGTGGCTCGCCCGCGAAGTGGCGGTCCGCACCCGGGATCTCGAAGAGCACACGACGGCGATCGGTCAAGTCGCCCTGGACGCGCTCGCGGCCACCAACAGCTGGCCGGGAGAGCGGCAGGCGGTGGAGAAGCTGGCGGAAGCCCTGGGCAGCCCCGCCGACGAGATCGCCGCCGAGCTCCTCAAGCGCCGCGGCTAGGCCTTCGGGGCGTGCGCTTTCGCCTCACACGCTTTGCAGCGTGTGATCCCCCGAAACGAACAAATCAGGCAGATGAACGTGCCGCATTCCGAGCAGGGGTATCCCTCCGAGGCGCGCTCTTCGTTGCCGCAGTAGCGGCAGGTCATCGCGTCGTGCTCCTTCAGCTCCGGCTTGTCCATAGGCGCCTCCGTCAGAGGTCGAGCCCGTACACCTTAATCTTATTGATCAGCGTCGCGCGCGAAATGCCGAGCTCCTGAGACGCCCGCGTGCGGTTGCCGCCGTGGGCACGCAGCGTGCGCTCGATGTGGTGGCGTTCGACCTCCGCCAGGGCCTGCGGGACGTGGCGCCGGTCGGTGGCCCCGGCTCCCTTGCGCAGGTCCGGGGGCAGGTGCTCGACGCCAATGGCCGCCGCGCCCTGGGCCATGATGAGGGCGCGCTCCAGCACGTTGCGCATCTCCCGCACGTTGCCGGGCCACGGCGCCGAAAGCAGGCGATCGAGCGCCTCCGTGGTGCAGCCCCCCGGGCACCCCGGGAGCTCGGCGTGCAGCGTAGCGAGAAGCTGCGTCACGAGCGCCAGGCGATCCTCGCGAGAGCGCTCGCGCAGCGGCGGGACATGCAGCGGGAGCACGCTCAAGCGGTACAACAGATCTTCCCGAAAGCGCCCCGCTCTGACGTCGCTCACCAGGTCCCGGTTGGTGGCGGCAATCAGCCGGACGTCGACCTTGATCTCGTGGCGCCCCCCCAAGCGGCGGAACGCCCTGGTCTCGAGCACCTTGAGGAGTTTGGGCTGCAGCTCGGGCGCCAGCTCGCCGATCTCATCCAGGAAGATGCTCCCGCCGTCGGCGAGCTCGAAGAGTCCCTGGCGGCGCTCCTTGGCGTCCGTGAAGGCACCGTTCTGGTGGCCGAACAGTTCGGAGTCGAGGAACGTCGCCGACAGCCTGCCGCAGTTCACCTCGACGAACGGCCCAGCGGCGCGAGGGCTCAGCTGGTGGATCAGGCGCGCCAACCAGCCCTTCCCGGTGCCGCTCTCGCCGGTCATGAGCACCGTGCTGCGCTCGCTCGCCGCCAGGAGCTCGATCTGCCGGGCTAGCTCTCTCATGGTCGAGGAGGCGCCGAGCGTCTCGAGACCGTCGCTCAGTCGGCCGCGCGCCCGCAGCAGGGCATTGTGTCGCGACAGCCGCACCTTCTCCCCCACGCGCGCAGTCGCGGCGGCCAGGTGGCTCATGTCCACCGGCTTGGCGAGGAAGGTTTCCGCGCCGAGCTGCATGGCGCGCACCGCCGTCTCGGTATCTCCCTGCCCCGTCAGCAGGATGACCGAGCCGCCGCTCGAGCGCAGGCGCTCCAGCACCTCCAGCCCACTCCGGTCGGGAAGGTGCAGGTCGAGGATCACCACGTCGGGACGCTCCCGCTCGAACGTCTCGAGGCCGCTGTCGCCCGTGGCCTCGCGGTGCACCTCATATCCGAGGCGCTCGAAGTAGTCACCCACGGCGCGCAGCACGTCGCAGTCGTCGTCGACCAGAAGCAAGGTGTCAGACATGCGTCGCGCTCCGCCGGGGGAGGGGGACCTTGGCGGCATCGACCAGCACGGAGAGGGCCCCGGGCAAGAGCCGCGCTGCGAACGGTGTGACGCCAGCCACCTCGCCGTCGAGCTGCACCTGACGCGGGCCCCCGTCCACCGTCTCCACCGCCACCGAACGCCCCCGCGCGAACCACACGCGCCGGCGCGCGACGCCCGAGCCGTTCGCCGAGCCGCGCACCAGCTCCCAGAACGCGAGCACGCTCTCCAGCGCACCATCGGCATCGAGCGCCATCACGTCCAACCAGCCATCGTCAGGGGCGATGTCGTTGTGCAGGCGCAGGAACGGCGGAATCAGCTCGCCGCAGTTGGCGATGAGCACCATCGCCGCGCGCCGCTCGTATACCGTCCCGTCAACGGTCACCCGGTGGACGGCGTTGCGCACGCCGGGCAGGGCGGCGAGCGCCCGCGCCACATAGGCGCCCATCTTCCAGCGCCGCTTCGAGACGCCGGGCGTGTTCGCCATGAGCCGGGCGTCGAAACCGGCGCCGCTGCACACCGCGAAGTAGTGAGCGCCGTCCGAGCGCTCCACCTCGCCCAGGTCCAGGGACTTCGGCTTCCCGCGCAGGATGACCCGGGCAGCCGCGGCCGGCCCGCTCGGCAGACGCAGGTTGCCCGCGAGCAGGTTGCCGGTCCCTCCCGGGACGATCCCCAGCGGGATGTCGCTGCCGACCACGCCCCCCGCCACCTGCATCGCCGTGCCATCCCCTCCGTAGCTCACGAGCACGTCCACGCCCCGCTCGCGCGCCTCGCGCGCGAAGCGCCGAGCATCGCCGGGCTTGGCGGTGGCCTGTACTTCCACGGTCCAGCCGCCGGCGTGCAGGGTGTCGCGGATGGCGCCGACCGCGCGCGCATCGGTGCGCGCCGCGGCGGGGTTGGTGATCACCAGGGCCCGGGTCATGTCAGTAGCGCCGCTCCCAGATGAGATCGAAGCCCACCTGCCGCGGCACGGTGATGCTCTGCGCCTCCCCCAGGGGGTCCGCCGTGCAGCTGCGGACCGGCTCGAAGCTCGCCTCCGTGCGGAACTCCGGGCTCATGCGGAACTGGAGACTCACCCCGATTGTGTTTCCCACCGCGACCGGCCGGCCCTGGCAGAACCCCGCGTTCACCACCAGGAACGTCTTGCGACCCAGCTGCCGCCCGACGGCGAGCTGCACGCCGGAAAGCGGGTCGCTCGGCGCGCCGGGGCGGATCTCCACGTAGTCGAGCGGGATGCCGAGGTCCGAGACGAGCGTGCGCTCGAGCTCCCCCGAGACGATCGACGCCGCGCTCTGAAGCAGGGCGCGCTGGTCGGCGAGGCCGCCCTGCTGGCTGCTCAGCTCGAAACTCGGCTTACCAAAGAGGAGGTACGAGATGACCTCGGTCTGCGACAGGTCCTGGTGTTCTGCCGCGAGCGTCACCCGAGGCACCGACAGCGTGCCCGTGATGTGAGCGACGATGGCGATGTCCTCAGGATTGCGCTGCGACGGCGTGGGCACCGGATGCACGGTGTGTTTCGCCTCGATGTTCAACTCGGCGTCGAGGTCTGGCGTCCCGAAGTATTTCACCGTCCCCTGCGACACCACGAATTCTCGGGTCACGCCGAGCTTGAGCCGGTAGACGCCGCGCGGAGCCTGAAGCGTGCCGGAGAGCAGATAGGCCTTCTGCTGCTTGCTGAGCGTCACGGTGCCGGTGAGCTGGATGTTGGCTTCACCCGAGCGCAGCCAGACGTCGCTCCCCATGTCGAGGTCCAGGTCCCGGATGCGGAGGCTGTCCAGAAACACGCTTTGGAACTCGGGGCCGAGGCCTTGCTGCTGGATGAGCGATGCGAGCGAAGTGTCGGCCAGCTCGCTCAGGCTCACGATGCGCTTCTCGATCAGGTCCGCGAAGTACAGCACACCAGACGTCACGGTCGCGTGCCCGGTCAGCGTCGCGCCGAACACGGGTCCGGAGAGCGACAGCCGACCGCTGGCGGTGACGGTCACGTCGCCCTTGAGGTCGAGCGCCTTGAAGTGATCCGCGTTGATCGTGAGCGCCAGCACGGGATGCGTCAGCTGCTCGAGCCGCACGAATCCCGACACGTCCATGCGGCCGTTGTCGCTCTGCGCGGACAGCGTACGCACGGCGATCGTGTCCCCCGAGAGGGCCAACTCGCCCGCCACGTGCTCGTACCGCACGTTAAGCGCGGGGATCGTGGCGGCCGCCCCAGCGATCTTGAGGCTCCCTTCCAGGCGCGGATCCCGCCAGGTGCCCGCGACGCCCACGTCCGCCGAGAACACGCCCTGCACCTGCCGCAGGAGGGGGGTGACCGCTTCCAGCACCGAGAGGTCCACGGAGTCGGCCTGAGCGCGCACGGAAAGGGTGTCCGGCAGCTGGCGCTGGGCGACGGGGGCGAGCGCGAGGTCGAGCGGCAGGCGCGCCGTGACGTTGAGGACCTGCTGGCCCCCACGCCAGAGATGCAGCCCCGCGTCGAGCCGGCGCCCCCGGTACTCGAAGTTCCCATCCATGTAGGGCATGCGGAATTCGCCGAGGGACCCGTTGGACACCGCCAGCGAGCCGTCGTATTCGGGCTCCGCGCGCGTGCCGGCGAGGCCGACGGTCGCCGTCACGGTGCCCGCGACGCCGCTCGTATCCTGCTCGAGCAGGGCGTACACGCCCGCCAGCGGGAACCCTTCTATCTGGAGGTGCGCGTCGGCGCGTCCGCGGGTCGGCAGGTCGCCCTTCAGAACCAGGCGTCCCGAGTCCCGCACGCTGTGCAGCGCGGCGCCGGCGACCCGGATCACCGAGTCGTTCACCGTGACCTGGGTCGGTGCCTCCAGAAACCACACCCCGCCGGGCAGCAGCACGGCGAGCGAATCCACGGCGACGGTCACCGTCGAGGGATCGCCTGGCCCGGCCGCGCGCCGCGCGAAGCGGCCCCCCGCGAGAACCGCGCCGAGGTCGCCGACCCGCGAGCGTGCAAACCACGTCAGCGAGTCGCGCGTCCCGCGCAGCGCGCCGGACGCCGCACCGAAGCCGTACGTACCGAACCGCAGCGAGTCGAGCGTCGCGTCGAGCCGGAACGCAGGGACGGGGCCGGGCTGGTACGCACCGTGCAGGCGGCCCGAGGGAATCTCCCAGTCGCGCCAGCGCACGCGCTCGGCGTTGGCGCGCGCCTCCACGGCCACCGAATCGAACGCACCCTCCAGGGTGAGCAGGACGCGCGCCGAGCCCTTGAGCGAGCGCCCGCGCCCCACGGTCGCGGTGTCGCGCCCAACGACCCAGGCCACGAGCGAGTCGAGCGAGTTGAGGCTGTCGGCGTCGAAATCGAGCGAGAGCACGCCCCCGGCCGGGCGCCGCCACCCGAGGGCACCGGCCCCGGTCGTGATGAGCCCCGACTGCGCCACGCGCAGCGAGTCGACGTACAGCCGACCGTCCGCAAAGCGCACCGCGGCGCGGCCGCTGTCGAACGCCGTCCCGGCAAGCACCGACGGGGCAAGCGCCGCGGTCAGCGCGCCCTCCGGGGCCGCGGCGCTGTCCCACGCGGCGCCGCCCGTGACCGTGACGTTCAGGCGCGAGCCGGGCAGCCCGCGGACCCACGTCGAGAGGTCGAGGTCCCGCGTGGCGAGCGTGAGATGACGCGCTCCGGTGCGCTGGTCGAGCAGCGTGAAGATGCCGTCGACCCTTGCCGCTCCCGCCCCTGCAGCGGACGTGAGCTCGGCGTGGGTCTCGAGAGCGGCGGCCGTGCCGGCGAGCCGCACTGGGCCCTTGACGGCGCCGCGCAGCCGGAGGCCGGGGAAGCTGCCGCTCAGCCCGTCGAAGGAGAGCGAATCGGCGTTCACGTCGGCGAAGAACCCGACCGTGTCGGTGCGCGTGTCGAGCCCGACCGTGCCGCGAATCACGCTCGCCGGGCGCGCGCCGTCGCGCTGCGCGAGGGTGCCCGCGAACCGGGCGTTGTGCAGCGGCCCCGTGAGCGTACCGGCCCCGGTCAGCTCCCCGCGCAGCGTGACGGCGGGCGCCAGCCGGCGGACCGTGCCGAGATTCACGGCCGCCGCCTCCACGGTGAACGGCTGGAAGTGGATGCCGTCCGCCGCGACCAGGTTCACCTCGCCCTTGCCACGGATGCGCGACACGGGCCAACCGGGGACGAGCGAGTCTCGAAACGTCCAGTCCAGGTCCAGGGCGAGCGCTTTGACCTGGCCATCGGCGGTGGTATGCCCGGTGAGCCGCCCGTAGAAGGGAAGCGCCTCGACGAGGCCGCGCGGGAAATCGAGGTCGAAATCGGTCGCCACGAGATCGGCACCTCGTACCGCGACGAGACCGGAATCGGCCGCGGTCACCACGGTGAGCCGGCCGGCGAGCGCGCCGCCGGCGTACCGCACGTCGAGCGGATCGAGCTGCACTTCGAGGAGGCGGCTGCCGTGCGACCGGAGTCGCACGCCGCCCCGGTACACCGCGCTTCCCGGAAAGCGAGCGGTCACGAAGCGCGCGTCCTCGAGCGTGGCGGAGTCGGCGCGCAGCGCGAGGTCGTAGAGGAGGGTGCCCCGGGGCCAGCGCACCCGCCCGCGCGCGGACAGCCGCGAGGCCGGAAGCTGCACGCGCGGCAGGTCGGCCTCGAGCGAATCGCCGACGATGGTGATCTGCCCCGCGGCGTCGCGCACCTCGACGCGGGGATCCGTGCTGGCCATCGCGAGCTTCGTGATGTCGATCCGGATCCCGCGGTCCTGCGGGGACGAGACGCGTAGCGCCGAGAGGCGTGCGTTCACATGTTCGAAGCGCCGCACGCGGCGCCGGCCCTGGCTCTCGAGGGGGTCGATCTCGGGGCCGGGCGCCGCTGGCTCGCCGGTCTCCTGCAATCGCAGCGTGACGGTGCCCTCCTCGATGCGCACGTTGCGGAACAGGATCAAGGTTGCGGGCCCGTGCGGACCGGTGCTGGGGCGCCCGAGCCGCAGGAACTCTTCAACGTTGAGACGGCCCCCGGGGTGCTGGACGACGTTGATCGTCGGCTCGCGCAGCTCGAGCTCGAGGAGGAGCACGCGGCCGGCCGCGAAGTCGAACGGATTGTAGCTCGCGTCCACACGCGGGAGCGCGGCCACCAGCGTTGTGTCCGGGTCGAACAGCTTGACGTCCCGCAGCGTGACGCCCGTGAGGAGGGGCCCCCGGATGTCCCCGATCTCCACCGAGCCGTCCACCACCTGGCCCAGCTCGCTCGTCGCGACCCGGCCCAGCAGGCGGCGCCCGGCGCCCGTGCCAACCAGGGCGCTGAGCGCCCCGAGGAACGAGGCGAGCAGCCCCGCCACGAGCCACAGCGCCGCCGCGAGCGAGTGGCGGACCATCAAAAGGCCTGCCCCACGGCGAACTGGACGATGACCCGCCGCCAGAACGTCGCCGGCCGCGGGGGTTGATAGGTCGCGTTTTGCACCAGCGTGAGGTTGTTCTGCTTATCCTGGAAGTAGACCGGTCCCGGCTCCGCGGCGTAGCCGTTGTAGGCCGCGTCGATGCGAACGGGTCCCAGCGGAGTGGCGAACCGGAGCCCCGCGCCCGGGGTCACGCGGATGTCGTGCAGGCTGGTCTGATCAACGCGCGCCCACACCTGGCCGACGTCCACGAACATTGCAACCCGCATCCGGTCGGGAAACACCGGCGTGGCGAAGCGGAGCTCGGCGTTGAGGACGAAGAGCGCATTCCCCCCGGTCGGCGCCGTCTGGACGTCGAAGAACGTCCTCTCGGTTCCGTTCACGACGACGCTGTCGCTGACGTAGACTCGGGGGCCCAGCTCGTTACGGGCGTAGCCGCGCACCGAGTTCGGGCCGCCGCCGTAGAACCGCTGGTCCGGCGGCACGAATTGCACACTCTGTGTGTCAACGGTGACATTCCGGAGGGGAACGATCGCACCCGTCCGAACCCGCCAGGCCAGGACCCCTCGCCGGCCGATGGGATGGTACCGCGAGACCTCGAGCTCCCCGCGGTTGAACTCGTACAGGGTGTCGGAGCCCACGACGCGGGATGCGTGCATCAGGCCAACGGTCACCAGGCTTCCGCGGGTGGGATCCAGCACCGAATTGACCTGGTTGCGCACCCCCGAGACCGTTACGGCGGCGAACCGGCGAGAGCTCGTGAGCAGCGCCTGGTCGTTCGCATCGCACACCCGGAACACACTACATAGCACCGCAGCGTCGGCGGTCGTGCGACCCACGGAGAAGCCATACCCGATCGTCACCGGGATGTTGCGGCGCGCGTTGATGGTGACGGCGGGATTCACGCCGACATCCTGACGCGTGTACGTCTTGAACTCGGACCGGCGCTCCGCGAACACGCCGAGGCGCGCCGTGTGGCGCGGCGAGAAGAACGTGGGCTGTCGCAGCGTCAACCCGACCGTGTAGTTGAGAGTGTCCGACGTCGAGTCCGCCTGGAGCGACTGGCACACGTTGTCCCTGAGGCCCACGTCGGTCGGTCTGCCGACCCCGAGCTTCGAGACGCTCCCCGTCAGGTCGAGCGCGCGCGCCCCGCCGAATAAATCGTATGCCGTCCAGCCGCCCTGCACCCGGAAGCAGTCGATCGTGCCGAACCCCATTCCCCCAAGGATCCGATGCCCGGCCCCCTCCACCACCCGCACCACGACGCGCACGAGCGTGTCGCCGGGTGCCGTGGGCGGCAGCGAGTCGGCCAACAGCACGTTGGCCGAGCGAAACACGCCGATGTCGTAGAGGTCGCGCTGGCTCAGGTACAGCCGGTCTTGTCTGAACAGGTCGCCCGGTTTCACCGACAACATGCGCCACACCGTGGCGGTGTCCACGCGGCTCAGGCCCTGGATCACGACGTCGCGAATCCAGATACGTGGCCCTGTGATCACCTCCAGAGTCGCCGCCGCCGTGAGCGCCGCGTCGTCCTCGTCGAAGTTCCGCAGCACGGTGCCGTAGGGATAGCCGACGTTCCTGAGCTGGGCGACGATGGTATCAGCCGACACCTGAAACGACAACCGGTTGAACGGATCCCCCACCCGGAGCGGCAGGTCCCTCTTCAGTTGTGACAGGTTGAAGATCGGCTCGGCGCCGATGATGTCGAGCCGCAGCAGCCGCACCGGGTCGCCCTCATGAATGCGAAACTTGATGAAGGCGTCGCGGGGCGTGCGACGCACGACGGTGTCGACCACCGCGTTCACGTAGCCGCTCTGCCGGTACAGGAGCAACAGGCGCAGCACGTCGCGGCGGAACTCGACCTCGCTGAGGTAGCGCCGCTCACCGAGATGGGTCCAGCGCAGCCACCATGTCCTGGCGAAGAAGCTCGACTGCGACGTCGCGATCGCGGTGCTCAGGGTGTAGTCGTCGATGGCGTGATTACCCTCGAAGGCGAGACTGCGTACCACTCGCTGCTCCTGCTGCTGGGCGGCGAGGGAAGCCGCCGCGGACACGGCGACCAACACGGCAAACAGACCGGCACGCAATGGACGAGGTCGGGCGGCTCCCGTACGTTGGCTCGCCCGTCAGGGAGTGTCAACCTTTTCGACACCTGAAAACGGGATTAGTGCCTAGTCTTCGCTCTGCCCGAACAGGGCCATGTTGCTGGAGTGCCCCGGGGCGACCTTGGCCGCGGGGTTGATGAAGTGCACGGCGTGGTTCACCGCGATGCTCGCCTCGGCGACCCCGGTCGCGATCAGCTTGAGCTTCCCCGGATAGGTGGTGATGTCCCCGGCGGCGAAGATGCCGGGGATGTTCGTCTCCATCGTCGAGGCCACCTTGATGTCGCCCTTGTCGATGTCGAGCCCCCACTCAGCGATGGCGCCGAGCGAAGAGAGGAACCCGAGCTGCGGAATCACGGCGTCCACGGCGACGTGCTCCTCTTGCTTCGTCTTGCTGTTGTGGATCGTCACCCCCTCCACCCAGTCGCCGCCATGGATGGCCTTGACCTCCCAGAAGGTGCGCAACTCCATCTTCCCGGCCGCGCACAAGGCCTGCACCTGCGCGACGGTCGCGTGGTGCGCGCGGAAGCCGTCCCGCCGGTGGATCATCAGGATCCAGTGCGCCACTCCCTGGAGGTTGACGGCCCAGTCGAACGCGGAGTCGCCCCCGCCGACCAGCAGCACCCGCTTGCCGGCGAACGACTGGGGATCGAGCACCCGGTCGAAAACGCCGCGGCCGTACCACCGGTCCACGTCCTTGAGCGGCAGCTTGCGCGGCGTGAACGCGCCGATCCCGCCCGCGATGATGACCGTCAGGGAGGGATACTCGTCCCGGTCGGTGACCACGATGAAACGTGGCCGGCCGTTGTCCGACTCGCGCCGCAATCCCAGCACTTTCTCCCCCAGATGCAGCGGCGCCTTGAACTGGAGCGCTTGCTCGGCCATTCCCTTCACCAGGTCCTTGGCGAGGACCTTGGGGAATCCCGCGACGTCGAAGATGTACTTCTCCGGGTAGAGGGCGGTGAGCTGCCCTCCCACTTGATCGAGGTTGTCGATCAGCCGGCAGGACGCGCCGCGCATGCCGGCGTAGAACGCGCCGAACAGGCCGGTGGGGCCGGCGCCGATGAGGGTGATATCTTTGACGTCTTGCATGGGGGCGAATCTGACAGGGGGCGGTAAGGGACGGTAGGGGGGAGGAGCGTAGAGGTAGTGGCGCGGATCTACACGCGAACCGGCGACGCCGGCGAGACGGGGCTGTTCGGGGGAGCGCGTTCCCAAAGACGATCCCCGGGTCGCGGCCTACGGGGACGTGGATGAGCTCAACGCCGCCCTCGGCCTCGCGCTCGCGCTCGAACCGCAGGAGCAGTCGCGCGACCTGCTCGAGCGGGTCCAGCGGGACCTGTTCACGGTGGGTGCCGAGCTCGCGACCCCCGATCGGGCGCGCCTCGCGAAGGCCCTACCCGGCGAGCCGATCGGAGACCCGGAGATCGCGGCGCTCGAGCGCGCGATCGACGCGCACGAGGCGCAGCTCACCGCCCTCAGCAACTTCATCCTCCCCGGCGGAACGCCGAAGGCGGCGGCGCTGCACCTGGCCCGCACGGTGTGCCGCCGCGCCGAACGCGCCGTGGTCCCGCTGGCGCGAGACGGCGCCGCGCCGCCAGCCGTGGTGCGTTACCTGAACCGCCTCTCGGACCTGCTGTTCCTGCTCGCCCGCGCGGCGAACGCGGCGGCCGGCCGCTCCGACGTCAGGTGGTGACGATCCGCGTCCCGCTGCGCGAAGACCGCGACGCGTCGTACGACATCGTGATCGGCCGCGGCCTTCTGGCGGAGCTGCCGCGATTCCTGCGGGCGGCCGCTCCCGCGGTCGCGTACGCGGTGGTCAGCGATTCGCACGTAGCGGAGCTCTACGGCGCGCCCCTGGTCGCCCGGCTGGTGGAGGGTGGGTTGCCCGCGCGTCTGTTCGTCTTTCCGGCCGGGGAGTGGAACAAATCGCGGGAGACCTGGGCGACGCTGTCGGACCAGATGCTCGGCGCACAGCTCGGACGCGATTGCGCTGTGGTCGCGCTCGGCGGCGGCGTCGTCGGCGACGTCGCCGGGTTCGTCGCCGCCACGTATCTCCGCGGTGTCCCCTACGTGCAGGTGCCCACTACGCTGCTCGCCATGATCGATTCGTCGATCGGCGGGAAAACCGGCGTGGACGTGCCGAGCGGCAAGAACCTCCTGGGCGCCTTCCACCAGCCGCGCCTCGTGGTCGCCGACCTCGAGGTCCTCGGCTCGCTCCCGCCCGTACAGCTCGCCGCCGGAATGGCGGAGGCGGTGAAGCACGGCGTCATCGCCGACGCCGCCTATTTCGGTTTTCTCGAGACGGCGCACGCCGCCGTGCTCGCACGCGACCCGGGCGCGCTCGAGCGCGCCGTCACCCGCTCGGTCGAGATCAAAGCCGAGGTGGTCGCGGCCGACGAGCGTGAAGCGGGGCGCCGCGCCATCCTCAACTTCGGCCACACGGTCGGTCACGCCATCGAGGCGACGTCCCGATTCGACGTGCTGCACGGCGAGGCCGTGGCGATCGGGATGGCGTGCGAGGCACGCCTGGCGGAAGCGCTCACCATCGCGGCGCCGGGCACGGCGCAGCGCGTCCGCCGGCTGCTCGAGCGGTGCGGGCTGCCGCTGGAGCGTCCCGCGGGTGCCTCGGTGGACGAGCTGCTCCGCGTCATGCAAGTCGACAAGAAGGCGCGCTCGGGGACAGTGCGGTTCTCGCTGCCGCGGGCCATTGGCGTGATGCATGGCGACGCGGGCGCAGGGTGGACAGTGACCGCGCCGGAGCAGCTGGTGCGGGAAACCCTCGCGGCCGCCGACTAATCACATGCCGTCCAACAACTTCCCCACACGGTTCCCACGTCTCCACAGCCGCGCGGTCCCGATCCTTGCGACAAGGTTGTCCACAGTGTCTGTGGATAGTGGAAAAACGATGGAATCACACCTGCGAGAACACTTTGTGATGTTGATAAGTGTGCAGATTTGCACCATTTACAAGTGGTTCCTATATTGGCGCCGTTGAAATTTGGTCCGTTGGCGGGAGCATCCGGCCCGTCTCCATCCACAACGTGAGCCGTACACCTGTGGGAGTCCCTCGAATGGCCCGGTCGAGTGGAGGCAAGCCCAAGGCGTTTTTTCGAGCCAATCCATCCGGAGCGTTCGACCAGTACCTGCAAGACATCCAGAAGCTGCCGCTGATCAAAGACCCGAATGAAGAGCGCCGCCTCGCGCGCCGGGTCCAGCGGGGCGACGAGAAGGCCGCCGAGCGGCTCGTCACCGCCAACCTCCGATTCGTCATCTCCTACGTCAAGAAGTACCAGGGGCACGGCCTCGACCTCTCCGAGCTGGTTGCTATCGGCAACGAGGGGTTGCTCAAGGCGGTGAAGAAGTTCGACCCCGACCAGGGCGTGAAATTCATCTCATACGCGGTATGGTGGGTGCGGCAGGCCGTCTTGAAGGCGCTCGCCGAGCAGACGCGCAGCGTCCGCATCCCTCTGAATCAGAACTCGCAGCTGATTCGCATGAGCCGCACCGAGACCTACCTGTCCCAGGAGTTGGGGCGCGAACCCACCGACAACGAGATCGCCCGAGCGCTCCAGGACACGGTAGAGAACGTGCGCACGGCGCGCCGCATGACGGCCGCCGAGCTGTCGCTCGATGCGCCGGTGGACCGCAGCGATCGCGATGCCGCCACGCTGGGCGAGCGGTTCGCCGGGCAGGAGGGCGGGGAGATCGAGGAGAAAACCGACGGCCGCCTGATGCGCGAGTTCATCGACCGCATCTTCCAGAAGTACCTGACGCCGCGCGAGCGCAAGATCCTGTACCTCTATTACGGCCTCGAGGAGGGGAGCGAGGCGATGACGCTCGAAAAGATCGGAGCGCTGATGGGCGTCACGCGGGAGCGGATCAGGCAAATACGGGAGCGGGCGTTCGAGAAGTTGCGCGAATCCCCAGACGGAAAGGCACTGAAAGGGTTCTGGAGAGCAGCGTGACGAGCAGACGGGTAGACGGGTAGACGGGTAGCGGTTGCTAGGACGAAGTGGTCAGGAGAGCCTTCTCCTGACCACTTTTTGCTGCTCACTCCTACCCGTCTACCCGTCTATCCGTCTATACTATTTTCTATGGCTCGCGAGTTGCCGATGTTTCCGCTGCCGATCGTCCTGTTCCCTGGCACTCCCCAGCCGCTTCATATCTTCGAGCCGCGCTACCGCCAACTGGTCGCCGATTGCCTCGCCGGCGACCGCCGCTTCGGCGTCGCCTACGTCGCCCCCAGGGACGAGCACGCGGGGGAGCCGGCGCCCAACGCCGGGGATGTCGGCTGCGTCGCGGTCATCCGGACGGCGCACGAGCTGCCCGATGGGCGCTCGAACATCCTCACGGAGGGCGAGCGCCGGTTCGTGCTGCTCGACTGGTGCGCGAGCGAGCGCCTGTACCGGCGCGCGCGAGTGGA
>Ga0209266_1000933_pt1 | contig 20815 bp, 15 predicted proteins | sample GraSoiAngelo_132_FD_185889 | JGI IMG/M metagenome (GOLD analysis project Ga0209266, IMG submission 185889) | Grasslands soil microbial communities from the Angelo Coastal Reserve, California, USA - 14_0929_02_40cm (SPAdes) (version 2) | ecosystem: Environmental > Terrestrial > Soil > Grasslands ...
TCCCCGGATGAGCGCTCCCGACTGCCGCCAGAGCCACACTTCGTTGAGCTCGCGGAAATACCAGCCGTTGCCGACGATGCCGTGATCGCGCGGAAGCTTCCCCGTCAGCATCGTCGCCTGAGCCGAGCAGGTCACCGCGGGCAGCACGGGGGCGAGCTCCGCCGCGAAGCCGTCGCGAGCGAGCGCCGACAGATTCGGCGTCTCGGCCCCGAGCATCCCCCGCGTGAGACCCACCACATCGAGGAGGAGGACCGGCTTCACGGCTCCCTTTGCGCTCCGCACGTGGCCAGCGCGCGCACGGCGAATTCGATCTCACGAGCGATCCCTTCGACGAGCGTCTCGTCGTCGCGCGGCCGTATGGACTCCGGGAGCACGTTCCAGGTGTAGGTCTCGACCTCGAAATGAGGGAGCGGCCGCGTGGCGGCCGCTCGGGAAATCAGCCCGAGGAGATCCTTCGCCGTGGTGCGGAGCCCCTGGCCCTCGGGCTCCCAGTGGAGTGGGGCGTGAAAGTGCACTCGCCAGTCGGCGGGCTCGGCGAGGCGCTCGCGGGCGGCCAGCGCGGGGCCGAGGTCGGTCCACCTCTCGATCACGCCAGTCCGGTCCCGGCGCCGCACCTGGTGGAGGAAGCGGATCTCGTCGAAGGGACGAAGGCGTTGCTCGGCGCGCGACGAAGCCTCCGCCGGCACCTCGAGGGCGCACGAGAGCTGGACCTTGCCGACGCGAACACCGGCCTCGGAGATCTTCCGCCATGCCGCGTCCGGATCCTCGAACTCGACCGCTTGGTGGCAGGCGTCGAGGCAGAGGCCGAGATGCCGGTCGACGATCGCCGGATCGACTCCCCGCCGACGCACGGCCGGACGGAGGTGATCGCGGAAGAACGCGATCGCCTGGTCGCTCGTCTCGACGAGGCAGTCGGGCTCGGGCTCGAGACAGACGCGAATCCGGCGGCCATGCCGCTCGGCGAGCCGATCGAGGTCGACCGCCAGATGGGCGAGGATGGTCGCGCATTCTTCCGCGCTCGACGGCCCGGCCGTCGGCGCATAGGTCAGCGGCAGCGTCGAGATCGTTCCCTCCTCGACGTCCGCCGGGAGCAGCTCGCAGAGGATGCGGGCGAGGTCGAGCGTGTAGTGATGACGCCGGACGTCGGCCCAGTCGGGGCGATAGACCTCCGCCTTGACGCGCTCGGCGTGAAAGTCGCCGTAGGGAAAGCCGTTGAGGGTCGCGAGCTCCAGCCCGTTCGCCTCGAGCGCTTCACGAAGCCGAGCGCGCGCGTCGGGCGAGGCGACCAGCTCGCTCGCGCTCCGGCGGCTCAGCCAGAGACCGAGGGAGAGCCGCCGCACGCCGAGCCGGCGCCGTACCGGGGCGCAGTAACGGGAGAGCGCCGCCAGGACGGACGCGAGCTCCTCGATCGCGTGAACGTTGGTGCAGTAGGTGAGGATGGTGCGGCCGCCGTCCGGATAGCGGAGCCGCATCGCCTACCAGCGCTGTCCGCCCCGAAGGAGCGTATTCCCCTCCCACGGGCCGCGTTCGATCACGAGCGGCTGCTCGAGCTCCCCGGGATCGAGCCTGCCCGTCTGCGAGAAAAAAGCGACCGGATTGTTCCACACGAGCGTCTCGATCGCCGTCTCGGGGAAGCCTCGCGCGCGAAGATGCATGACCGTACGCGGCACCTTGAGCGGATCGCTCCGTCCCCAGTCGGCCGCGCTGTTGATGATCATCCGCTCGACGCCGTAGCGCTCGAAGATCGTGCCCACGCGCTCCTCGGTCATCTTGGTATCGGGGTAGATCGAGAAGCCGATGTAGTGGCCGCTCTCGACGACGAGCGGAACCGTCTCCTCGGTGTTGTGATCGATCAACACCCGCTCGGGAGCGACCTGCATCTCGCGCACGATGGCCAGGGTTCGCTCGACGCCCTTCACTTTGTCACGGTGGGGAAGGTGGACGAGGAGCGGCAGCTCGTGCTGCGTGGCCAACTCGATCTGCACGCGAAAGAATCGTTCTTCCGTCGCCGTCTGATCGTCGAAGCCGACTTCGCCGACCGCCACCACGCCGTCCTTTTCGAGATAGCGCGGCAGCACCTCGATCACCGCCTGATTGACGCGCCCGTCGTTGGCCTCCTTCGGGTTCAGCGCGAGCGTGCAGACGTGGCGGATCCCGTACTGACTCGCCCGGTAGCGCTCGAAGCCGAGGAGCAGATCGAAGTAATCGACGAAGGTTCCAACCGACGTCCGCGGCTGGCCCTGCCAGAAGGCCGGCTCGCAGACCGCGACGATCCCGGCGAGCGCCATCCGCTCGTAGTCGTCGGTCACCCGCGAGGCCATGTGAGCATGGGGCTCGAAGATCCTCATACGGAAGAAGCGGTCAGGACCCGTTCTCGGCTTGGGAATGGGCCCCCGACGATCGTCTCTTCTATCGCTCCCCGCGAGCGAGCGCCACCGCGAGCACGCGGCGCTCGCAGGGATCGGCGGCGGTGGCCAGGCAGTTCCGAATCCGCTCGACGCTGCCCGGGGGCGGATGGAGCGCGATCAGCGGCCAGAGGTCCGCGCCGACGCTCCGGCCGGCGTGCTCGCGCTCGGTCACGTAGGCGAAGAGCATGCGTGTGAGCTCTGGCGTCGCCCGCTCCTCGACCCGCTCGATGCGACCCAGGTGGAGACCGACGAACGCGCACTTGAGGACCGCCTGATTGAAGAGATCGTCCGGCAGGTGGCGGGACGTGTAGCCGTTCTCGCAGATGGCGGCCGCGAAGAGATCAGCGGCGTTGGCGCGGAGGGCATCTCTGACGGCCGGCAGCGCCGCGTCGCTCTCGGGCAGCAGCGCAAGACCTCGGAGGACGGCGATCCGCTCGCGCCCGTCGCTCACGAAGTAGAGATCATTGGCACGTGCGAGGGCGTCGGTAGTCTCGCGCCGGGCATCCTCGAGAAGAAGGAGCACCCGGGCGGCCTCATCCACCCGCCATGGGTTCAGCACGGGCCCCCCGGGAAATGGCCGGACGACCTCGGGGGAGGGCGGCTCGAGGAGCATTGCGTGCCCGGCCTTTCGAGCCGCGGTCGGAAAATGTCGCTCGAGCGCCGACCCGTCGCGCCCGACCTCCGTCCGGGCGGTGGAGAGCCAGGTCGAGGCCGCCTCGGAGACGCGGGGAGCGAGCCTCGCCTCGAGCGCGTCGATGCTCGCGCGAAGGTTCAACTCACTCAATCGGCTGATCGAGCCCGAGCGCCACGAGGAAACGCGAGGCACACTCCCCACCATGCTTCCCGGGGTAAGGGCGAGCAAAGCGGAATTCGTACATCGGAAGCCGTCCGTTGATCGTCACCGGCCGGATCTCTTCCGAGCGATCGGCGTCCTTCAAGCGCGCCGAGACCGACGGCGGCGATCCGGGTGTCCAGTCGAGCTTCACGTTGACCAGCGAGGTGTGCTTCCAGGTGTGTGCGCCACGCGGTTCACATTTGCACTGGAGCTCTTCCACGATGTCGAAGTCGAGCGCGCTGAATTCGCCCGCCTTCTCGAAGCCGAGGCCGCGGGCGCTGCGAGTGATCACTCCCCAGCCGGCGCCAAAGAGCTTTTCGGGGTCGTTTTCGATCGTCGTCGGCGACCGGCCGGCCTCGGTGTAGCGAAGGCGGAAGCTGGCGGGGGGTGCGGAGCCCTCGAGATCGGTCTCGCAGGGCGAGGATGCGGGCTCCGCCCAGGAGATCATCTTCACCAGCGTGACGTGCTTGGGAGGCTTCGCCGCAGCCGTCGGTGGCCCTCCAGGCCCGTGGTGATGCTCGTGATGCGCTGCTGCATGCGGCCGCCAGAGACTACACGAAAGCAGCAGACAGAGCGGTGCGAGCCAGCGGGCCGTCACGAGACAGCCCGCTGGCCGCCGGCCAGGACCGAGAGCCGACAGCGGCGGAGATAGCGGTCGAGCATCGCATACTGCCGGCCGAGGTCCTGCTCCTGCGTGCCGACCGGCGCCTTGAAGAAGCACGCCGCCTGGGTCATGGGCCCGCTCTCGCCCCGCCGGAGCGCCAGATCCGCGAGCCGTACCAGGTCGATCACCAGCGGCGCGGCGAGGATCGAATCGCATCCCTGCCAGGTGAACTGCATCATCATGCGCGTGCCGAGAAATCCCCGGAAATGGATCAGGTCCCACGCCGTCTTCCAGTCGCCGAGCGAGGGGACGTAGGTGATGTCGACGCTGGTCTCGGGGGAATAGCCGAGCACGCCGCGGACCACTCCGTCCTTGGTCTCCAGCTTGGCGGCCTTCACCTCGGGTTCGTTCAGGGCGGCGCCATCGGAATTGCCGAGCAGGTTCTCGCCGTGCCAGGCGAGCACCTGGAGATCCCGCTCACGAAAGAGCGATGCCAGCCCCGACTTGACCAGGGTCTCGCCCGTCTTGCCGTCGGTTCCGGCGAAGGGTACGCCCTCACGCTCCGCCAGCTCGCGAATCGCCGGAACGAGCGCCGCGGGCGACGCCGCGAAGTTGACGAACACCGCGCCCTCGCGGATCGCAGCGCAGGCGTACAGCGTGCTCGGGCGGAAGACCGCCGCACCACGCCTGGTGAGACTCTCCTCGAGCGCTGCAAGCGTCAGGTGATCTTCCGGAGTGGTGAAGACAGGCTCGGTGGTGGCGAGATTCACCACCACGACCCTCTCCAGGGAGTGCCGCCGCCGAAAGCCTCGGATGTCGCCGGTGAGCTTCTCGACGACCTCCGCGGGCGTTTCGGTGCCCTCCGCCGCCCCGCACGCGGGTGGCCAGCCTCGGGTGCCACCCCCGACGATGTTCCGGTCGATTTGCTCGAGGTCGGCCGCAAGAGGCTCGAGCAGACGGAGGTCGAAGATTCGTCCCGATTCGGCGAGATCGGTCGCGGCATCAAGCAGCGACCCGGCCCGGACCTCCCAACCGCCGAACACGAGAGCGGACGCTGCGGGCATCGACAGCCCTTCGCCCCGCGGGCCCTCGGTCGTGACTCCTCGCAACGGGAAGAGACCGCGCGCGGCGGCGCACGCGCCCACGATCGTCGTGGTCGCCACCGCTCCGCGGGCACCGATGATCCAGACGCCCGTTCGAGGGCCACTCTCCGCGTTCACGGTCTCCCTCCCGGAACGGTTGAACCGCACCTGCCGCTGCGATACGAAGCGCGGGCCCTCCGACCATGAAGCGCCCGCTCGTCGTCGTGCTCGCCCTCGCCGCCGCCTGCGGTCCCGCTGCACGGAATGAGCTCGAGGGTCGGAAAGTCCGCGAAAAGATGCCCGGGCAGACCGATCCGGCGATTCGCGCGAAGCATCTCGTGGAGCGGTTCCCGGGAGTCGAGCGGGTCGACTTCGTGCAGCTGCTCGCCTGGGTCGAGCCCCGCCGGGGCCCGTGCTGGAGCGAGCTTTCTCCAGTCCACCGAACCCCGGTCACGATGCGATACTCGCTCCGCGGGTGGAACCCGATCGCCGAGACCGAGCGCGCCGAGGGTCTCGAGGAACTTCTCGCTCGGGGGTGGACGCGCATCTACCGCGCCCCCCAGGGAGAAGGATTCGAGCGCCGCGCCTCCTTCGCTGCGCTCGACCTGAGCTACGGGCCGGAGCTGCGCTGCCGCTGCGCCGGCGTGGGCGACGCGGTCGAGGAGTCGAAGAGCGACGTGAGCCTCCGCTTCCGCTGGGAGCGCGGCAAGCTGCTCGAGGTGAGCGCGACGGGCGGCGCGCGACACGCGGGGCTCAGCCCGGCGATCACGGCGGGGCACCTCGTCACCTACGACTTCGCCACCGAGGGCGCCTTCCCCGGGGGGAAGCCGGGAAGCTGCGGCGCTCATGTCACGCTCACCCTGCTCATCGAGCCGCCGATCCTCTGAGCCTCACTCGACGACCATCCAGTCGTACGGGTGCGGCAGGACGACGGGATTGCCCGGCGCGCCGGGCGCGAACGGCTCGGGGTACGGGCCGTGGAACATGTCGCTCCCCCGCGGCGCCGGGCAGGACGGCGCCTCAGGACAGGTCGCGGGCGCGGTCGGGTCGACCCCGACGATCGCGATCCCCTTCTGCACCGGCACGTAGATCCTCCCGTCGACAATCGCCGGGCCGCCGCCGCCCGGCGTCGCCGCCGCGGGCAGCGCGACGGTGGCGAGCAGCTCGGGCTTGCGGCTGGTCCTCACCGGCTCCACCACGGGCACGTCGATCGGACTGTCCATCCGCACCACGTCGAGCCGGGTGCCCGTCGGCATGAAGAACATGCCGCTTGCGGCGGCGCCCTCGCCGAAGCTCGCACCGAGCGTGCTCGACGCCCACTTGAAGGCGCCGGTGCAGGCATCGATCGCGAACGCGTTCACGTCGTCGCCCGCCAGCGGGCCGAACGGGAGCGCGGCCGCGGCCGCCAGCGTGCGTCCGGAGAGCACCCCGCCCGCCGCATCGAAGCCGCCGCCCAGGCTGCCGTAGGCGAAGCAGGTCCGCCAGAGGAGCCGCTGCTGGCCGACGCGCAGCGGATCGAAGTCGAGGTCGCCGACCTGCGGCACGTCGGGCTGCTGGGGGAACCCGTAGATGCAGCTGTCCTTGTCGATGCTGACGATCAGGTGGCAGCTGCCGGCTCCGTCGACGTCGACGACTGTCGGCGAGTTGCCGATGTCGAGGTCCGCGACGTCGACCAGACGGCGCTGGTGCCACCACTGCCGCGCGCCGGTGATCGGATCGAGCGCGACCAGCGACTCCGCCAGCTCGCCCATCTGCGGCTTCTGGACGCAGTCTCCGACCGTCAGGTAGAGCCCGGTCCGGTCCCTGCTCATGGCAGGCGCCGTCCAGATGACGCCGCCGAGGCCGTCGCCGTTGACGACCGGATCGAAGGTCCAGAGCTTCTCGCCCGTGAACGCATCGATCGCGTAGAACTGGCCGTTCGAGCAGTCGAGGCCGGTCGATGGGACGTAGAGCACGTCCCGCGGGCCGGTCGAGAAGGGCATGTCCGCGGCGAAGAGCGGCGAGCCGTTGAGCGTATTGCGGTCGCCGCCGAGATCGATGGGCGGCTCGGGCGACCCGAGCGACATCGGCCAGGGCCCGTCACAGAAATAGGCCTGGCAGGCGCTCGGCGCGTCGCGCGTGCAGCCGGGCGGGTCCGCCGGGCAGTTGCCTTTGACGTTGCATTCACACGTGTCCTCGCAGAGCGCGCCGCTCGGGATGGCGCTCCGGTCGGCGATGATCTTGTCCACGTTTAGGCACCAGAGCGTCTTGTCGACGCGATCCACGCCGAAGTAGAGGCGCTTCTCGTCCAGGCCGGTCGCCGGGTTCGTCACCAGCGCCAGGTTCGGCGTCGCCTGCACGCCGGTGTAGGTGCCGAGCGCGCTGCCCACCGGGCCGGCGGTGTGGGTCGCGATCCGCGCGAGCAGGCGTGGCGGCGCGGGCGGCGAGGCGTCGAGGCCGCTCACGTCGTAGACATAGAACCAGCCAACCATGTCGCCAAAGAACACCAGCTGGTCGCCGACCACGGGCGTGTGGTTGACGACGGTCACGCCGAAGGTCGGGGGGCCGTCCGCGAGGAGCCTCGCCAGCAACGTGAGATCGGGCGCGTTCGCCGGCGTCAGCCTCGGATCGTCGCCGACGTTGGCGGTATTCTGCGCGTCGAAGAAGCGGCGCGGCCAGCTGCCCGCGAGCGTCGTCGTCGTGACCTGGGGGCTTGTTCCACACCCCCGCGTGGTGAGGGTGGTGGTGGTGGTGGTGGTGGTCGGCGGCGGGGTGGTCGTGGTCGTCACGTCGATCTGCGCCTGAGCGACCAGGAAGCCCGGATTGGCGACGGACCAGAAGTCGCCCTGATCCGCATTGGTCTGGAGACCGATGCCGTTGACGACGTTGCCGGCGAGGTAGAACGTCACGGGCCCCACCCCGGGATCCGGCGCGACCCAGTCGATGTCCCACGAGCTGCCGACGCCGGTGGCGCCGACGAGGCCGATCGGCTTCGGTGTCGAATGCGTCGCCTGGCCGTCGACCCCGCTCACCCACGCGCTCGCGTCGAGGGCTTGAAGCGCGCCGGCCGTGGCCTCGAGGTCGAATCCTGCGAAGCGCGGTGCGGGAAGGGCGACGCCCCGCACCCAGGCCTGGAGGTGATAGGTGGTCCCGGGGACGTACGCATCCGGCAGCCCCACCACCGAAACGTCAGTCGTCGTGTTCGGGGTCACTCCGGCGAAACCGTGGCACGTGCAGCCCTGGCTCGGCCGGGCGACGCCGGTGATGCCGGTCGAGTACCCCGAGGCGAATGGCGCCAGCGCAAGGCCGACGGCCACGACACCGAGCAGCAGCGAAGTCGTTCGGCTCATGGGTCACCCCTCATTCAATAGCCTCTTCATCGGCCCGCCCTCACCAGGCGAGCCCCACCAGGCCGCACCGCCCGTCGTCCACGCCGTCGCCGGAGACGAGGTTGGCGGGCCGGCACCGGTGCGTCCCGGCGACGGCCGCGCAATCGTTGGTGCTGTAGGTGGATTCGCTCGAGCTGGCGCAGAACGTCGCCGGGGCGCCGCAGGCGGCCGCCGGCAGGCCAGAGGGAACATTGGCCGTCTCCTCGCACCCCCACTTGAGCGGCGCGCTGAAGTCGACCGGCCCGGTCAGGTCGTTCAGCATCCAGTTGGAGCCGTTCGAGCCGACCGACGCTGCGGCATTCGGAACCCATCCGTTGGCGTGCATGCATCGGTAGCCGATGGGACCGCCCGCAACGATGGTATAACCCTGCGCGACGGTGGTGCCGTCGGCGAGCGTCTGTCCGGCGGCATCGAGCAGCTCGGTCTCGAGCGCCCTCGGGTCGGCCCAGATGCCGACTTTGGCGCCGGCGCGGGGTGATGCCGGGCGCCACACGCCGCCGGTCGCGCCGTAGCTCTCCGGTGGCACGGAGAGCGCCTGGCTACCCGTGTCGTCGCGCAGCGGCTGCGCCTGGTTCGTCACCGATGACGCCAGGTGCACGTCCACGTAGACGGATCCCGTGGTGGTGTTCGTGTAGGGAGCCGGGCCCACCCAGTAGTCGTTTCGGATCCACTGCCGGATATCGAGCTGCTGGTTCGGCGCGATCGGCACTCCCGCATCGACGTCGCCGAGCGTCAGGGAGAGGCTCGTGCCGCGCGCCACGGCGATCGGCACCGCTTCGCCCGCGCGCGCCACCGTCACGTACGCGGTTCCGGCCGACGCCGTGATGTCGATTCCGGTGATGAAGCAGGGCTGCTGGGTGTTGTCGCAGGTGGGCGCGGTTCCCACTGCGAGCGTCGTCACCTGCGTCCCTACCCGCGCCGGACGAGCGACGGTGAAGGTCGTGCCCGCGAGCTGGACGCCGTCGGCGGGCGGCGCCGGGGGGGAGAGCGTCGGCTGGTTCAGGTCACAGACGACCAGCGCGGCGTCGGGCGAAGGATCGCCGGCCACGGCGCCGCAGCGAGCCGCGCCGGCGATGATCCACGCCTTGATCTTCTGGACCCCGCCCGGGCACTGGTAGAGGTAGCCGGTGCTCAGGTTCGGCATCGGGTTCCCTTCGCCGAACTTGAGATCGCCCGTCAGCTTGTCGACCAGGTAGCTGTTCCAGGCCCGCTTGGGATCGACGCGCAACTTGCCGACGCCGCCGGCGGCCGTGTTGACCGGCGAGCGGTTGACCAGGGCCGCGTACCAGCCGTCCTCCGTGTTGTAGCTGACGGGCATGCCGCCGTTGCCGCTGCTGCCGTGACAGCCCGCGAAGCAGGACTGCTCGAGAATGGGGGCGATCCCTTCCCAGGCCGACGCCGAGGAGCAGCCATGTGCGCGGGCCTCGGAATGGAGCCCGAGCAGGGCGAGCGCGACGCCCGCCGCGCATCCGACGATTTTTCGCAGGACGGATTTCATGGCTCCCCCGTTAGAGACCCGGTCCGCAGCCCGAGCAGTAGCCGATGTCGCTCGGCGACTTGGGCAGCCGTCCGGGTGTCCCGTACTTGAAGTTGGTCGGGTCCGACTGGAAGTCCTGGATCGCCTGCTGGTTGAGCGAGCCGTCCGAGTTGAGGATCGGGTCGAGGGGCCAGTACATCACCACGCCGATGCACATCTCGTCCTCGGCCACGTTGGCGAAGACGATGTTCGCCGGGACGCAGTTGCCCGTTCCCCTCGTGCAGATGGCGGGGTTGGGATACGGGCCGTCGACCGGATGGCAGTCGGGCTCCTGTCCCAGCGCGCAGCCCGGCGGATCCGTTGCGGGGTTCGGCGGGCACACCTGGGCGGGCGATCCGATAGAACCCGGAGGTATGCCCGGAAACTCCTCGCATCCGTAGCGGACGCGGTAGATCAGCTGCTTGATCCCGAGATCGTCCTTCTGCTCGCCGAAGAGCACCTCGTCCCCGACGACGCCGTCGCGGATCATCGTCCGGAAGGGCTCCGGCGCCTGCTCGGTCTGGATGACGCCGTTGTTGTGAATGCAGTGGGTCGCGAGGGCGTCACCCTTGTGCAGGATCAGCGGACCGTCCGGCTCTTTGTAGTAGCGGCAGACGGGAGGATCGTCCCAGTGCCAGTCGGCGTAGATGTGCTCCGGCGGGAGGCCGTTCTGGCTCACGCCGCACTCCTGGGGCCTGGTGCCGCCGCCCGCCTCCTCCGGGCTCAGCCCGCCGGTGCGGATCGGGTTGGCCGGGAGGATGTCGATCGTCCCCTTCACCGTCCGCTTGTGGCTGTGGATGGCGAGGATGCCGATCGCGAGATCGTAGGGCGCGTACCAGACGCTGCCCGTGTTCCCGATCGTGTACGGCGGGAAGAACGTGGTGGCGACGTTCGCGACGACGTCGAAGCCGACGCTGATCGGCTTGTAGCTGCCGTCGGCGACCGGCGCCGAGAAGAGCTGGATGATCATCTCGCCGACGGTCCCGCCGATCGGCGTCGTGCCCGGCGCGGGCCAGCCGTCCTCCGCGTGCTGGGCGATCAGCCCGCCCGTCTGGTTGCGGAAGTTCCGGAAGGTGGTGTTGCCCTGGTAGCCGATCGGCAGCTCAGAGACGACGTGGTGGTCGCAGGCCCAGAGCTGGTCTTCGAGGTTGTACACCGCGCGGCCGGTGGGCAGGTCGACGAAGAGGCGGCCCGGGTACTGCGTGGCGTTGCGGAACTGCTGGTTGTAGCCGTTGTAGACCGAGCAGTGGAAGCGCGGGTCGCTGCCGGGACACGTCTCGGCGCCCGACTGATAGCTGCCGGGCGGCGGCGGGTTGCCGTTCGTCCCGCACTGGTCGTAGCTCGAGGCCGTCGCGGTGTCGTCGGGGTTGTTGCAGGGGTTCGCGCCCTGCAGCTGCCCCGTCCCCTGGAAGCCCACGCCCGGGTTCCAGCAGGTGCCGTGGTGGCTGCCGAAGTGGTTGTAGAACTCGGAGGCGACGTTCCACTCGCGGCGATTGGCGAGCGCGACGTTGTCGTCGTTCAGCTGAGCGGTGTTCTCGAAGCGGACGATCGCCTCGGCGACCCGGTCGTAGATCGCGGGGTCGGTGCCGACCTGCCACGGACCGTAGTGGACGCGCACGCCCCTCCGGCATTCGACGGTGTAGAGGTTGGTCCCGTCCGTGTCCTGACCCGCCGGCGCCCACCATGGGACCTGGTGATCGATACCCCCCACGGTATCGCAGCCGCGCGCTCGCTCGGTGATCGGGTTGGGCACGTCCGGGCAGAGCTGGGTGAGGCCCCCTCCGGGCTCGTCGAACCCGTCGACGCCGTCGGTGTAGAGCGGCGGCGGCCGGTCGACGGGGCCGTGGAGGAAGCCGGTGATGGGATCGTACGCGGCGCGCACGGGCACGTGGAGCTGCACCGTCGCCGGCAGATCCCAGTAGAGCGGCTGGCAGTCGGTGGTGTAGTTCTCCAGCGACTCGATGTTCCCCGGATTGGGGAGCGGATTCTTCTGCAGCGCCGTCCCGCACCGGTTGCTCGGCTTGAGCTCGGGGTGAGTGTGGTAGTCCGCCCTGACGGTGGTGACGCCGATCAGCAGCGCCGCCACCGCCGCTCCCACCTTCATCGTCGTTGTCAGCGTCATCGTCGTTCCCCCGCTACGAGATTTTCTTGAGAAAACCCTTCTCGTTCTGCGCGAGCATCGCGCCCCGGTGCCACGGATCCTTGCGCAGCGCCGCGAAGAGCTCGCGCCGCGTACGCGGGCCGTGGACCTCGTTGCGCGCGATCGGGCTCAGGATGTACTGGTCACGTATCGTCTGGACGTCGTCGCAGCTGATCGCGGCCAGGGTCAGGTCCGGATCGATCCGGTACGGCTCGGCGGCGTTCCGCCCGAGGATGCCGTTGCGGATGCTCCTCCACGGTTTGCTGGCGCGGCGGGTCGGCTGGTCGACGTCGCCGTCGAGGCCCCACGGCAGGTTGTAGGTGGCCCTGGCTTCGTCCGACATCTGGAAGGCGCGCAGCGCTTCGATCAGCCCCTGCGGCGATCCGCCCCACAGGGCGTCGGTGCCCCACACCACCCGCTTCGGCCCGACCCAGTAGATGAGCTTGCTGAGAAGCCAGCTCGCGCGCGTGGGATTGCCGACGACCGAGCCCCACACCGAGCCGAGCTCGGCGTAGACGTTGGGCACGTTGGCGTGCCGCGCGCTGGCCGGCGCCTCGCCCGCCGCCAGCGGCGTCCCGGGGCTCCCGCCGGGCGCGAAGTGGCGCGCCGACCAGCCGTTCTCGCGCAGCGCGGTGATGAAGTTGTCGACGCCGCGGCTGGTGGAGGGCGCCGCGGTCTCGCCGGGGTAGGGCCCCTTGGAGCTCGTCCCCTGGTTGAACGGTCCGCCGAGGCCGACGCTGTCCCCGTCGTAGCCCGAGTGGTAGATGATGAAGATCACGCCGGTGTTGCTCCTGAGGTCCCAGAACATCGGCGCCACCACGCCGACGTCGCGCGTGGCCGCCTTCTCCTGATCGAAGCTGGGCAGCGCGAAGCCCTTGTGGGCGCAGATGAGGGGCGGCATCCCGTACGTGTCCGCGAGATCCTTCACGTGCTGGATGAACTTGAGACCGAAGGAGTCGTCGAGCCACCAGCCGCTCGTGTTCGGCACGTCGCCCCAGGGCGTGTAGATCTTCCAGGCGCGGAGATAGCCGTCGTTCTGGCCGTACTGCGCGGCGGCGGCGGTCATCAGGTCCATCTCCTCCTGGAAGAAGACGGGCTCCGTGAGCAGCTGGTCGCTGTTGTCTCCGAGTGAGCCGCGATTCGGCATCACGAACTTGTGGCAGAACGTGCGCCGCGTGCCGCCGGCGAGCGTGCGCACGATCTCGGCCGTGTTGATTGATTCGGAGAGGGGCAGGGGCTGGCCGTCCGGTTTCCAGGGGACGGCGGACAGGATGGTGACGTCGGTCGCGCTGTCGAGCATGAGCTCCTTCAGGTAGTGGAAGCGGCTCAGGCACTCGTTGCGGTCGAGCTCCCCGCAGTTCGCCTGGCTCCAGGCGACCAGGAAGAACGCCGCCTCGCCGGTGTTCTCCGTGTACCACTGGGCGCTCGGGACCACGTGGTGCGTCTGGAGGTCCATGATGAACTCGCCGGGCAGGTTGTTGAGCTGGGAGCCGGGATACGCGAGGTCGAAGTAGGTCGGCTCCCCGCGCGTGCCGATCGGGGCGTGCAGCCCGCAGCTGTCCTGGGCCCAGGCGTAGTAGCCGCCGCGCGTGCCCATCACCTTGTTGATCGCCGCCAGGCAGATCGCATACGCGGCGCCCGTCTGCAGGAACTTGCGCCGCGACATCCCGAGCTTGCGGGCGGTCGCCTCGCAGTCCTCGCGGGCGATCTTCATGATCGCGTGCTGCTCCCGCGTCGGCTCGGGCGGGATGAACTCCTCGTTCGAGACCGGCAGGACGTCGATCGGCAGGCGATCGGTCAGCGATTCTTCCATCAGGTCCTTCAAACGCTTCGGCATTTCGCCCTCCCTATCTGTCTATGCGACCTTCTTCACGCGCCCGCCTGCGCGACGACGAGGCCCGAGGCGACCGACCAGAGGTCACCCGGGTCCGGCCGGCAGTTCCCGTTGACGACGTTTCCGGCGAGATAGAACGTGACCGGGCCGGCGCCCGGATCGGGCGCCGCCCAGCGAACCTTCCAGGAGAACTGCTTGTTCCCCGCCAGCGTGTGCGGGGCCTGCGAGCTCACGAACATGCGCGCCATGTGGGCGCGTCCGCGGGTCGCAACCAGCGGCACCACTGCGGCCGCGATCGCTGCCAACCGTCCTCGTCGTTGTTTCTGCATCGCTAACGCGCCTGCACCACCACGTCGAAGGCGATGAACGCCGGCAGCGGCGCACCGGCGCCCGCCGCCGTGAGTGGAATTTCCCCGATGTCCGCGGCGCTCGGCGGCCCGTCCGCCGGTTCGGCGATCTGGATCACCGAGAGCGACGGCGAGCCCAGCGGGAACTTGTTCACGACGAAGATGCGGTTCGTGGCGGCGTCGTACGCCACGCCTTCGGGCGCCCCGCCGGGAACCGCCGTCGGGACGCGGAGCACCTCCGGAGGGAGGCAGGTCGGCGGGACGCCATAGATGCACTCCACAATGAGGTCGCGATCGATCAGGCTCACGCTGTCGTCGCTGCCGTTGGCCGTGATCACCCAGTGATGTCCGGCCGGGCTGTCGCCGAGCGTCACGTCGATCGGGCCGGCGCCCGGGAGACCGACGGTGAGCAGCGCGTCGTGCGACTCCCCGTCGTGCACGCTCAGGCTCTCGCCGACGATGTTGGCCGTGTAGTTGAGGCCGCGGGCGGCGTCCCAGATCGTCCCGTCGGGATTCGGTCCGGTGGAGCGGGTCGCGGTCTTGGTGAGCGCCAGGCCGCTGCCGCACGATTCGGAGCGTGTGACCGTCAGCGTGTTGAGCCGATCGCCGCAGTTCGTGCTGGCGAATGCGCGCGCTCCCGCTGGATCCACCGACACCGCGTAGGGGACGGGCGCGGAGAGAAAGACCGTTCCGATCTCGTTGAGACGACCGACCGTGGACAGCGCGCTCGCGTCGTACGCCGTCACGCTCCCGTTCGGGAGCGAACAGCCGAAGCCCGCGACTGCGGTCACCGCCGACTGCGTGTTGGTGACGAACACGACCGGCACCCGCGTCGGCCCGACGGTCAGCTCACCCGCCGCGACGCCGACCGAGCCGGCGCGCGCCGGAAATGGCGACAGCGGGAGCTCCGCGACCTGCTCGCCCGAGAGATCGAAGACGCCGAGCGAGCCGAGCGCGGCGCCGTGATTCGCGGCGAAGAGGTATTCCTTCCAATCGAACCTCTGCACCCACAGGCGCACCGGTCCGCCGCCCTTGCTCGGTACGGGCGGCTGAAGCTCGGCAAGGGAGTCGGCGTCGAAGATCTCGAGGGTGCTGTTGAGCGTCGTCGAGACGATGACGCGCGCGCCCGCCTGCGCGCTCAGCGCGGTCGCGAGCACGCCCGTGATCACGAGCGAAACGAAGTCTCCCGGATTACGCATGCGCATACTCCTAGCGCCCGACGTCGGTCGGGAGGCGGTCGATCGGGCTCGGCACCAGATCGTCGTCCGTGAATGCGTAGAGGCCGAGGAGAATGCACATCTCGTCGTCCTCGGTCTCGGCGAAGCCGATGTTGGCGGGGACGCACTTGCCCGTGTAGTTGCCCTCGAACGGGGGGGACGAAGGCGAGCAGTACCCCTCCGGATTACAGAACTGATGCCACCGCGCCGTCGGGTCGCACTCGGCGGCCACGCCGCCAACGCCCACGGCTTCGGCACGCTCGGCGGTGAGCAGGTCCTCGCTCGGGTCGAGGCCCTTCAGGACGTCGGGGAGACAGGGGAGGTTGCCGTAGTAGCCGAGGGCGCCGGCGGCCGGGAATCCGGGGACGACGCCGGGAATCTCCTCGCAGGAGAACTTCCCGCGCACGACGCGCCCGAAGGCATCGTGGGGCTGAAGCGGTACGCTCTGCGCCGCCAGGTTGTAGGGCCGCAGCCTCGCCTGCTCCTCGGCTTCCTGCTCGGACATCAGCCCCGCGCCGACCAGCGCCTGGAAGGGGAGCACGCCGTTGTTGACCCAGCACTCGTAGCGGATGCCCTCGCCCTGCTTGATGAGGATCGCTCCTTCGGTGTCGTTGTCGGAGTTGCCGTTCGCGTCGGCGTCCTCTCGCCAGTACGGGCACTGCTCGTGGTCGGACCAGTCCGTGCTCTCGTACAGGTGCATCGGGGGCCGGCTCAGGTCGCAGGTCGAGAGGTCGCCGTCGATACAGCCCGAGAAACCTCCGCAATACGGATGCGAGTATTTGTAGGTGCGAACCGGCAGCGCCTTCGGGTTGCCGTCGACGCCGACGAGGTCGGCGTAGGCAAGGAGACTGCGCTTGTGACTGTGGAACGTGAGCCCATAGAGCTCGCTGTTTCGCGGCGTGACCCAGAGCCCCTGGGCCTGGCCGATGGTGTGAGGTGGTATGAGGAAGGCCGATGCCGAGCCGTCGAAGAAGACGTGGGCCTCCTTGGCCACGCTCTCGACGAGCCGTGCGTCACATCCCCCGCGGTGGTCCCGCCGTTTCGCCGGCAAGGTATAGACGTTGATCCACACCTGCGCGTGCTGAGGATCGAACCAGTGCTGGAGGTGGTGCGTCATGCGGAAAATGTGGTCGCGGGCGATCTTGATCCCGACGCCGTCGGGATAAGGAACGGGGAAGTAGCTCGGGCCCGGCGTCCCGGCGAGGGGAAAGTCTTGCATGGTCGAATGACATGCGGCGCTGTTCGCATCGTTCTGGCTCGGATCGACGTTCGCGCCGCTCGCGGGGCACGTGCTCGGAAGACTCTGGAAGGCCTGGCAGTCGGCCGTCTTCTGCGCGCAGACATCGGGGCTGTCCGCCGGGTCGCAGACGTCGGCCGCGCTGCAGCTGCCGCGCGGGCGGGCGGGATCGTTGTACGGCCCGAGCAGGTCGTCCATGATGAAGTGGTGGCTTCCTTTGAATTGCCAGAACTCGAAGCCGATCATGTATTCGTAGGTCTGCGGTGAGCCCGCCGCGCTCGTGTCGGCATCGAGGTTCGCGTCGTTCGGCAGCATCGCGTACCCGATCGAGAACTCGTCGTTGACGCCCTGCCTCATCAGGTACGGGCCGAAGGTGAGCTGGTAGCCGCGCCAGGGCTGCCTGCCGAGCGCCACCTGATGCGGGCCGATCTCGTACCGCAGGCAGCAGCTCGCCTTGGAGTACCGCCCCGCGGGGTCGCTGATCGCGGCCATCTTGTCCGTGAAGTTCGGAAGGCACTGACCGGTCGCCCCCTGGAAGTCCGCCTCGCTGGTGATTTCATCCCCGGGCAGGCAGGCTGCCGGGTCCGGGTTCGGGGGCCGCGAGATCAGCGGCTGCGGCTTGCACCAGGTCTTCGTGGGATCGCCCACGGCGGCGGCGATCTGGCCATTGATGCACTGCTGGAAGGCCGCCGAGTCGGGCGCCGCGCCCGACGTCTGCGCGACGCACGCCTGGCACTCGGCCGACGAGAGCTCCCAGCTCTCGACCGGCATGGCGTGACCCTGGTTCGCGTAGGCCCAGTCCCAGTGGTGGGCGTCGACGCGGCTCGCCGCAAGGGTGAGTGTGGCAACGATCACGATGCACGGGAACTTCGCGCGCACCACCCGGCCGAAGGCATCGTGAGGCTCGGGCGGGACTGACCTCGCGGTGAGCGTACGGGCGCAGACCTGCGCCCAGTTGTCGGCGTCCTGCTTCGACATCGGTACCCGCGCCGGGAGGCGCTGCCGCGGAGGCAATCGAAACCGAGAGGGGAACCAGTCCGGGGGATCAAAAGCCGCATGCCCTTGATAGTGCGCAAGCATGTGGGGTCTCAATCCCCATTTCAGGGGGGCACCGGCGGGGACGTAAGGTAGCGAGTCCGATTCGTGAGGGGATCAGGTGCGCGCTGCAGGCGTGATCGCACCCGTGCTCGACCCGGGATCAGGCGCACGCGCCCGGTGGGCCGGGGTCCGGCCAGCCAACGATCTCGAGGCGCAGCTCGCGCTGGACTGCGCCGACCACGTGCTGCAATTTACCGGCTTCGCGCTCGGTGAGACCCAGAGGGTCTGCGATCTGGCGCATCCTTTTCTTGACGTGGGAGTGGCCAGCGCGCGCGCCGGGGCTGAGTGCATCATTCGAAAGGTGCCGTCCGCGGCGATGGGCCGCAATCCCCTCACGGCCGTGGCCCGCCTCCCGGCAAGCAACCAATCAATCTCCCTTCCGCCACGCGGCTTCATCGCAGGCCCCGAGGCTCGGCCCTGCGCGTGGCGTCCTCGCGCCCGTTTCGCTATCCTCGCGGGCCATGGAGCTGCGGGGCCGGTGGGGGCTGGTGACCGGCGCGGCCAGGCGCATCGGCCGCTCGATCGCGCTCGCGGGGCGCGGCCTCAACGTGATCGTGCACTATCACGCCTCGGCCGACGCGGCCGCGGCGACCGTGGGCGAGATCGAGGCGCTCGGCGTGCGCGCGCTGGCGCTCCCCGCCGACCTCGGACGCGCCGACGACGTGGTGCGCCTCGCCCGCGAGGCCGAGGCGCGCTCGGGCGGCGTGGACGTGCTCGTGAACAACGCCTCCAACTATCTGCGCGCGTCCTTCGACGAGTTGACCGAAGGCATCTGGGATGCGAGCCTCGACGTGAACCTGAAGGCGCCCTTCCTCCTCGCCTGGCACCTGGGCCGGGCGATGCGGGCCCGCGGCCGCGGCCGCATCGTCAACCTGGCCGACTGGGCGGGCGAGCGCCCGTACGCCGACTACCTTCCGTACTGCGTCTCCAAGGCGGGCGTCATCTGTCTGACCAAGGCGCTCGCCAAGGCGCTCGCGCCCGCCGTGCAGGTGAACGCGGTCGCGCCCGGGCCGGTCATGCCCCCGGAGGACCTGACGCCGGCCGAGCGCGAGGCGATCGTGCGGGCGACGCCGCTCCGGCGCCTCGGGACGCCGGAGGACGTCGCGCGCTGCGTGCGCTTCCTCGTCGAGGAGGCCGACTTCACGACCGGCGCCGTCTACCTGGTCGACGGCGGACGTCTCATTGCCTGAGCGGATCTGCGTGCTTGCGAGCGGCGGGCTCGACAGCGCCGTGCTGCTCGGCACCCTGGCCCGCCGCCACGCGGTGCACCCGCTCTACGTGCGCTGCGGCCTCGCCTGGGAGCGTGCGGAGCAGCGGCTCCTCGCCCGCTTCCTCGCGGCGCTGCACGCCCGCCGCGGGCTCCGCGTCGCGCCGCTCGCGCGCGTCGATCTGCCCGTGGCGCCGCTCTACGGCGCCGCCCACTGGAGCGTCTCGGGCCGCGACGTGCCGGGGCGGCGCGCGGCGACGAGCTCCAACTACCTGCCCGGACGGAACCTGCTGCTGGCGAGCCTCGCCGCCGTCCACTGCGCGCGCCACCGCCTCCCGGCGCTCGCGCTGGCGCTCCTCACCGACAACCCCTTCGCCGACGCGACGCCGGCCTTCCTCGCCGACCTCGGCCGGCTGGCGAGCCGGGCGCTGGGCACGCCGATCGCGATCCGGGCCCCGTTCCGCCACCTCGAGAAAGCCGCCGTGATCCGTCGCGGCCGCGACCTGCCGCTCGCGCTCACGCTCTCCTGCGCGCGCCCGCGCGGGCTCCGCCACTGCGGCCGGTGCACCAAGTGCGCCGAGCGGCGGCACGCCTTCGCGGCGGCGGGCGTGCCCGACCCGACAAGGTAGCTCCTGCGATCAATTATGGGATCAAGCGTGTGCGCGACCCGGGATCGGGCGCGCGGTCGACCTGGGATCGCCATGCGGGCCCGCCGCTCACAATACATGACGCAGACCATCCGGCATGCCGACGCCGTCGAGGCGCGGCTCGCGAGGAAGCGCGCCGGGCACTTGCTGCGATTCGCCGGCTTCGCGCGCAGTGAGGCCGATGGGGTCGGCACTCTTGCTCGTGTTTCTCGACGTGGTTCTGGACCACCACGCCGGCCGGGACCGACTACCCATCATTCGAAGGTTGCCGTCGGCGGCCACGGGCAGCAATCCCTTCGGCCGATCGGTGTACCTCCCGGCCTGCAACCAATCAATCTCCCCTGCGCCGGCAACGGGCAGCGGCGCTCTCGACGACCGGGGTTGCCCGAGTGCCAGGGGACGCACTAGACGGGAAGCGTGTCGCTTCCCACGCGCACCGAGCTCGAGGCGATCGCCGTGCGCGCTGGTGCGCTGGCGCTCGCGCACTTCCGGCGCGTGACGGCCGAGCGGAAAGCGGACCGCACCCTGGTGACAGCCGCCGACCGCGAGGTCGAGGCAGCGCTGGTCGCCGAGCTGGGCGCGCTTCTCCCCGACGCCGGCATCCTCGGCGAGGAGGGCGCGGCGCGTGAGGGCAGGGGGCCCTACCGTGTCGTCCTCGACCCCATCGACGGCACGGCCGCCTTCGTGGCCGGGCTCGCCACCTGGTGCGTGTGCATCGGCATCCTCGAGGGCGCGCGGCCGGTCGCCGGTGTCGTTCATCTTCCGTGCCTCGACGAGACGTACGCGGCCGTCGGTGGTGCGGCCTGGCTCAACGGGGCGCCGCTCGCGTCGCTCGGTGACACCGGGCCGGTGGGCGACCGCTTCATCGTGACCCATGCGCACGCCCACCGGCGCCATCGCATCACCTACCCGGGCAAGGTGCGTTCGCTCGGCTCCACCGCCTACCACGTCGCGCTGGTGGCGCGGGGCGCGGCTGACGGGGCCCTCCTCGGTCACGCGCACCTCTGGGACCTGGCCGGGCCGGGCGCCGTCCTCGCCGCCGTGGGCGGCGGCTACGAGTACCTGGGTGGCGGGCCCGTCGACCTCGCCGTGCTGGCCGACGGCCGCGGCGCGCCCGACTACGTGCTCGCCGGCGCGCCCGCGGCGCTCGCCGCGCTCCGCCCGCTGCTCGGCGCGCGCGCGTAGCGTCCCTTCGGGGGTTTCGCTATCCTCCCGCGCCATGGAGCTGCGGGGACGGTGGGGGTTGGTGACCGGCGCGGCCAGGCGCATCGGTCG
>Ga0209266_1000934_pt1 | contig 20794 bp, 20 predicted proteins | sample GraSoiAngelo_132_FD_185889 | JGI IMG/M metagenome (GOLD analysis project Ga0209266, IMG submission 185889) | Grasslands soil microbial communities from the Angelo Coastal Reserve, California, USA - 14_0929_02_40cm (SPAdes) (version 2) | ecosystem: Environmental > Terrestrial > Soil > Grasslands ...
TGATGCGCGCCATCCACACGCGCGCGCCCACCCGGTGCATGATCAGGTTGCTCGGCACCTCGAAGAGGAAGTAGCCGATGAAGAAGATGCCCGCGCCGAGGCCGTAGACGGTGTCCGTGAAGCCCAGGTCCTGCCGCATCTGGAGCGCCGCGAAGCCGACGTTGATGCGGTCGAGGTAGGCGACCACGTAGAGGACGAACATGAAGGGGATCAGGCGGCGGGTCACCTTCGCCAGGACGGCCGCGGCGAAGGCGGGGTCGTGGTCGTCGGCGGGCGTCAGCGCGGGCTCCTAGGAGTCGGCCTCCTAGTGCACCGCGCGGCCGGGCGTGGGGGTGGCCTCCGCGTCGTAGCCGTGCGAGAGCACGACGTGGTAGGCGGCGATGCGGTCGGTCTCGGTCTCGGAGATGAACTCGAACATGTACTCGTCCTCCGCCTCGCCCGCCACGCCCTGCACATAGGTGATGTCGCTCGGCGTCACGACGATCTCGCCCACCAGCGTCTTGCCCCGGATGAGCTGCACGACGCGGGTGTCATCCCCCTCGACGGCGAAGTGCCAGTGGAGATCGTCGTCGTCGTAGAGCACGACCTCGGGCGTGCCGGCGCGCAGGATGCAGTTCGGGTGCGCCTGGAGCCAGGTCCAGAAGGCCTGAAAGGAGAGCGTCGCGGCCGCGTGCTCGATGTGCTTGTGGGACGCCATAGCAGCTCCATGCTAACGCTCGCGCGCCGCGTTTGCCATCGGCCCTCCTTGACTTCCGGGCGGCTTCGGAGCGATCCCGGCCCGGATGGCGCTCCTCGACCGCTTCCGGCTGACGGACAGGGTCGCGCTGGTGACCGGCGCCGGGCGCGGCATCGGGCAGGCGATCGCGCTCGCCTTCGCCGAGATGGGTGCCGACGTGGTGTGCGCGGCGCGCACGGAGAAGGAGATCGAGGCGACCGCCGCGCGGGCGCGCGGCTTTGGCCGGCGCGGGCTCGCGGTCCGCTGCGACGTGACCGACCCGGCCGAGCTCGAGCGGCTCGCGGGGCGGACGATGGCGGACTTCGGCCGCATCGACCTGCTGGTCAACAACGCGGGGGGCTTCCCGCCCATGCCGTTCCTCGACACGGATCTGCCGTCGTGGGAGTGGTGCTTCAGATTCAACCTGACGTCGGCGTTCGTGCTCACGCGCGCCTGCCTCCCGCACATGCTCGCGCGCGACGGGGGGGCCGTGCTGAACGTCTCGTCCGCGGCGGGGCGCATCGTGCGCAAGGGCTTCGTCGCCTACGGCACGGCGAAGGCGGCGCTCTCGTTCATGACCAAGCAGCTCGCCGCCGAGTTCGCGCCGCGCGTGCGCGTGAACGCGCTCGCGGTGGGCGCGGTGGAGACGTCGGCGCTGCGGCCGTTCCTGACCGACGAGATGCGAAGCCAGATGGAGTCGATGACGCCCATGCGCCGGATCGGATCGGTGGAGGACGTGGCGCTCGCCGCGCTCTGGCTCTGCTCGCCGGCCGGTGGCTGGGTCACGGGCAAGGTGGTCGAGGTGGACGGCGGCACCGAGTCGACCAACTGGCCGTTCGACTAGGGGTCAGCCTCCTAGATGCCCTACCGCGTGATCCAGTGGAGTACCGGGAACGTGGGGCGCTTCGCGCTCCGCTGCATCATCGGACACCCGGAGCTCGAGCTGGTGGGCGTCTGGGTGTCGAGCGCAACGAAGGCGGGGAAAGATGCGGGCGCGCTGTGCGGGGCGGGGCCGGTGGGCGTGCGCGCCACCACCGACGCCGAAGCGCTGCTCCGCCTCGACGCCGACTGTGTCTGCTACACCGCGACGGCGGACCTCCGGCCGTTCGAGGCGGTCGAGGACATCTGCCGCATCCTCGCGTCGGGGAAGAACGTGGTGTCCAGCTCGGTCGTCCCGCTCGTGCACCCGCGCTCGTTCTTCCCCGAGGTGCGCGACAAGCTCGAGGACGCGTGCCGCGCGGGCGGGACGTCCTTCCTCACGTCGGGGATCGACCCGGGATTCGCGAACGACCTCCTGCCGCTCGTGCTGTCGGGGCTCAGCGAGCGCTGGGAGGAGGTGCGCATCCTCGAGATCATCAACTACGCGACCTACGACCAGCCGCAGGTGCTGTTCGAGACGATGGGATTCGGCAAGCCGCTCGATCACACACCGCTCTTGCTTGCGCCCGGGTCGCTCACCTTCGCGTGGGGTGGAACGATCCGGCTCCTGGCCGACGGGCTGGGCGTCGAGCTGGAGGACATCCGCTCCGTGTACGAGCGCCGGCCGGCCGCGCGGTCGATCCGTATCGGCGCGCACACGGTTCAGCCCGGGACGATGGCCGCGCTCCGCTTCGAGGTGCAGGGGATCGTCGGCGGGCAGCCGGCGATCGTGGTGGAGCATGTGACCCGGCTCGACGATGAGCTCGCACCGGAGTGGCCGCAGGGCAGGGGAAGCTACCGGGTGGTGATCAAGGGGACGCCGTCGATGCAGTGCGAGCTCGAGTTCGCGGACGAGACGGGCGACCACGCGGTGGGCGGGGTGCTGCTCACCGCGACGCGGATCGTGAATGCGATTCCGGCGGTGTGCGACGCGCGGCCGGGCTTGCTGTCGGTGCTGGACCTGCCGCTCGTGACGGGGCGGGGGCTTCGGCATCCCCCATTTTTGTCGCGGCCCCTCACCCGCTCGGGTGAGTAGCCGCGAGTCGAAGTCCGTGTTGACGATGTGCTTTCGCGCGACAGCGTCTGACCAGGAGCGTCGGGCGCGCGCGCCTGCGAACGCGCGAAGGAGAGAGCGCACATGAATCTGCCTTGTACGCCTCGGGTGATCGCCACGCTGCTCGCCGTCGGGCTCGCGATTCATCCAGGGCTCGCTCGCTCAGCGGACGTCTTCGTCTCCGCGGAACGGGTGGTCCCGAGCGAGCGCGTGGCCGAAGGCGTCGCGCTGCGCGACGTGACGGTCGACGGCGGCGTCGTGTCCGGTGTCCTCGCCAACACGTCGGGCAAGGTGCTGCGCGACGTGCAGCTGCTGATCCAACACGACTGGCGGTGGCGGAGCGAGTTCCGGCCCGGCGAGGACAATCCCAGCCGCGCGGTGTACTACGTCGTCCCCGAAGAGATTCCGCCGGGCGGCCAGACGAAGTTCACGTATCGCACCGACCCGCCGCTGCCCGAGCGGAGTGACGGACACTTCGACACGTCGGTGCGGGTGGTCGGCTTCGTCGAGGTGAGTGGGGCCCGCTGAGACGGTTGCCAGGCTCCGCCGACACGGCGGGCCCTGATCCGGAGCCTGGGCCAAGGAGGCAGCTTTCGCATGCGGAGCAACGGCATCCGATGTCGATCCATCTGCGCGCTGCTGCTCGCGAGCTCCGTGCTGGGTGCGGACGCCCAGCCGGGCGTCTTGCGGCTGCGGCGCATGGTGGTCGTCGGCGACAGCCTGCTCGCCGGCTTCGGTTCGGGCGGCTTCGTCGGCGTCGGGCGTCCCGGTCAGGTGGACGGCGCCCCCGCCTTCATCGCGCGCCGGGCGCACGTCCGTCTGCCCTTGCCCTTCATGGACGCGCCGGGCGTCCCGCCGCCGCTGGTGATCGTGGACGCCAACCGCAACGGCGTGCTCGACCGGGGCGAGGTGCGGCGCACGAGCGACGGCCTCGGCTTCCGCGCCGACCCGGACAGGACCGCGCGCAACCTCGCCGTGCCGGGCGAGGACACCGGGAGCGTGTTCGAGACGATCGCCGCGCAGGACATCGCCGGCGAGCTCGTCACGGGCGACGTGAAGGGCCGCGACGTGCTCAAGTTCCTGATCCTCGGCCTGCCGCTCCGCGCCGAGCCGGTGTCGCAGGTGAGCCGCGCGCGCGAGCTCCATCCGAGCTTCCTTCTGGTCTGGATCGGGAACAACGACGTGCTCGACATGGCGACCGACACGAATCCCGGCGCGGTGACGCTCACGCCGCAGGAGTTCGGGGGCCGCTTCCGCGCGTTGCTCGACGCGCTGGCCGACACGCAGGCCGGCATGGCGGTCGCAAACCTCCCCGATCCGACGGGCATCGCGGCCCTGCGCCGCGCGGCCGGGGAAGTGGCGAGCTGTCGCGCGGCGGACGGCACGACTCAGCCGGTCGCCGCGGACGACCTCCTCTCGATCGACCTCGCCCCCGACCGGCTGCCCACGCCCCCGTGCTCCAAGGTACTGAACGGTGCGGAGCGTGCCCAGGTGCGGACCAAGGTGAGCGCGTTCAACGACGAGATCGCGGCGGCCATTGCGGACACGGAGCAGAGGCGCGGCGTGACGATCGCGCCGGTCGACGTGTTCGCGGCCGTCGATCAGCTGGGCGCGAGCGGCGTCGACCTGAATGGCGACGGCACGCCGGACCTCACCACGCGCTACCTGGGCGGCATCTTCAGCCTGGACGGCATCCACCCGACGCGGACCGGCAACGCGCTCATCGCCAACACCTTCATCGACGCGATCAACGCCCGCTTCGGCGAGTCGATCCCGCACGTGGACGTCGCGCAGGTGGCGGCGCGTGACCGGCTCGCCCACAGCCGCTTCCGTCCCGCGGGCGAGGTGCCCTTCGGGGTGATCGGCGACAGCGAGGGCGACGACCTGGAGGCGTTCTTCACGAGGACGTTCGCGCGGATCGAGGACGGGATCGACGACCTGCGGCGGCGGCTCGAGCGGCTGTTCTAGGCGGTGGGGTCTCCGAGCAAGGCGCCGATCACGTGGACGTTGAACTATGCAAGGGCGCTGGGCTAGGGTCCCCACAATGGAGCTCAGGGGCAGCTGCAACGGGTGCGGCGCCTGCTGCAAGGTCCTGGTCCTCGAGCAGTCGCCGGAGGAGGTCCGGCAGATGGCCGCTTTGACGCGCGTCCTCGGCATCCCCTCCGACCACATCTTCGCCGCCGAGCACTGGCGTCCGCTGACGCGCGAGGAGGCGACGGCGCTGAACCCGTTCTACACGAGCCGGCTCCCCGCCGACGCGCATCTCTACACCTGCGACCGGCTCGGCGCGGACGGTCGCTGCACCGTGTACGAGGAGCGGCCGCTCGTCTGCCGCGGCTACCCGTGGTACGACCGGCCGCCGCGCGAGATGCCGCTCGCCGACCCGGAGTGCGGCTACGCGGTCGACCTGCCGGGCTGCCCCGGGTGACCTGCCCGGTGCCGGCGGCGCTCGACTGGGGCTCCTCCTTGACCGGCCCGCCGTAAGCGCGATACCGGCGCCAAGCCCGAGAGCCGCAATGTCCTAGCCCAGCAGGAGGTCGCTCGCATGGACTACCGTGGCCTGATCACCGTCGTCACGGGCGCCTCGACCGGCATCGGCCGCGAGACCGCCCTCGAGCTCGCGCGGCGGGGCGCCACCGTCATCGGCATCGCACGCAGCGCCGAGAACCTGGCGCGTCTCGGGGAGAGCGCCCGCGGGCTTTCCGGGACGATGGAGACGGCCAGGGCCGACGTGAGCGACGCCGAGGCCATCACGGCGACGCTGCGCGGCCTGGAGCAGGCGCACGGGCGCATCGACGTCCTCGTGAACAACGCGGGGACCGGGGCCTACAAGCCCGCCGTCCGCATGACGGTTCCCGAGTTCGAGTCGATCATGCGCACCAACTACCTGGGCGCCGTCGCCTGCACCCTCGCGGTCCTGCCCGGGATGCTCGGCCGGCGGAGCGGGCACATCGTCAACGTCTCCTCACCCTCGGCCTTCTCGCCACCCGCCGGGCAGACGGCGTACGCCGCCTCGAAGGCCGCCCTGGACGCCTTCTCGGAGTCCCTGCTGCTCGAGGTACGGGATCAGGGCATGCGCGTTTCGATCGTGTACCCGGGTCACGTCATCACGCCGCTCACGCTCGAGCAGTTCAAGGGCCAGCCCATGCCTCCCAGGTTCGTCTGCATGGACGCCGCCCGCGTCGCGGCCGGCGTCCTGGAGGCACTCGAGAGCGCCACGTTTCGCGTCTACCTGCCCTGGTTCGTCGGGCTGACCCCGCTCGTCAAGAGCTTCGCGCCGGAGTTCGTCCGGCGCCAGACGCTTCGCGCGCAGCCGCTGACCCTGTCGTGAGCGCGCGCGGATGGGGGGAGCCGCGTAGCGGGTAGGAGCGGCCGCGACAAGTGAGGATGGCGTGGCAGAGTGGGTGACTTCCATCGGGCCCGGAAGATCTGTGGCCTTGACCTCTCCGGTCGAGGGCGTGCATCATCGTACGTTGCCGGCCCAGGCGGTGAGGTCGGCTCCATTTCACAGGCAGGGACCGTGCTCGTCGGGCGGGGCGTCCGGGTCGCGCGCGGGGGCACCGAGACGTCGGGGAAAGATGAGGATGGGCGGCTAGAGGTAGGCCATGGCACACGAGGCACATCTGCGCCGGTCACCCGCACTGGCGGACGTCCCGGTCATCCTCCCGACGGCCAGGGCCGCGCGCGCGATCGCGTGAGGGGGAGAGAAGCGATGGCGTCCGAGCGTCCCGTGGCTCCGGTCCTCGTCGTCGAGGACGATGAGGGAGTGCGCGGAGCGTTCGCGGCCCTGCTCGCGAGCGAGGGCTACCGCGTGATGGAGGCAGCGGACGGGCTGGAAGCGCTCGAGCTGCTGCGCGCCGCCGAAACGCTACCCTGCCTGATCTTGCTGGACCTCATGATGCCGCGCATGAGCGGCTGGGACTTCTGCGCGGTGCAGAAGCGCGACGAGAGGCTGCTCTCCATCCCCGTGGTCGTCGTCTCCGCCGATCCGCTCGCAGCGCGCGCGACGCGTATGGGGGCGGCGGCCGTTCTCCAGAAGCCTGCCGATCCGGAGCAGCTGCTGGAGCTGGTCAAGCGACATCGAGCGGGATGAGCTGACGCGGACGTGGGCGACGTCCTCGGACAGCACACTAGGAGCGTGATCCAAGACTGGTGCCGAGCGAGGCGAACAGAGCGCGAGCGAGAGCGGCAAGCGCAGCGACGACCGACGAGGCGTAGGTTTTCCTACGCCGCAGGAGGGAGGAGCGAGCACGCCGCTCGCAGCCGCGCTCCGTTCAGCCGGTAGCAGTCTTGGGTAACGCTCCTAGTACGAGCCGCTCAGCCAGTAGCAGTAGTTCGGGTCGTAGTAGGGCGAGTAGGGGTCGCAGTACGGAGAGTAATACGGATGGGGGTAATAGTAATACGGGAAGATGAACGGGCTCCCGAAGGCGACGAAGCCGTTGCCGAAGAAGAAGGGTCCGTGGTGGAAGCCATGACGGAAGAAGGGACCGCCGTGGAAGCCTCCGCGGAAGTGACCGAAGTGGCCGCCGAAGCGACCGCCGCCGAAATGCCCCCCGCCAAAGTGGCCAGAGCCGCCGCCGAAGTGTCCGCCCCCACCGAAGTGTCCGCCGCCACCGAAGTGTCCGCCGCCACCGAAGTGTCCGCCGCCACCGAAGTGCCCGCCGCCACCGAAGTGTCCGCCGCCACCGACGTGCCCACCACCGCCGCCGTGCCCACCACCGCCGCCGTGCCCGCCGTGGCCCATACCGATCGCGTGCGCAACGCCGCCGGGGAGCGAGAGCGTCAGGAGGGTCGCGAGGCAAAGAGCCGCGGAGGAGGCCAGCGGTCCGCGAATCGCCGCGAACTTCACGAAGCGAGTTTGGTCGCGGCGTAGCCCCGGGTCAAGGGCCTCCCCGTCGATCGCGCAGGACGCCAGGCTGGCGGGTGCCGGCGCGCGCCCCGGGGTGACGGTGCGGGCCCCGCCCAGCTGGACGCCGTGGAGAGCATGTTCGCGTGGCTGCGGGAGAAGGGGATCGAGGTGAGCGTCCGGCCGGACGAGGACGGGTGAGGCTGGCGCGGCCTCAGCCAGATCTGCATTGACCCCAGAAGTGCGACGCGGTTTGCGGCGAACTCGAGCTCGGGCGCGCTCGCCCCGGCTCTCCCGGAAGGTCGCCTGGCGGCTCGACCGCTGCGACCCCGGCCTGGTGACGGCCATCCTCTACGCCGGCCTCCGCGGCTGGCCCCTGCCGGAGCGCTACCGGGCGACGGTGGAGGAATGGAACCTCAGTCCGCGTCTTCGCCGCGGCCGGTGAGCCGTTCTATCTCGACCGTGATGCCGGCGATCACGCCGTAGTCGGCGGCCGCGGCGGTGAGGCCGACGGGGACGGCGACCAGCAGCTCGAGGTGCCTGCGGGGCTTCCAGACGAGCTCCGGGACCGCGTAGTAGGCCGTCTCGCTCTCCTTCGTCTCCCCCGCTCCCTCGAAGGTGAGGAACCACTCGCGCCATGGATAGAGGAGCGCGACGTCGTACTCGAGGTCGTCCGCCTCCGCCCCCCCACCGATCCCGCTCCGCCGCCAGGCGAAGCTCAGCTGGCCGTTCACGCGGCCGAGCCATCGGCTGAGCGTGAAGTTCGGCTCGAGGGAGACGTCGCCGGCGCCGAGCGTTTTCCGCCAGGAGCCGGTTGGAAGACCGAGGGTGAGCCCGACGTCGAGCGCGAGTGGGCGGGCGCGGAAGTCGAGGAGGGCGTAGCGGAACCCGAGCTCGAGATCCTCGAGGCCGTTTACCTCATGCGCCCCTGCGGGATCGCGGATGGCGTACGGGACTTCGACGATCGCCTGCAGGCGGTCGGTGACGCCGTACTCGAGCCCCGCACGGACGGTCGTGCTCCGCTCGTGCGGAAAGCGGAGATGGCTCGCCGAGAGCGAGGTCTGGAACTCGTCCTCGTCCTGGACGTCGATCGAGCGGGTGAAGGCGAGCTCCTCGGGGAGGTCCGGCATCCGCTCCGCGCCGCGCGCGGGCGGCGCGAGCAGCAGCGCGAGGCCGGCGACGCGGGCTGCAATCGCGGCCGGCCCCGCGGCGATCATCGCGCCGCCGGCACGGTCCTGCGGCGCAGGCGGATGCCGCCGCTCACGAAGCCGCCGCCTGGGCGACCCGCGCCACCACCGCGATCAGCTGGTCGCCGTCGATCGGCTTGGGGACGTGCATCTGAAAGCCGGCCGACAGCGCCTTCCGCCGGTCCTCGAGGCGCGCGTAGGCCGTCAGCGCGACCGCTGCGATCGCGCGGCCGTGCCGTGTCTCCTGCGCGCGGATCCTGCGGATGAGCGCGTAGCCGTTCTCGCCGGGCATGCCGATGTCGGACAGGAGGACGTCCGGCCACCAGGTCTCGAGCTCGGCGAGCGCCTCGGCGGCCGACCGGCATGCCCGGACCTCGGCACCGGCCTCCCTCAGGACCGCTTCGAGCACGTCGCACGTGTCCGGCTCGTCGTCGACCACCAGGACGCGGAGGCCGCCGAGCGGGGCGAGCTCCCCGCCCGCGGGTGTTTCCCGAGCCACATCGTGCGCGCGCTCGGGCCCGCTCGCGTCGTGAGTGGCGACCCTGAACGGCATCCGCACCCTCACGGTGGTACCCTTGCCCTCGCCCGCGCTCTCGGCCTCGACCGTACCGCCGTGGAGCTCGACGAGGTGGCGGACGATCGCGAGGCCGAGGCCCAGGCCGCCGAGCGCCCGCGTGCTCGAAGCGTCGGCCTGCCGGAAGCGCTCGAAGAGGTGGGGGAGAAACTCGGGCGCGATGCCCCTGCCCGTGTCGCGAACCGTGAGCTCGAGGTGGGAGTCCACGCCGCGCTCCAGCCCGACGTCGACGCGCCCGCCCTCGGGCGTGAACTTGATCGCGTTGGAGAGGAGGTTCCACATCACCTGCTGCAGCCGCTCCGGATCTCCCCAGATCAGCTCGATCCGCGGATCGAGGCTGGTCACGACCCGGATGTTCTTGGCCGCAGCCGCCGGCCGCATGGCCTCGCTCGCTGCTTCGGTCACGGAGGCGAGGCGCATCGGCCGGAGGTCGAGGCGCAGCTTCCCGCCGATGATGCGCGAGACCTCGAGGAGGTCGTCGATGAGCCGGGCCTGCACCCTCGCACTGCGCTCGATCGCCTCGAGCGCTCGTGCGGTCCGGGCGGGATCGAGCTGGCGGCGCCGCAGCTGACTCACCCAGGCGAGGATCGGGGTGAGCGGGGTGCGGAGCTCGTGGGACACGGTGGCGAGGAACTCGTCCTTCAAGCGGCTGGTCTCCTCGGCCTCCCGGTACAGCCGCTCGTACTCGATCCCGAGCCCGATCCGGTCGGCGACGATCTGGAGCAGCTGCGCGTCCTGTCGATCGAACTGCCGGGGCTGGAGCGTGCCCACGTGGAGGACGCCGATCACGCGGTCCTCGAAGAGGATCGGCACGCCGAGGAGCGAGCGGACCCCCTTCTGCCGCAGGATCGGGTTCAGCACCTGGGCGTGGCCGACGTCCGCGACGAAGATGGGCCGCTTCTCCGCAGCCACGCGCCCGGCGAAGCCACTCCCGAGCGGGATCCGGACACCGGCCGCGACCTCCTCCTCCAAACCCTTGGCCGCCCGCGCCACCAGGTCCCCGCCCTTCAGCAGCAGAATGGCGGCGGTGTCGGTGCCGAGGATCGAGCGCACGCGGACGAGGAGTTCGTTCAGCAGCTCCTCGAGCGGCAGGCGTGCGAGCGCGGTGTCGCTGACGGCTGCGAGCCGGCGAACGGCTTCTTCGGACGCGCGCGATGCGCGTGGCAGGTCTTTCGTCCTCTTCGCGGTGGTCAAGATCGAGCGAGGGAAGGCTCGGCTTCTCTAGTCGATCTGATCACGGCCAACAAGGCCTCCGCTCGAACGTCGTTGTGAGCGCGAGAACGTGAGCGCGACGTTCACGCGCTAGCGATTGGGGCGTTCCTTCACGCGACGGGCGCGTGCGCCTGGGGTTGCTCCGTCCCCCTCACCCCCGTATGGGACTCGGAGCAGCGTGCAGACTGAGCCGGGATTCCGGGGGGGACGGGCGGAGGCGCGGCGCGCCTGCGCGGAAGCACTCCTCTGCTTCGTGGTCGCAAACATCGCCCTCATGGGCGCCGACGCCTACGGCTACATCCTCGCCGCCGGCGGGGCGCCGTGGTCGTCGGCGTGGCTGTTCGCGCACCTGGCGCTCCTGGCGCAGCTCGCCGTCGCGGGCCTGCTGGTCGGACTCGTCCTCCTGCTCCTCTGCCGGCTCTGGGACGGGTATCGCTGGGTGGCGATCCTGGCACCGCTCGCAGCGACGGTCATGAACGTCTTCGTGTACCTCGACCGCAGCGTCTTCGCCTTCTATCGCTTCCACCTGGGCGGGCTCGAGCTGCACGCGATCGCCATGCCGGGCGGCCTCGCGGCGCTGCGCGTCGAGCCCTCGGACCCGCGCGTGTGCGCGGCCGGGGCCGGGCTGCTCTTCGTCGTGGAGCTGCTCGCCTTCCGCTTGCTCTCGGCGCGCGCGGCGCGGCGGGCGCCCGCCCTCGCGCCCGTGCGACGCCGCTGGGTGGCCTTCGCGGGGATCACCATCGCGCTCGCGGCGACGGACCACGTGCTCTACGCGGCCTGCGACCTGGTCGACGCGCGCGACGTGATGCGCGGGGCGCGCCTGGTCCCCTTCTACCAGCCCTTCACGCTCGAGCGCTTCGCCCATCGCCACGAGTCGGCCGCGAAGGTGTGGGAAGCAGCGCGCGGCACCGGGCTGCCGCACTACCCGCGCGCCGCGCTCCGGCTCGCACGCGCCGGATGGCGCCCGAACATCGTCTGGATCGTGCTCGACAGCTGGCGCGCCGACGCCCTCACGCCAGAGAACACGCCGCGCCTCTGGGACCTCGGTGAGCGGTCGCAGGTGTTCCTCGACCACCTGAGCGGCGGCAACTCGACCCAGTTCGGTACCTTCAGCATGTTCTATGGGCTCTACGCCGCCGCCGAGCCGAGCTTCGCGGCCGAGCGGCGCGGCCCCGTCCTCTTCACCGCTCTCAGGGACCTCGGGTACCGATTCGAGGTGCTCTCCTCGCTCTCGCTGGCGGTCTCGAACTTCCGCCGCACGGTCTTCGTCGACGTGCAGGACGCGATCGCCGACGACCTGCCTGGCCCGCGCGCCCGGGACAAGGACCGGCAGATCACGGAGCGCTTCGAGGCGTTCCTCGCTGCGCGGACGGACGAGCGGCCGTTCTTCACCGTCGCCCTCATGCAGTCCACCCACTCGGGCTACGACTTCGACGAGGCGACGGCGGCGTATCGGCCGTACGCTGCCTGGGTCGGCTTTCGCGGGCTGGGCGAGGGCGAGCGCCGGCTGCGCGTCTACAACCGCTATCGGAACGCGGTGCACTACGCGGACAGCCTGGTCGGCACGATGCTCGACGCACTCGTGCGCCGCGGCCTCCTCGACGACACCATCGTGCTCGTGACCAGCGACCACGGCGAGGAGTTCAACGAGCACGGGTACTGGGGACACAACGGCGCCTTCACCCCGGAGCAGGTGCACGTGCCGCTCGTCCTCCACCTGCCGGGGATGCCCGCGGGTCGTCACGCCGGGCTCACCAGTCACCACGATCTTCCGGCGACGCTGCTCGGCCTCCTCGGCGTGACGAACCCGCCCTCGGACTACGCCCTCGGACGGTCGCTGCTCGCCGGGGACGGCGATCCGTATGCCATCGCATGCGGCGCGGATGAATGCGCGCTGATCGACCAGGTGGAGACCGTGACCTTCGGTATCGGCGCGCACGACCCCGCCGGCATCCGGGTGCTCGACCAGGACTACCGTCCGATGCATGCCTCCGAGCCCGGGCTCGAGAAGCGTTCGATGCAACTCCTCGCGCTCCTCGCGCGCGAGAGCGCGTTCCTCAAATGACGGGACGCGGAGCCGTGCGACGCCGAGCCCACGGTCGGGCGCTCCTCTGGCTCGTCCTCGCCAACGTCGCGCTCATGCTGGCGGACGCGACCGGGTATCTCTCGGCGGCCGGCCCGGCGGGCGCGCTCGGCTGGGCCTTCGTTGCGGTCGCCATGGTCGCGCAGATCGCGACCGCGAACCTGCTCGTCGTCCTGCCGCTGCTCGTCGTCTCGCAGCTCGGGCGCGGCTACGTGCTCGCTGGCCTCCTGGCGCCGCTCGTCCTCACGTGCCTCCAGCTCCTCGTCTACATCGACCGGAAGATCTTCGCGCTCTTCCGCTTCCACCTGAACGGCCTGGTCGTGAACACGCTCACCACGCCGGGCGGCTGGGACTCGATGCACGTGCGGCAGGCCGAGCTGGTGCTCTGGATCGCCCTCGCGCTGGCGCTCCTCGCGGTGGAGTACGCCGCCTACGCCGGGCTCGTGCGTCGTTTCCTGTCGGCGGAGCCGGTGCGCAGCAGCCGCCGGGGCTGGCTCGTCCTCGTGGCGGCCGTCGCCGCGCTCGGCGTGGCCGAGCGCGTCACCTACGCGCTCAGCGACATCGCCGACGCCGAGGACGTGACGCGGAGCGCGCGGCTCGTGCCCCTCTACCAGCCCTTCACCGTGCGGCACTTGCTCCGCCGCTACACGCGCATCCGGCTCGACGATCGGCCGGCGGTCGCGCACGTGAGCGGGACGCGCGCGCTCCGCTACCCGCGGGCGCCGCTCCGCTTCGCCGCGCCCGCGCGGCGCCCGAACATCGTCTGGATCGTGCTCGACAGCTGGCGCGCCGACACCTTCACGCCCGAGAACACACCCGAGATGTGGCGCCTCGGGCTGCGCTCCCAGGTCTTCCTCCACCACGTGAGCGGCGGCAACTCGACACGTAACGGCATCTTCACGATGTTCTACGGGCTCCACGGCTCGTACTGGCAGAGCGTGCTCGCCGAACGAAGCGGGCCGGTGCTGTTCGCCCGTCTCAAGGAGCTCGGCTACCGGCTGCGCATCCTCTCGAGCTCGTCGCTCACCTTCCCGGAGTTCCGTCGCACGGTGTTCGTCGACCTCGCGCCCGACATCCGCGACGCGTTCAGCGGCGCCAGCGCGGACGTGAAGGACCGCCAGCTCGTCGAGGCGCTCGACGCGTTCTCGGCCGAGGCAGGGCCCGACCAGCCGTTCTTCGCCTTCCTCTTCCTCGACTCGCCGCACGCCCCCTACCACTTCACGCCGGAGTTCACGCCCTTTCGGCCCTTCGCGGCGACGGTCAGCTACCGCGCGGTCGATGACCGGCAGGGCCGTGCGCTCATCTGCAACCGCTATCGGGACGCCGTCTTCTACGCGGACCACCTGGTCGGCGAGGCGGTCGAGCGCCTCGAGCAACACGGCCTCCTCGAGCGGACGATCGTGCTCGTCACCGGCGACCACGGCGAGGAGTGCTACGAGCATGGCTACTGGGGACACAACGGCGCCTTCACGCCCGAGCAGATCCGCGTGCCCCTCGTCCTCTACGTGCCCTGGCTCGCGCCCGCGCGGCACGAGCGGCTGACCGGCCACCAGGACCTGCCGGCCACCTTCCTCGAGATGCTCGGGGTCGAGAACCCACCCGCGGACTACGGCTCCGGCCGCTCGCTCCTCCGCGACGAGGCGGATCCGTACGAGGTGAGCTGCGGCTGGGACGAGTGCGCGCTGGTCGACGCGAGTGGCGAGCTGGTGTTCGGCACGCAGGCGTACAAGGCGGCGGGCATCGACGTCCTCGATCCCGACTACCGCGCGGTGGCGGATCGCAAGGAGGCGCTCGCCGCGCGCGCGCAGGAGATCGTCGCGCTGATGTCGGAGATGAGCGCCTTTCTCCGCTGAGCGGCCGTTGCCTCGGTGGGTGGCGGGCTGCTGCGGCTCCCTCGGAGCGGCCGAAGGTTGGCCAGCCGCATCAGTCCGTGCCCTGCTCGCCGAGGAGCTGGCGCATCTGGGCGTGGAGCCCCTGCATGCCGGCGCGGATCGTCGCTGCCTTCTGGATCTGCTGGGGAGTGAGCACGTTGCGCACCTCGAGGGCGGCGGCGAGCCGCTCGCGCATCAGGGCGGTCCGAGCCTGGGATTCCTGCTGCACCAACGCGTCGAGATCCGGCTGCGTGACGGTACCCGTGCCGAGCAGCTTGGCGGCGAGCGCCTGCGTGGCCGTTTTCTCGTTTGCGCGGAGCTGGGCGAGCGTCGGCCGGTGCGCCGTGAGGATGTCCCCCACCTTCTGCTTCTGGTCGGCGCTCAGGTCGAGCGCGTGTAGCATGCGGCCCCCGCCCAGCAACGCGCCGTGGCCGCAGGCGCCGCCTCCGCGCATGCCGTGCCCGAACGCCGGCGGGCTGCTGGCGACCGCCAGCGCGAGCGTGCCGGCGGCGAGGATGCTCTTCGTCATGGGCTTCGTCTCCTTCTCCCTTCCTATCCACGCTGACGAACGAAGCGCGGTCGCGGTTGACACGGACGATCTCCGGCGACGACGTGCGTGGCTCGTCGAGACCATCGCGCTCCGCCCGAGCGGGGTTCGGCGAATCGCGGCGTCCGCGCCCCGCGACGTCAACCAAAGCAGGGGCCACGACGTCACTACAGCAGCGTCACGCCGCTGTCGCAGCACCAATGCTTGACCTTCCACCCCGCCCGCCTCCGCCGCAGGCGATCCAACGCGTGATCGCGGCGCTCCTGCAGTCGGCAGCGGTGGCCGTCTCTGTCGGATCGATCTGGGCGACCTTCGGGATCGTCTCGGGCCTCACCTACGCATCGCGATTGTGGCTGGGGACGCGGAGGCGGGCGGTGGAGTTGCCCCGTCTCGGCCCCGCAATGACGCTTCCAGACCAGCCCGTGTCAACCGCTGCGCCAGCTGATCCGTTAGGAACGGCGGACGAACACTTCGCGGTCGATGGGAAGCTGATCGCCACCGACCGCGCTCGGTAGGCGGCGACGATCGGGATCGGCGCCTGACCTGCCCTTCGGCGGCGCGCAGGCGCCTGCCCGGCGCGCTGCTCCTCATGCTCATCGCCGCCGGCGCGAGGGCTCGACGAGATCGGCAGCGAAGACTCTAGCCCCGTCTCCGTCGCCGGCCGCTTCCCGGAGCCGCCGGCTGACGGCTCACACGCGACACCTGGTCGCCCTCGAAGTAGATCTCGAACGTGTCGCCGCGACTCGCCCAGTACCTCCAGGTGGGTGCGTCGAGGGACGGCGTGCGGTCCGCGGGCGGGTAGCCGAGCGCCATCAGCACCTGGTCGCGGGTCATGCCGACGCTCACCGTCCCCTCCTCGATCATCCTCCTGGTCTTGTCGACCTCGGCCGCCTGCTTCCCGTCGGGCGGCAGCTTGGGGAGCCGCGCGTACGGATCATCGGGCGGGAAGACGCGGTCGAGGTACTGGTCCAGGGTGAGACTGCGGGCGCCGTCCCGGAGGGTGAGCGTGATCGGCGGGTGTCCCGCGGCCTTGAACGTGACGCTGTCCTTCCGCACCTCGAGGATCTGGATCCGAGTGCCGAACGGGATGAGCGTGCCGCGCAGATAGTTCGCGTCCGTGATCTCGGGCTTCTCGTAGTGCAGGTTGCAGCAGGTGTAGCGGAACTGGTTCGCCAGCGGATGGGGGACCGTCGGCTCCTTGCAGGCCACGGCGAGGGCGAGAGCGGCAGCGGCCGCCAGGTGCGCTCTGGGCATCGATTTCTTCCTCGCTGCGCGCCCTGTAGCAGGGTTTACCCACGCTGCAAAGGAAGCCTGACGGGCGTGAATGCCGGCCGTACGTCACCTTCCTGCAGCGCACACCGTTCCTAACGCAAGACCGATCGCCCCGGTTGACGCCGCCTGGTTTGGACCGCGGATCGGATATGGCAACCTCCCCGCACACCTCCATGCGTCATTCGGCGCCACGCAACCGGGCCGAAGCGCGCGGGTCCCGTCCTAAGGTCTCGGCGCTTCCTGGCCGATACAGCGGTTCAGGAGGTCGTGGAGCCCAGTGCCCATCGTGGAGAAGGACCCGTGGCGCGCGCAGTACTTCGTCGGCGTCGCCTGCCCGGAGGACGTCGTCATTCCGACGGACGACCAGGATGCCTACCGGCTCCATCCGGCGCATCGTTGGATCTACAACAAGCTGCTGATCTGCGAGACGCAGGGAATCGAGCACGGCCCGCACGGGATCGCGCCGGCTCGCTTCCCGGTGTTCAGCAAGCCCATCTACAATCTCCGGGGCATGGGGGTCGGCGGGAAGATCATCCAGACGCGAGCGGAGTACGATCGGGAGCAGGAGCCCGGACACCTCTGGATGCCCGTTCTCGGCGGCGCGCACGTGAGCAGTGACGTGGCGGTCCTGGACGGCGAGCCCGTCTGGTGGCGGCACTCGACCGGTTTGGCGCTCGGCGACGGGACCTTCGACTACTGGACCGTGCAGGCCGAGCCGCTGCCGGCGCTCGAGGCGTACGGTGGCGAGTGGCTCCGCCGCCACCTCCCCGGATACTCGGGGTTCGTGAACCTCGAGACGATCGGCGGGACGATCATCGAGGCCCACCTCCGGTTCGCGGATCAGTGGGTCGATCTCTACGGGGCGGGCTGGGTGGAGAGCCTCGTCGAGCTCTACGCGCACGGTCGCTGGGGCTTTCCCGACTCGGCGCGGCAGGTGGGCTACAGCGTGGTCCTCTTCGGGAAGCACGGGGTGCGCTGGGCGGTCGATCCCGCCGAGGTGGACGGGCTCCGGCACGTCGGTGCTGTGTCGAGCATCCAGATCACGTTCCACACCGACCAGCCCCCCGACGCCCACGCCATGCCGCCGGGAGGGTTCCGGCTCGCGATCGTGAACTGCTGGGATCTCGCGGTGGGGGTGCTCGTGCGCGAGCGGCTGACGAGGATGTTCCGCGCGGCGGACGTCGGCGATGCGGCCGTGGGCGCGCGGTGAAGGTCGTCACCGCGTTCCCGCGCCCGGTCAGGCGCATCGAGCACTGCTGGATCCCCCTGCCCGACGGGTGCCGGCTCGCGGCGCGCCTCTGGCTCCCGGAGGATGCCGACACGTCGCCCGTGCCCGCCATCGTCGAGTACATCCCGTACCGCAAGCGCGACTTCACGCGCGCACGCGACGAGCCGATGCACCACTATTTCGCGGGCCACGGCTACGCCGCCGTGCGCGTCGACGTGCGCGGCGCGGGCGAATCGGACGGCGTTCTGCTCGACGAGTACTCGGAGCAGGAGCTCGGCGACGGCGTTGCGGTGATCGACTGGATCGCCTCGCAGCCGTGGTGCACCGGCGCGGTCGGGATGATCGGCAAGTCCTGGGGCGGCTTCAACGTCCTGCAGATCGCCGCCCGGCGCCCGCCCGCGCTGCGGGCGGTCATCACGGTGTGCGGGTCCGACGACCGCTACGCCGACGACGCCCACTACATGGGCGGCTGCCTGCTGAACGAGAACCTCACCTGGGGGTCCGTGCTGCTCGCCTCGAGCGCGCTCCCCCCGGACCCGGCGCTGGTGGGGGAGCGCTGGCGCGCGCTGTGGCTCGCGCGCCTCGACCACGCCGTGCTCTTCCCCGAGGTCTGGCTGCGCCATCAGCGGCGCGATGCCTACTGGCGGCATACCGAGCTCGAGCGAATCACCTGTGCCGTCTACGCCGTCGGCGGGTGGGCGGACGCGTACACGAATGCGATCCCCCGGCTCCTCGCGGGGCTCACCGCGCCACGGAAGGGCCTGATCGGGCCCTGGGCTCACGTCTATCCCCACACCGGCGGCCCGGGGGCGGCGATCGGCTTCCTCCAGGAGGCGCTTCGCTGGTGGGACAGATGGCTCAAGGGGATCGACACGGGCGTGCTCGACGAGCCGCTCTGCCGGATCTGGATGCAGGAGAGCCCCGATGGCGCCGGCCGCTGGGTGGCGGAAGCGACCTGGCCGTCGCCGCGCATCACGCCGAAGCGCCATGCGCTCGCTCCGGGTCGGCTCGAGGAGGCGGGCGGTCCCGAGGTCCCGGTCGAGTGGCGGTCGCCGCCGTCGGTGGGGCTCGCCGCCGGCGACTGGTGCTGCTTCGGCGGCGAGGACGCTCCCACCGACCAGCGCGACGACGACGCCGGATCGCTCACCTTCGACTCGGCGCCCCTCGGCGAGCGCCTCGAGATTCTCGGCGCCCCCGTTGCCGTCCTGGCGCTGGCCGTCGACCGGCCCCAGGCCTTCCTCGCCGTCCGCCTGAACGAGATCCTCCCCGACGGCTCCTCGGTCCGCGTGACCTACGGCGTCCTCAATCTCACGCACCGCGCGAGCCACGAGCATCCCGAAGCGATCGAGCCGGGGCGGCGATACAGGGTGCGGGTGGCGCTCAACCACATCGCCCACGCGTTCGCTGCCGGGAGTCGGCTTCGCCTGGCGCTCTCGACCGCGTACTGGCCGGTCGTGTGGCCGTCACCCCAGCCGGTGACGTTGACCCTGTTCACCGGCGCAAGCGGCCTCGAACTGCCGGTGCGAGCGCCGGATCCCGGGGACGATCGGTTGAGGCCCTTCGAGGAGCCCGAAGGCGCACCTCCGGCCTCGTACGTCGAGCTGCGCCCGAGGCGCGTCGAACGGACGGTCGAGCGTGACGGCGCGGCGGGGGAGATCGTCTACGCGGTCGTCACCGAGGGAGCCGAGTTCGGGGCCGGTGGGCAGGGCCGGATCGAGGAGATCGACCTGGAGCTGGAGCAGTCGAGCGTCAGGCGCTACCGAATCCAGGAGCGCGACCCGCTGACGGCCCGGGCGGAGGTCGTGCATCGCATGGGGCTCCGGCGAGGGACGTGGGCGGTGACGGTCGAGAGCCATGCGTGGTTCTCCGCGACCGAGGAGGCCTTCGAGTTGCGCGCGCGGCTCGAGGCCTTCGAAGGCGACACGCTCCTACGCTCGCGCACCTGGGACTGCCGCGTCGCGCGCGACGGGGTGTAGCCGAATCCGGTCGATGCGGTCGCCCCGACCGACCACAGCTCACGACACGGCGTCGAACAGCACCCCGAGCCACTCGAGCACCTTGGTCCCGAGGGCGAGCCCGAGCAGGAGACCGATCACGGTGCCGGCGCCGAAGACAGCCATCGTGTCGGCCGTGGAGGCATGCGGCCACCACAGAAGGGCCACCATGCCGGCGGTAGAGCCGAGGACGCCGCCGACGAGACCGTCGCGCAGCCGTTGAGTCTCCATGTGGTAGCCTTCTCTCTGCCCGGCACGTCGGTCGCTGCGTGGCAGCAACGATGCGTCGCCGACGGCACTGGGATCGGTTTCGAGCTCGACGTGGATCATCGTCGTGTCGCCGAGGGACGGAGCGTCGAACGGTGGGCTTCAGCCTCGCGCTGTCCCTCGCGCAGCTCCCTCCAGAAGCGGGCGCGCGCCTCGGCCCAGCGGCTGCTTTCGGCACGCTGCTCTCCCCTGCCTTCTCGTCGCCTGCACCATCTCCAACAGCGGGCAACCGCCCGACGCAGAGGCCCGAGCATCCTAGTTCACCACATCCGCATCGAGCGGATGCGCATGCCCGACCTCCGTCGGGATGGATTTGCCGCAGTTGGCGCAGACGGTGCGGAGCGTCTGGTTCCCTTCGGCTCGGCAAGCGCTGCCTCTAGTTGGCATGCCGAGCCTCCCGATCTCTTCGCACCACGTGCAGCTGAACCGGGAGGCGCGACCGGGCGACGGCTGGCGCCGGGGATCGGACCGCTGCCCCGCGGAGATCGATCAGGTGCCGGTCGCGAGCGACCCAGCGTCGGATGAACAGCGTGCCGCGATCACCCGTGCACCAGAGCTTGCCGCTGAGCTGCCCGCGCGGGAGCCAGACGCTCCTCTCCCCGATCCGGCAGAGCAGGGCGGGAGCCGTTGACCTGATGACACGGACGTCCTGAAACGCCACCAAGCCCTCGGCGTCGTCCGTGGCCATGGCACGCTTCTCCTTCCGGAGTCCGCGCCGGGCACACGTGGGTAGGGGCGGGGCCCTGCACGGGTCGCGCTGCGGGGCTCTGAACGGGCTCATGGGGAGCGTATCGGACTCCTGCTGAGGGCACAAGTACGTGTAGAGAAGAGGCGGGACCGGAGCGCTGACTGTCACGCTAGGGAATTTGACAGAAGGTGTGATGAGGAGTACGATGTGTTGGTTAAGCGTCCCGGGTGACCTCGACGACCCGCGACCGCTCGTCTCAGTCCGAGACCGCCTCGCGCTCAAAGGCCTCCGCGCGGTTGGCGTCTGTTCAGGCCGCAATCAAGGAGGCACGATGCCGT
>Ga0209266_1000943_pt1 | contig 20654 bp, 13 predicted proteins | sample GraSoiAngelo_132_FD_185889 | JGI IMG/M metagenome (GOLD analysis project Ga0209266, IMG submission 185889) | Grasslands soil microbial communities from the Angelo Coastal Reserve, California, USA - 14_0929_02_40cm (SPAdes) (version 2) | ecosystem: Environmental > Terrestrial > Soil > Grasslands ...
TCTCGGCGTGCCTTCGTGGTTGGCGTTCGGGATCTTCACGGGGCTCGTCGCCATCGTGCCGTTCTTCGGCACGCTGATTTCGACGCTCCTGCCGGCGTTGTTCATGGTCGCCACGGGCGACTGGGTCAAAGTCGTGCTTGTGCTGCTGCTCGGCGTGCTCGTGCACATCTTTGAAGCGAACGTCGTGGTGCCCCGCATCATGCAACGCAAGGTCGAACTGCCGCCGGTGCTGACGATCGCCAGCGTCCTGATCATGGGAGCGCTGCTCGGCGCGATCGGGCTCATCGTTGCCGTCCCAATTCTCTGCGTCACGATGGTTCTGGTCCGCCACATCCTGCAGGCGGAGATCTACGGCGATCCGACCCGCTCTCAGCCGGCGGTGCTCCGCAGCACGGAGCGGCGGACCGGGGTCGACCGCCGAGTCGCACAGTCGGTCTGATGACTCGCGCACCACAACATCGTTTTCTCATCATCGCCGACGGTGAGTTCGGGCCGCTGTCGTCGAAGACTGCGAACTCGTGCATTCGCTACTTCCCCGAACGCATCGTGGCGATCCTGGATCGCAAGCAGGCGGGCAAGACCGTCCAGGACGTGCTGGGTTTCGGCGGCAAGATTCCCATCGTCGCTGACTTCGAGCGCGGCATCGCGCAAGGCAATGGCGCGACAGCGGTGCTGGTTGGCATCGCCCCGGCCGGCGGCCGGCTGCCCGACGAGTGGAAGGCGTGGCTTCGCACTGCGATCGAGCGCAAGCTCGAGATCTGGAGCGGCCTGCACACCTTCATCGGTGACGATCCCGAGCTCGGGCCGCTCGCTCGCGCCCGTGGCGTCCGCATTCTCGATGCGCGCCGGCCCCCGCCGAATTTGCCTATCGCGGATGGTCGCGCAGCGGAAGTCGACGCGCTCGTCGTCCTCGCCGTCGGTTCCGACTGCAATGTCGGGAAGATGACCGCGCAGCTGCAGCTGCGAGACGCTCTCGTGCAGCGCGGTCACAAGACGAGCTTCGTTGCGACCGGTCAGACGGGAATTTTCATCGAAGGGTGGGGCATTGCGGTGGACGCCGTCGTGGCCGACTTCATCGCGGGTGCCGCCGAACAACTCGTGCTCGAGGGCGCGAAAGGCAACGACATCGTGCTGGTGGAAGGGCAGGGCAGTCTCATTCATCCCGGTTACTCGGGCGTAACGCTCGGCCTGCTCCACGGCTCGTGCCCCGACGCGCTGATTCTCTGTCATCAGGTGACGCGTGACTTCATCGGCGACTACCATGGCCGCGAACCGTGGGTGCGCATCCCCTCGTACTCCGAGCTGATCGAGATCCATGAGCGCGCCGCCCAACCGGTGCATCCGACGAAGGTGATTGGGATCTGCCTCAACACTTACGACATGGATGAGAATGCGGCGCGCGAGGCGATTGCGCGGGCGTCCGAGGAGACGGGGCTGCCCGCTACGGATCCCGTGCGCTTCGAATCGGCCGCGCTCGTTGACGCGATCATCGGCGCTCGCGCAACGATTTGATCTGTACGGCGGCGAATCGGTACCGCTCGCCGTCCTTTCCTCTCTTATGCTGGCGGCGTGCGATTCCTACGCCGCGTTCACGCCGAATGGCTGCTCATCTTCCCGCGCTTGACGCGCACCCGCCACGGCGTGTCGCTGCTGGGTCTCGGCATCCTGCTTGTGTGGCTCAACAGTCACGGTCTCGATCCCCTCGCCATCGCGCTCCATGCGGGCGCACTCGGGGCTGTGATCGGCGCCGCTTACGCCGCGGCCGGTGAGAACGATAGAGCCGCGCTCGGCGTCGCGCTCACGCATCCCACGACCCCGCTGGCGATTGCGACGGGTCGGTATCTCGCCGCGGTCGTACCGGCGGCGGGTCTCGTGATCGCGACGACGGTGGCGGTCGGAGGGCAGCCCGCGCGGGCGGCCGCGGGTGTCCTCGCGGCAGCAGCCGTCGGGAGCTGCGCACTCGCAGCCGTGCTGGCCTTCGGGAGCGCGGCGGCCGTTCCCCTCTTCCTCCTTATGGCGGGTGCCGGCGCGATTCCACCGGAGCGCCTAGTGGATCTCGCGCATCCGTGCGTGGTCCGGCTCGCGGCGGCGAGTGCGCTCGAGTTGGGACCCGCGCTCTGGCACTATCGCGACATCGCCGCTGGCAATGTCGGCGCGATTGTGCACGCACTCGCGTGGGCGGGCCTCGGCGTCCTGCTCGCGAGCGCCATGGTCGCCCGCCAGCGCGTGGTCGTTCACCGATGACCGAGTACGTGCTGACGCTTTGCGATGTCACCTGCGACTTCCGTTACGGACCGCGCGGTAGCGGGCTGAGCGGTGTTTCGCTGGCACTCTTGCCGGGCGAGGTTGCGGGGATCGTCGGTCCAGCGGGATCGGGCAAGAGTACGCTGCTACAAGTAGCCGCCGGCTTCGTGCGGCCCGCGGCTGGTGAAGCGCGAGTGTGCGGGATTCGCGCGACCGAGCCCAGCGCCCGGCGACTTATCGGATATGCACGCGACACACCTGCCTATCCGTCTTCACTCACCGTGCGTGAAGTCCTCACGTATTACGCTCGGCTGCACCGGACGGCGAATGGCGACCGCTGTGCCGGCGCCGATGGACTAGTCCGCGAAGCGCTCGATCTCTCCGGGCTCGTGCCCGCGGCGGATTTCGACGTGGGCGCGCTGGGCCGCGCCGATCTGCAGCGGCTCGGGGTCGCGCAGGCGGCGCTCGGCGGCCGGCGCGTACTCTTGCTCGATGAGACGCTGTCCGGCCTCGACGCGATTGCGCGGCGCGATTTGCGCGCGCGGATCGCCCGGCTCGCAGCCACCGGCGTAGCCGTTCTCATTGCGGCGCGCGATCCGGCGGCACTCGAACGGCTCGCATCACGCGTTCTGGTGCTGCGCGCCGGTCGGATCGTGCGTGCCGGCCCACTCGCGGCACTGCTCGGGGAGCGTGTCCTCGAAGTGATCCTCGACGCCCCGCCGCCCGAGCCGCCGCCCGGCTTTCGGATCACGGCCGCCGGGCTCGAAGCGCCGCTCGCCGGACGGACTGTGGAGTCGGCGCTGGCATTGTGTCGAGCGCACCGCCTCGCGGTGCGGGCGTCGCGCGTGCGCGTCAAATCTTTGGAGGATATCGTCCTGGAAACGCACGACTTGCACTAGTACGTTTCGCCGCCATGGCGGAGCAAGTCTCCCTCTTCAACACACTCACGCGTCGCGTTGAGCCGCTCAAACCGCTCGCTCCGCCGCGCGTGACGCTGTACACCTGCGGTCCCACCGTCTGGAACTACGCGCACATCGGCAATTTCCGCACGTTTCTGTTCGAAGATCTGCTGCGGCGCTGGCTCGAATATGCGGGCTACCAAGTCTTCCAGATCATGAACCTGACCGATGTCGACGATCGCACGATCAAGGCGGCGCGTGCGGCGGGGAAACAATTGGCCGTGCACACGGAGCCGTTCACGCAGGCGTTTTTCGAAGACCGCGACTACCTGCGCATCAAGCCCGCGCACGAGTATCCGCGCGCCACGGAGTACATGCCGGCGATGATCGCGCTCGTCGCGCGGCTGTTGGAGCGCGGAGTCGCATACAAAGGAGAGGACGGCTCCGTCTATTTCGCGATCGCCAAGTTTCCGACCTATGGCCGCTTGTCGCGGCTCGACCGCCGGGAGATCAAGGTTGGCGCGCGCGTCGCCAGCGATGAATACACCAAAGACGATCCGAGCGACTTCGCGCTCTGGAAGAAGGCGGACGCCGAGGACGAGGCGGCAGGCGCCGCGTGGGACGCACCGTTTGGACGAGGGAGGCCGGGTTGGCATCTCGAATGCTCGGCGATGGCACTCGCCGAGATCGGCAAACGGTTCGCGGTGCAGACGCTGGACATTCACGCGGGCGGCGTCGATCTGATTTTTCCGCATCACGAAAACGAAATCGCGCAGTCGGAGGGAGCCACCGGGCAGGTGTTCGCCCGGCACTGGCTGCACGGCGAATTCCTCAACGTGCGTGGCAGCAAGATGTCGAAGCGCCATGGCAATTTTCTCACCGCGCGCGATCTGCGCGAGCAAGGCGTCGACGCCGCCGCCGTGCGGCTGCTGTTTTTTCAGACGCACTATCGCCAACCGGTCGACTTCACGGACGAAGCACTCGAAGCTGCGAAGGAGGGGGTGCGGAGGCTCGGCGAGTTTCATCAACGCTTGCAGGGAGCGGGAAGCACGGAGCCGGGAGCAGAGCTCGACAAACTCGCCGAAAGACTCGAGGCAGATGTCGCAACCGCGTTGAACGACGACCTCAACGCACCGCGCGCCGTGGCCGCGCTGTTCGACTTCGTTCGCGCCGTCAATCGCGAGCTCGACAAACCGGTCGCGCCGGCCGGAACGGCGCGCGCGCTCGCCGCGTTCGTGCGCGTGACGGACGTCCTGGACGTGTTGCCGACGGCGCGGTCGGCCGATCCGGCGCTCGCGCGTTGGGTGGAGGAGCGCATCGTCGCGCGGGCCCAGGCCCGTAAGTCCAAGGATTTCAAGGCCGCCGACGCGATCCGGGCGGAGCTCCTGGCGAAGGGCGTCGAGATCGAAGACACGCCGCAGGGCACCAAGTGGCGACTCCGCTGACGAGGCCTAAGTCGTTCGAAGTCCATCCCTTGCCATAGTTGCGAAGCGTGTTTAAGCTACGGGTCTATTGGATTTGGGCCTCAACCAGCTGACGTAGCTCAACTGGTAGAGCAGCTGATTTGTAATCAGCAGGTTAAGGGTTCGAGTCCCTTCGTCAGCTCAAACCCGGACTCCGAGGATACAACGCACCCCGCGCGCAGCGACACGCGGGGTCTGTTGTCAGCGGGAGCGCGAGACGTGGAGCGATCGGGGACGCGGCGTGGCGAGGAGGGCGCGGGGTGGGGTGCCCGAGTGGCCAAAGGGAGCAGACTGTAAATCTGCCGCGCATCGCGCTACGAAGGTTCGAATCCTTCCCCCACCACTTTGTGGCGCGCGGGCGTAGCTCAGTTGGTAGAGCATCAGCCTTCCAAGCTGAGGGTCGCGGGTTCGAGCCCCGTCGCCCGCTCTGTCGAACGCTCGCGTAGCTCAGTCGGTAGAGCGCGTCCTTGGTAAGGACGAGGTCACCGGTTCAATCCCGGTCGCGAGCTCTGCGAACGAAGGCGTGAAGCAAGGCGTGAAAACAGACGTGAATAAAATCGTGAAGCAAGGCGTGAAAGACTTCTTTCACGATTCATTTCACGGTGTTTTTCACGATTCATTTCACGGTTTAACGAGGATCTAATGGCCAAAGCGAAATTCGAGCGCACGAAGCCTCACGTAAATGTCGGAACCATTGGGCACGTGGATCATGGGAAGACGACCCTGACTGCGGCCTTAACCAAAGTGTCGGCGGACAAGGGATTAGGGACGTACGTGAGCTACGATCAGGTGGCGAAAGCGAGCGAATCGCAGGGCCGCCGCGACGCGACGAAGATTCTCACGATCGCGACCAGTCACGTCGAGTACTCAACCGCCGCGCGCCACTATGCGCACGTCGATTGCCCGGGCCACGCGGACTATGTGAAGAACATGATCACGGGCGCCGCGCAGATGGACGGCGCGATTCTCGTGGTGTCGGCGGTCGATGGACCGATGCCGCAGACGCGCGAGCACATCTTGCTCGCGCGCCAGGTGAACGTGCCGGCGGTAGTCGTCTTCCTTAATAAGTGCGACCTGGTCGATGATCCCGAGCTCCTCGATCTCGTGGAGCTCGAAGTGCGCGAGCTCCTCAGCAAGTACCAGTTCCCCGGGGATGACGTGCCGGTGATCCGGGGGTCGGCCTTGAAGGCGATCGAGGGCGACAAGCAGTGGATCACCAAGGTGGAGGAGCTGCAGGCGGCCCTCGATAAGAGCATCCCGGTCCCGAAGCGCGAAGTCGACAAGCCGTTCCTGATGCCGGTCGAAGACGTCTTCTCGATTACGGGCCGTGGCACGGTCGCGACTGGAAGAATTGACCGCGGCAAGATCAAAGTCGGCGAAGAGGTCGAGATGGTGGGCTTCGGCACCGACAAGAAGACCGTCGTCACGGGCGTCGAGATGTTCCGCAAGCTGTTGGAGGATGGCCAGGCGGGGGACAACGTCGGCTTGCTGCTGCGCGGGATCGAGAAGGATCAGATCGAGCGCGGCATGGTCTTGGCGAAGCCGGGCTCGATCAAGCCGCATACGCAGTTTGAAGCGGAAGTCTACGTCCTCACGAAGGAAGAGGGCGGACGGCATACGCCGTTCTTCAAGGGGTACCGGCCGCAGTTCTACTTCCGGACGACGGACGTGACGGGGAGTGTGGAGTTGCCGGCGGGGGTGGAGATGGTGATGCCGGGCGACAACACGAAGATGACGATCGAGCTGATCACGCCGATCGCGATGGAAGAGCAGCTGCGGTTTGCCATCCGCGAGGGTGGACGAACGGTGGGTGCCGGTGTGGTCACGAAAATCTTGAAATAAGCGGATGGGCGGTTAAGCGGTTCGGCGGTTTGCCAACCGCTCAACCGCCTAACCGCCGAACCGCCTGAGGTCAGAGTGCCGCGCGAAAACATCATCATGGAATGCACGGTGTGCAAAAGCCGGAACTACTTCACGACGAAGAACCGGCGGAAGCACCCCGAGCGGGCCGAGTGGAAGAAGTACTGCCCGCGGTGCAACAAGCAGCAGGCGCATAAGGAATCGAAGTAATGGCAACGGAAGTCCTGACGGGCGGCGACCGCGAGACGCAGCCCGGACGCATCGCGCGCTTCATTGGGTTCCTGCGCGAGGTCCGCAACGAGCTGCGCAAAGTCACGTGGCCGACGTTCGATGAGTTGAAGAAAGCCACGACCGTGATCGTCATCTTCGTCACGATCCTGGGGCTTTTGATCGGGCTCATGGACTCGTTCTTCCAGCTCGTGTTCGTGAGGCTGGTGGCGAGGATGTTTTAGTGCCTGATCTGCGCTGGTATGCGATTCAGACAACGGCGGGCCACGAGAACAAAGTGCGCTCGCTGATCGCGCGCCGGATCGCGGAGGACGCGCGCCCGGATGCGGAGAAGCCCATCCGCCAGGCGCTCGTCCCGACGCAGGAAGTCGTCGAGATCAAGAACGGCAAGAAGGTGAACGTCGAGCGCAAGATCTACCCGGGCTACGTGCTCGTGGAGATGGACCTGAATCAGGAGACCATCCACACGATCAATGGCATTCAGGGCGTGATCAAGTTCGTCGGCACGGGGCGGCTCCCGATGCCCCTGCGGCCGGACGAAGTGAACAGGTTGTTGGGTGTCGAAGAGGCAATAAAGGAAGAAGAGCCCACGGAGACGATTCCGTTCCTCGTGGGTCAGGTGGTGGAGATCACCGAGGGGCCGTTCTCGGACTTCAGTGGGACGGTCCAAGAGGTTCTGCCGGACAAGGGCAAGGTTCGCGTGTCGGTCGCGTTGTTTGGACGACCGACGTCGGTGGAGTTGGATTACTTGCAGCTCAAGGCTCACTAGGTCAGGGAAACGATGGCGAAACCAGTTACGGCGATCGTGAAACTCCAGGTGCCTGCTGGACAGGCCACGCCGGCGCCGCCGGTGGGAACCGCGCTCGGCCCCCACGGCGTCAACATCATGGAGTTCGTGAAGCAGTTCAACGCGAAGACCCAGAGCGCCGCCGGCATGATCACGCCGGTCGTCGTCACGATCTACAAGGACCGCACCTTCTCCTTCGTGACCAAGACGCCCCCTGCCGCGGTCTTGCTCAAGAAGGAAGCGGGCATCGAGAAGGGCTCCGCGACGTCGAACCGCGAAAAGGTCGGGAAGGTCACGCGCGCGCAGCTGAAGAAGATCGCCGAGCTGAAGATGCAGGACCTGAACGCCACCGATCTTGAGGGCGCGATCAACATGATCGCGGGGACCGCGCGTTCGATGGGCCTGACGGTGGATGACTGATGCGCACGCACGGCAAGAAGTATCGGGCCGCGGTGGGCACGCTCGAGCCGCGCAAACTATATGCGCCGGCGGCAGCGGTCGAAAGCGTGAAAAGCACCGCCTACGCGAAGTTCGACGAGTCGGTGGACGTGGCCGTGCGCCTGGGCGTCGATCCCAAGCACGCCGACCAAATCGTGCGCGGCACGGTCTCGCTGCCGCATGGGACGGGGAAGAAGATCCGCGTCCTCGTGATCGCGCAGGGTGAGAAGATCAAGGAAGCCGAAGCAGCGGGCGCGGATTTCGTCGGCGTCGAATACGTCGCGAAAATCAAGGAGGGCTGGCTCGACACCGACGTCATCGTCGCGACGCCCGACGTCATGGGTCAGCTCGGCGCGCTCGGCAAGATTCTCGGGCCCCGCGGCTTGATGCCCAATCCGAAGGCGGGGACGGTGACGATGGATGTCGCGAAGGCCGTGAAAGAGCTGAAGGCGGGCAAGATCGAATTCCGCGTGGACAAGAGCGGCATCGTGCACGCGCCCATTGGCAAGAAGTCGTTCGCGGCGGGGCAGCTCGCTGACAACTTGCAGGCGTTCATGGACGCGATCGTGAAGGCGAAGCCGTCGGCGGCGAAGGGCCACTACATTCGCTCGGTGACGGTGTCCAGCACCATGGGACCGGGCGTGCGGGTCGATCCGGCGGGATACCATCAATGAACCGCACCAAGGCGCAGAAACAGGAACAGGTCGCGGCGCTCTCGCAGCAGCTCGCTGGTTCGCCGACGATTTACGTCACCGACTTCACGGGTCTCGACGTGGCTCACATTACGGACCTGCGCCGGCGCCTGCGGGCAGTCGGCGTCGAGTATGTGGTGGTCAAGAACACGCTGGCGCGCCGCGCGCTGACCGAGACGCAGCTGAAGGATGGCGGGCTCGAATCGTTCCTCGCCGGGCCGACGGCCCTGGTGCTCGCGGGCGTTGATCCGGTGGGCGCCGCGAAGGTGCTGACGGACTTCGCCAAGGAATTCGCAAAACCGTCGATCAGGGTCGGATTGGTCGAGGGGAAGCCGGTCACGCAGGCGGAGGTCAAGCACCTCGCCGCGCTGCCGTCGAAGATGCAGCTCCTCGCGCAGCTGGGCGGCGCGCTGCAGGCGCCGATGGCCGGATTCCTGGGAGTGTTGAACGGGCTGCTGTATTCGCTGGTGGGCGCCCTCGAGGCTCTAAAAACTAAACGGGCAGGAGAACAGTAATGGCGACTCAAACGCTGAGTAAGGACGACATCCTCGAAGCCATCGGGAACATGTCGGTGTTCGAGCTGGCAGAGCTGATCGAGGCGTTCAAGGAGAAGTTCGGCGTCACGATCGCGGCTCCGGCAGCGGCGCCCGCGGGTGGGGGGGGCGCTGCCGGCGGCGCAGCGGGCGGTGCCGCAGCGCCCGCGGCCGAGGAAAAGACGGAGTTCACCGTCGTCCTGAAGGCGGGCGGCGAGAAGAAGATTCAGGTCATCAAGGAGATTCGCGCGATCACGAGCCTCGGCCTGAAAGAGGCGAAGGATCTGGTCGAAGGCGCGCCCGGCACCGTAAAGGAAGGCGTGTCCAAGCAGGAAGCGGAAGAAATCAAAAAGAAGCTCGAAGCGCAGGGCGCGGTCGTCGAACTGAAGTAGCCTCGTGGAGGCCCTGGACCATGGTGGTCCTGGGCACCTTCGAGTCTCGCTTCGGTTCTACGACATGCGCGGATTTACTACAACCTGTTGCTCGATCGAGCCCCCCGGGCTCCCAACGTCTGCCCCCGAACCGCCGTATGGTGCGGGGGAGGCGGGGCCTTTTGCATTACTTGAGGATATGAAATGACCAAGACGACGTTACCACAGCTTTCGTTCGCAAAACTGGCGACGGGGATGCCGATGCCCCATCTCCTCGACATTCAGACGCGGGCGTTCCAGTCCCTGCTGCAGCCGGATGGCAAAGACGGCGTGCGCTCCGACGTCGGATTGGAACGGGTCTTCAAGGACCTGTTCCCGATCCAGGACGTCAACGGCAACTACTCGCTCGAGTTCGTGAAGTACGCGCTCGGCGAGCCGAAGTACACGGTCGAAGAGTGCATCGAGCGCGACATGACGTACTCGGTGCCGCTCAAGGCCACGTTGCAGCTCGTGGTCATGGAAGAAGTCGGCGAGACCACGAAGACGAAGCGGCCCAAGAACATCATCGAGAAGGAAGTCTATCTCGGTGAGCTGCCGATTCTCACGCCGCTCGGCACCTTCGTGATCAACGGCGCGGAGCGCGTCATCGTGTCGCAGCTCCATCGCTCGCCCGGCGTCGTGTTCGAGGAGAGTATCCACCCCAACGGGCAGCGCCTCTTCTCGGCGCGGATCATCCCGTTCCGCGGCTCGTGGGTCGAGTTCACGGTCGACATTCACGACGTGATCTACGTCCACATCGACAAGAAGAAGAAATTCCCGGCGACCGCGCTGCTGCGCGCCTTCGGGTACGGCGGCAACGCCGATATCCTGAAGCTGTTCTACGCGGTGAAGGAGATCGACATCACCGGCAAGCTCGAGGGCCGCGCGCAGAAGCGCGAGGTGCTCGGCACGCTGCTGGCCGCCGACGTGCCTGATCCGGAGAACAAGAAGGGCGAGCCGCTCGCGCGCGTGGGCGACGAACTGGTCCTGGAGCGCTTCAACGCGTTCCGCCGCGCCGGCATTACGTCGGTCAAGGTGTTCGCGGGCTACACCTCGCTCGATCTGCGCGAGGATGCGCAGCCGACGACCACGCAGCAAACGCCGAGCAAGTACGTGCTCGCGTTCGACGTCGCCGACCCCGACACCGGTGAGGTCATCGCCGAGGCGGGTCGCGAGCTGTCGGACACGCTGCGGAAGAAGCTGCTCAAGGCCGAAGTGGCGAAGGTGGACGTGCTGCTTCCGGCGGGCCGCAGCGAGTCGCCGCTGATCAAGAACACGCTCGCCAAAGATCCGACGCATACCGAGGCGGAGGCGCTGGCGCAGATCTACACGCTGCTGCGGCCGGGCGAGGCGCCCAATCTCGAGACGGCGCGCGAGGCGCTGAAGCGCCTGTTCTTCCATCCCAAGCGCTACGACCTGGGCAAGGTGGGCCGCTACAAGATCAACCAGCGGCTCAAGGTGGGCGTCTCGAAGGACAACACGGTCCTCACCGAGGACGACTTCGTCGCGATCATCCGCTACCTGATCGAGCTGTCGGAAGGCCGCGGCTACACGGACGACATCGACCACCTCGGCAATCGCCGGGTGCGGTCGGTCGGTGAGCTGATCGCCAACCAGTTCTCGGTGGGTCTGTCACGCATGGCGCGGCTGATCAAGGAGCGGATGAGCATCAACAACGATCCCGAGCGGATCACGCTCGACGATCTGGTCAACGCACGCACCGTGAGCGCCGTCATTCAGGCGTTCTTCGGCAGCTCGCAGCTGTCGCAGTTCATGGACCAGACGAACCCGCTCGCCGAGCTGACGCACAAGCGCCGGTTGTCGGCGCTCGGGCCGGGCGGCCTGACGCGGGAGCGCGCCGGGTTCGAAGTGCGCGACGTGCACTACAGCCAGTACGGCCGCATGTGCCCGATCGAGACGCCGGAAGGTCCGAACATCGGACTCATCACGAGCCTCTCGTGCTACGCGCGCGTCAACGAGCTCGGCTTCATCGAGACGCCGTATCGGGTCGTGAAGGACGGCAAGGTGACCGACGAGACTCGCTGGCTGTCGGCGTCGGAGGAAGAGGATTACGCGGTGGCGCAGGCCAACGCGAAGCTCACGCCCGACGGCCGCTTCGCCGACGAGCTGGTGCTCTGCCGTAAGCGGGACGATTACCCGCTGCTGCCGCCGAACCGCATCGACTTCATGGACGTGGCCCCGGAGCAGCTCGTGTCGATCGCCGCGGCGCTGATTCCGTTCCTCGAGCACGACGACGCGAACCGCGCCCTCATGGGTTCGAACATGCAGCGGCAGTCTGTGCCCCTCCTCTTCCCGCAGGCCCCGCTGGTGGGCACGGGACTCGAGGATAAGGTGGCCCGGGACTCCGGGGCGGTGGTCATCGCCCGACGTGGTGGCGTGGTCACGCGCGTCACGGCCGATGAGATCATCATCGATGCCGGCGACGAGGACACGAAGCCCGGCACCAACGGTGATCATCCGCTCGCCCGGCTCAAGCAGCACGACCGCTTCCGCCTCAAGAAGTTCTGGCGGACGAACCAGGACACCGCCACCAACCAGCGGCCCCTGGTGCACATGGGCCAGAAGGTGAAAGCGGGTCAGGTCATCGCGGATGGCGCCGGCACGGAGCGCGGTGATCTCGCGCTCGGCGCCAACGTCACCGTCGCGTTCATGCCGTGGTACGGCCACAACTTCGAGGACGCGATCGTGCTCTCCGAGCGCCTCGTGAAGGACGACGTGTACTCGTCGATCCACATCCAGGAGCTCGAGCTGCACGTCCGCGATACCAAGCGTGGGCGTGAGGAGATCACGCGTGAGATCCCCAACGTCGCCGAGGAGTCCCTCGTGGATCTCGACGAGCGGGGGATCGTCCGCATCGGCGCGCACGTGAAAGCGGGCGATATCCTCGTCGGCAAGATCACGCCCAAGGGCGAGACGGAGCTGTCGCCCGAAGAGAAGCTCCTCACCGCGATCTTCGGCGAGAAGGCGAAAGACGTGAAGGACTCGTCGCTGAAGGTGCCGCCAGGAATGGAAGGCGTCGTCATCGACGTGAAGATCTTCTCACGCATCGAGGACCAGGTCGTCGAGAAGGACCGCGGCGAGCGCATCGGCGAAGTGCGCCGGCTCGAAACGGAGGAGAAGGCGCGGATCTCCGAGGCGATGTTCGCCGAGATGGCCGAGCTCCTCGCCAATCAGGAAGTCGGCCTGATGCTGAAGGCGGGGACGGTCGAGGAGTTTCTGCCGGCCGGGACCAAGCTCAGCCGGCAGCAGCTCAGTGAGATCAACTTCGCCGACGTTGACCTCAAGACGCTGCGCGTCGCGAACAAGTCGGTGAACGAAAAGGTGCGGGCGGTGCTCGACGCGGCCAGCGCGGAGCGCGCCAAGATCGAGGAGAAGTCGGAAGATCAGATCGACAAGATTCTCCAGCCGGACGAGCTGCCTCCGGGCGTCATCCAGCTGGTGAAGGTTTACGTCGCCGAGAAGCGGAAGATCTCCGTCGGCGACAAGATGGCCGGCCGCCACGGCAACAAGGGCATCATCGCGCGGATCGTGCCGGAAGAGGATATGCCGTTCCTGCCGGACGGAACGCCGGTGGACATCGTGCTGAATCCGCTCGGCGTGCCGAGCCGCATGAACGTCGGGCAGATCCTGGAGACGCACCTCGGCTGGGCGGCGAACCTGTTGGGCTTCGACGCCAAGACACCCGTCTTCCAGGGCGCGAATGAAACGGAGATCGGCGTGCTGCTGCGGCTGGCGGGTCTGACGTGGGCCGCGGACAGCCTGCGGCTGGACGTTCGCCCGCCGGCGCTCGACTCCGAGCGCGTGCTGCAGATCGTGTCCGACCTGCGGCGGCTGCCAGCCACCAATGGCGACCGTCCCGATATCGGGACGGCCGGCGTCGAGCTGCTCGGCGGTCGCAGCGTGTCGGCCGAGACGCGGGAGGTGCACCACCAGATCGTCGATTTCCTCAAGTTCGCTGGCAAGGCGCTGGCGGAGCGCGAGCTGGCGCAGCGCCGCATCGAGCAGGAAACGCACAACGCGAAGCTCGAAACGACCGAAGAAAAGGGATCGCTCAAGTCCGGGCTCAAGGAGATCGAGAAGTTCCTGAGCAAGGACAAGCCGGCGGAGGTGCTCGAGGCGACCGGACGGCCCGCGCTCGCGGCGCTGTTCGGCGCCAAGTCCGAGGCCGATGTGGACGCCGCGGCGGACGAGCTGCTCGCAGCCGCCGGGTTGTCGCCGGTCGGGAAGTGCCGGCTGCGCGACGGCCGCACCGGCGAGCTGTTCGAGTCCGAGGTGACGGTCGGCTCGATTTACATGATGAAGCTGTCGCACCTCGTGGACGACAAGATTCACGCCCGCTCCATCGGGCCGTACTCGCTGGTCACGCAGCAGCCGCTCGCCGGCAAGGCGCAGTTCGGCGGCCAGCGGTTCGGCGAAATGGAAGTGTGGGCGCTCGAAGCCTACGGCGCCGCGCACACGCTGCAGGAGATTCTGACGGTCAAGTCGGACGACGTGAACGGCCGCAGCCGTGTGTACGAGGCGATCGTGAAGGGGCAGAACCTGCCGAAGCCCGGGATTCCGGAGTCCTTCAACGTGCTGGTGAAGGAGCTGCAGGCCCTCGGGTTGAAGGTGACGCTCGGCACTACTGAAGACGTGGAGGAATAGTGATCGATTTCCGAAGCGGCCACGAGCCGAAGAGCTCGAGCTTTGACTATATCCAGATCCGGATCGCCTCCCCCGAGGAGATCCGCGGCCCCAAGGACTCCAAGGAGCGCGAGCGCCTGGAGCTTCAGGGCCAGCGCACGTGGTGGTCGTGGGGCGAAGTCACGAAGCCCGAGACGATCAACTACCGATCCTTCAAGCCGGAACGGGATGGGCTCTTCTGCGAGCGCATTTTCGGTCCGGTGAAGGACTGGGAATGCCACTGCGGCAAGTACAAGCGGATCCGCTATCGCGGCGTGATCTGCGACCGCTGCGGCGTCGAGGTGACGCTGTCCAAGGTGCGGCGCGAGCGCATGGGTCACATCGAGCTCGCGGTTCCGGTGGCGCACATCTGGTTCTTCAAGACGCTGCCGTCACCGATGGGCAATCTGCTCGACATGACGCTCCGCGACCTGGAGCGCGTGATCTACTACACGAATTACGTGGTGATTGAGCCGGGCGAGCAGGAAGTGCAGGAACGGGAGTTGTTAGACGAGGACCGTTTCCTCGAGCTACGGACGAAGGCGAAGACCGAAGGCGACACCGCGTTCCGGGCCGACATCGGATCACCGGCGATTCGTTCGCTGCTCGAGCGGATCAACGTCGATAAGCTCGCGGACGAGCTGCGTGAGACCGTGGCGGGCGAGACGAGCCAGCACCGCAAAAAGCAGATGCTGAAGCGCCTCAAGATCGTGGATGCGATGCGCAATTCCGGCAACGCCGGTGAGCAGCGCAACGATCCGCGCTGGATGATTCTCGACGTCGTGCCGGTGATTCCGCCCGACCTGCGGCCGCTGGTGCCGCTCGACGGCGGGCGCTTCGCGACGTCCGACTTGAACGATCTGTACCGGCGGGTGATCAACCGGAACAACCGGCTGCAGAAGCTGATCCTGCACCGGGCGCCGGAGGTCATTCTCCGCAACGAGAAGCGCATGCTGCAGGAAGCGGTGGACGCGCTGTTCGACAACGGTCGCCGCTCCAAGGCAATCCGTGGTCGTGGCAAGCGGCCGCTCAAGTCGCTCTCCGACATGCTCAAGGGCAAGCAGGGCCGGTTCCGTCAGAACCTGCTCGGCAAGCGCGTGGACTATTCCGGCCGCTCGGTGATCGTCGTCGGTCCCGAGCTGCGGCTGCATCAGTGCGGTCTGCCGAAGGCGATGGCGGTCGAATTGTTCAAGCCCTTCATCATTCACAAGCTGGTGGAGAAGGGCATCGCCGAGACGGTGAAGCGGGCGAAGAAGATCGTGGAGAAGGAATCGCCGGAGGTATACGAGATCCTCGAGGAGATCATCGAGGACCATCCGGTGCTCCTGAACCGCGCGCCCACGCTCCACCGCCTGGGCATTCAGGCGTTCGAGCCGGTGCTCGTCGAGGGCAAGGCAATCCGGATTCATCCGCTCGTCTGCGCCGCGTTCAACGCGGACTTCGACGGCGACCAGATGGCCGTGCACGTGCCGCTGTCGTTCGAGGCGCAGCTCGAATCGCGGCTGCTGATGATTTCGTCCAACAACATCCTCAAGCCGTCCGACGGCCGGCCGGTGGCGGAGCCCAGCCAGGACATGGTGCTCGGCTGTCACTTCCTCACCAAGGAGCCGGCGGATTTCGAGGAAGGGCTCAAGAAGGCGCCGCGCATCGGCTCGATGGCGGAGCTGGAGATGGGGCTCGCCGTGAAGCGGCTGCAGTTCCACTCCCCGGTGCACGCCTGGCACGAAGCGCCCGGCCATCCGGGGCGCTGGATCGCCACGACCGCGGGACGCTTCATCTTCAACAGCATTCTCCCCGAGGGGCTGCTGCGCGAGCAGGGCTTCCAGAACAAGGTGATGCGGAAGAAGGATCTGTCCGAGCTGGTGTTCGAGAGCTATCGCCGCGCGGGGCTGTCCCCGACCGTCCAGTTCCTCGATCAGCTGAAGGAGTTCGGCTTCCGCTACGCCACGATCGGCGGCGTCTCGATCGGCGTGGCCGATCTGGAGATTCCGACCGAGAAGTCACCGCTGCTGCACGACGCGGAAGCGCGCGTCGAGCGGTTCCAGCGTGCCTATGCGACGGGCCAGATCACGTTCGGTGAGCGCTATAACAAAGTGATCGACGCCTGGACGCACGCGAACAACGACATCGCCGAGGCCATGGTCTCGACGATGCGGAAGTCGAAGGGCGGCTTCAACCCGGTGTTCATGATGTTCGACTCCGGCAGCCGCGGTTCGCGCGATCAGATCCGGCAGCTTGCCGGCATGCGCGGGCTGATGGCCAAGCCGCAGAAGAAGCTGACGGGCGGTATCGGCGAAATCATCGAGAGCCCGATCAAGTCGAACTTCCGCGAGGGGTTGTCGGTGCTCGAGTACTTCATCTCGACGCACGGCGCGCGGAAGGGTCTCGCCGATACGGCGCTCAAGACGGCGGACGCCGGCTATCTGACGCGGCGTCTCGTCGACGTGTCGCAGGACGTCACCATCACCGAGGAGGACTGCGGCACGATCCTCGGCCTCGAGATGTCGGCGCTGAAGGAAGGCGAAGACATCATCGAGCCGCTGCGCGAGCGCATCGTTGGCTGCGTAGCACTCGAGGAAGTGATGGATCCGCACGAGCTCGATGAGGACGGCCGGGCCAAGGTGCTGGTCGAAGCGGGCAAGCTCGTCATCGAAGAGACCTCGCAGGCCATCGAGGATGCGGGGATCGAGACGGTGAAGATCCGCTCCGTGCTCACGTGCGAGGCCAAGCGCGGTGTATGCCGCATGTGCTACGGCCGCAACCTCGCCACGATGGACATGGTGGACCTCGGCGAAGCGGTGGGCATTCTGGCCGCGCAGTCGATCGGTGAGCCGGGCACGCAGCTGACGCTGCGGACCTTCCACATCGGCGGCACGGCGGCGCGGATCGCCGAACAGACGGTGCGGAAGACGAAAGTCGAAGGCGTCATCGAGCACGGTGACCGCCTGACCTTCGTCGCGACGCCCGACGGTCAGAGGGTCGTGACCAGCTATGAAGGCGAGCTGATCCTCAAGGCCGCGGCGCACACCGCCAGCGGGCACGTAACGGCGGCGCAGAAACTTGCCGTGCACTCGCGCTTCCAGGTGCCGCTGGGCGCCACGTTGATGGTCGATGACGGCCAGCAGGTGGCGAAGGACTCGGTGCTGTTCACGTGGGATCCCTACACGAACCCGATCATGACGGACGTGGCGGGACTCGTGCGCTTCGTCGATATCGTCGAAGACGAGACGGTGCGCGAAGAGCTCGACGAAATCACGGGCCGGCGCCAGCGCGTGATCATCGAAGACCGGGAGAAGAAGCTCCACCCGCACATCGAAGTCGTCCAGAAGAAGGGCGACAAAGAGAAGCGGCTCCGCGACTTCGTCATTCCCGAAGGCGCGCAGCTCACGGTCGAAGACGGCCAGGAAGTGTACGCGGGCCAGGTGCTCGCCAAGGTGTCGCGGGAAGCGTACAAGACGCGCGACATCACGGGTGGTCTGCCGCGCGTCGCCGAGCTGTTCGAGGCGCGGCGGCCGAAGGATCCGGCGACGATTTCCGAGGTCGACGGCGTGGTGCGGTTCGGCGAGATCAAGCGCGGCAAGCGCGAGATCTGGGTGCATCCGGAGGAAGGCGAGGCGCAGCTATATGAGGTGCCCGCCGGGAAGCACTTGCGTGTGCACGAGGGCGACCGCGTGCGCGCGGGCGACCGCCTCACCGAAGGCCCGGTCAACCCGCACGACATTCTGCGGATCAAGGGGCCGCGCGCCGTGCAGGAGTATCTCCTGAACGAAGTGCAGGAGGTGTACCGGCTCCAGGGCGTGAAGATCAACGACAAGCACATCGGCGTGATCGTGCGCCAGATGCTGCAGAAGGTGAAAGTCGTCGATCCGGGCGACACCGATTTCCTGGAAGGTGAGAACGTGGACAAGCTCATCTTCACGGAGATCAACGAGCGGACGGTGAAGAAGGGCGGCAAGCCGTCCACCCGCGAGCCGTTGCTGCTCGGCATCACGAAGGCGAGCCTGACGACGCAGTCGTTCATCTCCGCCGCCTCCTTCCAGGAGACCACGCGGGTGTTGACGGACGCGGCGATCCGCGGCGCCAAGGACGATCTCTTGGGGCTCAAGGAGAACATCATCATTGGGCATCTGATCCCGGCGGGGACCGGCATTTACCGGTATCACGACATCGAGATCGAGCCGCCGGAGGGCTTCCAGCCTCCGACGCCGCCGGTCGAGGCCGCATTGCCGGGGACGGGAGCGGCACCGAGCCCGTTCCCGGAGGAAGTGGAAGCGAATTAGGAGTAGAGTCGGTCGAGTGCAAACAGCGCCCGGGATTCATCTCGGGCGCTGTTTGTTTCATTCGACGGCAGGTTCAGCAGCACGTCGTCGCTCGTAGCGAGTGATGGTGGCCGCCGTTTCGTCATAGCTGAACAGCTCTCCGAAACGGGCCCAGCCCACGAACGTCTCGAATACCTTCTCGTAGTCCTCCTGCGGCATGCGCATCACGATGGTCTCCAACACAAAATCGCGATCGATGGAGTGTTTTCGCCGCCGCCGGAGTACGTCAGCGATCTCGCGGAAGAGCGAGAGCTTGAGCAGTTGCGCGCACCAAATGCGCTTCTGTTGCTCGGCTGGCGCTTGGACGAAGCGCCGACCCTCCGACTCGAGAATCACCGCGCTCTTGGGGGTGTCGACGAAATTGAGCATCTCGGCGGCCTTCACGACCGTGATCAGGTGGCCAAACTCCTGGTTCGTTTGCGCGGCAATCCGGAACACGTCGCCCTTGCCGCCGCGCGCGTCGAGATACTTCAGCAATCCCACGATCTCGCCGGGGGATACATGAGGGAGCGGTTCGATGAACGTCGCGTCGCGCGTGGGCGCGGTCGGAGCGACGTCGGGGAGCTCGCTTCCCGTGATGACCCCATACAGTTGATTGACGAGCGCGAGGCACTCCGTCGACTGGTAGTCGCGCGGCCGCGGGAGCTCGTCGCGCACGACGGTGCGCACGCGCGCGGGATTCGCGCCACCCAGCACGACAATGCGATCCGCCATGAACGCGACTTCCCGAATATCGTGGCTGACCATCAGGATCGAAGACGGATTGCGCTCCTTCCTGCTCCAGATGTCGAGCACTTCGGCGCGCAGACTTTCCGCGGTCAGGGCGTCGACTTGGCTGAACGGCTCGTCCATAAAAAGGATTTCGGGGTCGACGACGAGAGCGCGGGCCATGCCCACCCGCTGCTTCATACCACCGGAAAGCTCGCGCGGATAGGCATCCTCAAAGCCGCCCAGGCCCACGCGTCCGATAGCCTGCTCGGCGCGCTCGGCGGCCTCCGATCGCTGCACCGTGCGTGCATCCAGCACGGTTTGGATGTTTTGCCTGACCGTCATCCACGGAAAGAGGGCGAAACTCTGAAACACGATCGCGACACCAGGATTCAAGCCATGCAGCGGCTGGCCGCGATACAATACGTCACCGTGGCTCGGTTTGATCAGGCCGGCGAGGATCCGCAACACCGTCGACTTTCCGGAGCCCGAGGGACCGAGGAGTGCCACAACTTCGTTCTTGGCGACCGTAACGGAAATGTCCTCGAGGACCCGGAGTGGCTTGCCGTTGGGCAGGATGAAGTCATGCGAGACGTGACGCGCCTCGCACAGGATCTCCGGCTCATCCAAAGTCTGCGATTGCTTCTTGGGATTGAGGGGCTGCGCGTTCATGTCATTTGCTGAGCGAGAATCGCTCTTCGGCCAGGCGGTAACACCAGCGCCACACGGTCCGATTAAAGGCCACCACGAGCACCGACATCACGAGAATGGCGGCTGCCAGGTGGGGAAAATCGGCACTGGCGGCCGCGCCGCTGATTTCCGCGCCGAGCCCAGGTGCGCGCAGGGTCTGTCCCTTGAACGTGACGAATTCTGCGACGATGCTGGCGTTCCATGCGCCTCCCGCCGCCGTGACCCATCCGGTTACGAGATACGGAAATACGCCGGGGAAGTACAGCGTGCGAAAGCGGTGCCAGCCGCTAAGTCGGTAACTCCGCGCCGCTTCTTTCAGATCCGCCGGGATCGCCGTCGCGCCGGCGATCACGTTGAACAGAATGTACCACTGCGTTCCGAGGAGCATGAGCAGAATGCTGCCCCAGCCGAGAGAGACGCCGGCCCACTGGAGGACCGCGATGACCAACGGAAACAGCATCGGGGCGGGGAATGCGGCGGCGATCTGCACCACCGGCTGTAACACGCGCGACAGCCGGTTGGACAAGCCAATCGCGATACCTGCAGGAAGGGCCCACACCGTCCCGATCAGCGTGGAGATGAGTACCCGGCCGAGCGTGATGAACCCTGCCGCGATAGAGGCGCCCCACACCCGGGCCGGCACCTGGTGCAGGAGATGCACGAGCTTCACGCCGCCCCAGGCAAGGACGGCGAGCAGAAT